>Ga0315280_10001758_pt1 | contig 36389 bp, 35 predicted proteins | sample YL17G06_40_MG_FD_203697 | JGI IMG/M metagenome (GOLD analysis project Ga0315280, IMG submission 203697) | Sediment microbial communities from Yellowstone Lake, YNP, Wyoming, USA - YL17G06_40 | ecosystem: Environmental > Aquatic > Freshwater > Lake > Sediment | place: USA: Wyoming | collected... | reverse complement strand
TCTCGAGGTGGCCGAGGGGAACTTTCTTGCGGGTGAGGCTGAAGTCCGGCGCACCGCAGGCGACGCGCTTGGGCTCGTTGGTGGCCGTGACACCCGGGTAGAGCGTTTCCAGCAACGTCTTGAGGGCCGGGCGGTGCGTATGCTCCGTCGCGTTGCCTGCTTGCAACTCTCGCTCGATTTGTCGGCGGTAGGTGTCAATCGGGCTGACAACCATGGATCCTAGGCCAGGAAAGGCTGACCCCCTCCCCCTGATAGTTACCACAAAGCAAAGGGCAGGGCAAGGAGCTAAAGTTAGGTATCAGGTGACAGGAGGCAGGATTCGGGATCTGGGGTCCAGGATTCTGGCCGAACGAACGGCAGGTCAATCGAGCACGCGGGAGGTCCAGCCACCGCCCAGGACTTTGTTGCCGACGTAGAAGACGATGGCCTGGCCGGGAGTGATGGCGCGCTGCTGTCCCCCTGCTCTCATGCCGCGGAGGCGACTGGTTCCGGCTCGTTTGCGATTTTGAGGATCTCCGCGTCAACTTGCCGCACCACGTCCTGGGCATAGGGAATAAAGTGGTGCCCGGAGATCAGGATGGTAACGCCCAGCCAAAGCTTGGCGCGATTCGTCGCATAGCGGGCAAGGATTTGAAAGAAGTATTTCCAATACGCTCCCCGGTAGGAAGACCTTAAGCCCTGATGCCAGATCGACCGGAGCACAATCTTGAGAATGCTTCCCAGAGTCGGCTGGTGGGCAGGCCGCTGGCAATTTCGGCTCTCCCAATTCCGGAGAGAACGCCGCGCGCGTTCGTAGAATTTCGTCGGGTCGTAGATCGAAGCAATGGTCTTTTGAAAACCCCTGAGCAGAACTGGGAAAGGCAGCGCTGTACGGAAGTTTGGCGGCGTGGAATCGCTACTGCTAACCCTGGCTTCGATCAAGCGCCCCGCTTTCTTCATTCGGTCATGGAGCGGGGTTCGCGGCACCGCATGCAAGAAACCCGTCATGGCCCAGGGGATCGCGGCGCGCTCAATGAAGTCAATCTGCTGCGCGAAGATGTCTTCGGTGTCGGCGTCAAACCCCAGGATGAATCCCCCCGTAACCCAGAGCCCGCTCCGGTGCAGAAGCTGCACGGCATCCATGGGCTCCAGTGCCAGGTTCTGGAGCTTTTTCGCTTCCACCAGGGACTCCTTCGAAGGACTTTCAACCCCCACAAAGACATAGAAGAAGTTCGCCTTCACCATAGCCTCAATCAGCGCCGGACGCCGGGCGAGGTCGAGCGACGCTTCGGTGTAGAACACCAGCGGGAAACCATGAGCCCGCTGCCACTTTTCCAGCTCCAGGGCCAGCTCGCGAGCTCGCTGGTGATTGCCGATGAAATTGTCATCGACAATAAACACCTGCTTCTTCCATCCCAGACTCAGCAGCGTGTCCAGTTCCGCCAGTATTTGCTGGGGGCGCTTGGTGCGAGGCTTTTGTCCGTAAAGCTCGATGATGTCACAGAACTCACATTGAAACGGACAGCCACGGGAGAACTGAATCGGCATGGAGGCATAGCAGTCAGTTTTCAAAAGGTCGAATCTGGCGACTGGCGTCCTGGTGAGGTCGGGCCTCGCTTGGATTTTATAAAGCCTTTTCGCCGTCCCGTCTTCCAGGTCTTTAGCGATCTGGTGAAACACCTCATCCGGTTCGCCCACCACGACATGATCCGCCAACTTCAGCACTTCGTCCGGTTCGACACTCGCGTGGGGTCCGCCCACGATCGTGCGCCGGCCCAGGCGACGGGCGCGGGCCAAAATCTCCTCCAGCCCCTCTTTCTGGACTCGCATGGCGCCGACCATGACGAGATCCGCCCAGAGTATGTCGGCATCACGAACCTCTTCCACTGCCTGGTCAATCAGGCGAACGGTCCATTCCTTGGGACACAAGGCGGCCACCGTGATGAGTCCCAGCGGCGGCATGACGGCTTTTTCCGGGAGGACCTGCATCATGCCCGTGAAGGTCCAAAACGAACTGGGGACTTGGGGCCAGACCATGAGTGCTTTGATTCGTTTGCCGAGCGGACGAAAAGCAGGAAAAGCCTCAGGATGCATGAAAGATTTGCGGTTCGTAGGTGACTGCTCCAAAAGCTCGTGAAGGTTGGGCATCCCTAGTTGGCACCGCTGAATGAGGTGTGATCCTCATTCCTGATTAAGATCGCCTTGCCGTTATGACCGAAAAGTATGGTTGGCACGTTCGCACCGTGCGTGCCACACAAGCTGCTCTTGTGAGGAAGACACGATGGACTGCAATATAAACTCTTCGCTCGCTGATTGCAATAATCGTGGCTGCGTGACGCACGGAGTCAACAGTGGAGCGCGAGCGATTTCTCCCGTGCCACACTTGCCGTTCCTGGATGCTTCGCGTGACCTCTAAGCCAGGATTTCCGTTTTGGACTCCCAGGCAGACGGCTTTGTACACCGCGTTGCCTTCTTTCGGGCCGTTGCAGCACGGTTTGCCATTCAGGTCGGCCCCGGTGGCGGGAGGCAGGAGGCAGAAGCCTGAAGAGGAAGCCGGGCCCCGGGATTCGCGGCAGTTTGTTGTCGTCCAACGGACAGGGCGCGGACTTCGACAACAAATCCGCATTGCCCGCTAGCGCGATTAGTGATCACCTTCGGGTGCGGAAGCAAACGCCCGTAGGGCCGAAAAAGAATAGCCGGTGGCGCAAAACACTTGTAGCGTATCCCGGCTAGCCGGGATGCGGCATTTCAAAATCTTTTTGTTCGTGGAGACACGCAGGCGTTCCCGCTATCCTGTGTGCGGTGAAAGGATATTGAAGAGCCGCAGGTCTGAAAGCGAGACCTGCGCTACACGGGCTTCCAGCCGCTTCCGAAATCGCAGACATCAAAAAGAAGCTGTGAAATAATTCAGGAACGGCGACATTTATACGGCGTAACTCGTTGAACAATCGTACCCGAAATGTTGCCTGTCTTAATCATTTCACAGCTATGTCTTGATAGCTGCGAATGTCCGTGTGTCCAAGAGCGGGGCTGCGTTGCCGGCGGTTCTGCACATGGAATCCCCTTGGCTGACCGGTCGCCGCCGGGACACAAACCCCGGCGTATCCGCGCTGCTTGACGCGCCTTCCGGATTTTGATAATAGGGCGCCATGGACATCGGCAAACGACTGTACGTACTACGCAGAGCCAAGGAATTGTCTCAAGGAGACATTGAGCATCGAACGGGTCTGCTGCGGTGCTACGTCTCCCGTGTCGAAAACGGCCACACCGTGCCGAATCTAGAGACCTTGGAGAAATGGGCCAAGGCACTTGACGTTGAACTCTACCAGCTCTTCTTTGTTGGCGAAGGGAAGCCCAAGGCTCCTCAAGTCGCAGCAGAGACGCCTAGGGCGTCTGGCCGACCCCAAGAAGCCGCGATGCTGAAGCTCTTCGGCAAGATGTCGAAGCCCAATCGAAGGCTGCTCCTCGACATGGCCCGGAGGATGGCTAGGTAAACCCCTCGGCTACACGGACACCGGAGCGGTGAAGGAGAACAGAGATGGCTATTACAAAGGAAACTCGCCGCGCTCTTTACGCCCGTGCTGGCGGGCGCTGTGAATGTCATATGAGAGTCTGCGATCATCCCGCCGGTCGAAGATGTCCACGCGGCCTGGTTTATGGTTATTGGGAGGCGCACCATCGGGTAGCAAACGGGCCAGATACGCTGAGCAATCTCACTGCCATGTGCGCAACGTGTCACAAAAACACTCGCACGTACGGCAGCGACTAATCTTCGAACTTTTGCAGGAGACGCCGGAGCGGGTAGCCACGGTTGGTGGTTTCCCTCGCTGCGGCGACTGGGCTTTTTCGTAGATTACAAACCCACGGTTAATCCAAACAACGAATTAACCGTGGCTACCATTCCTTCCCGGCGGCCCGCACGGAGGCAGGAGGTAGAAAGCAGAAGCCAGACGAAGAGCGCGGGGCCCGGGACCCACGGCAGTGTGTTGTCGCCCAACGGATCAGCCGCTTACGAGATCCTTCGTCGCCTGCGGTTCCTCAGGATGACAGCCCCACCGCCTTTCCCAGCATCCTGTTAGGCGATGATCGGCCACTTGAAGGTCGAATCGATCTTGATCCGCCGGCCGGTGCGCTGGGATTCCAAGCAGGCGTTCATCACTTCCAGCACGTGCAGGCCATGTTCCGGCGTGATCAGACTCTTCTTGCCCGTGGCGAGGCATTCGGCAACGTGCGCGGCGCCATATTGCCAGGTGTAGTTGCCGGGATCGATGCAGAATCGTTCCATTTTGAGGTCGGGCTGCGCTCCGTGGGCCATGTCCACGCCGTGGGGAGCCCAGTCATAGCCGACCAGATGCATAACTCCGTCGGTGCCAGTGAGGTCGATGCTGTAATCCGTGCGTGAGGTGTCCTTGTCATCGAGCCCGCTGAAGTACGTGTACCCGGTCTGGATGTGGGAGAAGACCGCGTTGTCGTGCTCGATGATGAGCATGGTGTTGTCGTCCGCCTCCACCTTGACGTCCTGCGCCGGCCCGTCGTGAGGGCGCACAGTCCGTACGGGTTTGGAGATCCCGTACATCCCCACCACCGACTTCGCGGGCCCCAGCAAGCCCGTGAGGGTAGTGACGTTGTAGACTCCCAGATCGTAGAGGCTCCCCCCGCCTTTCTGGAAGAACCAGGGCGACCAGAGGTTCCCTTCGTGGCCGTAGGTGGCATGAGCGCTGCAGACTTTGCCCAGCTTCCCGCTGGCAATCGTCTCCGCCATGAACTTGAACTGCGGACTCGTCACCACCGTCGGCGCTGGCCAGATTTCGACGCCCTTCCGCCGGGCCACTTCGAGCAGTTGGTGAGCGTCGGCGACCTCGAGGGCCATCGGCTTCTCGGTCCAGACGTGCCTGCCCGCTTCGAGCGCCGCCTTGTTCAACTCCAAGTGCGCAGGCATGGAGGTGGTGTTGACCAAAAGATCGAACGGCGGGCCAGCCAACTGCTTGTCAATGTGATAAAAGTAGGGTAGCCCGTACTTCTTGCCAATGAACTCGGCTCGCGATGGAATGATGTCGCAAGTGCTCACCAACTCGATGAATGGGCTCGCGGCCATATCCGGCACGTAGGCGTGCATGGCCACGTTGCCACAGCCGATGTGGCCCACCCTGATTTTCTTGCCGGTCGTGTTTGGGGGCTTGTCGGCAAAGGCCGCTTCAGCCATTATGCTTGTCGCCGCGATGGTCTTGAGGAATCCGCGGCGATCGATATTTCGTCCTGAGGTCATAATTTCCTCCCTTTAAGTCCTTTGCACTCAGTTTTCGCGGGTGGCGCGGAAATTGTTTCCAGTGTCGCGTTCCTGAAGAAAGTGGCACACCGCCTTTGCTATCATTCTGCCTTTGTTGTCATTCTGAGCGAAGAATCTCATTACCCGAGGCCATTCTCCGAGAAGCAGATGCTTCGCTGCACTCAGCATGACATGTACGGAAGTCCGTGTGTCACGTTTTTCGGTAGTGTGACGCCGGGTGTCTGCGAATGTTCGCGTGTCCAAGAGTGGCGCTGCGTTGCCGGCGGTTCTACGCATGGAATCCGCTTGGGGGATCGCAGACATGCCCGACCCGAGCATGTTTGCGCCTCCCGACGGTTTCACTGAATGCGCTCGCCTGTGAATCGGTCGCGGCCCGCCCAGTAAGGACACCTCGGGCACGACTTGCCCTTGGGGTAATCGATCCCTTCCTCGTGTGGGCATCCGATAATGCCATCGGTCACAACCACGGAACGTACTCCGTGGCTTTTGATGAGCGTTTGGATCTGGTTCTGAATGGATTGATCGTGCCGGGCGTCCTCTTGCTCCGAGAACCAGCGCTCAAGAACCGCCGCGTCTTCACCTTCCTTCAGGAAGATGCCAACGGCCACTTTCGAGGCCCGCACGTTGTCCGGGCCGTAGTAGGCGACTGTCGCAACAGGAAACCCACGAAAACCCTTCCGCGCCTTCTTGCTGAGGGAATGTCGTAGTGGGCTGGGTCGGCTCATATGTTTACCGGGATTTTCATTTTGTAATCCTGGATAGCTGTGAGTCTACACCTTACCGCCTTGTTTTGGAACGTTTCAGCCCAGCTTCCCGTCCCGGTGGACCGCACGGCGGCAGGAGTCAGGAGACAGGAGGCAGAAAGCAGAGGCCAGAAGTCAGAAGAGAATATCGGCATTCGGGGTTGGGGGTTCGGGGAGGAAGAAACTCGGAAGCCGCGACCCGATGGATCGCACACATCAAAGAGAAGCTGTGAAATAATTCAGGAACGGCGACATTTATGCGGTCTAACGTGTTGAATAATCGTACGCGAAATGTTGCCTGACTTAATTATTTCACAGTTTCAGACGGGTGTCTTCCCGGCAAGACCGGGACAGGCCGCCACCCGCGGGCTGAAGCCGGGCGCTACTGCGGGGGGACTTCAGGGGCGGGGAGTTTGCCGGAAATCCTATCTTCCTGCTTTTGTCGGGCCTCGGCCTGGAGTCTGCCCGCCTCGTCGAATTCTTTCTGGGCGTCGGCCCGCCGCCCGGTCTTGAGGTACGCCTGGCCTAACTGGTAATGCATGTTGGCGCTGTCGGGCTGAAGCTCGACCGCCTGCTTCAGATGACGGACAGCTTCAGAGGGCTGCCCCATGCGCATGTGGGCTTTGCCCACTCCAGCGAGTGACTGCGGCATCTTCGGATTGAGGGCCAGCGCTTTGCGGAAGGATTCTATGGCGCGGTTCGGGTCGCCCTGTTCCAGATAGACCGTGCCGCGATTCTCGTAACTCCAAGGCTCGCGAGGCGTGACAGCCATTTCCGCCTCGAACTCGGCGCCGGCCTTGTCCAACATCCCCTGGCGCTGATAGGCCACGCCGAGGTTGAAATGCGCATAGGGAATCTTGGGATCGAGCGCCACGGCCCTTTCCAGCTCACTTTGAGCCTTCTGGTTCTGGTACAGGTCGAGATAGGCTTTGCCCATGAGCAGGTGCATATGTGCGGTATCGCCCCCGGCGCGGACCAACTGCTCAAAGGTCTTTTCTGAGTCACTGTTGCGCTTGAGCTTGCCGTAGGAAATGCCCAGCACGAAGAGGAAATCCAGGTTGTCCTTCTCGTCGCTTAAGAGCGGTTCCAGCGTCTGGACGGTGCGCTCATAGTCGTCGGTCATGAAATGGCTCATGCCCAGCAGAAAGCGGGCTTGTGCATGGCCCGGGGAGGCCTTGACCACGCGTTCGAAGGCGGGAATGGCGTTGGGGAAGTCTCGCTTGTGGTAGTAGGCCAGGCCGAGGTTCAGGTCGATCCCCACGACTTGTGGCGCCAGTCTCTTGGCTTCGGTGAGAGCCTTGATCGCCGAATCATATTGGTTCGTCCGTATGTAAACCACGCCCAGATTGGCATAAGCTGGGGCCGCGCGTGGGTCGATTTTGAGGACCTCGCGGAAACCCTGCTCGGCTTGGGCGTAGTCGCCGGCAAAAAGGGCGCGTTGGGCTTTCTCAAAAATGGCTTGGGGATTCTGCGGCGTTGCCTGCTGCCCACCCAAGCCAGGGGCAGCGCACAGCAGCGCGACAAGCAGCGTCCCCGTAATAGTCAACGTGTTCATTTCAGACCCATCGCACAAGATTCATCTTAGGACGGGTCCGCATCTCGCCGCAACGTTTGTGAGCCTTCTCGCCTAAGGCGCGTCGTTACGGGTCGCGCGCAAAGGACAGCCAGCACCTCAACTTTCGACTGTTAGCCGCTGACTCTCGACATGCTTTACTCCGTCGCGCCGCTCACTACGCGGTAAGCCTTTTCAATGTTGCCGATCACTTCCTGGGGGAAGGTCGCTGGGAACTGGCTGGCGTATTTTGCCGCGAGCTTGGTGGCGACAGTTTTCCGCGCCTCGGCAAGCGTGGCACCCTGAGCATAGGCCGCCGCGGTCTCGCTCATCAGGTCGCGCAGGTACTGTTCCCACATCTGGAATTGCCCCTTACCTCGTATCACGTCGCCGTGGCCACCGATGGCAAGCTCGAAGTCAAGCTTTTCGGCTTGCTCAAGCACACGAACCCAGTCATAGGGATAACTGTCGCCCATGTAAGGCACCCAGCGGTGCAGCAGGTCGCCTGTGACGATCACCTTCTCCTTGGGAAGATAGACTACTACGTCACCATCGGTGTGCGCCTTGCCGAGCCAGAGGAGCTCGACGGTGCGCGACTTCTGATGGAGGATCAGGCTGCGATCGAACGTGAGTGTGGGCAAGGTCACCTGCATGGCCTTAAGCTCGGCCTGATAGGCCTCGGCCTGGCGAAGCTTTTCCTGAATTTCCGCCTTCTGCTTCGCCCCAGTGGCTTTCGTCAAGTCAGCCCTGAGCTGCTCAATTTCTTTCGGCAGGGCGAGGATCTCATGCCTCACGCGCGGGATGCCGCGCTGTTCAATGCTTTCACGCGTCGCTTCCGAGGAGATGATTTCCACGCCCGCGGGCCACGCGCCCACGTAAACCTGGTTGCCGTAGTAATGGTCCCAATGGAAGTGAGAATCCACGACGTACCTTACGGGCTTGTCCGTGACGGCCTTGATCTGCGCGATCAGCGCCCGCGCCGCCGAGGGCTTCGAGTGCGTGTCTACCACGAGCACACCGTCGTCCAGCAGAACGACGGCGCCGTTGCAGTTCACCTTGTACTGGTCCTTGGCAATCGCGGCATACACGCCATCCGCGACCTGCTTCAGCTCGAAAAGTTCATCGGCAGCAGCCAGAGACGGCGCCGCAAGCAAGAGAAATATCCCCATCCACCGCAGGTATTTCATGCGCACTCCTCCTTCCGAATCTCTCGGGAACGAGACCCGATTGAGAGCGCGATTCTAGCAGAATGTATTTTTCGATGCAGAGGTCGAGCACGGCAGCGGCGTACCGAATTCGTCCGTGGTATATTGCCGCGTTTGCGCGAGAATGTCTCTGCACCCGGTGGTGACGATGCGCCTTCTGAAAAGACTTCTGTGGATCTTCGTGGCGTTGCTGGGCGCGCTGGCCATGGGCGTGATTGCCATGTCCCGCCGCGAGCCGATCAACGCCGTTTGGCTGGTGGCCGCGGCGGCGTGCATCTACATGCTGGGCTATCGCTTTTACAGCCGCTACGTCGCTTTCCGCGCGCTGGAGCTCGATAACCAGCGAGCCACGCCCGCGGAGCGCCTGGAAGACGGCCGTGATTTCGTCCCCACCCACAAATGGGTCGTATTCGGTCACCACTTTGCCGCGATTGCGGGCCCTGGCCCTCTGGTAGGCCCCGTCTTGGCGGCACAGTTCGGCTACCTGCCGGGCACGCTGTGGATCGTTATCGGAGGCGTCCTGGGCGGTGCTGTCCAGGATTTTGTCACCCTCTTCTGTTCCCTCCGCCGCAATGGAAAGTCGCTGGGGCAGATGGCCAAGGACGAGATCAGCGAGCTCGGCGGCTACACGGCACTCTTCGGTGTGCTGGGGATCATGATTATTCTGCTGGCGGCGGCCGCCTTGGTAGTGGTCAATGCCCTGAAATCAAGCCCCTGGGGACTGTCAACCATCGCCCTGACCATCCCCATCGCGCTGCTCATGGGGATCTACTTGCGTTACCTGCGTCCCGGGCGGGTCATGGAAGCTTCGCTCGGGGGATTCGTTCTGGTGGCTGCGGCGGTAGCCGGCGGGCGCTACGTGGCGGAGTCCGCCTGGCTTGCACCTTACTTCACCTGCAGTGCGACGACTTTGACCTGGATGATTATCGCTTACGGCTTTGCAGCCTCGGTGCTGCCCGTGTGGCTGCTGCTGGCGCCGCGCGATTATCTCAGCACCTTCGTGAAGCTGGGCACCATCCTCGCCCTCGCGGCAGGCATCCTGGCGGTGCGGCCTACCATGCTCCTGCCAGCCCTGACACGCTTTACCGATGGCACAGGTCCCATTTTCGGCGGCAAGATATTCCCCTTCTGCTTCATCACCATCGCCTGCGGTGCTATCTCAGGTTTCCACGCTTTGATCGCTTCCGGCACCACGCCCAAATTGCTGCGCAAGGAAGTTGACGCGCGGTTAGTGGGCTACGGCAGCATGCTGATGGAATCACTGGTGGCGATCACGGCGATGGTGGCCGCCGGGGTCCTCAAGCCGGGCGTCTATTTTGCCGTCAACAGCCCGGCGGGCGTCGTGGGGACGCTGCCCCAACAGGCCGTAGCCACCATTTCCGCGTGGGGCTTCCCCGTGACGCAACAGGAAATGACGGAGCTTGCGGCGAAGATCGGGGAGATGACGCTTTTCAACCGCACCGGTGGTGCACCCTCGCTGGCCGTGGGCATGGCCCAAATCTTTTCCAACGTCCTGGGGAGCGCTCGGCTGATGGCCCTGTGGTACCACTTCGCCATCATGTTTGAGGCGCTATTCATCCTCGCCCTGCTCGATGCCGGCACGCGCGTTGGGCGCTTCATGCTGCAGGACCTGCTTGGCCACTTCTGGAAGCCCCTGGGAAGAACCGGCTGGTACCCGAGCGTGGTTTTGACCAGCGCTCTGATTGTGAGCGCGTGGGGATACTTCCTTTACCAAGGCGTCGTGGACCCGCTGGGAGGCATCAACAGCCTCTGGCCTTTGTTCGGGATGTCCAACCAGCTCTTGGCCACCATCGCGCTGTGCGTCTGCACCACCATCCTCATCAAGATGGGCAAGTGGCGCTATATCTGGGTGACGCTGCTGCCGCTCGCCTGGCTTGCCGCCGTTACCATGACGGCGAGCGCGCAGAAGATCTGGCATCCCAACCCGCGCGTCGGCTTTCTGGCCCACGCGCGCTACCTTTCGGAACAGCTTGCAGCGGGCTCGATCCCCGCCGTGAACATCGCGGAAACACAGAGACTGATCTTTAATGACCGTCTGGATGCCGTGGTCACGGCGGTCTTCGCCGCGCTGGTGCTCTTGGTGCTTGCCGAGTCGGGCCGGCACTGGTGGCTCTATGCTACGGGACGACGCCAACCCGTGCTGTCCGAGGCGCCGAGGACACTCTCGCAGCTTCCGAGCTAGCCGTCAGCAATCGGCGAGCAGCAAGAGGCGAGCACCAGGGGTTTCGGATGAAGGCTTGTGACTGAAGGCTCGAAGCTGTAGGTTGGAGAGGAAGAACGATGGCTCAATTGCAGATGGTCCTGAAGAACTTCTGGGAATTCCTGCGCGAAGCGAGCGGCGAGAATGACTACGCGCGATACCATGCCCATGCGCTGGCCCGAGGGGAGCAGCCACTTCCGCCAAAAGACTACTATCTGCGGAAACTTGGGTGGAAGTATTCTCGCCCTGCCCGCTGTTGCTGAGGTCAAGGCGCAGCCGCGCTCGCCCTCCGGCAAAGCATCGTTCGGCAGAGAGCGCCCGTAGTAAGAAAGCCGGGAGGCCGCCATGTGTCACATCTCCCCAACATCCACAAGATCAGCAAGTCTCAACTCCGACTTCCAGCAACCTCTGATTCAAGTGTCGCTGGCATTCTGACGATAAACAACTCGATGTGTCCTCAGCACAGGCGGGGACGTGCGTCTTGTTGATGGGAGGTGAGACTCGCTCCTGCAACAGGCCAGCGAAATGCATCCAAAAGGGGCTGCCCAATGCCAGGTAAAGGTTTCAAGGCCATAACGATTGTTGCTCCCGATGTGGGAAGTCGGATGACACTCCTGGCGGCATTTAATGCCTGGGCGGAAGAAGCGCAGCCGGCCGACATAAAACACATTCACTACTATCACGATCCAGAGTCACATACGCGTGGCTATCAGATCATCTACGAGGAATCTCGCGGGGCAGTTGAACGCCCGGTAGCTCCACGGGCGGTCGCCGGCGCGAGCCTCAACGTCTGAGGCGGCGAGTCTTAACTACCCACAGACCCCCTGGGGACGAGGAAGCAGACCCGGTCGAAAGTCCTCTGTTCCCCGTTCTCAGCCCGCACGCCCTTCGCCGACTAACCATCGCTTCCCCCTAATGCTACAATTCCTTAAGATAAGGTGTCGCGTATGCGTCACAAGCCTGACCTTTACACTCGTTGGACACTGGAGATGCGTCGGCAAAAGTTTTTCCGCGCCGGCGAGCGCGTAGGGGTGGCCGTGTCCGGCGGGCCGGACTCGGTCCTCTTGCTGCACTTTATGAAGGATCTAGCACCAGACATGGGGCTGACGTTGGCGGCGGTCCACTTCAATCACCACTTGCGCGGCCCCGAGTCGGACGCGGACGAGCAGTCCGTGCGCCAGCTCGCGGAGGCTCTGGAGCTCGACTTTCTGCGCGGAGAGGCCGATGTAGCCCAGGTGGCCCGTGAGGGACACCGAAACCTGGAAGCCACCGCACGCGACTTGCGTTATAGGTTCTTCTTCTCGCTGATCAACCAGCGAGGGCTCGACAAGGTCGCCACCGCTCATTCGGCGAACGACCAGGCTGAGACTCTTCTCCTACGGCTGCTACGCGGCACAGGCACGCGCGGTCTGGGCGGGATCTACCCCATCCTGGACGGCAAGATCATTCGCCCTTTTCTCAACCTCACCCGCGCGGAAATCATGCGCGAAATCGAGAAACGGAAGCTGGAATACCGGATCGATACCAGCAACCGCGATCCGCGGCTGCGGCGAAACAAGGTGCGCCTGGAACTACTCCCCCAGCTTGAGAAAGAGTTCAACCCCGAAATGATCCCGCTGCTCAGACAGCTCGCCGACCGGGCACGCGATGACGAGGCGTACCTCGAGCAGCAGGCACGCGAGCGCGCCTACCCGTGGCGGGTTCGGGAAGGGTCGGAAGAGAAGATCCCGGTGCGCCCCCTGGTGGAATTCCATCCCGCGATCAGGCGGCGCGTCTTACGCCAGACGCTTCAGGCCGCTCGTGGCACGCTCCGTGGTGTGACCCATGCCCACATCGAAGCCCTCCTCCGTTTTGCCAGCGAGGCTCAGAGCGGACGGAACCTCTCCCTGCCGGGGGGAATGCTCGCCCGCAAAGAATTTGATTGGCTCGTCCTCGGGCCGCAACCGTCTGCCGCGGCGAAGAGCGAATTCTCCTATCCGGTGGAGGTACCTGGGGAATTAACAGTCCCGCAATTGGGGTTAACCTTCCGGTTCAAAATTGTTGGCCCGGAGGGCCTGCCAAGAGCGTATAATGGATGGAAGTCTAGCGGTTTGGACGCGCAGAGGCTGCGCGAGGGCTTGCTCCTCCGCAACTGGCGGGCGGGTGATTGTTTTTGGCCGGTAGGAAGCCGCAAGCCTCAGAAGCTAAAGGAGCTGTTCCGCCAGCTAAAGGTGCCTCGTGACCAGCGCAGGCTTTGGCCGGTGCTGGAGAGTGGCAATCAGATTGTGTGGGTCCGCGGGTTTCCCCCCGGGAACCCCGGGGCGGCTTCCGCTGGCTCAAGCGAGATACTGATCGTTGAGGAAGAAAGCACGCCGTTGCGCTAGTCGGTACATGGAGCCGACAAAATGAAGAAACATCGCAAACCAACCGCAAAGAAACGCCCTTCTTCCGCGCGCCTTCAAAGCTTCCCGGGCGACAACTTGCGGGTGGTTTACACGGAGAAGCAGATCCAGAAACGCGTGCGCGAATTGGCCGAGCAGATCAATCGCGATTACAAGGGAAAGACACTGCACATGGTGGGGATTCTGGAAAACTGCTTTTTGTTCATGGCCGACCTGGTCCGGGCCCTCAAGATGCCGGTCATCTGCACCTTCCTGAAGGCTGAGATGCGAGACAGCTCCTCCGGCATGGTGCCTTTGCGCGAGATCATGTACGCCCCGAAGGTGGAAGCTACCGGCAAGGATGTTCTCCTCGTGGATGGAATCTTGCAGTCTGGCGTAACCCTTGACCACCTCTGCCGCTACATCCTGGGGCAGAACCCCAATTCGGTCCGCACCGCCATGCTGATTGAAAAGACCGACGAACGAAAGGTGGATGTCGCGGTGGATTATCTGGGGTTCAAGACCACCGCCAAGTTCCTGGTCGGCTACGGCCTCGGCTATCAGGAGCGGTACCGGAATTTGCCCTGCATTGCTCGGATTGCCTGAGCATGCAGAGGAATACGACCCGCGAAGCGGTCTTGCGCATCTAATTAGCGAACGGGGAAAGCGGGGCCACCTCAAGGTCGTTGGCGGGCGCTGAAGGAGAAGTTCGGTGAACTCAGCAGTCAAGAACATTATTTTCTGGGTGGTGATGGCAGTCACTGCCCTGCTGATCTGGGCGGTCGTGAAGTCCAGCACCGGCGAAAGGGTTCAGGAGTTCACTTTCACGGCATTCATCAACGAACTAAACAAGGATAACCTCCGAGAGGTGCAGATGGTGGGCACGGACGTCTCCGGTGTACTGAAAAAGGACGGCGCCAAGTTCAAGACCACCATTCCCGCCAACTACCCGGATCTGTACAAGACTCTGACGGAAAAGAACGTCAGCGTCGTTATCAAAGACAACTCCGGAACATCCTGGCTGACCTGGGTGGCTAACGGCCTGCCCATGATCCTCCTGCTAGGCCTGTGGATTTTCTTCATGCGCCAGATGCAGAGCGGCGGCAACAAGGCGCTGTCGTTCGGCAAGAGCCGCGCCCGGCTGCTCTCCAGCCAGCAAAAGAAGGCCACGTTCAAGGATGTGGCTGGGGTGGAGGAGGCCAAGGAAGAATTGCAGGAGATTATTGAGTTCCTGCGCGAGCCGCAGAAGTTCCAGAAACTCGGCGGGCGCATTCCGAAGGGCGTTATACTGGTCGGCCCGCCGGGTACCGGCAAGACCTTGCTGGCGCGCGCCATCGCCGGTGAAGCCAACGTACCTTTCTTCTCAATTTCCGGCTCCGACTTCGTGGAGATGTTTGTGGGTGTAGGCGCCTCGCGGGTGCGGGACCTGTTCGAACAGGGGAAGAAGCATGCCCCTTGCATCATCTTCATCGATGAAATTGACGCTGTGGGCCGCCACCGCGGCGCGGGCCTGGGCGGCGGTCATGACGAGCGGGAGCAGACGCTGAACGCCTTGCTGGTGGAAATGGACGGGTTTGAGTCCAACGAGGGCGTCATCTTGATTGCCGCCACGAACCGCCCGGACGTTCTTGACCCCGCGCTGCTGCGTCCCGGACGCTTCGACCGTCGCGTGGTTGTGCCGCGTCCGGACGTAGGGGGGCGGGATGCCATCCTGAAGGTTCACACTAAGAAGATTCCCCTGGCGGAGGACGTGGACATCTCGGTGCTGGCCCGCGGCACGCCGGGGTTCTCCGGCGCCGACCTCGCCAACCTGGTGAACGAAGCGGCCCTGCTCGCTGCCCGCCAGAACCGCAAGACCGTCAACATGGTCGACTTCGAGACCTCCAAAGACAAGGTCTTGATGGGGGCCGAGCGCAAGTCGATGATCCTCTCCGAAGAGGAGAAGAGGAACACGGCTTATCACGAAGCCGGACACGCCCTGGTGGCTTCCATGGTGCCGTACGCTGACCCGCTCCACAAGGTCACCATCATCCCGCGGGGGATGGCGCTGGGCGTCACCATGCAGTTGCCGCTCGACGACAAGCACACCTACACACGCGATTACCTCGAATCGCAGTTGGCCATCATGATGGGCGGGCGCGCGGCCGAGGAGATTTTCCTGAACCACTTCACCACCGGCGCCGGCAACGATATCGAGCAGGCTACCGAAATCGCCCGCCGCATGGTCTGCGAGTTCGGCATGTCTGACCTAGGGCCGCTGGCTTTCGGAAAGAACCAGCAAGAGATTTTCCTGGGGCGTGACCTGGCTACCTCCCGCGATTTCAGCGAAGACACCGCCATCAAGATCGACCTGGAAGTGAAGAAATTCGTGACCACCGCCTACCAGCGGGCCAAAGACACCCTCACCACGCACCACGATTCCCTCATCCGGATCGCCGAGGCCCTGCTCATCCGCGAGGTCCTGGACGTGAGCGAGGTGAAGTTGCTCATCGAAGGCAAGCCCCTGCCGGAACTGGCGCGGCCCGAGCCTCCCCAACCCCCGCAACCGGAGACTACCCAGGTACTCAAACCGCAGGCAGCTCCGGGACTGCCGCCGCGCGAACGTCCACAGCCGGCGTAGTCAGTCTGAAGTATGAAGGCTTAAGGCTGAAGCCCAGGTTTTTGTCTCTCATCCTCCACGCTTCGTACTTCTCCTTTTTATCCGGGTTTTCCCCACCCCAGATAAGTATACTTGCTGACTTTCGCACGTCTCCCAATCCCGGCCAGGTTCCTGGAGGATGCACATGAGCGCGTTCACTGCGGAAGTTGTCGGTACTATGCTGTTGGTCCTGCTGGGCGACGGTGTGGTTGCGGCGGTCCTGTTGAATAAATCGAAAGCACAGAACTCCGGTTGGATTGTCATCACGGCAGGCTGGGCGATGGGCGTGGCCATGGCCGTTTATGCCGTGGGCCGCATCAGCGGCGCGCATCTGAACCCCGCAATCACCTTGGGCCTGGCGGCCATAGGAAAATTCTCCTGGACCGAGGTGCCGCGCTACCTTGCCGGCCAATTCCTCGGCGCCTTTCTGGGGGCGGTGCTGGTGTGGTTGGCATACTTGGCGCACTGGCCGGAGACCGAAGATAAGGTGGCCAAGCTGGCCGTCTTCTCCACCGTGCCTGCCGTCCGCCGTCTGCCGCTAAACCTTGTGACGGAGATCATCGGGACGTTCGTGCTTGTCTTTGGGGTGCTGGCCATCGCGGCGAACACCGCGCCCACCGAAACCGGCCTGACGCCGCTGCTGGTCGGCTTCCTGATTTGGGCCATCGGCCTGTCGCTCGGCGCTCCAACGGGGTATGCTATCAACCCGGCCCGCGACTTGGGTCCACGCATTGCGCACGCTATTCTGCCCATCCCGAACAAGGGCGGCTCGGACTGGAGCTATTCGTGGGTACCGGTTCTGGGCCCCGTTCTTGGCGGGCTCGTGGGAGCGATAGCTTATGTGGGCCTGTTTGGGGCGTGAGCAGAGCGTGGGCGGTAGCGAGTAGGGGGTAGTAGTACGCAGCACACAGTAGACGGTACACAGCGGGCCAAAAGAGGATAAGAGGGCAAAATGATGGCCAAGAGAAGCGGCCAACAGACTTCTGACCTCCGACTTCTGTCTCTTGACTCCTGACCCCTGGCTCCTGGCCGCTGATCGCTGACGGCTGATAGCTGACTGCTTCTTACCAATGACACCTCGACCCATCTTTGAACTGGAGGTCCGCGGCCGCAAAGTCCGCCTGGGCGAGCGCACGCTCATCATGGGCGTGCTGAATGTGACGCCGGACTCTTTCTCGGACGGAGGGCTTTACTTCGATCGGGGCCGTGCCATCCGGCGCGCCCTGGAGATGCGCCACCAAGGAGCAGACTGGATCGACGTGGGGGGTGAATCCACGCGGCCAGGCTCACAGCCCATCCCGGCGGAAGAAGAACTGCGCCGCGTGCTCCCCGTAATTCAGAGCCTGCGGCGGAAGATGCGCTCTGTGCCGATCTCCATCGACACCACCAAGGCTGCGGTGGCTGAAGCGGCCCTGCGCGCTGGCGCCAGCATCGTAAACGACGTCAGCGGGCTGCGCTTCGACCTACGCTTGGCGGAAGTGGCTCGCCGTTTCGAGGTGCCCCTTATCCTGATGCATTTGCGTGGCCGGCCCGAGACGATGCAGCAAAAACCTTTCGCCTGCGACATCTGGCGTTCGCTCTCGAAGGGCCTAGCGTGGTCTGTCGGCCGCGCGCTGGCTGCGGGCGTCCGTCGCGCTCAGTTGATCATCGACCCCGGCCTGGGGTTTGGCAAATCCCGCCGGCAGAACTTTGAAATCCTTGCGCAACTCACGAGGCTCCAGCGATTTCGTCTGCCCATCCTGGTGGGCACCTCACGGAAGTCGTTCGTGCAGGCAGTAGTCTCGGGCGAAGGACTTGAACCTGCGAGGTCGAAAAAACGTGCGGCATATCACTGGCCCGTCACGGGGGAGCTGGGGGCACGGCGCGCCGTGCCCCTGGAAGTCGGTGACGCTGCGGCCGTGGCGGCGTCTATCCTGGGCGGCGCACACGTCGTTCGCGTGCATGATGTGGCGGCCATTCTACCGGCGGTGCGCATCGCAGACGCCGTCCTCGCTGCGAACCGGAACCCAAGCTAAGTCTGCGTGGCCCGGGGGTGTGTGCTCACTGTAGCGGTGCTCCGCGAGCGCCGCCACGATAGAGGGCGAAAATCATGTCGTCCCTTGAATTGCCTGGGCTAGAATCATTCTGAGCATGTCAGCCAAGCCTGAACTCTTTGGCACCGACGGCATCCGGGGCATCGCCGGTCAATACCCGCTTGATCGCAACACCGTTTCGCGCCTCGGGCGTGCCCTAGGCGTGTTCCTCGAGGAAACAGCCACTACTCGCCCCGTGCAAGTTGTGCTGGGTGAGGACACGCGGGAGTCCAGCGCCTGGATCTCACGTGCCTTGGCTGCAGGGTTGCGCTCGGCTGGCATTGACGTGGTGTACGCCGGCATCATCGCGACGCCCGGCGTGGCTTTCCTGACCCGCCATCACCGCTTCGCTGCAGGGATTGTAGTCTCAGCCTCCCACAACCCTTACGAGGACAACGGAATCAAGGTTCTTTCCAGCTCGGGGATGAAACTATCGGAGGCGATGGAACTTGCTATCGAACGCTTGCTGGACCAAGTGGGCGCTGGCCCCGAGGAGAACTCAGAGCGGCCGCTCGAACCTGTTGCCCAGCTTCTCGATGACTACCTGGAGTTTCTCCTCAACCTGGTTCCGGCGGGATTGGGCTTTTCCAAGTACCGTCTCGCGGTTGATTGTGCGCACGGCGCAGCCTGCCGCGTCGCCCCCACCGTACTGACCCGGTTGGGCGTCTCCGCTCAGATCCTCCATGCCCAGCCCAACGGACGCAACATCAACCTGGGCTGTGGTTCGCTCTACCCGCAGGTCATGGCAGAGACAACCAAGTCGTGCTCCGCTGATTTGGGAGTGGCCTTCGACGGTGACGCAGACCGGGCCATATTTGCGACGCGGGAAGGGCGGCTGGCCGACGGCGACCACGTTCTATTCGGACTTGCTCCCTTCTTCCACCGGCGCGGAATGCTGAAGGGCCGCGGCGTGGTAGGCACCTTGATGACGAACCTTGCGCTGGAGCTTGCCCTGGCGCGTCAGGGCATTGCTCTGAAGCGCACTGCCGTGGGCGACAAGTACGTGTTGGAAGAAATGCTGCGTTCCGGCATCAACCTGGGAGGGGAACCCTCCGGCCACATTATCTTCGGCGACCTCTCGCTCGCCGGAGACGGGATCATTACCCTGCTTCAGGTCTTGCGTCTGCTGGCGGAGACGCAGCAGTCATTGGACGAGCTGGTGAGCGAGCTCAAGCCCTTTCCGCAGATCATCCGCAACGTGCGCGTCAGGGAGAAAACATCGCTCGAATCCATTCCCGAAGTCGGACGTGCCATCATCGAGTGCCGGAGCGAGCTGGGCGAGCGTGGTCGCGTGGTAGTGCGCTACTCCGGGACGGAGCCTCTGGCCCGGGTGATGGTGGAAGCCGAAGACGCGGAAATGGTCGAGCGTCACACCGCGCGGATTGCGGAGGCAATTGACTCCGCACTGGGAATCCGGTGATCCTATCTCCCGTATAAAGTCCAGCCGAGGGTGCGCGAGGTTTGGCTCGCCGCCCGGTGAGGTCGATATGCGAAGGGCATTCCTGCCGCTCGCCTTTGCTGCATTTGGCTTGTTCCCTGGTGGATTGCCCGCTCAGCAGAAGCTGACGGCCTCCAACTTTACCGACTTCCTTGCGGGCTACGAGGCCAACATTCGTCCCTTGGAGATTCTCTATAAACAATGGACCCGCGAGGACCTGCCGCTGCGTGACGACGAGGACCAGCGCTTGAGCCGCCGGCTCACCGTCGATCGCGGCCAGACGCTCTCCGACCTGCGGCGCACCGCGCGCCATGTCGCTGCCAACCCGCAAGACCTTGTCCTGACGGCCACCCTTGTAATCCGAACCGAGGCCCTGGCCGACGAACTGTTTGAACTCTCTCGGATTGCCTACGACCACGACCGCGAGGATCTTGGCGCCGAGCTTGCCGCCTTCCAGGTCACCATGGACCGCAATAAAGAGCTGCTGGCCGATTACCTGCTCACGCTTGCCGCAGAAAAAGATGAGCGCCTACGCCAACTCGAAAGAGAAAAAGAGGACTTACAGCACAAACTGAAGGAAGCTGAAAAGCGGTCCGGGCCAACACCGGGTCACCTAAAGTAGCTCGATTCTCGAGAATTCGCGTTTGGCGTCGCGAGTTCGGATTTCAGATTTTCAGGCGCGAGTCTGTAGTTTCCCGCTTAGCAACCCCCCACGGCACCTCATCATCCTAAGGGCAGGCCCCAAGGAAGCGGAGAAGGAAGGTGCCCGATGAGGCGGGTTCAATGCTTTCTTTTGATGGTTACGCTCACTCTCTTTGTCTTTGGGCAGTCCGATAAGGCGCAGGGCGCTCCCACGCAAGTACAACCCTCCCAGGCACAGCCTGCTCCCGCCCCGGCGGCGCCTTCTTCCGCGCCGGCACAGCCAGCCCCAGGTAGCTCCAAAATCATCATCCCGGCCCAGACCACTATCCCTCTGGTGCTCAGGAACACTATCAACTCGCGCACCGCCTACGTTGGGCAGGCGATCTATTGCGAGACCATCTTCCCCATCACGGCGGGCAACCGCATTATCATCCCCGTTGGAACCTCCGTGAAAGGCGCGGTCACGCAAGTGGTAAGGCCGGGGCACGTGAAGGGCCGAGCCCAACTCGGCCTGCGCTTTGACACCATGGTCCTGCCCAATGGAACTACCCTTACCCTGCGCGCCAGCCTCTCCGGTTTCGCCGGAATGGGAAAAGAAGATTTCAACCGCGAGGAATCAAAGATCAAAGGCGAATCTTCGAGGGGGGAAGACGCCGGCCGCGTGGCGCAGACGACGGTCACGGGAGCTGAAATTGGCACGATTGTGGGAGCCGTCAAGGGTAGCCCAGGAAAAGGCCTGGGGATTGGCGCCCTCAGTGGGGGTGTGGCCGGTTTGGTCTGGATGTTAGCCAGCCGGGGTAAGGATATTGTTCTGCCTTCGGGAACCAACCTTGAACTTCAACTGGCTGTGCCTCTCACCCTGGAACGGGACGAGGTTGAGCCCCCCTCGCCTTACGATCGCGGCCCAGCCCTGCCACGCCGCGAATACGGCCCCGGCTTCTGACCTCCGCAGGTTGGCGGAAGAGCCCGCGAGCTTTCACACGCGCCCTGCATCAAGTCTCCAGAAGGCAAGCGCGAACGCTCCCCGCTAGGAAACCGTCAGGTTCACGCTGGTGCCCTGCACCAAAGGCGTACCTGTGGTCGGCGTGAAGGTGCCGACAATGCTGATCGTGTAAGTTCCTGCTAGCGTGCCCGGCGTCGGAGTGGGCGGAGCGATCGGATCGTAATAGTAGTTTTCGCAGCCGGCCCAGAGAACCACCGACAAGGCGATGGCGGCGAGCGGCGCGACCCTGACCAGCCAAGCCAGCCGGCCTCTGCGAACAGCCGCCAAGCCCGTCAATATTGCCAGGGCCAGCAGCCAAGCAAACCATGGCAGACCGACATGCCCCCCCACCCCCGGCGGAATCATCCGGCGACGCTCGCGACCCACTCCCAGGGAGCGCGCCTTGGTCTTGACCGTGACGGTTACAGTCGTTGCGGTTGAGCCATTCAGCGTGGGTGAGGCAGGCTCGAACGAGCAGCTCACGTCACGCGGCACCGGCAGAGTAGGAAAAGCGCACCCGAACTCTATTTTCTCTTTGAACCCGTTGATCGGTGTTACGGTCAAGGTGTAGGTTGCGGACTCGCCCGCTTTCACCGACGCCAGGGGCGGGGTGGCAGAAAGCGAAAAGTTACCCAGCAAGATTGTGAGCGATACGGATGCGGTTTGCGTCGCCGGAGCCGTGCCGCTGGTTCCACTTACCTTGAAGTCAACCGTGCCGGCGGTGATCGCCGAGAGCTTGCTGAGCGTCAGTGTGCTGCTTTCCCCAGGCTTGATGGCAGTCGGATTGAAGGTACAGGTTATTGATGACACGCCTGTACAGGACAGAGTGATGCTTTCTGCGTACCCAGACTCACTCGCAGCAGAGATGGTGAAAGTGGTCGAGTCGGTTCCCCAAGTGAGAGTCTTGGAACCCACATTGGATGTCAGAGAGTAGGCAGGAATTGCATTTCCAACGAGATTCACCACTGTTGCAGTGCTGCTGGCATTGTGGGTGATGCTGACAGTACCGTTCAAGCTGCCGCTCGAAGTCGGCTTGAAGGTCACGGTGACAGCACACGAAGCTCCTGGCGCAAGATTAGCGCCCGTGCAGTCCTCGGTCTGACTAAAGTCGCCGGAGATGGCGACCTTGGAGATGGTCAGGGTCGCGGTACCGCTATTGGAAACCGTCACCGTCTGAGGGGTGCTGGTGGTCCCCACCAGCTGGTCCCCGAAATCCAGCTTTGTCGCCGACAAGCTGACGGCGGGCGCGGGCGCTACACCCTTGCCGGCAAGCGAAATCGTCTGGGGGCTGCTTGCTGCGTCGTCAGTTATTGTGACCGTCCCCGTGGCGTCCCCGGTCGCCGTGGGTGAGAAGGTGATGCTGAGGGCGCAACTGGCGCCACCCCCCGCAACCGAAGGCTCGCAGTTGTTTGTCTGGTTGAAGTTGGAACTCGCTACGATGCTTGAGATATTCAAGGGCGCGGTGCCGCTGTTGATGAGAGTCACCACCTGTGGGGCACTGGTGGTGCCCGTGGCCTGGTCACCGAAGCTTAGCTTCTGGGGCAGCAGGGAAACGCCCGGAGCATTCGCAGGGCCGACCCTGGCAATGAACACGTCACCGCTAGGCCCGCTGCCCCCATACGCAGCCTCAAACGCCCCCGCCGTCGCAGGGAAATTCGCGGACGCCGTCACACCGGTCACGTAGGCATTCCCGGATGAGTCCAAGGCAACAGCCTGACCATAGTCAGCGCCCTTGCCCCCCAAGAAGGTCGAGTAGATCAGGGCGTCGCCAGTGGCGTTCAGCTCTGTCACGAACGCGTCGGCGCATGGACTCAGGTCGCACGTTCCTCCGCCGAAGGTTTCCAGCGCGGCGCTGACCGTGGGGAAGTCGCTGGAGCGGGTGGACCCCGTTAGATAGACGTTGCCAGAGGAGTCCACCACAACGCCGCTTCCCTGGTCGGCATCGGCGCCGCCGAGGTACGAGGAATAAACCAGCGCAGCGCCCGCGGCATTCCACTTCGCCACGAAGGCATCCCCGTTGCCGTGGTAGGTGGTCGCGAGGGAGCCCGGCGTAGTGGGAAGGTCGGTCGAAGTCGTATCGCCTGTCACGTAGGCGTTGCCAGAGGCATCCACGGCAATGCCAAACGCCCTCTCCATGCCGCTGCCCCCGAAGTAGGTTGAATAGACCAGGGCCGATCCTGCCGCGTTGAACTGTGCGACGAAGGCGTCAGAACCGGCCCCGATCGCGGCCTGCAGCGGATTCATTGTGGGGAAATTGGTCGAGAAGGTGTAGCCGGTCGCGTATGCGTTTCCAGACGAATCCAGAGCAATCGCTTGGCCCGTATCCGCATCCCCACCGCCGAGATAGGTGGAATACACGAGGCCAGAACCGTCGGGCTTCAACTTGGCAACGAAAGCATCGGAGGTGCCGCCCATCGCCGATTGAAAGGGAGAAGCAGTGGGAAAGTCGGCGGATTGAGTGTCGCCCGTCACGTACGCGCTGCCAGAAGCATCCAGGGCGATGCCGCGAGCATAGTCGGCGTCACTGCCTCCCAAGAAGGTGGCGTAAACGAGTGAAGATCCCTGGGGATTGAGTTTGGCCACAAAGGCATCCGCCCAGCCGCGGCCATAGGTGGTCTGAAGGGCGCCTTTGGTCGTCGGGAAGTTGCTCGAACTGGTGTACCCCGCCACATAGGCGTTGCCCGAGGCATCGATAGCGATGCTGGTGCTTCGGTCAAATCCGCTGCCCCCCAAGTATGTAGAGTAGACGAGCCCCGAACCATCAGCCTTCAATTTGGCGACGAAAGCATCCACGGGGGCGCCGCTCGAGCCCTGGAGTGGGGTAGCTGTGGGGAAATTCGCGGACCCGGTCGAGCCGGTTACGTAAGCATTGCCGGAGCTGTCTACTACGATGCCGTAGCCTGCGTCATCTGCGCTGCCACCCACATACGTCGCATAGCTCAAGACAGGATCAATGATCAGCGGCTGCGAAGTGTCATACGCCGCCACTTCAAACCCAACCTCGTCCTGGCCCTTGAGGGCAAACCCGCCTTCGATTTCTCGCGGCGCAAAACCTTGCCCCCTCACCTGATATACGCGGGGCTTGCGGAACCGAAGCTCGCCGCCGTTCATGCGGGCCACGAGGTCACCCTGCGCGTCGATGCGTAGGCGCGGCGTATGCCTCGCCCATCCTAGGTCATCGAACGCAAGCCTGACCGCCTTCGGATCGGCGCCCGGGGATATCACGAAGTCGTATTCCAACTGCCGATGGTCTCCGTAGTAGACCAGGTCTATAGCCGGGTAGACGTTCTCGCACCTCACCTGGGCGTAAGTAGGCACGTTGCTGAGCCACCTTTTCGGATCATTCCCAATGAAGTGGTTGCTTCTACCCGAGAGCTCTGTGAGCCCTGAAAGCTGTGCGGCCGGATTAGCGCCAACCAGTTTCATGTGCAGCCAAGCAGCGTTTCGGGATTCCGGATTCGCCATCCGAGCTTCGTGTTTCGAATTTCGCGTTTGGGATTTCGCATCTTCTTTTGCCGAGGGCTGGCGCAGCGCGAGCAGAGCCTCCGTCGGGGCCACGAAGACCGTGTAGCCCCGCCCCCGCCCCAAGAACTTCACCCGGGAATCGGCTTGGCCCTGGTTGGCTTCGAAGCTCAACGGCAGCTTGTCATAAGCTTCCATCAGGCGCACTTGCTGCGACCGATAGGAGGTAGTCAAGGTTGGGTAAGGATTCGCCGCCGCAAGGTTTCGAGGGCGCGTGGCAGCTATTTGGCTTGCCCACATCGTGGGCCCAGCGAGCTGTGCCGACCGCCCCGCATCCGGGGTTCGGAGAAAGCCCCGGCTTCCGCCCACCAGAGCCGTCGCCACAGCGACCAGTGCAAGCGTCAGAGCCAGTCGCACCATTCGGCGGAAGCTCCTATGCGCATGCGAAAAGAGGCTAGACTTCACAAAACCCTCCCCACCAAAGTTCGCTCGCTCCCAAGAAACCAGTTTACGCTAGGAGCAGCAAAATGATCATCCGGAAATTCCCAAGCTCAATTGAATTCTCGCCTCTGACTAACGCCCTCTGACCGTGGAGCGAAGGCCTAGACAAAAACCACCGACTGAACCCCCGAAATCTCAAAGCGCTTTCGGCAGCGCGGATTCTTGCACTGTACAAAATCATCACGTCGTAACATATACGAACGCGCCTTGGCAAAGCGCGCGCGGTCCCGTTCATCCGCGGAGCTTCCCAGCGTCTTCTTCTTCGTGCGCACCAGCCAGCGGATCTCGTAAGCGTCTGTTTGATGGCAAAAGAGGCAGGAGAGGTTGGCAAGCTTCCGAGCTTCGCATTCGTCAAAAAAATCGCGCTCTTCCATGCTACTCATATTCTAGCCGCAAATGGCCCGGGACACCACTGACACCCTGGTGATATGGGGACTTGTTGTCGTGGACCGTTGACCTGTGTGCAGAATCCCTGCGCCAGCGTTGGGAGTATAATAGCCTCGCGGAACGACTCACCACTCGCCACGAATGGAGGGATTACTCCATGGCGCGTACTTTTAGCGAACAAGAACTAGCCGATTATCTATTTGACCGCATCATCGTCAACTGCCCAAAGTGCCCGGAGACGGGTTGCCTGCGCGTGGCCTGTCAACTGGTTGCCGCCGAATTGCTCGCCGACGCCGACATCGTTTACAAGCTGGAACCCGTTTCCGATGGCGGGGCTTAACGCACCTTCCCGCCTTGAGTTCTTTGGGAGGAAGCAGCAGGCCCGCTTGCCGCCTGTGAACCTATAGTATCCACACCTCCAAATGCTTCCCGCCTCGCAGAAGCAGTACCAAAGTCAAGGAGCCGGTCTTGGTGGAAGGAATTTTGGACCCAACCAGACCAGTGCCAGCGCGTCAATCAGCCCGTGAGCAACAATCGAGGGATAGAGGCTTCCTAGGCGAACAACGGGATAGGCCAAGAGCGCTCCCAGTAACGCGGCGCGCAGCATTCCGCCCCATCCCTGGTAGACGTGCGCCAGCCCGAACACCACCGACGAGGCCACCCACGCCCAGGATACGGAATGGAACCATTGTCCAAGTTGGGCCAGCAGATAGCCACGATAAAGGAACTCCTCGCAGAAAGCCGCTGTGGGGGCAAGCACCAACACAGACCACAGCTTCTCCTGCCGGGTTTTGGGCATGAGCAGGTGAACCAGCTCGGACTCCGCAGGCCACCAACCCCGACGCTCCAAGAGCAAACTAACACTCATGCCCACCAGCGACGCGGCAACGACCACCGCAGCCCAGCGAATGAGCGCGAAAAAAGAGACGGAGCGGAAACTCGCCGCCAGGATGCTCCGAGACGTGAGAAAGACGACCAGCATGCCCAACCCGGCAAGCAACCACTGCGAAACGACCGCGGATAGATACAGTGAGAGGCGGGGAATTTGCCGGATTTCGCTGCGCCGCGCCGTCACGAAGGAGAGGGCAGGAACACCCGCCACCAGCACGAGGACAAAAAGAATTATGACCAAGTTGGAGAGCATTGGCAGGCCCGCGAGCTCGAAGGTTCGGGTGTCGGGCTACTGTCTCTTCTCCAGGAGGGCCCGAATCGTGCGAATCCCTCCTCCGGCGGGTAGGTTCAGGGGCTGGGAAAACACCTTGTAACCAGGTAGCTGAATTTCCACTCGGTGATTGCCGACAAGTATTTTCAAGATCGAGGGCGTGTTGCCATAAAACTCGCCATCGATAAGGATATCGGCACCCGAGGGGTCAGAGAAGCATTCCACAGTGACGCGCTCTCCCGTGGCCGCGGCAGCCGGAGCAACTGCCAGGGTTGGCGTAGCAACAGGCGCTGCGGGTTGTGCCGTAGGTGTCGGAACTGTCACAGGCGTCACCGCCGTCGGGGCCGCCATCCTCACCTCCGCTGGAGCAACTGAAGTCGGCGAGGGCGCTGGGGTGGAGGCTGCGGGTTGCGGCGCGGGGGTCGCAATCGTTGGGGGGGCCGTCACGACCACCGGTGCAGCCGGCCTGACCTCCGCCGGGGCGACCGCGGTTGGAGTGGGTGCGGGAGTAGCCGCTGTGAGCTGTGCTGCTGGCGCTGCGGAAGGCCTGACAGCCGGAGCAGTTGCTGCGGGTGGTGCCGCAGCCGCCTCCACCCAAACATCGTCGTCAATGTACGCCGTGAAGACGGTTCCCTTGGGCACCCCTACGGTTTCGCCGAATTCCGTGTCAATCTTGATCTGGTCCTTGGCGGGATTGTTAGTTTTCTCGCGGATGCAGCGCAGCTTGACTTCTCTGAGGTCCGGCAGCCTTACACCCTGAATGTCAAATTTGATGGCCTTGTCTTTCTTGACGCTTTGTACTGCTCCCCAGGCGACAGCGCCTTCGGGAATCACCAGCAACGACCCGACAGTGACCCCCTGGGCGACCTCGAAATCTACCCGGTTCCCTGCTTCCGCCCGATCACTCGCGAGGTCTGCCTTCAACCGCACGCGGACAGGGGTGCCTTCCTGAAGGTGTACTTTCTCCGCGAGGAGCAAGGTGCTGAGACAGAGCAAACTGAGAGGCAGCGCCGCAATCGCATGCTTCACGTTCATGACATCCTCCACGGGAGACTTTCCGGCCTCGATGCGCACGCCGGCATAAATCGAGACGCCGTCAGCTTATTCTTTCTCCAAGGTGGGTCGGATCGAGGGGTGCGATCCTGGATCCACCACCATGGTCCGCGTCCAGGCGCGGTACCCCCTTAGACGGAGCTCGATGACATGACGTCCTGGAGCGACCCGCAGCGTCGAAGGAGTGTTGCCGACAAAACTTCCGTCGATCACGATATCCGCCCCGTTAGGACTGCTGTTGAACTCGACGGAGGCTGGATCGGCTCCCATCAAGGGAGAAGTGGACAGCACCGACGGCGCAGCCGGGGTGGCAGGTGGAGTCAGAGTTTGGGTCGGAGGCCCAGCCTGATTAGGTTGCGCCGTCGGTACTCCGGTGGAAGCAGCGGGCGGCGCCGTCTCAGGCACATCAACGATGGTCGGCGTGTCCGTATAGACGGCATACTCCCTCCCCTTCTCCGCTCCGACCATGCGCTCTGCGTACCCGGGAATAGGAGAGTTTTCCTCGAACTCGTTCTCTCTGGAATCCGCTTTCTTCGGCTTGTGCGGTGTCTGGCGGAGCGGGATCTCTTGCTTGTCCACGGCACGGACGGACACCAAGCGGAAGCTTACTGAGGCATCCTTAGCCTTCTTCTTCCCTGCACCCTTGACCTGCGTTACCTTCCCTCGCGCTACCGCCCCCTTCTGGATAACCACGCGGTTGTTGACCACAACGTCTTCGGCCACGTCAAAGTCGATCAAGTCGCCCTTTTCGACATTCTCGGTGGTGAGGACATTCTGGAGCTTGACTCGCACCATCTGTCCTTCGCGCACTCGCACTTGCACGGCCGACAGAGGGGAGGCTAACACATTCAGAAAGATGGCTGCGCCCAACCACGCTAATGCCGGCAGGTGAAAAATGCGGTGAGCTGTAACTCCCTCGTTTCTGGAAAAGCGTTTCATGGCAACCTCCAAATACTGCTCGGTCACCCCCGAGGAACTGGCGATGCTAACCTGCTCTTACAGGCTTTATTCAGATAACGAATGGTCGTAGTGTCTCACCCCTGGGCCATACGGGTCAAGAACTACGCTCGGGAGCAGGACCCAGAAAGGGACGGCCGGAAAGGGGATGGCCAGGGCCCGAGCGCCTTGTTTCCCTTGCCCTCCAGGCTCGCCGCAAGGGGTGAGAACAACCCTGCATGCTCAGAACTAGCGCAAAAGATATGCTCCCAAGACGGCGCGGCATCGATCGCGGTAAACCTCCACGGAGACGGTCTCAGGCCCCAGCAGCCACTGGAGACAGTAGCCATCGACCAGAGCGCGAATCGTGGCCGCGGCGTCCTCCGGGTTGAGGCGGCGAAACTGCTGCTGCTTGATACCCTCTTCCACAATCGCCACGTCCCGCCGTCGGCAGCTCTCAAAGAAAGCTGAGAAAAGCGACCGGAAGCGTTCCGAACGCGCACCGAGGGTCACGAAATCGAAAAGAACCAGGTAGAGTTTTCGGTTGACCTCGGCGCTATGGAAAAGCACTTCCAGTTCGGAAGCGAGGCGGGCGCGGGCCGACTCTGGGCTGCGAACGACCTCGTCCAACGTCCGGTTCAGCTGGCGCAATAGCCAAGCCAGCACGCCGTGCAGCAGGTCCTCTTTGGTCCGGAAGTAGTAAAGTGCACCGCCTTTGCTCGAACCCGCCCGCGCCACTACCGAGTCCAGCGTGGTGTTGTGAATTCCTTTGTCCAGGATTTCTGCGTATCCCGCTCTCACAAGAGTTTCTCTGCGGCGGTCAGCAAGTTCCGGATCGGCTCGACGTGGACTCATAGGTAGCTTCTATTCAAAATGCGTCTGGACGGATTATTTATATCGCTGCGGGTTTGTCAACAGGTTTTCAGGATTTGCCCACTGTTTAGTCTGCCAATGCGCTGGTGACGGCTTTCCCTCTATCTCCCGCCCAGTCCTCTTGAAGGTGCCGTTGCCAGGTGTTAGCATTCTTTGGCCCGGCCCTCGTATGGAATTAGCAATTCGAGACAGAAATCTTGTCGGCCTAAGCCGCGAAGAGTTGGAGCAATTTGCCACGCACTGCGGCCAACCTCGCTACCGCGGTCGGCAGCTCTATCGGGGGCTCTATGCGCGGCGCGAACGCGACTTTGCTTCCCTCACTGACTTGGATCGCAGGTTTCGGGAAGTTCTCTCCGCGCGTTACATGGTTTTCTATCCGGAAGTTCGTCGCAAGTTCGTGTCGCGCGATGGCGCCGTTCGTTACCTGCTGGGGCTCCAGGACGGCAACTCCATTGAAACAGTCTACATGCCGGAAGAAGACCGGGTGACGCTTTGCCTTTCAAGCCAGGTAGGCTGCGCGCTGGATTGCCGGTTCTGTTTTACGGGGCTTTTGGGAGTAAAGCGGAATCTCACTGCGGGAGAAATCCTCGGGCAGGTTCTTGCCGTGGCGAGAGCCCAGCAGATTCCGCAGCGAGCTCGACTCAACCTCGTCCTCATGGGAATGGGTGAGCCGCTCTTGAACTGCGGTCAAGTAGTAAAGGCCGTAAAGATCCTGGCCGACCCCGCGGCCGTCGGGATTCCGCTGCGCCGCATCACGCTCTCGACCGTCGGTATCGTGCCCCGCATCGTCGATCTCGCGCGTGAACCGATGCGCCCCAAGCTGGCGGTCTCGCTGAACGCCTCCCACGAGGAGCAGCGAACGGCGCTGATGCCCGTGAACCGCAAATATCCCCTGACCGCGTTGTTGCGCGCCTGCCGCGCCCATCCCCTGCGCCCTCGGGAGCGCTTGACCTTCGAGTACGTCCTGCTCGACGGCATCAATGATTCAGATGCTGACGCCCAGCGCGTGGCGGAGCTCCTGCACGGCATGCGCGCCAAGGTTAACCTGATTCCGTACAACTCCGGTCCGGAGTTACCCTATCGCGCCTCACCTTTCGAGCGTGTCCTGACGTTTCAACAGATCCTTAGCGACCGACACATTCCCGCCTTCATTCGGATCTCCCGGGGACAGGACATCCGCGCTGCTTGTGGCCAACTGAGCCTGAATGGAGCGCGAGAGAGCGCTACCTGCATCTCCGCACCGTAGGTGAAGTGACACCGACTCATTCTTGCGCGTCGGGCCGGATGCCTATCACTGCCATCATGCGTCCCGCCCGGATTCCCTCTTTGCGGTGGGAGAAGAAGAGTTCAGTGCGGCAGGCCGTACACAGTTCCGCGGCGAAGATGTTGCGAGGGAGGAGTCCGGCGCTCCAAAGCTGCTCTCGCGCTACAGTGACGAGATCCAGGTGGGCGAGCGGAACCGCGTCAAGTCCGCGCCTGCGAGGCTGCGCTTGGAGAGAAAGGAGCGGGGACCGTCCTGCCAGTGTCTCCGAGAGAGGGAACGCCGTGCGGAAGAACCTCTCGGCCCGCGCAAAACGACCGTGGAAGGCTTCGACAACTTCTTCCCCCACTCCATAGCAGCAGGAGTGAATAGATGGCCCCACAGCGGCAAGCAGCCGCTCCGGTTGGGAGCCGAAGAGGCGACGCATCTCGCCCACAGCCTTCTCAATGATACGCGCGAGTGCTCCGCGCCACCCGGCGTGGACTGCTCCCACTGCGCGGCGCTTGGGATCCACCACGAGGATGGGCAGGCAATCCGCGGTCCTCACTGACAGTAGAATTCGAGCTTGATCGGTCAGGACCGCGTCGCCTGCGGGCGGGGTCTTGTCCCGCTGCTCAGGAAATAGAATTCCACAGGGGCGGTATTCGAGCTCTTCCGTCGCACCAGATGCCACCTGGAACACATGAGATGAGTGGATCTGTCGCAGGGAGGCTAGGGCAAAGCGCTGCGCGCCGAGCTGCGCGAAGAAGAGCCGCCGGTTCTGCTCGACCCTCGCACGCCGGTCCCATACCGTGAACCCGAGGTTTAGCCCGGCCGAGGGCGCCCGACTTGCCGCTCCGCGGCGGGTGCTGAAGGCGTGAAGGATCCAGCGCAGTCGGCTGAACCTCGCGCACTCAAACCACACCAGCCCACCGCGCGAGACGGTTTTGAAGGCTTGGCGTCGCAAGATCCCAATATAACACATGGTCCTGGCACCGCCCGGCGTTGTAATTTCGCTTCCAGTCTGCTATTGTGGCTGAAAACCAATTTGGGGCTGACGCTTACAGTACGAAAGGGGGCGCCATGCTTTCCGCTCGCTTGGTGCAGATGATCCAAGACCACGCGGAAGAGTTAACCCGTGGCGTCATCAATGATCTTCAAAGTAACCGGCGGACACCCGCTTACCACCGCCTCTCTCGCGAGGAACTGCAGCACCGGACTTATAATGTTTACCGGAACCTCGGCCATTGGCTGGGGCACAAGACCGACGAGGCGATTGAGGCCAGCTACTGTGAGCTGGCGAAGAAGCGGTTGGCCGAGGGCATTCCCCTCAGTGAGGTCGTTTACGCGCTGATCCTGACCAAAGATCACTTGCGAGAGTACATTCGCGGCGCCGGGCTGGTGGATTCTGCCGTCGAGCTATATCAGGAACAGGAGCTCCGCCGCCTCGTGGGCCACTTTTTCGACAAGGCTATCTACTACACTGTGAGGGGCTACGAGCGCGAGGTGGACTTCCTCCATGCGAAGCGCGCCGCCGCGCACGCGCACTGACGGGAGCGGGCGGGCGGCGCCGTACCGCCCCGCCGAGAGAGAGACCGCTGGTAACCGGGGCATGATTGTCGGAACAGGCGTCGATATTGTGGAAACTCGCCGCATACAGCAGGCGCTTGAGCGGCACGCGGAGCGCTTTACGAAACGAGTCTGCACGTCTGCTGAAATCGCTTATTGCGAGAAGTTCAAGAACCGGGCGGAACGGTACGCCGCCCGCTTTGCGGCCAAGGAAGCCGCCTTCAAGGCACTGGGTACCGGCTGGGGGAACGGGGTTAGGTGGTTAGATGTGGAAGTCACTCACCTGCCGAGCGGCAAGCCTAGGTTGGTCCTCAGCGGACGAGCGGAAGAGGTGGCTCGCGAGCTGGGCGTCACACGTACGGCGGTTTCCATTTCGCACACGGACCACTATGTGGTTGCGCAGGTCATCTTGGAATCCGATGGGTAGCATCTTCCGACATCGGCGGCAGGGCCTGAAAAGAGTGGTCCTCGCGCTCCTGTGGCTTGCCGGCCCGGCATCCTCCGCCGCGCAGACGGCAGGGATGGACGGCGATCCCGTCACGTTGGATCGCAAGAATACGTCCCGCTTACTTCTGAAGCAAGTGGCCCCGGAATACCCGACTCTGGCAAAGCTCAACTACATTCAGGGTGAGGTCCGTGTGCAGTTACTGGTATCGCCCGAGGGGCGAGTGGCGCAGGCACATGTGATCCGCGGCCATCCGTTCCTGGCAGTCTCTGCCCTGAAAGCGGTCCGGCGATGGCTCTATCGTCCGTTCGTGACGGAAGCTGGCCCTGCCCCGTTCCAGACAACCGTGTCCCTGAACTTCACATTGCGCGCGCGAAGAATCGAGCTAATCCCTCGTCAGGCCGAGCGCGACCTCGACCGCCGGGTTCAACCTCCGGCAGTGCTGGCCCAATGGGTGGAAGACCCACCTACTTCGTCGGTGCGGCTACGGCTTCTCCTCAATGATCAGGGTCAGGTCATTGATGTAGATATGTTGAGGGGCAGCAGCACCGAGCTTGAAGCCGCCGCGAGAAACCTCCGGCGCTGGACCTTTCGCCCAGCGCGCTGGGGAGCCCTTCCCGTCCCTTGGTATCTGGAAGTAGATGTTCCCGTTCAAGTCGCCTCCCCCCACCAGGCCGCTGCCGACCCGAGCGACCCTTGACCCCCGCCACGGCAGCCTCCTCGCACCACAGGAACGGGTTCCCTCGCACCTCATCCCGCGGTAGACTTGCAGAGGGCGCCGTGTTGAAGTTCTCCGGCCGAGTCCCAGTTTTTCTGGAGCGACGAACCGATGAAGGATCGAACAAGCACGCAGAGAGAGCTGATGTGGAGTCTGGCACTGCTCCTGTTCGTGGCAAGTCCGGCTCATGGCCGCGGACAACCCCAAGAGCCGCCCTTTCGATATGCCGGCGGAACCGAGAAGGTCGAGCAAGGTTGCGCAGGCAACCTCGAAGTCACCTCCCAAGCGCTGATTTTCAAATGCCCCACAGGTTCCCTCAATATGCCCTTTGCGGCGATTAGCCTGATGCAATATCGTCGCGACATTAGCCGGCCTGTCCGCAAATTGAAGGTGAAGTGGAAGGTGAAACCTGTGCCGGGAGGTGGCAAGCGAAACCGTTACTTCACCATCGTCTACAAGGACCAGGAAACGACCCACGTAGTGGTCCTCAAGGTCGCACCCTTATCGATGCGTCCCTACCTTGCTGAAATCGAACTGAAGTCGGGTAAGCGTGTCGAGGTCATGGGATACGAAGAATATCAATAGTGTTGGTTAGGGCAGGTCCGGGAGGTAACAGGTTCCCGTAATGGTCAAGTTCCGACCCAATCGCTGCCAAGGGATGTGCACCAATTCGAGGGGTTCCTCAAAGACACGCTGGCTGCTTAGGGATTAGGAGCCTGATAGAAGTATCCTGCCCGCGTTCGCACCTTAACCCCAGGACGGCGTACCTGAACTTCGATGCGATGGAAGCCCGTCTGACTGAGCGTGTCGGGAACGTAGGCCAACTCATACTGACTGTGAATTTCTGACGCAATCTTGCTGAGCTGGTCCTGCACGGCCCTCTTCGACCAATGGGAGTAGAACACGCCTCCCGTATATCCGGCATAAAACTCCAGGAGACTCGAGGCCAACGCGGAACGGATAATCTCCCCGGTGGCAACGATGATCGGCACGATAGGAATGGGTGTGCCGTAAACGTTCTCGGCGTGGGTGGGAGTGGGGACCGTATTGGGAGGCAGCGGTCTTGTCACGTTTGTATCCAGCGGGTTCGGCGGCGGGGCCTGGGGTTTCTTGGCGAGCAGCGCTTGGGCAGGATTAAAGCCCAGGCCATAGATGGTCACTTCGGCATTCGTCGCCCTCTGAACGACGTCTTCCTTAGTGGTCTCGCTTCCCCGATCGAATCCATCGGAGAAAACCACCATGACACGCCGTTCAGCCTTGGGTCGCTTCTCGAGCAACGCAATGCCACGCGCCAGAGCATCGTTCAGGCGGGCCGCGTCCCCTCGAGCGACAAGGCCGCGGAGGGCCGATTCCAGTCGGTCGCTGTCGCCCGAAAACTCCTGGACCAGATTCACGCGGTCGCCATAGGTGATGACGGCCGCCTGCCCTTGCGGGCCTAACATTAGGGTGGAGAATAGAGGGGCCAGCGGACGTACCTGGCCCAGAAGCGGGGCGACCGTCTCATTCGCCTCCACCACAATCACTGCCGCCAGCGGGTTTGGCTCCATCTCGAAGCGCTCGATCCGCTGCGGGGCGCCGTTATCCAGAACCTGGAAATCCTCTTCCTGCAGGTCGTAAACAAACTCCCCCGCCGAATCAATGACCGTAACGGGCGCGGTCACCAGCGTGGACTGGACGCGGATATGAGGGGCTTCTTTCGGCGGCTCCTTCTTGGGCTTGGCGATGATGGGCACGTCGCCCGCGACACCTTCCTGAGCGCGCGCGGGATAGAACGGAATAAGTTCGCAGGCCAAGAGCGCGAGCGCCAGGGAAGCAACGAACGGCGAAGGCTCAGGAGCCGAGTTCAAACGCATTCATCACCCCTAGGCGGCACTCCCACAATCGTAGGATGAGCGGAACCGAAGTAGCGTTGCAAGGGACGTCCGCTGGAGGCGCGGTTTGTAACCTGCCCCTGCGCCTGCCTCGGCGTGCCGTGGGCGCTACAGGGCCGCGCTACCTTCCCGAGCGCTGCCGCAGGGCCTCATAGAGCACCACGGCCGCAGCCACCGAAACATTCAGGGAGGCTACAGGACCCCGAAGAGGAATGTGGGCAAGCTCATCGCAGACCTCGCGGACCAGGCGGTGCAACCCGTGTCCTTCCCCACCCAGAACCAGCGCGCACGCCTGCGAATAGTCGAGATCGAGATAAGATTTCTCGGCCTGCGCTTCGAATCCGTATACCCACACCTCGCGCTCTTTCAGCTCGGTCAAGGCCCGCACCAGATTCGTGACGCGCGCGACTCTCACGTGCTCGAGCGCTCCTGCCGCCGCCCGCGCCACGGCAGGCGAAAGGCCTGCGGCGCGCCGTTCGGGCATGATGACGCCTCCGGAACCTGCGGCCACCGCAGTGCGGATGACTGCCCCCAGGTTTGCGGGGTCTTCCACCCCGTCCAGCACCACCAGCAACGGCTGCGGTGAAGATTGGAGGAGAGTGTCCAAGTCGTCATAAGCCTTGGGCGCGCAGACCGCCACCACATTTTGGTGTTGCGGCGTGCCTGCCGCGCGCTCCACCGCCGCCCGAGGCGCAAAGCGGAGAGAGATCCCGGCGGCCCGGCAGGCGTCAATAATCTCCTGCACGCGTGGGCTGCGGTGCCCTTCCGCCACCAACACGTGATCGACAGGGCGTGTGCGCACAGCCCCCTTGACGGCATGGATGCCATAGACCACCTCGAGCTTTTCGCCGGTGTCGCGAAAGGACATAACTTACACCTGGCGTCAGGGCACGACGTTAGTCGTGCCGAAAGAGGCCATGAAAGGTCGGGTGGCGCATCTATAAGGTCATCGGCGTTGTCAAGGTAGAAAGCTTCTGTGCCTGGCAGGTTAAGTGCCGGTGGCCAGGTTCCACCACACATCTATTCGGCCCCTGTGCAGGCCATGATGGCGAC
>Ga0315280_10001757_pt1 | contig 36389 bp, 37 predicted proteins | sample YL17G06_40_MG_FD_203697 | JGI IMG/M metagenome (GOLD analysis project Ga0315280, IMG submission 203697) | Sediment microbial communities from Yellowstone Lake, YNP, Wyoming, USA - YL17G06_40 | ecosystem: Environmental > Aquatic > Freshwater > Lake > Sediment | place: USA: Wyoming | collected... | reverse complement strand
CAAAAGGTCATGCTGAGACCAGGAAACTAGTGGAAAAAGAGGGTTTTCGAGTCGAGGAATTGGAGATATCAGAGTTTCGAAAGGGAGACGGTGCCTTGACTTGCCTGTCCATAATATTGTAACAGGGACTCGCAATTCTGTACGCGCGGTATGAGCCAAATGCCATAGAAGATTTATCGCGCGAGCTGACGGGCGCTGTTGCACTCTATAAGAGAAGGCTTCCCAAGACACTGATTCACTAAGCAATTCCTCTCTTTTTTCTATCGATAGAACAGTGAGAGAACCCTTCAGCGTAGGCTACAAGTTCATGTTTTCGGAGTGTTCACGATGCTGCGTACGTGTTTGGCTATTCGGTCATAGATCTCAAAAGCCTCGCGTGAAGGAAAGCCCTTTCCTCCTGCCGTGAGGCTGTACCTTACAGGAATTCCGTTGATCATCATGCCGTGCCATTTCTGATGCAATCTCCTGATCGCGACACACTCATCCTTCTTGTCGGGACTCACTGCCAGATGAGGCAGGCCGCCTTCAAGAATCATTTTCCTCAAGTCGGAATCAGTGCTCAGCAACTGAGCTAACCGTCTGCCTTTCCATTCAAAGTCAACGACCTCCTTCCGCAACACGCCCTTCTCAATCGGTTGGATTTCAGCCTTCAAATCCTCTTCCATATCTCCTACGTCTGCACGCACTACGTAGTCATAGTGATAGACTACCTAGCTTGGACCTCGTGAATGTGGACCGCCACCTCCTCTTATCACCCGATACAACTCCATAAGCTCAACGTTTCTGCCCTCAACCTTGATGCAGCCCAAGGGCGGATTCCCGAAAATCCCCATAGTGGGCGTGTGATGTACAGCCTCGGGGCTCTTGGTGTCAAGCGCGCGCTTGTTAAAGTGTCACGTCAACAAAGGCAATGCATTCAGGACAAAGACAGTAATCAAGATTATCCAAGTGGCAAAAGAGATCAAGAATGCTTGCTGCAAGATGGGCAGCCAGATTACTCTAAACTTTCCCCTTGATGTGTTCACACCTGTTCGCTTGAAACAGAGTTTCTCGTAGTAGTAGACGAACGGGAACGATACCAGGAATTGAAACACAAAAAGAAGCAGAATTGCGGGGTTCCCAAGCGCTTCCATGTGCGGAAAGGACGACACTATTATGATGTAAACGTCGAACAGTAACATCGCGAAACCCAGGCTGTAGCAGAACTCGGATAGAAACTCCTTCCTGATCCATCTTATGTTCAAGAATAGCCTGTTGACAGCCCATACCGCGATTAACAGGAAAAGTGGCACAAAATACATGCGCAAGTCGAACCTCAGGATCTTGTCCACCTCCTGCAGAAATTGCAGTTGCGTGAGGTCAGGCTCGAACGCGCTGACTCGAATTGGGACTATCGTGCTGGAGTATTGAAAGAAAACAGCTGTGACAATGCTGATTAGGAACAACAGCAAATCAAAGACTCTGTCCAGTTCTGCAGGCGTCGTGGGGAAATCAAACCAAGCCTGCTTCACCGATTCTCCTTCATGATCTCCCGCGTTCATGGAATTACGTTATCGTCACGAGTATTTTGAATTTTCGCGTGTAGCCCTCAGTGCCCCCAACAGGGCATTCGCTATGTCCAGACCTCAAACAAACAATAACATTCTGAGCGGCGCTGAAGTTTTGAACTGTTTCATGTCGAAACAAGTGAAGACTGACGCAAAGGAAGTGTTTACGCGCGCGCGGGTAAAGTTTTATCCAACGGTCTGTGCATTCTTGGACTAAGGGATATCCTTTGAGTCTTGAAAGCAAAGAAGTCAGCGGTCTATTGAAGGAGGCAGAGCGCGCGCGTGCGAACAATGAGGATCAAGTTGGTGCTGTCGCAGTGTATAGAAACGAGTTTCCCTTTGAGGACACTAGTTTGACTTGGTGGCTGTACCCCGGAACGATGTTGAGTGTGATATTTAGTACGAGTCCTGAATTCCCATTTATGTTCACCGGCAGTACGGGGTTAGTTAAGGTTTGTCTCTGGTTGTTAACTCATGCTTCGTTTATGGTTACGGTTGAAGTCCCGGTATTGTTTGCAATGACCAGGGCAGAACCCGGTGTTCCTGTTCGAAAGGAGAGGTTAGTTATTGCCACTTGCTCTGTAGCCATGAAGAAGTACGTTGCTTGAACAGCAATTTCTTTGTAGTAAAGACCCCGTTCGGTGAAGAGAGAAAACATCACACTCGATGGAACGTCTCCAGAGGTCATATTTCCTGGATTCCTTAAGAATAGCACGATTGTCCAGTGACTTGTCAGATCTATTTCGCCTCTGGCTTGCTGAAAAGTTCTGTTGGCCCCATCTACGACCAATGTAAGGGAGGTATCTGCCAGATCTGAACTTGTTGGTTTTGGGACGCTTGACACTGGACCAGAGTCGGTTCGCCAATAGTAGACATTGTTCCAGTCGCATTGTATTCCTCGAACGGTGATTCTTTCAAACCTACTGTCCGTTTCTCCCATGTTAATCGCAACGACTATCGATGCTGATCCCTGCGAATTACTGTACCAAACGTTGCCAGTGGTCAGTTCCAATTTCTCATCAGTTGCTAAGCCGCCGGAATCGCCGGGTTTGTTCAAAAATTGATAAAGTGCTATTCCTGAAGCCAGACCGCCAACAAAAACTAACAAGACTAGGGCTATGACTCTGACATCGATTTCAATAATATTACCTGTTGTACTGGAGGGTTGCATGCTCAAACTCATTTAGCTGCGGCGATCTATACCTTATGAAAACATGATTCAGATTGTGAATCTCATTTTGACATTGGCAGTCACGACGGTGAACATTGGCGCGCTCATTTTTTGTTTTATGCTAAGGTGGGAATCGTATGAATTCGTTGTTGTTTGAGTTGACTATTATCGTTACCGTGTCGCCGACGCGCAGTTTTTCGATTCTGCTGACCGTCGCGAAATCCAGATTTTGCGTACGCGCTGCATAGTCGGTCTGGTTGATGGTTAATACGTAAATCGTGTTACCGCTGTTGACGTATGAGAATCTGTCGTTCAATGTTCCGGTTATCGTTTTCTCGTTTGAGGGCTTAACCGTTCCCATTTCGAACCTGCGCTTTGCCTCTGCAACCAAAGCCGCGCCTTGGTATCCTTCGCCGGTCATGACGATCGTGTAATGGTCTAAGTCTACTGCATCGACGATTCCGAGACCGGTCAGTTTAAGGGTTGCCTGTTCTGACGTGGATTGGCCTTGTGCGATGCGCCAGTAGACTGGCACGAACCACGCGTTTTCACCGTTTATCGGGTATATCAAGGGCATTTCTGCTTCGTACGCGCCCGTGGTAGGCATCAGAATATGCGATTCGATGACGTTCTGTGCCTGCAGGCCGCTCTTGATGTCTAGACCCGTCGTATCGTAGTACTCTATTCCGTTATCGACTGTTTTGAACATTCCCGCCATCGTCTGCACCTCGCCCACGAAGTCCACTGGAACCAGCGCAGTTATCCTGTTCGTATCGGGGTCAACGATCCATCGGGCGTCATCCGAGATTTCCACCCTGTTGGTCGATGCAGGTATCCAGGCGAAGCCGCGTGCGAAAATGTCGAAGCCGTTTCCTCTCCTGGTGGAACCCCACACGCTAATCATGCTTTTGAGCCAGCCTTCGTCGTAGCGCTGCGTGACCCAGCTTGGTAACTGGTTCATGCTGTACGAGTTTTCAACTTGGCCGAGCTCGTTGTATACGTAAACTCCCTTGGGCTGTGCGACGAACGTCCACTGTTGAACCTGCGTGGCGGTCAGCACGTACTTCCAGTCGCCGTTGTCGTCAGTTGTCAAGGTGGCTCTGCCATAGGCGTCGGCGGTGGACAGCTCCCAGTAGGCGTTTCCCCGAATGTTTCCAGTGTAGAACGGTGGAACGTACATGAGTCCTTCGCCCACTTTGAAGGTTTTGTCGATGATCTCCACGTCGAGCTCCGGGTTGTTTGCGTCGACGATCACCAGTCCCTTGATCGTGTTGTCACCATACAGGTTCGGCGGAATCATCGTCACCACCCAGACGAGGCGACCCTTGTACATGGTTATGTGAGTAGATCCGACCTTTACGCTTCCGAAGTGTGCGGCGCTTCTGAGCGCGATGCTCTTCGCCAGTTCCTCGGTCGTCAGCCGCAGCATGTTGTTGGGAATTTCATGCTGGAAAAGCGGTGTTCCCGCGGGTTCAAACGTCAGCATCTGATTGAAAGAACTTGCGTTGTTGACTCCCGACGCGGCTTGGGTTTGCCAAAGCATAACGGCTGAAAACACAATTATGGCCATCATCGCAGAGACGGCCAGCCACCTGTACACTTCCCTTCCGTTCCCTCGACCAAACATCAAACTGAATCTTCCTCTCTCACGTTTCTCATGCATGGATCGTTCCTCATAGGCGAATAATCTGTAGATGTTCATGTACGCGAACAACCACTCTGCTGCAGTGATGAACAGTTTGAAGAATATGAGCCAAAGAACCATGTAGACATCGATAGTGACGGCTGCGATAGCAATGAACCCGAACAGCGCGCCCAGACCGCCGAGCAACACGTATCGCCACTTGTTCTTAATCCAGTGCTCAGCCGTGGGACACACGAACACTACTACCCATATCAGCCACCACAGCAACGGAAACATTTCTTTCTCGGTCTCCTTTCGTTTTCACTTTTCTGACTTACGTAGCGGTTATTTAATATTACATGCTGCGACCTAAATATACTGTAGGCCGCTTTTCACTTTAACCGGTCTCTCTGACTTTGAAATGTTGTCTCAAGACTAGTCTTTTAACCAATCTAAAGCCATAGTGTGCTGGAGGACCTGACGGCGCGCGCGAACTCAATGGGAGGTGACAAGTTGTAAGTAAGCGTGGAATGTTTGACAGAAGCGAATGCAAAAACTGCATTTACAAGGGAGGAACATACTGCTGGAGGCAATGCCCTTACAACATTTGGAAACGAGAACCATACTAGCCCACACGGAAAGGATTCCACAAAACTGGTTTGCTGGTTATCTTTCTCCTTTGAGCCAGCCCTTGATTCCCAGTTCCTTCACCGTTATTGTCACTGGTTCTACTTCGTGTGACTTGTACTTGCCGTTCTCGTCGAGATACAAAATTGTTGGTTTTAAGGAGAAAACGCCTTGAAGCTTCGGCTTGAGAACGAGTCTTACTTCCTCCGTCCTCAACGGGTCAAGCCGCTTTCCCTTCATGTTGAGATAACTGTCTTCGACGCGGTAGATTTCGGGTTTTTCAGCCAGCTCGAAATCTTCAGAGACGATTCCGGTGACCTTGATCAATAGAGCAGGGCCTTTTCCAGCGTTGACAAGCTCTATCTCAAGATCAAGATTTTCGCCCACTCTCAACTCTTTCTGCCGGATTATCAGGTTTGCCTGTATGTCTGCGTGCTCAAACCTCTCTGAGCCCACTGCTTCTTCGCGGGTTGGCGTTGGTGTCGCAAAGGAACTTGTCGTCGAAACAATAGAGGGAGCATGTAACACTTCAGTCAGGGACATGGCAAGTTCTCGTTCCTTCCTAATCTTATCGAGCAAACCCAGCACTTGCTCCCTTTTCTCCGGGTGCTCCGCCGTCATGAAGGAGCCAGCCGACGTCTGCAGAATCTTTTCAGCCATCGTATACAGTCTGGCCTTTTTCTCAGGATCACTTTCCTTTGCTGCATTGTCTATGTGCAGGTAAGCATCAAGGAGCAGCTTAGTTGCCTCGGAATACTCCGAAGCCTTTGGAAATCCAGCTTTTACGTAGTAGTTGGCAGCGCTTTCCAAGCATCTTATTGCTTCAGAGTACATGTCCGTGTTTCTAGAGTCAGAGAATCTTGTTCCTGCTTCTAATGCCCTACAGAAACGACTATGGCCCAAGACCAACATCTTTGTCTTCTCGTTGGGACTAAACTCCTTAGTTTCCTCGAAAAGCTGAGACGCCTCCACATACAATGCAGGTGACGCCTCTGCCTCCGCCAACGTCATCTTTTGCCAAGCTCGGGAAAGACCAATGATCAGTTTGAATTCTCTCCGTTCCTGTTCGGAATCTAACCCTTGACTCATCTTCTCAAAATTCTCAGCCGCCGACTTGTATTTTTCGGAGCTGGAGGAGTGATCGCCTTTCTTGTCGAGAATTTTCGCCTCTTCAACGGCAATTCTGGCCTTACAGTATTTTTCCCTTATATCGGTTGCCTTGACCATGCTGGTTGCCATCAGCTTCTCGTCTAGGTTCTCAATCTGGTTGAGCTGTGTCTGTAACAATTCTTTGCTTTCTCTGAACAACTTGACGGCTTTTTCGAACATGATGATTGCTTCCTCACTTTGCTCCTTTCTGCTTAGCTCTTCGGCATTTTCGACTTGTGCCCAAGCGGCGTAGTTTGGAGCGAGATAACTCCATTGTCTAAGTGACCTGTGCGTTTCGGCGGCGTTCTGGAAGTGTTCTTTCGCTGAGCCATACTCTTGTTTTTCGTGATGGTGTCTTGCTTTCTCGATTTCGCTCCAAGCCTGCATGTAACACGCGTAGTCTTGGTAGAGGTCTTTGAATTGCGGGATCTTCTCTGAAACGAGCCGATAGCTCCTGAAGGCAAGTTCGAAGTTGTCAGCGGCTCTGGTATGTTCGCCAAGTCGATCGAAAAGTCTAGCAGCTTTCCAGTAGGCTTCAGCTACTCGGCTCGGCATTCCTGCCTTCTGGTACACCTGAGCTGCTTCTTCGTAAACTTCAGTTGCCTTCTTAATCACTTTTTCATCTTTTGTTAAAGAATACAATTGGTCAAGGATGCGACCGAACCAGTCGTGAAACCATCCTAAAACTGCAAAATTCCTTGGCGGAGGAGCGATAGATTTCTGCAAGGATGTCGTGCATATTTCTACGCACTTTTCCATGTCTTGAACGGCCTCCTCAAGAAGATGCCTTTTCTTGTCCTTGCTTTCTTCGATTTCAGCCAAATCAGCCTTTATAAGAGCCAAGTAGTTCTGAAATACACCACAGTCCCATTCGTCAGGGCCAAGTACCCGATCCCCGATCTTAATGGTTTTTTCCCTGAGACTCAGAGCTTCTTCAAGCAATCTCCTTTTCTCACTGACATTTGTCTCAATCTCGGAGAGAAAAAGCAGAGCCTTGCCGAAAGAATGAAAAACATTTGCCATACAATCTGCGGAACCAGAAAGTCTGGCGTATTCCGAACCTTTCAAACCAACCTTAGCAGCCTGTTCTAACAAAACACGTTTTCTCTCAACGCTGGTTTCATGTCGTGCCAGTGCAATGCGGCTCTCCACAAGAGACATGTATGCATACGAGACTCCGTCATAACGACAAACAAGCAAGCTGTGAGGGATCGATTCCTCAGCGAATTGTATGGCCAGTTTGTACTTCTCTTTCAGTCTGTCTGGATCCTCTTCTGTGATGGCTTCCCAGCCCGCTACGAAACACTTTCTGAAATATGCATATCCGATCCAGAAATGATCTTTTGTCTTCTGACATTGTTGAAAATACTCTTCCATGTACGCCGATGCGGCTTGCCAATCTCCCTTAACCCAAGCACTGTTTCCAGAAAGTGTTCCGTTCAAGTAAAGAAGAAAATATGCATCTTCAATTTTCTCTGCAAGTTTTGAGGCTCTCTCTAAGTAGGTTGAAATCAGTGAAGCAAACTCTGTTCTTCTTTCCTCTAATAAATCCAGCCAATAGACCATCAAGTGCGCCGTCATGGTATAGGCCCATGCTAACTCGCTTGCGTCCAAACCATCCGAGAACGTTGAAACAGTTTTTTGCCCATACCGTATGGCTTCTTCACTAATCCGTTTCCGCTCATGCCAATCTTCTTCAAGAACATCCCTGTCGACGAGACAGAGCGATAGCCCTTGAAAGGCCTTCCCATAGCCTCGGTGGTCCTCAGTGATCTCAAAATTCTGAAGTGCCTCTTTCATCAATCTCGAGCAATCATCTAACAATTTCTTTTTCTGATTAGGGTCATCAACTGACCACGAATCAGAGTACTTGGCCATGGCCCTGCAATACAAACTTCTCGCAGGGCTAATCTTCTCCAGTAATTCTGCAGCCCGCTCATAAGACCCAACCGACAGGCGCATACGCCTCTTAAACTCTTCCGTACCATCCGCCTGAAAAGCAGCCCTAAACAAGCTGTAGCCGACCCGCTCATCGATTTCTCCCCTTCTACCGTATTCCAGTTCAGGCACCAAACCCATGGCCTCATTGTAGAATCCAGTGGCTCCTGACCAATCATACTCCTTTTCCTGCTTCTCTGCCCGCTCCAAAATTCGCTCTACGCTCAACGATTCCGACATTTAGTGAACCATTACCAAGTTATCATTAAGTCGCTGAAAAGGCTTTTCATGATTCAATCGCCTCTCCAGTTCGTAGCGAATCCAATTTTGCAAGACTACTTAAAAAACAACATTACTCCAACAGCGCGCGAGATGAAGTGTGAAACAGTTTGCCTATCTATCCTTCGTGGGCAATCATCGTCAACGTCTGTCTGACTTTGTTCAATTTCCTTATCTTGTTGTGTATATCTCTGAGATGACTCATCGTATCTGCCTTCGTCCTAACGACGATGTCGTAGACTCCGTAAACCGCGTACGCTTCTTCAACTCCCTTGATGCTTCTCAGAACCTTCAACAACTCAGGTTCGAAGGCTTCCGTGTTGACCAACAAGTAAGCTACAGGCATTTCCAAATCACAAGGAACAAAAGTGTCGGCCCAGTTAAAAAGTTAATGCCCACAGGAAATTTGCTAACCGCAGATTTACTTCTTAGATCCCTTGAACCCGCCCTGCGCTTTTGCGATTTCCCAAGTCTATATCCCTCGTTAAGAACTTAGCGCGCGTACGTGCACCCTTACTTCTTCGATCCTGTCTGCTGTCATGTTTTCTATGACTTTTTCCAGTTCTAGGACGAAATATCGAGCATTTTCAACGTCTCTTCTTACAAAGGCTTGATCAAGTTCTCTCTCCACGTAGTACTGAATGTCTATCCTGGCTTGTTTCGAATTGGAGATGTCGCTGGCTAGGCCCTTTTCGAGTATTCCTTTTTCCGTAAGTAGTCTTGCAATGGCGATGCTACAATCGTGGATTTCTGATTTGATGCCCATTTTCATGAGTAGGGCGTAAAGTGCGAAGTATCTTGCGTAGTAGGCTGTTGTTATTATCCAATCGGTTTCTCTGATCTCTAGGGCGGCATTCATCGTGTTCAAGGCGCTTACCGCTTTCTTGAGGTAGGCTTTTGTGAGGTTTTCGTTTGGCTGGATTATCATAATGCCTCTTTTCTGTTTGAGGCACCAAACCATGGTATTATCTTTCAGTGTAGTGCCTCCATAACAGGTTTACGAAGGGGTCGGGATTTTGAAGTATGACGTGATTTTCGACTATTTCTCTGATCAGGGTGTCACCTGTTCTCAGGCCATTAAGGAAATTTTCAATGCTGGAGTTCTTGATGTTGATTTCTTTTCCATAGATTTTTCCGCGCTTCTTGATTTCTGATTGTTGGTCTTGTTCGAGTCTGCCGAGGTAGAACAAATCTATGTCGCTTTCTTCGGTTGAATAGCCTTTTGTGTAACTGCCGAAAAGCAATAGGGATCCTGTTAGGTCCAAACTTGACATCTGGTCTGAGATCTTCTTTATCTGAAAGTTCTTGACTAGGTAGTTGATTGTGACGAGCTCTTCTGCTATCTCGAGGTAATGCTTCGTTAGGCTATTGTTTGGGTTAAGGAGGTATTCTTTGTTCTTGCCGACTTTTCTAAAAAGGATTATTTTGGCTTTTTCAAGCTGCCTCAGGTGCGGTAAGAGGGTTACGTGACTGACACTCAGTTTCTTGGCCATGGCTCTTGCATGCAAAGTCGTGGCGTAGTTGGTTCTGTAGAGGCTTAGTATGGCAAATGAGCAGTTGGTAATTTTTTCTTCCATATGGTAGAAACTACTACCGTCATTGCTTAAAAACTTTCCCCATTTTTCCCCACCAGAGTCGTTGTCTTGAAGATTAGCGCGCGCTTTGACTACCTACGCCAGAAAGACGATACCATGCTGTTCGTGCTCGCAAAAGAAAACCGGTGCAAACGAGAAAACGGTGTAAAGTGGCAAATCAGAGCGTAAATTCCCATCTGCACCATGAGTCTTTCGGATGCTTGTCTGGCGGACAAACCACACAATCTACTCTTGCGTCAGGGTTCAACGTCTTCGCAAAATTCTTCAAGTAACCAAACCTCACCTTCTTACACGGAAACTCTTCCAACCCTTTGCTCAACCGTGCCTCCTGCGTTCTACATCGATCTATTCCCAAAACCGCTTTTCGATTGGTGACTTCAATCGTCTTGAAAGGTTGATCCAAGGCCCAACTAGATTTTCGCAGCAAACCCACAATAGCAGGTACATCAGGCCTTTCACCAACATTAAACATCTTCTGCACGCCTTTTGCCTCTATTTCCGCCATTGCCTCCCAAACCCCTGCATCTATTTCCGTTGCCGCTTCCGTCCCAAACTTCTTCTCAATCCCCAAAAAATACAATCCATCAACTCTCCACAGGTTTCGTATCTGCAAGAAAAAGTAGTCCAACAGTTTTTCTGTCTGCATTTTCTTCAACATTTCTCGGTCTTCAACGCTTCCAGCCAGATAACCACTCATATGCCCGTTCACCTTGACACTAAAGCATTAAATAACAAACGTTATTTAATCTTTCAAACCATCGCCCAAGACGTGTGCACGCCTATGCTTGACCAACTATTGAACACAGGCTTCCTCGGCTTAATCCAAGGCTTAGCCGAATGGCTCCCCATCTCAAGCACCGCACACCTCAAAATCGCCGAACACTACCTAGGCTTAACAACCACACCATTATTCAACCTCATCCTCCACCTTGGAACCCTAATCGTCGTCGTCTTCTACTTCAGAACAGAAGTCAAAAACATCCTCTCAGCCCTCGCACACGTAGACTTCAAAAGCGAATACGCAAAAATGATACCTCTAATCATAGCAGCAACAATACCCACAGCCATAATCGGATTACTCTACGTCAAATACCTCGAAGACACACTAGGACAACTCCTAATCATCGGAATAACCTTCATCATCGGCGCAACCCTTGTCTACACGTCAAAACTCGGCAAAGAAAACACCGAAAACATAACCTACCCAATCGCAGTGATAATGGGAATCGCACAAGGCCTAGCGATATTCCCAGGACTCTCAAGAAGCGGAGCAACCATTTCCATCGCGCTCCTAGTTGGATTGAAACGCGAAAAAGCCTTCAAATTCAGCTTTCTCCTCTCAATCCCCGCCATACTAGGCGACACACTCGTAGAAGCCTACAAAGACCGCGGACAAATCGCCACCTCAGGCATAGGCTCAACCGAACTTCTCGTGGGAGTTGTCATCGCAATGGTCGTCGGCTACGTCGCCATCAAACTGGTCTCAAAAATAGTTGCCACAAAAAAATTTCACTACTTCGCATTCTACACCTGGCTGCTAGGCGCAGCACTGATAATTCTCACGCTAACTGGCCACTGACCACTTAGGCTTACCAGACAAAAACTCCCTCAGAAACACAACAAACTCCTTATTCTTCCCGTAAACCCCAACAACCTCTTCATTAACAAACACTCTGAACCCCTTCTTCTTCAACACCTGCGAAATCCCCTCAGCCACACCCGCACTCTTTCCACCATCCTCAAGCCTTTCACGAAGCAACACACAAGCATCCGTAAACTTCCTTCGAACCTGCACAACCCATCGCCCATCTTCCACATAAGGCCCAGCAACAGTGCCCACACCATGCTGATGCTTCAACAAAAACTTCTCACACTCACTCTCCTTCTCAAGCGGAGGACCCAAATGCTTCTTCACAGGCGGAATACAGCAATGCTCAAGCTCAAACCCAAACACGTTAACAGTCTTCTCATCGCTCCAAGCAAAATCCCTCAAAACTGAAAAATCACTCAACTCAACAAGCTTGCGCAAAGAACGCTGAGACTTGTACAGTTGACCCCACAGAATATCAGGCACAGCATCAACCCTTCCAAACGTAACAAAAACAATCGCCGGCCCACACCTCTTCAACTCCCTTCTCATCTTGGCTGCAGACAAAGGAAAGATCTTCCGCGGATAGAAGAAGTCCAAGCTCGGCTTCTTCAAAAACGCCTGCCCAGCAGCAACGAAAGTGTACAGATTTTGCCTGCGTACGGCAGAAGCCACGTTCCTCGCCTTATCAACAGGATCAACAACCACCAAAGGCTCCTCAAACAGCAAATCCAACTCTCTCTTCCTTTCCTTGTAGAACCCTTCAATGTCAATAACCAATCGGTGCCTATGCCTCGCAAACGCCTCAACCACTTTCAAAAACGACTTGTAATGCAAAACCAAAAGCTCACACAAATACCCACTAAACCCGCCAATCTTGATCTCAGCCCCATAAACGCCAGTGCCCTTCATAAACTTCTTCAGTAACCGCACCTCACCCCGCATCTCACCGTCCAAACGCTTGTTAACGTAGTCCGTTTGAAACGGCGTCCGATCCGTAGCACTCAACCACTCCCCAGGCTTAGCAGCATAACAAGGCACAACATTCACACGAGTACCATCAACAAAAGCCTCAAGATACGGATGCTCAGCAAACCTTTCAACCTGCCTCGAACCCTTCGTCGCCAACTTAGCAACCTTCAAACAAACCTTACCCAACTGCGCCCGCGGAATCGAACTGGGAACACGCATGAAAACGTCAACATCCAGATCACCGCTCAACCACGTGTCCCTCGCAACCGAACCCTCAACACGCACCGCGGCTTCAACACCCAAACGCTTCGCCGCCGCAGCAACCCGTTTCTCCAGTTTCTTGGCTAAAACATTTATTTCACGACGCTTACCCGCGTCTGGCGTGACCCGTTTCAAAACAACCGCGAGAACATCCGCCATCTTATCCTTCATTTAGCCGATCCTTCTCACCCAGGCGGACAAACCTCTCTAAGCGTAGAGTAAATCGGACCCTTCGGAGTCAAAACACTCTTCTTCAACCGCAAACACGCCGCCCTCACCACGCCAAACTCAACCTCCTTACGGTCCGTAATGAATTTGGCAAGCTCCATCTTGTTCCGTCCACCACTAACCCGTGCAATCGTCAAATGCGGACTAAACCCCTTCGGATCCGGCGCAAACCCCAAAGCCGTCAAATGCGGCTCCAACTGACTCGAAATACTCCGCAAATCATTGGCGCCCTGAGTTATCCCAGCCCACACAACACGCGGATACCGCACATCTGGAAAGGCGCCGACACCTTGAATCTTCACGTCAAAAGGCACAAACAACGCCTTCTTCATAGCCTCATAAATCTTCTCAACACTGTCCATCCTAACGTCGCCCAAAAACCTCATGGTAATGTGAATGTTCCCCGGTTCAACTATCTTCAAATCCGCGCCTGTTTTAACCAGCAACCCCTGCACATCCGTCAACTTCCTCCGTACAATGTCACTGTCGATATCGAAAGCCACGAAACTCCTAACCATTTCAGACAATCTTGACCAACTCACCACTGTGTTTTGACTCGTTCCTTTCATAAATGCTTTTAACACTAAAAAACTATCTGTCAAACAAAAACAGGCGAAACAAGAAAATGAAAGGAGATAAACTCGTCCTAGGATTGACAGGCATGCCTGGATCAGGCAAATCACTAGTCGTCAACGTCGCAAAAGAACAAGACTACGACATAGTCACGATGGGCGACATAATCAGAGAAGAAACAAAAAAACGAAACATGGAACTAACCCCTGAAAACATGGGCAAAGTCATGCTCGCACTAAGACGCGAAGAAGGACCCGCAGTCATAGCAAAAAGATGCCTTCCAAAAATAACAAAATCAAAAAGCAGCAAAATAATCGTCGACGGAATAAGAAGCCTCGACGAAATTGACGAATTCAAACGAAACCTCAAAAAGTTCACGCACATCGGCGTCCACGCATCCCCAGAAACCCGTTTCCAACGCCTCTACAACCGCGCCAGACCCGACGACCCGAAAAACTGGGAAGACTTCAACGAAAGAGACATGCGAGAACTAAGCGTTGGACTGGGCAACGCCATAGCTATGGCTGAAAAAATGATAATAAACCAGGGACCAATCAACGTTGTAAAAATCGACATCAGAGAAGCCCTCGAAGCAGTTGAACAAGAATGGATATCGTAACCGTCCACGTGGAAGTTGAAATCAACCCAACCGAGACCGAACAAAAAGTACGGCAAGCAGTGGAAAACATGTTCGGCCCAATGAACATACAAACCAAACCTCTACACAAAGGAAGTCTCCTGACAGCCGAAGCAAAAGGACAAGAAGCCCTGACCAAACTCCGCAACCTACTCCAACGAGAACACATCCGCGCCGCCGCAAGACCCGTCCTGCTCCACGGATTAGAAACAAAATCCCTCAACTTCAGCCTAAACAAACAAGTAGCCTTCGCTGGACACGTCTCCTTCTCAACAGAACCCACCGAATCCCCTCTAGGACCGATAAAAGTCGAGATAAAAAGTGAAAACCCAAGACAAGTAATCGAATACCTCACAGCATACTAAGAGCGTGATGAAAGGGCGTGAACGAAAAAGCATCAATAACCGAAAAAGGCGCCGTACTGCTCGGCAAGCACCTTGCATGCGACGCCTTCGATGAAACACGCCCCTTACGCGTTGTCACTCACGCCCACGCTGACCACACGATAGGCCTACCTCAAAGCCTCAAGAAAAGCAAGAAAGTGCTGATGACGAAAGGCACACGAGACCTGATCGAAGCCATGCAAGGACGACACAGCCTGCACCGCACAAACGTAGAAGCATTAGACTACGGAGAAACCATCACGTACGAAGACGAACACATAACCCTGCACAAGGCCGACCACATTTTAGGCGCCGCACAAGTAATGGTCGAAGACAACGAAGGCAAACGCATAGTCTTCACGGGCGACTTCCGCATCGACCAAACCCCAATCCTCCCCAGCGACGTCCTCGTCATCGAAGCCACATACGGCAGCCCACACTGCAGACGCCGATTCCACAAAGACACCCACAACTCACTCATCACACTAGTAGAACAAGGACTCAAACAAGGCCCAGTCTACATCTTCGGCTACCACGGCAAAATACAAGAAGTAATGCAAATACTAAACAACGCCAACATCAACGTACCCTTCATAGTCCCCGAAAACGTCTACCACATAAGCCGCGTCTGCGAAAAACACAACATGCGCCTCGGCAAACTGATGCTCCAAAACGAACTAGAAGCCTTCGAACTCCTAGAAAAAAACAGCCCATACATAGGCTTCTACCACATGCACAGCCGAAACAGAATCGGCCTCGACAACTTCCGCATAAGCATCAGCGGATGGGAATTCTACAGCGCAATACGCCAAACAGGCGAAAAAGAATACCTCGTGGCCCTAAGCGACCACAGCGACTTCGACGGACTACTCGAATACGTACGCCAATCCAAACCCAAACTAGTCATAACCGACAACTTCCGCGTCCACTACGGAGAAACACTCGCAAAAGAAATACGCAAACACCTCGGCATCACAGCAGTAGCCCTCCCCAAAAACAACATCTGGAAAAACAGGGAAAGATAAGCAAACGCTTTTACTTCTCCGTTCAAATGTTATCTGTGAATCAAGGTGATGTTATAATTGGCTAAGTGGGAGTACAAAGTGATCCCGATAAAGACGCAGATTCATTCAGACCATTCCCAAGCTGACAAAAGGCCAATCATGGACGATGTTCAAAATGACCTGAACGCCCTAGGCAATGAAGGATGGGAACTAGTCGGCATCCAAGACATCCGTCTGCCAGACGGCAGAATGTTCACCGTCGCCTACCTCAAGAAACAAAAATGACGCGCATAGAAGCGCACGCGGCCTTTTTCAGATAACGCCCGAGAACAGAAATGCATGTATGGATATCAAGACTCTGGCAAGAATCAATAACTGAAGTGCTAGAAATGCCGAGAGTTGTTCATTTCGAAATAGATGCAAAAAAACCTGAAAAAGCCATCACGTTCTATGAAAAGGTATTCGGTTGGAAAATTGAAAAATGGAAAGGACCCGTCGAATACTGGTTGATAACGACAGGCAAAGAAAAGGAACCAGGCATAGATGGTGGATTGTCAAAAAGAACCGAAGCCGAACCGTCAACGGTCAACACCATCGACGTGACTTCCGTGGACGAATACACAAAAAAAGTTGAAGAAAACGGAGGAAAAATCATCAGGCCGAAGCGAGCAGTCCCCGGAGTCGGTTGGATGGCCTACTTCAAAGATCCTGAAGGAAACGTCTGGGGTATTATGGAAAGCGATGAATCTGCTCGATAGTCCGACGCATCGTCGATAGCAGGTGCTATATGCTGTAAAGCCTCGTCTGCTCACGCGCTCTTCGCATAAAATCCCTAATCATTGGTTGCATGGCTTCAGGATATCGTTTAATGCATGCATGCCCTTCGCGTGGCTCTAAGAAACATTGCAATAACTTCCTTTGCAGGATTTCCTGTTGGACCTGCCTTTCAACTCTCCAGCCCAGCTTTATACTTTCAGCGGCCTGAGCGTCGAGCACTTCAACCTTTTTCCCTTTCTTCATACCCTCTACGTCCTGCGACATCACAGTCTTATATCGTGACTCTCAATAAAGCACTTCTTTCAGCTTCCGATATATATCGAAAAGCGGAACATAACAGCACCATCCATCATCAGCACTGCGCGAGCTTCAAAAATATGAATTCCCATTTTCACAACAGGCTTAAAAAGCTTGAAGCCAACGAAGCTAAATTGTCAAGAGGGAAAAAATATGAACAAGACCAAATCATCACTAGTCTCAGGCTTCTACAAGCTGAGTCCAAAAGAACGATTAGCAATTGTCAAGGAATTCGCTGATCTAACCGATGAAGAAGCAGCCCTACTGCAGAACACAGGCTCCTTGCCCATGGACTTAGCCGACCGCATGATAGAAAACGTCGTCGGCGCATTTCCAGTGCCCTTAGGCATAGGTGTAAACTTCCTCATCAACAACCGCGACTACCTAATTCCCATGGCAATAGAAGAACCATCAGTCGTCGCAGCAGCCAGCTACGCAGCAAAAATGGTACGTGACGGCGGAGGCTTCCACACAAGCAGCACACCGCCAATAATGATCGGGCAAATCCAAGCCGTAGGCATCAAAGATCCCTACGCTGCGCGAATGCGAGTCATGCAAGCTAAAGAAGAGATCCTGAAAAAAGCCAACGACCAAGACCCCGTCCTCGTCAACGCAGGCGGCGGCGCAAGAGACCTAGACGCAAAAGTAATTCACACCACACAAGGACCAATGCTAATCACAGAGTTGCACGTCGATTGCCGCGACGCCATGGGCGCCAATGCCGTTAACACGATGAACGAAGCCGTAGCACCACTGATCGAGCGCATAACAGGCGGACACGTCTATCTGCGCATTATCTCCAACTTGGCAGTAAAACGCCTTGTACGAGTTTCATGCGTCGTACCCAAAGACTCTGTCGGCGGAGAAGAGGTAATCGACGGAATCGTCAACGCTTACGCTTTCGCAGCAGCCGACCCCTATCGCGCGGCAACCCACAACAAAGGCATCATGAACGGCATAATCGCCGTAATCATAGCAACAGGCAACGACCACCGAGCAATCGAAGCCGGAGGACACGCTTACGCAGCGATAACTGGCCATTATACGTCGCTTTCAACATGGGAGAAAAACGAAAACGGCGACCTTGTAGGCACATTGGAACTGCCAATGGCCGTGGGCCTCATAGGCGGAGCAGTCAAAACCCACCCAATTGCTAGAATCTCCATCAAAATCTTAGGTGTCAAATCTGCAAACGAGTTCGGCGAAGTGCTCGCGGCTGTGGGACTCGCACAAAATCTTGGAGCACTCCGCGCACTGGCACATGAAGGAATCCAACGCGGACACATGTCACTCCACGCAAGAAACATAGCCGTCATGGCAGGCGCAATAGGCGAACAAATCGACATAATCTCAGCCAAAATGGTTGAGGAACGCAAAATCCGCGTGGACAGAGCCAAAGAACTATTAGACAAGTACAAGGCAACTGGAAAAATCTAAAAAGCCCCAGCCACCGCATCTACACACGGCGACAAACATTGAAAATAATCCCCGGACCAGCATCAAAAGAACTAGGTGAAAAACTAGCCGAACACTTACACGCAGAAACCGTGCCAGTTTTTCTCAAAACGTTTCCAGACGGAGAATCCTACATCCGCTTCGAAACCCAATCACTCAAAAACGAAGACGTCGTAATCGTCCAAACCACCAGCCCACCGCAAGACCAAAGACTCATACAGCTATTGCTCATGGCTGACAACGCAAAAGACATGGAAGCCCGCAGCATAACCGCCGTTGTCCCCTACTTTGCCTACGGCCGCCAAGACAAGCGCTTTCTGCCAGGCGAAGCCTTCAGCGCAAAAACAATAGTAAGAGCGCTTGAAAACTGCGGAGTAAACAGGATAATAACCATAAACGCCCACAATCCAACAATCCTCAAAAACTTCAACATTCCAATTCAGGACCTATCGGCGATTCCATTGTTGGCAGAATACTTCAAAACAAACAAACTCGTACAAAGCCCACTTTCACTCTCAATGGGCAAAAAAGCCGTAGGAGTCGCTCAAGAAGCAGATAACGTCTTACACGGCGGATATGACTATGTAGCGTCAAAAAGAGACGCCGTAACAGGCAACGTCACTCTCGAAGACAAACCCCTGCACGTCAAAAACCACGACGTCATAATCTTCGACGACATCATAAGCAGCGGCGGAACAATGGCAAAGACCGTGAAGATGGTCAAAGAAAAAGGCGCAAGGAAAGTCTATGCGGCCTGCGTCCACCCGCTGTTAATGGGTGACTCATACAAGCGCATAATCGAAAACGGAGCTGAAGAAATAATAGGCACAGACGCCGTGCAAAGCCCGGTAAGCAAAGTTTCAATCGCGCCGCTCGTAGGCAAGGTGCTCATGCAAAAAGGAGCCTGAGCGTGGCCAACCTCTTTTTCCAGCTTTCAGGCGAACACGAAGACCTGCCTGTTTCCGAGTTGAAGGCGATACTTGAAACAGAAGGCTACGCATACACTATCACAAAAAAGCTTGACCAAGTTCTACGACTAGAAGCAGACCCAAACTGCGTAGAAGCCCTAAAGCACAGGGCAGCATTCACAAGACTCTGCGCGCTTGAACTCTTCACGTGCGAAGCCAAAACAAACAGCATAATCAAAGCCCTACACGCAACAAACCTCAACAAAACCCTCAAGGAAAACGAAAGCTTCGTAGTCAGAATCAAACACGTAAGAACCTATTCCTCTGAAATCGACGGCATGATTCTTGAACAGAAACTCGGCGAACTCGTACTCCAAATCGCACCAAACACAAAGGTGAAGCTGAGAAACCCCGACAAAACCCTGATTGGTATCTTGACAAACGACAAACTCGTCTTCGGCATCAAACTCGCAGAGATTCCTGCCACACCCTTCGTTGAAAGACGCCCCAGAAAAAGACCCTTCTTTCATCCATCCGCGATGCAATCTAAACTTGCCAGATGCATGGTAAACCTGGCACATCCCAGAACAGGCGACCTTGTTCTCGACCCGTTCTGCGGAACAGGAACAATGCTCATAGAAGCCGCAATGATCGGCTGCCGCGTCATAGGCTTGGACGTTCAGCGTCGCATGGCAAGGGGAACCCTTCGAAACATGCAGCACTTCAAAGTCAAGCCTGAAGGCATAATCGTCACAGACGCAAGAAACCTGCCAATAAACAAGATTGACTGCGTCGTAACCGATCCACCCTACGGCACATCCTCAACCACATTGAAACGCACTACAAAACAGATTATCGAAGAAATACTGGCAACCGTTTACGACTTACTCAACAAGGGAAAAAGAATCTGCATAGCAGCACCAAAAAAACTAAACATCGTCCAAACAGGCACAGGCTTAGGCTATAAACATATAGAGTCCCATTTCGTCTATGTTCACAGAAGCCTAACAAGAGAAATCGTCGTGTTCGAAAAGGTGTAACCTCCGTGAGCTTACGCATCATTTTTCTAGGCACCGCAGCAGGCGTCCCAACACGAAAAAGAAGCTTGCCAGCAATATTGTTGCAACGCGAAGGCGAGCAGTTGATGTTCGACTGCGGCGAAGGCGTCCAAAGACAAATGCTCATCGCCAAAACCAGCCTCAACAGGATAACAAAGATTTTCATAACACACATGCACGGCGACCACGTAATGGGACTACCAGGACTCCTGCAAACCATGGCCCTTCTCAGCAGAGAACGAAAACTCCACATTTACGGACCGCCCAAAACCAAAGACTTCCTGCAAGGAATCAGCGAAACAGTCCAGTTCGTCCTGACCTTTCCAGTTGAAATCCACGAAATAAAGAAGGCAGGCATCGTCTGCCAAGAAGAAGAGTACACCGTGCACGCCGTGCGGGCGAAACACGTGATTCCAAGCTTCGCATACGCATACATCGAGAAACCCAGGCCCGGAACCTTCTACCCCGACAAGGCAAAAGCTCTAAACGTGCCAGAAGGACCATTGTGGTCCAAGCTTCAAAAAGGAAAGAAAGTCAAACTGCCAAACGGAAAAATTGTAAAACCTGAAGACGTGATGGGATCACCCAGATTGGGCAGAAAAATCGTTTACACAGGCGACACCCGCCCGTTCAGACTTCTTGAAAAATTCGCAGCAAACGCAGACATCCTTATCCATGACTGCACTTTGGGCGATGAGCTGGCAGCAAGGGCACAAGAGTATGGACATTCCACTGTAGACCAAGCAGCCAAAGCTGCCAAAAAGGCGAAAGTCAGACAACTCGTTCTAACCCACATAAGCCAAAGATACGAGGACACAAACAAGTGGCTGCAACAGGCACGGAAAATATTCAAAAACACCGTGGTTGCAGACGACTTCACGAAAATAGACATACTCTTACTAGAGAAGTAGTTGCCTCAGTTTCTCCATGCTTTCCTCAATGTGCTCTACAGACTCAACAATCACGATTCCATCAAAACCAGTCCTCTTAAACAGCCTTCCAAAACTTTCCCAGTCAACGTTGCCGTACCCTATGCCTAAATGCTGATCCATTTTCCCCAAATTATCATGCGCATGCACGTGCACAAGCTTCTCTGGAAACGCCTTCAAAAAACCGTCCACTTCGCCAGTGAGATTTGCATGCCCCGTGTCCAACGCCAAACCAACATCCACATCGATTTCGCTGTAGAACCTTCTAAACTCATCCACACTCTTCAACACAAAAGGGGTCATGACATTCTCTATCGCAATCTTCACACCATGCTCATCAGCAAACTTGCGTAGAAGCCGAACGCTCTCCAAATTCCGGACCCAATCCTCTCCCGGATAGAAGTCGCTGATGCCTGATTTCAGTCCAGGGTGAAAAATCCAAATACTACAATCCAAAACGGCGGCGTTAACGATCGATTCCTTTAATCGTTTCAGCATTGCGTTCAAAAGATATCCCGATTGCAAGGCAATGTTCATGCCGGCAAAAGGCGCATGCACCGCAAACTCGACACCATACGATTCGCCAATGCTTCTTAGCTCCGCAGTCCTCTTCTTATCCAAAGAATGCCCGCCGTCATCAACAACTTCAACATACTTCACCTCGGTTTTTGGAATCTCCGCCACCATCTTCTTGAAAGGCTCGCCTAACATGTAAAGCATTGAACAGCCAATCCTAGGGTTTGCCAAGAGCTAACTCCCATTCACTTTTTTGGCTTTACATCATGATTCTCATCCTTATAACATAATCCCTGAAAGCCCGGCCTAGAACAGCTGAAGGAAAAACTAGAATCACACTTCAAACAGGCTACGGTCTAAAACCAGCCGAAATTGGAAAGCCCAACATTTGAAGTTGTTTTCAACTGACGCGTACGTATCCCCGCAGCAATCTCAACAAACTCCTTGAGCGTGTAGTTCGCAAACTCCAACGTAGGCGACCCAAGCCTCAACCCGTGACAATTAGGATCCGCATAAACAAACAGCTTGTTCTCGCCAAGCGGAAAAACAGCTTCATTAGCAAACCCATACTGGGGTTTCATCAACACCTTAAACGGCCACAACTGGCACGCGCGAGGCTTCATACCCTGCAACGTACACGTACAAGCGTACGGACCGCTGCCTAAGAAACTGCATGAACCATCACTTCTCCGCCTGATAAACAGTTTATCCAAACCCGCACTCGTATGCTCAACACCGTAGTTCTTCACAATTCTAAGCCATTCATGAAAGTTAATGACTACACTGTAAAGTCTGCAGCAGTCACCACACCGTATGCATTTCCAGTCTGCAATGTAACGCCAGGGAACAAACTCCAACACATGTCACTGAAAGAAAGTCAAGAATAGGCGTCTCTTATAAAATCTGCTTCGCGAACGGCTTCAACTTCTCAACTATATCGGCAGGTATCTGCGTCGCCCGCCCCGCCTGCTTGTCCGCCGCCACAATGACAAGATGTCCAAACGCAATTAAATCCGTTGTCTCCTTGTTCACCACTCTGAAACCCAGCTTCGCCGCTTTCTCCTTCAACTCCTCAACAGAGACTTCAACCTCAAGCAAATCATCATACCTAGCAGGCTTCTTATACTGACAAAAAGCCTCAACCCGAGGAAACCAGAGCCCCTTCTCCCTGAAATCCTTGAACCCAAACCCCAGATGCCTGTAAAACTCTTCTTCAGCTCTTTCAAAAAACCTGAAATAATTACTGTAATGCACAACCCCTGCAGCGTCAGTGTCAACCCACGTGACTCTAAACGACGTTTTGAAAGAATTCTGAGACATGACAATCCACTAAGGTATCTTGTAAAGATAGATCGTGTGCGACGGGAAACCCAACGTCTGATTCTCGCAGAAATTCACAACCTTAACAGGCTTCCACCCGACAATCTCATAATCATGACTAACAATGCGCACACCACGTTTAAGCTCATTTTCAAGTTTCGGCTTCACCTTCTCATTCGCACTGGTGGTCAAGTATAGAAAAATAACATCCGCCGACGTTAAATCCACACTAAACATGTCTCCGTTAACTATGGTTATCCTGTCCTGCAAACCCAGCTCGTAGATGGTGCTCAACGCTTTCTTCGCAAGATCCTCCCTAAGCTCAACACCCACGGCTCTTGCACCATACTCTTTCGCCGCCATAACAACAGTTCTCCCATCTCCAGCCCCCAAATCAAAAAACACTTCGCCAGCCCTCAATTCAGCCAGAGCTAGCATTTGACGAACAACTTGAGGCGGACTCGGAACAAACGGTGCTATGAACAGACAATTTGCCTCCATTACCAAACAGTCTGACTTTCTGTTTAACCAACGATGCTAACACTTTAAAGATTTTCCATGATCAGGAAACGTATGTTGCCTTCTTGGGCTGCGGCTGTCTAGCTTCACCGCACTTCAAGCAGCTCTGAGCACACATTTCAAGATACTTTGCCTCGTCACCCGTGCTAACTGCCTCCGCAGCCTTTCGACACATCTCACTCGGCTCTTCACACCCTTCTTCCTTGCAAAGCTTCGAAATCGAAAGGCAAATGTCCTGCACATCTTTCGGGTCAAGCACTGCACGGTTTGTGCGCATAAGCAGACAGACTTCTCTGGCCAAGACGCATGTTTTCATGTACTTTATTCGTGCAAGAACTTCTTCGCGCAGATTCTTTCGGCTGATCTCCAATGGCTTTTTCCTCTTTTTCCATAATGATAGGTGCTTATCGTCATGTAGTTGCACCTTCATTTAAAGATTGTTTATCGCAAGTAACAAACAACAGTGTGCCTTATCTGCATCGGGAGACAGAAAACATAACTACCTGCGAACCTAGTTTTGGAAGAGGTTTCTGAATGAAGCTGAGGGTTCTTCACATAAACGACATTCACAGCAGGTTCGAGGAACTTGCAAGGATCGCATCGGCAATTGAAAGACTACGCGACAAGAACACTCTAGTATTAGACGCAGGTGACAACGCTGATTTTGCAAGACTCGAAACAGAAGGAACCAATGGCAGAATAAGTTCTGCACTTCTCAACAAAATCGGATTCTCAGCAAGAGTCTTCGGAAACAATGAAGGTTTTGCAGGAATAGAGAACAGCAGAATCATTTCTGAAACTTCGCAATGCCCAGTGATAACATGCAACATGTACGATTTGGAAGGCAAGAAACTCGATTTCCTTGACGACGCGATAACCCTCATGATTTCTGACGTCAAAATCCTGATGATCGGAGTAACTGCTCCAGTCAATGTTTTCTATCACCTATTCGGCATCCACGTCAAAGATCCAGAAGAAGAGGTCAATAGGGTACTTGCCCAATATGAAAAGGCTTCGCATGACCTAACAATCGTGTTATCACATCTTGGCCTGAACGGAGACAAAAGGCTAGCATCAGAGATTCCAACTATTGACATAATCATTGGCGGGCATTCTCATACTATGCTGGCAAGGCCTCTGAAGGAAAAGCAAACCATAATCTGTCAAGCAGGACATTTCGGCGAGTATCTGGGCGGACTAGTAGTAGACTATGATGTCCCGGCTGGGAAAATTCGCAGCTTCAAGGGAAAACTCATAGCCTCACAGAAATACCCAGAGCATCCTGAGATCATGAAATTGATCAGATACTACTCAAGACAAGCAGACAGGAATCTGTCTGTGAAATTGTATTCAGTCAAAACGTCACTCGGGCACTCTCTTACGGAAGAAAGTGCTATCGGAGATTTGCTTGCAGATGCTTTGAAAGATCTCATGAAAACAGAAATCGGAATCATCAACAGTGGCGTCGTCAACGGTGGAGTCAAGAAAGGTATAATCACCAAAAAAATGCTGCACGAGCTGTGCCCGTCACCGTTGAACCCTACATACATAGAGATCAAAGGAATCGACATCCGCAAAGCTCTTGAAAAATCTTTCAGCAGAGAACATCAGCTGGGTGATGGTCGAGGTCCGGGTTTCAGGGGGAAATATCTCGGAAACATACAGGTTTCGCACAATGTCAAAGTCAAACTGCGCAAGAATCAGGACGCTCAACTCAAGATAGAATCAATAACTGTAGACGGCAAATCCCTTAACCCTGAAAAATGGTACTCGGTGGGAACTTCCGACTATCTGCAACGAGGAACAGGATACAGAAATCTAGCCAATAACCGGAATGAAAGGTATCGACCGGAATTCCTCAGAGATGTTCTGGAACAATATCTGCCGATAGAATCATTCGTGGAGTTAGCGTTTACTAGACGCTTTGTACTTGAAGACAACACATGAGGCGCATGTCTTTCAACAATGAAGCCTACCAGAAACGTTTGCTCAAAGCCTTCCTTTCAGCCTCAAGAACCAACTCATAAAACCTATCAGTAGCCTTAGACTGCACTTCAAGCACACTCTTAACGTCTGAAGGCTGAACTCTCCGCGCAGACAAGGCTATCGCAGCAGCTTTCCCGTACTTTTCAATCAACTTGCTCGTCTGAACCGCCTGCAAGCGAAGCCTTTCCTCAGCCTTCGTAAGCTTCTGACCCTGCTTCTCAGCTATAGACAAAACTTTCTCCTCCTCAACCTTCAAAAGCCCCAAAGCCGATGAACCGCATCTTGGACACTTCGGCTTGTCTGGCAAATCATTGATCTTCAACGTCTCCGTGTAACCCCAACAGTTTGTACACAGGAAACTGCTTGTTTCATTCAGCAACCTTGCTTTGGCCGACTCAACCAGCACAGCTCGCATTCTTTCAGGAGGAATCAGATCAGTTTTCATGCTGATGCGTTCAATTCCCAAACGAGCAATCGGAGTTGCGGCCCCGCCTGTTTCAACCTTTTCCACCTGAATCTCGCCTTGCCGCATTATTCCAAGAACATAAATGAGGTTGTCAACATCAACATCTTTAGTGTACACTTCCTTCAAAGCCTCTTCATAAATCGGCGTGTCTTCAAAGCTTTTGACCAGCCGTTGAAGGCTTACACTGCTGAAGTCAGCCCACTTCTCCAGCGCCCCGAACCTGTGTGCAACATGAATCATTCGCCGCTTGAACAACCCCGTCTTCACAGTCGAGGTCTTCAAATGGTCTCTAACCGCGTTGTCCGACATTTTTTCCGCATCATTCAGCAAAGCTACAATTTGATTTGCATTAACATTGCCCATTGTTTGCACGAAAATCCTGTAAGGATCGTGCTGAACCACCGCGGTGTAGCCTAACTTGTCGGAAAGCAACTCGCCAAGAAGCAGCGCAAGCGCTCGGTTCGTAAGTGAACCGAAGTTGACATGAATAAGAACGAACTCCTTCCAGTCTTCGACGATGATTCGCTTGTCCGTAGGTGCTGGAAACCCCGCGTTCACATGTTCAATCGTTTCAGACACAGCGCGTAAAATCGTATCCCTATCCGCCGGGTACTGTTCACTCAGCTTCGCGGCAATTGCATCGGTTGAAACACCCTTCTGGAACTGTTTCTCAACAAAACCTCTGATAACGCCGACTTCCTGGGAAACCTTGAACGGCACTGGAATCTCCTCTCCGATCCAGCTCGGTATTGCCCCCGTAGGGTCATCGATTGGTCGAACGTGAACCTTCTTTTCATCAACAGTCTGAATTATCCAAGGCGAACCTCTAATAATGAACTTCGTACTAGGCTTGCCGAACTCAGCCATAAACGCCTCATCCAAAACCCCAACAGCCTGATCGTTCGATTCATCGATAACAAGAAACTGCTTCTCTTCAGGAATCATTGACAAGTTGTCGAAGTAGTACTCGAAAAGTGCCTTCGTCTGCCGCGGTCTCAAAATCATCTTGTCTTCAAAAGAAACCCAGGCCAACCGTGGAAAACGTCCATGCATGTACTTCATTACCCTTGCAATATCTTCCTCTTCCAGATTCTCATATGGATAAGCGTTCTTGAACATCTCCAAAATTTCGCCAAAGCTTAATCGCTTATTCTTTATCAGCAGACCTGCAATCTGATGAGCCAAAACGTCGTAGGGCTTGGGAGGAATCACTACTGGTTCCAAGTCCTCTTTCAGCGCCATATTAGCAATTGCCAAAGCCTCGAGAGCGTCGTCAGAATCCAAGGCAACAATAATCCCATCAGCCATTCGTCCCACACTGTGACCGCTTCTGCCTACACGTTGAATAAGCCTCGTCGCTTGCCGTGGGCTCATGTACTGAATAACCAAGTCAATCCTGCCCACGTCAATGCCTAACTCAAGAGAACTTGTGCACACAAGGCCTTTCAACTCGCCATTTTTCAGACCTCTTTCAGCAGCTAACCGAGACGGTTTCGCAAGGGAGCCATGATGTATAGATATAGGGAAATTTATGTCCCAGACTTTGAACCTGCTTGCCAGAACTTCTGAAACGGCCCTTGTGTTCGTAAACAGCAGAACTGACTTGTGATGGCTGATGTAGTCTTTGATGATGCGTAGCCTAGCAGCAACTTCTGGGTGCGTGTAAAGCTGAGAAGCCAACCGCAAATCCTCGTCATCAGGCCGCGGAAAAATAATCTTCAACCGCATCAATCTCGCAACCGGAACCCGCACGATCTCGACTTTTCTACCGTTTCCAACGAGAAACTGCGCCACCTTTTCAGGACTGCCAATTGTTGCAGACAATCCAATGAGCTGAAAGTCTTTTCCAATAAGCACTCTAAGCCTTTCCAAAGCCAGAGCCAACTGGCTTCCCCGTTTGCTATCAGCCATCTCATGCACTTCATCAATTATCACCCATCGCAACTGCTGCAGGTGCTGACGCATGACCCAACCAGACAAGACAGCCTGCAACGTCTCAGGAGTAGTAATCAAAATGTCAGGCGGCATCCTTGACTGGCGAACTCTTTCCTTAGTCTCAGTGTCCCCGTGTCTCACAGCCAACTTTATGTCAAGGTTGTTGCACCACCACTCAAGCCTCTCAAGCATGTCACGGTTCAACGCCCGCAGAGGGGTAATGTATAAAACTTTGATGCCCGGCGTTCCCTGCTGTCCCTGCAAAAGCATGCTCAAAACTGGCAGAAAAGCAGCTTCCGTTTTACCTGTTGCCGTGGGAGAAATGAGCAGAACATTCTTGCCTTCAAGAATCAGGGGAATCGTCTTTTCCTGCGGTTCAGTTGGCTTCGAGAATTCCTTCTGTTCAACGAGCCTTCGAACTGGCTTAACAAGCAAATCAAAAGCATTTGCAGGGGACTCTTTCAAGACCAGTTAAACCTCAATTGCAAAGTGAATAAGCGCGATGTCGATGGTAAAAGCATTTTGGACAACAACAAAACAAAGATAAACAAACAGAATTGACCGTGCAAGCACATACTAGCTAAAATGACTGTTCTTTGAAGAGTACAAAAAAGGGGAAAATGTGGAAGCTTACTTCGACTTTGTCATATGCACGTTTTTCATGAGAACATACGGGCTAAGTGAAGGCGGGTCTGCTTCGCCCCACCAATGAACCTGTTGTCTCTCTTTTGAAATGCCTGCAATGTTTCCAAGCATCGTCAGTGCATTGTCGCTTATTCGCAGATCCTTCAAAGACTGTTTGATTTCGCCTTTTTCCACCAGGAAAATGCCGTCTCTAGGAATAGTTGAGAAGTCGCCTTTCGCATAGTTTTGGAAACGTGTGTACCACGTGTTAGTCAGGTAGAGTCCTCTCTTCATCTCTTTGAAAAGCGTCTCTTTGCTTACGCCTCCGGCATCCATTTCCACGCTCCAAGAGCCCGGAGCGATTAAGCCAGCATTGCCCGTCGTCTTTGTCTTGAATATCTTGGCTGTTGACGTGTTGTGAAGGTACGTCTTCAGAATGCCTTGGTCTATGAAAACATTTTCTCTAGTGGGAACACCTTCATCGTCGAAGACTCTGTTTGACATCGAGTAGACAGCAGGATTGTCTTTCAAGATAACGATTTCAGGCGCCACTTTCTTGCCAAGCTTGTCAACGAACACGGACATTTGAGTCATGATCGAGTAGGCTGAAATCATGCCTGCCCAAATGCTGACGATAGAACCGAAAATCAACGGATCAAATATGACATCATACGCGCCTTCCTCGCCTATCTTGGGGCTTCTAGCCAACTTTGCAATTTCGCCTGCCTTTGTCCCTGCGTCCGAGGGTTTAAAATCTCTCAGCGTTGAACTGCATGCAACTCCGTGTCCCGAAGCCTCCCTTTCTGAAAAGGCCCTGATTGAAAGCTCGATTGCCGACCTCGCGTCTATGCCAGTTGGGCCTTCAGAAGAGGCGAGATAAACGTTTTCGAACTTGGTGAAGAGAATGCCGCCGCTGTCGATTCCTGACCCTATTTCTTTTTTCGCCGCTTCTATTGCTTCAAAAACGTAGTCTGTCGGATTTTCCAAGTCTTCAAGCTTCTTGTCAGCTTTGCTCTTCGCATAGGGGAAGCTTCCTTTTGCAAAGCCTCCGAACGTTGGGCTCTCTTCAGAAACCTTCGCCAACCTCAGCAGTTGCCTGAGGCTTGTGTCAACGTTAGTGAAGTTATGCATCTGAGTGGCGACTAATCGTTTTTTCCAAGCCAATATGACATCCGTGACGTAATCATTCCACGCGACGGTGATGTCTACTTGATTGTTGCTGAAGCGAACCTGGCGGTATTTGCCCAAAGTTGTTTTGGCGATAACTTCGTCAGCACCCAGACTCTTCGCTTTCTTGACTATCTCTTCTGTCTTGCTCAGCATCTCCGTCATTTCACAAACACCCCTCTGAGCCTAAGGCACGGACCGCCCGTGTACACTGGAACTCCTTGAGACGGATCCCCTTTGCCGCATGTGGCTGCGTCAAACTTCACTTCTTTGCTTACAGCGTCAACGGCAGTCCAGAACTTCTCTGTGGTAGTCTCGATGACTGGTCTAGCGACAGGCTGCTTCAATTCGCCTCTCTCTATCAGGTATGCTTCTCTTCCTACGTAGCGTTGATTGAACCGTTTGTCGTCAATATTCCATTCGGTGAAAGATTTCATGTAGACACCGTGCTTGACGTCTTCAATCAGTTCTTCCTCGCTCAATTTTCCAGGAAGCACGAAGGTGTTTGCCATGCGAACGATTGCTTCTCTGTCATAGTTTATGGATCTTGAAGAACCGTTGCTTCGCGTGCCCAGTTTGGCAGCTGATTCTCTGTTGTGCAAGAACTCGTTTATGACGCCGTCTTTGTACAACAACCTTCGTCTGGCTTTGACGCCTTCGTCATCGTACAGATAATAACCATAACTATGTTCAATTGTGGGGTCATCAACGACTGTGACAACGTTGCTGCCAATTCTCGTTCCAGTCCAGTATGGACCGCCTTTGTAGATGAATGATCTTCCCGCCTGACTCATTTCGCGTCCCAATATCCTGTCAGCTTCCATAGGATGGCCACAGGATTCGTGTGCTGCTATTCCAGCAACTTCAGAACCACATATAAGGTCCGTTGTTCCTGGTGCAAGCCTTTTTGCTCTTGTTATTACGTCTTTCAGGACTTTCGCGTTGTGAACCATTTTCTCCGCGATCTTCCATTCATTGAACGCTTCCCATCCGCCGCTGTAACCGAACTGTTCGTATGCCTGTTCAGTCTTTCCCTGTTCTGCGACTGTGATGAAGAAGTATGCTCCAATCTTGGGAACAAAAGACCTGATTCGTGAACCTTCAGAGTTCACAAAATATTTTGTTATGAGGTCTATTGAACACTGTGAAATTGTGGCAGGAATCTTGACATTGCAGGATGCTAAGGTTTTGTCCACTTCAGTGAGTGCTTCAACTCTGTCTTCGCTGGGAATGTTCTCAATTTTTCTCTTTTGGTCAACCGTCCATTTTGTTTTGACTGCTTTCTTTTTGGCAAAAGACAGTTTTTCTTTTCGATTTGCAGCTTTTGCAAGCTTGAATGCCAGGTCGACTAGTTGTTTTGCTTCGCTTTTTGACCACTTGTTTGTTGAAGCGAAGCCGATGCCTCCGTTTGCCATTATTCTGACGCAGAATCCGCTGTCAACGGCTGTGACGTATGCTTCCAGGTTTCCGTTTCTGAGCACGATTCTGTCTGCTGTTTGACTTTGGCCTTTGACTTCGGCGTATTCGATCTTCTTTGTTTGCGCATATTCCAATGCGCAGTTGATGAGATCTTCATCCATTTTCGTTTCAACCTTCTTGGTGTGCAATTTGCAGTAGAGAAAGATAAGCTATTTCACTTCCAAGCTTTATGCTTGATGTCCTCATCGCTTCTGTGGTCTCACGTTCACTATGATTGTGTCCAAACTTGGGGACAGCACACTTGTTTTTTTTGAAGAAAAGGCCTCTGAACTGAGCATACCATCAGCATTTTATATTTGCTCTAGTCCTAGTTACTAGGACAGTATCAGCTGTTACAGGAGGGAGGAGAACGATGAGCATACTTGACAAACCTCGAAGGGTAGCTTTGATATGCCTCTTGTGGTTACTTTTTCTAACCTGTTTCATGCATTTCAAACTTTACAGTTTCTTCTGATGATGGAAAGGCAATGGTAATTTTCGCTGCGAGCCATTGAAAACAGGTGCGTTAAGGGAATAGAATGCAGGCTTTTGATGTATAGAAAATTATTTATCTACCATCATAAGAGAACCATGGATACGGTAATGTATCGGAGGAAATTAAATGGCTAAATGTCCCAAATGTGGAACTGAAGTCCCTAAACCAAGGAAGACATGGACAATGGCTGGACGCCCCGACAAGGCAGGAAAGAGAACCCAGCTGGAAATAGGACTTTTCGACTGCCCGAAATGTCACAAACCATTCCGAGAAGTCCTGAGCAAGAAGAAGATTTAGACAACGAACACTGACGCCCGAATCGCCTGTCGGCCTTTTCCCCCTCTTTTTCATTTTTGAAAGCGTTAAGTTTTAAAGGACGCTGTGTCTAGTTCACCAAGCAAACTTCGTCTGACAGAAGGTAAATGATTGGCAACATCCACGCTTGGGCGGCTTTGGAAAAACGACTATTTTCAAACCGTTGTCATGATCCTGCTCATACTCGCAGTGGTCTTCGGGTTTTGGTATGGCTCGCGTCTAGTGTTGAACGCGGAATATCCAATGCTCGCCGTTGCTTCTGGAAGCATGCACTTGCCCCGTAGCACTGAATGTGACGGATGGTCCCACCCGTTCGCACCGACACTTCACACCGGAGACCTAATCATAATTCAGGGAGTGAACGCTTCAGACATCTACGCGGCACCATACAACGAAAGTGGGCGGTCCGGCGATATCCTCGTCTTTCGCGCAACTGACAGAGATGAACTGATCGTTCACCGGGCTGTTGGCAAAACGGTAATTGATGGGCAAATGTATTTCATAACGCAAGGGGACCATAACCTTGGGCCTGGTCCTTATTCGCCGACTCCCGCGGAGAATGTGATCGGCAAAGTTGTGATGAGAGTACCTTGGCTCGGTCACATTGCTCTGTACATGCGTAATTCCACTGGAATCTTTGTTGTTATCGCTCTGATAATAGTCTTGATCGCCATCGAATTTGTACTTCCAGCCATCACAGGCAAGAAGCCTGAAAGCGACCAGGACGAACACATCGAAAAAGTCCCCGAATCTGAAGGCCCAATTTAAGATTCTTCAGGCAAGTTGAGTTTCATAATAACGTTATGATGTCTTTCCATAATTTCCTGCTGAAAGGATTGCATCGTAAACGTCTACGATAGTGTTGTTGTTAATGTCTGCTTTGGGATTCCAATTCATACTGCCGCCAAAAAGAAGATTGAGCTTTGATATGAGACCTTCCCTGCTTTTGACATATTCCAACACAAGTTCGCCCCACGTGAACATAGCACACGTGTACGTTTCAGAGTAGGCTATTTGGCTATCATGACCTCTGTTGCTTTTACAACTGCTTCGACTTCATCGCCAACCTTTATGTTTAGGTCTTCAACGGCTTCTCGCGAGATCAATGCGGTAACCGTTGCAGGTGCACTTATCTGAACTTTTACTTTGGCAGTAATCCCGTCCTTCTCCACCGATATGACTTTCCCCTTCCATCGGTTTCTTGCGCTAATCTTCAACCCTATCACCTCCCAATATTCTGCGTCTTCCAGAACCTTACCAACATAGTTTTCAACTCGCCGGTATTCTTCCAACAGATTTCGTGCCAAGTTTGTCAGTCTTGCACCGCCTCCGCCAGCTTTTCCACCTCTGTAGGTCTGTATAACTGGCTCGCCTAGAGCACGTTCAGTCTGTTTTAAGTAATTCCACACATAACGGTAGGACATTCCTAGTTTCTCAGCGGCTCTTGAAATAGAATGCTCTTTTTCTAATTGCCCAAGAATCTCTGCTCCGCCCTTGCCGAGAATAGGTTTTCCATCGCGTTCCAGCCAGATCTTGAATGAGGGTTTGTGTGTTCTGTTGGTGAGCATATGTTTCTATCTGCTGCGATATGTTTATAAAGTTAGTCGATATGAATGGAAAAGCATAACGGTGACCCCGCATGAAAACCTGGCAGAAAATGATCATAATAGCTGTCATCGTAACGGTGTTGATAATCTCTGGAACGCTTATTTACATGCAGTACTTCACGCGAAGAAGGCTGTTAGTTTCAACAACCACAAGCTTGTGGGAAACAGGATTGCTCAACGACGTAGATACTGCGTTCGAAGCAAAGTATCCAATTGACCTCCAGTTCACTCCAGCCGGCACAGGAATAGCGTTGGAGCAAGCAAAAAGCGGTGATGTCGACGCTGTTCTGGTGCATTCACCTTCACAGGAGCTGCCTGTTCTTCAACAAGGATATGTGGTTTCCAGGAAAATCATAGCCTACAACTTCTTCACTATCGTAGGCCCACAAAATGATCCAGCCAACATCACCGGGTCAAATTCAACTGAAGCGCTCAAAAGGATAGCTGAATACGGAAGAACTCAAAAAGTGCGAATTTGGGTTTCGAGAGGCGATAGCTCTGGAACTCACACGAAAGAACAAAGCCTTTGGAAATCTGCTGGTTTTGACTACAATATCGTATCCAACGAAACAGATTGGTACGTGATACCAGGAGGAACAATGGGTGAAACATTGCTCAAAGCCAATGAGTTTTCAGCCTACACTCTCTCAGATATCGGCACTTACCTAAAATACTACGAGAAAGACGGACGAATAAACCTGAAGAGGTTCATAGATGAAAGATACGAATTGCTCAACGTCTACAGTGTGATGGCTGTGAATCAAACTCGTCATGAACAGGCAAACATCAATGATGCAATAGCATTCATCAAGTTCTTGATCTCAGATGAAGGTCAGCAATTGATCGAAAACTTCGGCAAAACAGACTATGGTGCAAGCGGGCGTCTTTTCCATGCCGCAGCCCAACTAGTGGCACAGAACTCAACACAGCAGATAAGCCAATGGATAAGAAACTATGCAATGAAGCCCTTCGGCGACACGGAGTGTCCACCTGAATACAGAGATCCGCGATATCCAGAACTTTATAGCTAGGCGGAACACATTCCAGCAAAGGAATGCCCCTTGAACGAAATATTGGACGGGTTAATCAAAGCTTTACAACTCATTTTTTCTGGAGACCCCAGAGTCATAGAAATAACTTTGCGTTCGCTGTACGTGTCAGGCACAGCCACGTTGGTGGCCACTCTGTGGGGGCTCCCGATTGCGATGACGTTGAGTTTGAAAAGTTTTCGCGGTCGATTTCTGGTAAAAAACATCTTTAACACATTGCTCGGAATACCGACGGTCGGCTTGGGTTTAATCTTGTTCCTGTTATTATCCAAGGCTGGGCCATTGGGTTTCTTAGGGTTGCTATTCACTCCATCAGGCATAATCATTGGAGAAGCAGTACTGGTAACACCGATTGTTGTAAGTCTAGCAACGACGGCAATAGAGGCCATAGATCCAGAAATAATGAAACAAGCCAAAACGCTAGGCGCCTCAGACTCGCAAGCTTCTACAACCGTGCTGAGAGAAGCAACGAGCAGCATCGTCCTAGCGGGAATCGCAAGCTTCAATCGGGCGATTGCAGAGTTGGGCGTGGCGCAGATGGTAGGTGGAAACATATTTCACACGACTCAAGTACTGACAACTGTAATTGCAAATGAAACCCAGATAGACAACATAGGAATCAGCATTGCCCTCACGATCATACTGCTCGCGATAGTTTTCGGGATAACCTTAACAGTAAACGTGATTCAAAGGAGAAGAAAATGAGCTACATCGCGGAGCTCAGAAACGTAACCAGAAACTTCACTGGAATAACAGCCTTAGATGAAGTGAACCTGCAAGTCATGCAAGGAGAGGTCTTGGCGCTTCTTGGACCTAACGGTTCTGGGAAATCAACACTCCTGAGAATTCTAGCTTCTATCGACACTCCCTCAGATGGCGAAGTCTATTTTCGCAATACCAAAGTCACGGACAGGAATATCGCGCAGTTCCGAATGGAAAGCACGATGGTTTTCCAGAAAACTACACTTTTCAACACAACGGTGTACAACAATGTTGCCTATGGCTTGAAATTGAGAAAAATATCAAAACGACAGATCGATGAAAAAGTTGCCAGAGTGCTGGCGCTAGTCAGACTGAATGACTCGCAGCAAAGACGTGCCAAGAGACTCTCAGGAGGAGAACAACAGAGGGTAGCGCTTGCTCGAGCCTTGGTTTTGGAAACCGAACTTCTTCTGTTGGACGAACCAACGGCAAACCTAGATCCAAGAAATGCCTCCATAATTGAAGAAGCCATAACAACAATCAATCGCCAACAGAGAACTACAGTTGTCATGGCAACTCACAACATGTTTCAAGCTAAAAATTTGCCCATGCGCATTGCGTTGATGGAAAATGGTAAAATTAGCGAAATCGAGTCACCTGCGGAGATCTTCAGAAAACTGTCAAAGACGCTGGCAAGCTTTGCTGCGGTGGAAAACACTTTTGCAGGAGAAGCAAGAGTGGTCGAAGACGGCACAACTGTAGTCGATGTTGGAAATGACGTTAGAATAGTGGCAGTCGCTCCAAGAACTGGCAAGATCTCGGTCTTCATCAGTCCGGACGACATAATTCTTTCTAAGACATCTATCACGTCAAGCGCGAGAAACTCTTTGGAAGGAAATATAGCCGAAATCTTGGATCTGGATTCTGTTGTCAGACTGAGAGTGGATGCTGGTAAATCATTCACGGTGCAGATAACCAGACGTTCTTTTCAAGAAATGGGACTTAACCTAGGCAGCCATGTTTTCTTGGCGTTTAAAGCATCAAGCGTTCAAATTCTCTGACATACCTACAGCAAATAGCTTTGACCTAAGGCCTTATAAAAGGTATTTAAGCACTTGAGTAATTCGAAGTGAAATTCAATGCCGAAAAGCAAGGCCATCATAAAGATCGAAAACGTCGTCGCTTCTGCCACACTAAACCAGAAGGTTGACTTGAACGCCGTTGTAAAA
>Ga0315280_10001755_pt1 | contig 36484 bp, 31 predicted proteins | sample YL17G06_40_MG_FD_203697 | JGI IMG/M metagenome (GOLD analysis project Ga0315280, IMG submission 203697) | Sediment microbial communities from Yellowstone Lake, YNP, Wyoming, USA - YL17G06_40 | ecosystem: Environmental > Aquatic > Freshwater > Lake > Sediment | place: USA: Wyoming | collected... | reverse complement strand
ACTGATCTTAATCGCGGCATTCCTGTGCGCGCTGTGGGCCCTCGGGCAGCAGGGCGGCCAGCAGGGAGCGGGGCAGCAGCAGGGCAGAGGAGCGCCTCCAGCGGGCCGTGGCGGCCAGGATCCCCAAGGCCGCGGGCCGGGAGGGCCGGGCGGACGCGGCGGCGCGCCCCGTACCAAGAAGGTCCTGCTTGCCTGGGCCGATACCCGCAACGGCATCGCCCAGCATGATTCGGTTTCGCATGCGATCGCGGTGATCGAACGCATCGGCTACGAGTCGGGCGTTTATGACACCTATATCCGCACCGATTCCAATATCATCTCTTATAAGCCGCTCAAGACCGATGGCACGCCGGCCAGCGGTGGTCCCAGTCTGAATAACGTCGATGCCATCTTCTTCTGCGGACATCGGGAGGTTCCTCTTGACGACGCCGGCAAGGCCGACCTGGTGGACTTTATCAAAGTAAAGGGGAAGGGATTCGTCGCGGCTCACGTCGGGCTGACGGCGTTCGAGTCATGGCCGGAATTCGCCAACATCATCGGCGGAGGATTTGACGGCCACGTCTTCGGCAACGTGACGGCGCCGTTGATCACAGAGGATCCCAACTTTCCTGCCGTCAAGCATTTCCCCCCGACGGTCACGATGGCCGATGAATACTATATGCCGAAGAATTATTCCCGGGATAAGATCCGTGTGCTTCAGCGGCTGGACATTTCCGGTTTTGCCCCTAATCCCAATTACCATCGTACGGATGGCGACTATCCGGTGACCTGGGCGCTGATGTACGGCAAAGGCCGGGTCTTTTACTCTTCGCTCGGCCACGATACCAAGACCTGGGACAATACCGACGTCTCGCGGATGTACTTTGAAGCGATCAAATGGGCCATGGGGCTGACCGATGCCGACGTCACTCCTCGGCCTCTTCCCGCTGGGGTCCAGCCTCCCGGCGCCAAGAAGTAAGCGGTTGCAAGATGAGTGGACCACAAAGGCACAGAGATCTAAAATCAGCGTTTCTGTGACCTCTGTGGTTCGCAATCGGACGGCCCTGTGACGCACAAGTATCCCTTCTCTTACGGCTGGGTCATCGTCTGTTTCGGGTTTCTTTCGGTCGGCACTTTCGGGGTGATCTCTTCCTTCGGCACCTTAATCAAGCCGCTGGAATCCCATCTGAAGGCATCCAGAACCGCCGTTTCCGCCGCCTACAGCATCGAGATGACTTGCTATGCGTTGTTTGCGGCGGCCATGGGCTCGTTTAGCGATAGATACGGCCCGAAGGCGGCCCTCTGGCTTTCCGCCGTGCTGATGGGGGCCGGATTCGCGCTGTGCAGCACAATCCATCATGTCTGGCAGCTTTACCTGTCTCTGGGCATCGCCGGAGCGGGCCGAAGCGCCGTTTTCGTCGTCTCCACCTCGACCGTTGCCAGGTGGTTTGTCAGGAAGCGCGGCCTCGCGGTCGGTGCGACGGCCTGCGGCATCGGTTTTGGACTGCTCATCGTGCCACCGGTATGTGAGTACGTCGTTCGCATCCGCGGCTGGCAGACGGCCTTGGTTTTTCTTGGCGCAGTGGCATTTATTACCAACCTGATCGCCGGCATCTTCATCAAGCACAAGCCCGAAGATCTCGGGTTGCGGCCCTTGGGATTCGGAGAAGACCAGGCTCAAACTCCATCGGCTCCCGTCAGAGATTTCAGCCTCAGCGAAATTTTGCGCGCGCGCGCATTCTGGGCAACCTATCTCACGGCGGTTTTCTGCTATGGCGCCGAACAAATGCTGGTTGTGCATCTGGTGCCTTATTGTGCGACGCTCGGCATTCCGGCAGCGCAGGCAAGCATTGGCCTGTCCTGCATCGGCATCGGAACCATCGCCGGCCGCGTCGGCATGGGATGGCTCTCAGACCACATCGGGATCGTCCGCACACACGTGCTCTCCTGTTCTCTGCAGATGGTGACCACATTTGCGTTGCTGGCTGTCCGTGGTTCCGGCCTTTTGTACGGCGCGACGCTGCTGGTGGGCTTTGGTTATGGCGGCTGGGTGGTTATGAATGTGCTTGTGCTTGGGAACTTTTTCGGGCTCAAGAATCTCGGCAAGGCCATGGGAGTGTACTTGACCGACGGAATTCTCTCCGGCCTGCTTGGGCCGCTGCTCGGCGGCGCCATTTTTGATGCCACAAAGAGTTACGTCCTCGCGCTCGCGTTTGCGGGCATCTCCTGCGGGATACCCATTGCGCTGACGTTCACGATCCGCAAAGGACCGCAGGAGGCCCGGTCCGCCGGAATTGGGTGACGGCAGCAGCACCGCACGGCGGTGCGCCCATGATCATGCCGGATCAATGAAATGCGCAGAGGAATCCGGATCGATAAGCCTCACAAAATATCGGACCCCTCACATATTGATGCCTCGCCTCAACATCGGTATCGGGGTCGCAATCGGGTGTCGGAATCGTAAGCTCGTAAGGTATGCCGTGCGCCTTCTGCCATAGCACCCAAACTTGAATAGCATAGCACGATAGGATCGGAGTCTGTTCTCCGTCAATCTTAGTCTGATATATCAAGAAGGAGAAAAACATCCCAAGGCAGCAGTCTTTACGGCTCCCCGGACAGCGGTTCGGGCGCGCCGCCGACCCCCGATTTCCCGGCTGCCCAAAAGGCCGCGGGCGAATCGACGACTCCTCGGGTCGCCGGACAGCCGAGTTGATTGGTTCCAGGAAAGATAAGCCCTTGCCAACATGGGGACGCGAGCGGGTCCGTACGACTTTTGCTGCCCGCCACCGTTCCGTGAAGCCCGGGGCCCTGTGCTGTTTTTCTTCGGCGCAGTCCGGTTTTCCGAGGTGATGCGAGATTCGGCGCCTCTTGCGACGCCTTAACATTACTAATATGATATTTCAGTATTGGTTCTTGTTTCCGCCGTGCTATGCTGCTTTGGCCTAATTGAGGAGCCGGAATGTATCGCAAGCTCGCCTGCCGGCAAGAATCTGATCCGGAGTCAAATCATGGCGTCATTATTTGCTGCCGCAGCCATACTGTTCTTTGTGGGCTTCGATTTAACCGTGCAGAAGGTCAGGGAAAAGAGAGAAGCTTCAGCGCCTTCTGAAACCCGTCCCGAGGATGCGCGACGCCTTCCGCTGCGCATTCCCGAGGGGATCTTTTTTGCCAGGTTGCATACCTGGGTCAGCCTGTTCCCTTCGGGAAAGGCATGAGTGGGTGTCGACGATTTTGTCGCCGGACTTCTGGGGCGGGCGGATGTCGCGCTGGTAAAAGACGAAGGGGATCCTGTGATCAAGCGCGAGGCGCTGATCGTGCTCAGCGAAAACGGCTAGGCTCTGACGCTAGGTGCGCCCATCAGTGGGAAAATGCTCTCGGTGAATAGGCGGCTACAAGACGAAAGAAGCCTCCGGCACGCGGATTTGTTCGGCAGCGGGTGGGCCTACACCATTCTGCCCAGCCGGCCGGAGGAACTCCGAAGTCCTGATCGGGAACGAGAGCAAATCCTGGATGACCGAGGAATTGAACCGGTTGCAGCAATGGTTTATGGACTCCATGGCCGGCGGCACTCGGGCTCCAATGCAGGATGGGGATGCGCCAGCGCCAGGCGTGTTGCTGCAAACGGTCCCCGATGCCTGGAAGCGGTTTGAACAGCAATTTCTCCAGGTCCAGTGAGCCGGATGGTTTTACGCAGCAAACTGGGTGAATTATGGTAACTCCGCGAGCGATGTTGATCGACATCACGATTTGTGTCGGCTGCAATGCCTGCCAGGACGCCTGCAAACACCAGAACAAGCTGCCCGGAGAGGCGGAGACCCGGCTTTCCGCGACTGCCTACACGGTATTGGAAGAGCACCAGGGCGTCACGGTGCGCCGGATGTGCCAGCATTGCCGGGTGCCCACCTGTGTCTCTGTCTGCCCGGTGGCCGCGCTCGTCAAGAGGCCGGAGGGACCGGTCACCTACGACGAAACCAAGTGTATAGGATGCCGCTATTGCATGCAGGCATGTCCATTCCAGGTGCCGCGCTATGAATGGAGCAGCGCTTACCCCCGTGTACAGAAGTGCAGTTTCTGCTACGACCGGCTCCAAAACGGCCGTCCGCCGGCGTGCGCGGAGGCTTGTCCGACGGGCGCTACCAAGTTCGGTACCAGGGATGAATTGCTGCGGGAAGCAGCTGGGCGTATCCAAGGCGAGCCATCCAAATATGTGAACAGGATCTACGGGCAGAGTGAGGTAGGAGGCACGTCCATTCTCTACCTTTCCGGCGTCCCCTTCGAGCAGCTCGGCTTCAAGACGCAACTGGGCAACGATCCGCTACCGGAACTTACCTTGAATGCACTTTCAAAAACCCCGACGGTCATAGCGGTTGGAGGCGTTCTTTTGGCCGGCGTGTACTGGATTACGAGCCGCAGGGAGGAAGTGAGAAAAGCAGAAGGCGCTCGGCCCGACCGCGCCCGCTTTCCGGAAACTTAATCAGCGAATCCTGAACTCCACTGATACGAAAACGGCCATGAAAAAGCTGATTGCCCGACTCACGTTCTGGAAGTGCTTCGCGGCGGCCATTTTCGCCGCCGGGGCTTACGCAACCTTCGTTCGTTTTGCCTACGGACTCGGCAGGTCCACGAATTTGAACGACCTGTACCCCTGGGGATTGTGGATCGGCATCGACGTCATGTGCGGGGTAGGATTGGCGGCGGGGGGATTCACCATCGCCGCGCTCGTGCACATTTTCCATGTGAAGCGATTTGAGCCGATCCTGCACCCGACGATCCTCACCGCGTTTCTGGGATACCTTTTGGTGATCATCGGATTGATGTTCGACCTTGGGCGGCCTTTTGAGATCTGGCACGCCATCATCATGTGGAATCCCCATTCCGTCATGTTCGAGGTTGCCTGGTGCGTCATGCTGTACACCGTGGTGCTGGCGCTGGAATTCGCCCCGGTTGTCCTCAAGAGATTCAAAATGTCGCGCCCGCTGAGTATCCTGCGGCGGCTTGCGATCCCGATCGTAATCATGGGAGTGCTGCTCTCGACGCTACATCAGTCCTCTCTGGGCTCTCTCTATCTGATAGTACCGGAGAGACTTTATCCTCTGTGGTACTCTCCTTACCTGCCGGTCTTCTTCTATGTCTCCGCTTTGGCGGCAGGGTGCGCGATGGTGATATTTGAATCATACTTGAGCGCCCGTGTTTTTCATCGGGGACTGGACCTAAAGATTCTCGATGAGATCAGCAGAATCGCGGTTGTGCTCCTCGCTGTGCACATGGTCATGCGCGTTATGGACGGCTATTACCGGGGTATCGCCAACCTGTTGTTCGTGCCGCGAATGGAGACCTATCTTTATTGGTTTGAGATGATCGTGGGTGTGATCGCTCCCGCAATCCTTCTGTCCCAAGCGAAGGTCAGAAAAAGCAGGAATGGAACTTTCGCCGGCACCGTATTGGTGATCATCGGTTTCGTCACCGGACGGTTGAACGTCGTCATCACTGGGATGCAAGCGTCCGCCGGAATCTCTTATTTCCCATCCTGGATGGAAGTGTCCATCACGCTCTCGATTGTGACCTTCGGATTCGTGGTTTTCTCAGTTGCTGCCAAATATCTGCCGGTTTATGAAGATGAGGATCCCAAACAGGAGGGATCTCTTCATGAAGTCTGGACTGAGGATCTGCATTTGGTCTCGCAGCCTTAGCCCGCCCCACCGGCGTTCACACATTTTCTTTTTTATGGCATCCGGCGCATGTCCCTACCGGCGCCGCCTTATTTGCCGCCGCTTCCTTCACATGACAGTCGATGCAGATTCCTTTCTTCGCAGGGCCATCATGGAATGCGGCTCTGGTCATGGTTTTCATGGGAGCTACCGCCGTCCGGGTGTGGCAATTCTGGCAATTCTCGTGCGGCGTTTTGAGCGCTTTCTCGGGCTTCGATGCGTGGTGGCAAATATCGCATTTGTCTCCCGCTTTCTTGACGTGGGCGGTGTGGTTGAATTTGACCCCGCCCATGGGATTGCCCTTAAGAATCACAACATCTGGTGCTTTCTCCTGAGTTTGGAAAGCTGCCGTCATTCCTAACATGAGCGAGAATACGATCGCGGGCACCAGGACCCATATTTTTCTCACTCTTTTTCCTCCAGTCAAATGAAGCTTATAATCTTATTATTTTAACATATCTGATATAACAGACGCACAAAATTGGCCGCAGTTGCATCGCCAGGCGACATTTCCTCGGAACGGATCAAACCGGACGTTTGCGGCCTGATTTACGGCTTGAGCTGCCCAACGGAAATCCATATGATGGGAGGCCATCGAAGGCCTGTAGAAGAATCACGAGGTCGCTGTGACTTCAAAAGCGTGGCATATCAGAATTCACCCGGCACCGCAGGCTCTCAGTTATGAGGACTCTTCGAGGAGGAAATCGTGGATACAATCGACCGGAAATCCCGCGAGCAGAGTCATCTGACGCGACGCGATTTTTTCCAATGGAGCGCTGCGGCGGTGGCGGTTATGGGGATCTCCCCTCGCGCGGAAGCGTGCGCCGGCGTGGACCCTCAATTGCAGGAAGCCATCACGAAATTGGAATATCTGACCCCGCTGGATCGGGCGTACATCCTGGACAAAGGGAAAGCGGGCGTTGCCAAGCTCCCGCCGGAGAAACTTCGCGAGATCGGGCTCGTCCCGGAAACCTGGTCCCTGGATGTGATCCCGGATCCAGCGAGCAACAGCGTGGTCGGGCGGCCGCTGGCCCACACGTCGGGGAATGCTCTGGACTGGAATGCTCTGATGAAACTGGCGGAGCGGCACGCCGTCCGATTCATGCACATTTGCACTTGCACCAACGGCACCAATCCTTTTCACATGAGCCTGTGGGAGGGGGTCCCGCTTCGTGAAATCATCGGGCTGGTCGAGCCCAAGGATAATGTCCGGCGGGTCTATTATCAAAGCTACCATCCTGATGGCGTGCCTCCATTCCAAAGCTCGTTGGCGATGGGCCAGATCCTGGAAACCCCGGCGGGACAAATGCCGGCAATCCTCGCGTATAAGATGAACGGTCAAATCATCCCGGCTTCGCATGGAGGTCCCGTGCGGATGTTCGTTCCCGGCGCCTACGGCAGCAAATCCATCAAATGGGTTCAGCGCATTGTCCTCACCAATGAATTCAAGGCTAACGATTCAGATGCTGATTTGAATAATGATCCGGAAAACGGGTTAAAGACCCGGGCTCGGTTTATCAATGAACCAAAGGAAATCCCGTCCGGAAAACCGGCTGCCGTAACCGGCATGGCGCAGGTCGGCATCTCAGGACTCAAGAAAGTACAGTACTCCCTGCACTCTCAAAAGAATCCGTGGCCCGCGGATGATCCGTACCGGCTTAGGGCCGACTGGAAGGATGCGGACATTCTGCCGCCTCCTGAGAACTGGGGCGGAGGGCTACTGGGAGGGAAGTTGCCCTCTACGAGCCAGACGGATCCGGCAACGGGCAAACCGCTTCAATGGCCGCTGCCCTACACGATTGTCCACTGGGCGGCGCTGCTCCCCGGCCTGGAACCCGGCAGCTACGATTTGTGTTGCCGTGCGATCGACGGCAACGAAATCGCCCAGCCTTTGCCGCGCACCCTACCGAGGACCGGTTTCAACACGCTGCACATCGTCACTCTGGCCGTGAAGCCATGATACCAGGTCTTTGCCGCCGTGAAAGTCGTTATAGATGGAGCGCCGGCCGGCAGCCGGCGTCCGCCATGGAAATGAGGGAATTCATGAAACGACTCCTTTTCGCAGCATTGGCATTGGGATGGATAGGCACTGTCGCCAACGGCCAGCAAGGCGCCCGCAATGAAGGTCAGCCACAGGCGGGACCCAGCTTGAGAATCGATCGGGACATCGAGTATGCCCGTCCGGGCGGCCGGGTGCTGAAACTCGATCTTTATCGGCGGATGCCGGCGGCAACGCCGAGCGTGGTTGTGGTCTGGATTCACGGAACTGATTCCTCGTTCACGACCAAAACACCGACGCCGGCCGCGGCGCTTGCGACCGAGGGCTATGCGATCGCGAGTATCGATTACCGCAGCGGGTCCGACGCCACCTTGTCTGCGCAGATAGCCGATGCCAAAGCAGCGGTGCGCTGGATACGGGCGAATGCTCCGGCCTACAATCTGGATCCGGCGCACGTCGGCGTTTTCGGCCATGGGACGGGAGCCCGGGTGGCCGCTGTGCTCGGCACCGCGGGGGACGTGAAGGCGCTCGAGGGAGACGAGGGCAATCCGGAGCAGTCGAGCCGGATTCAGGCCGTGGTCGATGTGGCCGGGCCGGTCGACAAGACCCAGACCGTAAATCCAGTTGCCTACATCACGAAAGACGACGCGCCCTTTTTGATCATCCACGGCACCGCGGAGGACAAGGTGTCGACGCTGCAGAGCCAGGCGCTTGTGTCTGCCCTGAAGATTGCCGGCGTGGACGCCACACTGGAATTGCAGGTCGGAGTCAATCACGAGCTTGGCAAGTTGCTGTCAACACCCGTAATGCAGTTCGTAACCGATTTTCTCGATCAACACCTTCGAGGAATGAAGCGCGAAGCGGTGCTTTCAAACTACCTGCCGACACCCCTTGATCAGTATATAGATCCCGTCGCTTTGGATCTCGGCGGTACTCTGTACCGGATCTATCCGACGCCGGTGCGGGGTCCGAACACCTTCGCGAGCTATCGCGTTTATCTTCCTCCAGATTATGAAACGAACAAAACCCGACACTACCCGGTAATTTATTTTCTGCACGGCTCGCTCGTCGATTCCAAACGGCCCATTACCAGCGGGTACATTGCACGGGTGGATGCAGCCATCCGGTCGGGGATTATGCCGCCCGCAATTGTCATCCTGCCTCAAGGTCTCAACCAGGGCCGGTGGATTGACTCCCGGGATGGAGCCGCTCCGATGGAATCCGTGATTGTCAAGAATCTTATCCCTCATGTCGACGCCACCTATCGCACGATTGCTGCGCGCGCAGGGCGTGCCATCGAAGGGCACTCCATGGGCGGTTTTGGCGCGCTGCACAACGGATTCAACAATCCGGACCTGTTCATTGCCGTGACCGGCAACTCCCCGGGCGGCGCTACCCTTGAAACGGGAGCCAACGCGGCGCCCACTCCGGGCCGCATCGATGCCTTCAAGATTGTCTACGGCGGCGACCGGGATTACTTCATAGCCATGGCACCGACAACTCTGGCCGAGAAGAATGCGGCCAAGCTGCGGCAGCAGTCGATCCGGATCATCTGCGGCACAGAAGATGGCCTGTTTTCGGGCAGTCAGTTTGTACACGACGCCCTGACCAAGCTCGGAATCCCGCACGAGTTCATACTCGTGCCGGGCTCTCCTCATAATCATGATCAATTGCTGCAATACGAGACGTTCGATACGATGGCTTTTTACGGGAGAGTGTTTGGCAATCTGAAGGCCGTAAAATAGGGACACGGTCGAGCGCTGAATGCGAGCAGACTGAGGGGTAATCCAAGCGCACTCACAAGGCCCGAACTTGTCACCGTGCTGATGGAAGCGATCGGATAACGGTGCCATGCTTCATAGGTTCGGCCTCGCCGTGCGCTGCTCCACTGAAAGAACTTGGGGGCACATTGGGATTTTGAATATTCGCGGCGAGGATTTTGCGGACGAAGTTGGCCAATATGGCGGTCGAAAAAACGGACAAGACCATTGGGGGTAGCGGACTATGTCAGATCACGGCATGAATCGCCGATCTTTCTTCAAGAAAGCCGCGGCGCTGTCCGCCACGGCGATTGCAGGTGCGGCATTCGGATTCAATCCCCCGGCCGGCGATCCTGACCTGCGGCCAAAAGCGAAGGCATTACGGTTCAGTCTGGCCCATCTTACGGTGCTCGGCTGTGCTCCTCCTGAAATGACCTACATTGCCGCCCGCGCCCGCTATGATTTTGTCAGTTTTCGTATTATCTTGCTGGGCCTCGCGAATGAGCCCAACTACACCTTGGCCGAAAACAAGGCGATGTTGAAGCAAACCAAAACTGCGCTTGCGGAAACGGGTCTGAAGGTCAACGATATTGAGGTGGCGCGCATTATCGCTGGCGTCGATCCGAAATCCTATTTGCCCGCTTTTGAAACGGGTGCCGAATTGGGAGCACGCCACGTAATTACCAGCATTTATACTCCCGAGAAAAATCGTGCCATTGAGGGCTATGCAGAGCTCTGTGATCTGGCAAAGCCGTTCGGTTTGACGATTGACCTGGAATTCGTCACCTGGGCCAATGTCGCGAATCTTCAGGATGCCATAGCCGTATGCCGTGGCGCGAATCGCAAGAACTGCGGGCTCCTGGTCGACACCCTGCATTTCGACCGCTCACGTGTCAGGTCTGAAGAGCTGGACGTCGTACCACGGGAATGGTTTCACTTTGCACACGTCTGCGACGCACCCAAGGAGATTCCGGCCACGACCGAAGGTTTAATCCACACCGCGCGTGAAGAGCGCCTATACCCTGGCGAGGGTGCCATTGATATTGCTTCCATTGTAAGCCGATTGCCCGAGATCCCTTATTCCTTGGAGATACCGCACCTTGCACGCGTCAAGGAATTAGGCTATGCAGAACATGCGTGGCGATGCCTGGAATGGGCAAAAAAATACTTTTCCGCCCACCCGCGGTCCTGATTCAATCTCGCAAAGGTTGATGAGTCGAATGTTATCAGACAGGGAAGGACTTTTGGCAACCACCAGATCCTTTGTGGTCTTCGCGCTCTTTGCGGTTCATTGTGTGACAGTCGGTGTTCCTGATCGTCAGAACTCGAAGTCGGAAAATCGCACCCGGCCATACCACACGCCGAGGAAGCCGGCCCGTGAATCGCCCCATACGAGGTGGATGCTCTCCTTGTCCATGCACAGGTCCTGAATGTCGTCGCCAAACAAGCCCGAGTTGCGATACGGGTCGGACGCCGGTGAGCGCCCATGGCTGACCTTAAAGGGCTTGCTGAAGGTCTTGCCGCTGTCCTTTGAGATGGCAGCCCAGATTTCGTAGGAACGATCCGGATAGGATTCCCGCCAGATCAGTCCGAGCACGCCATCGCGCGAGAATTCGAATGCCGGCTTGCTGAAGCCGGTGGCATCCGGCACGGTTCCGGCTACAACAAAAGGAGACCAGGTCTGGCCGAAGTCTTCACTGATCGATACGCTGTACCGGGCTCCCTCACTCTTGAGCATTGCCATGCGGCCCGCTTTGGTCGGATCCATGCTAAGGGCGCTCAGACCGCTGCCGCCGCGGCGTCCGGCTTCTGGCGCCGGCTGTGCGGCGGCAACCGCCGCTTGCGGGCCGGATGGCATGAGGTTCTTGAGCACATGATACGTGAAACTCTTGCCCTGGTTGCGGCTGATGCCGAGGACAGGGCAAGGACAGGTTGCGTTTTCGCTGGCCGGCACGCTGCTCGCAGTGTAGGCGACTGCAACCACGCCATGTCCGGCCGTCTGGGCATTGCCCCGACTCGACTGGGGATATTCCGGGGAATCCCAGGAATACACTGTGCCGAAGCTCTTGCCGCCGTCGGTGGATGCCGTGATGTAAGCCTGCGAGCGCCGCGTCGTTGGTGTCGTAACGGCCGATCCCCCCTGGGCGAAGCCGTAGACCACTCCGGTGCTGTCGTCGATGGCGGTAAACGGACGATCCCAGGGCGAGTTGCTCGCGACTCGCGTCGGCGAGTCTTTTGGGAAGGCGCCGGATACCGGCTTGAGGCCCGGTGCGAAACGGTTGAGCTGGTAATCACTGATCATCTGCACTACAGGGCCCCATGTCTTGCCCTTGTCGTGCGATACTACGAAAGCGGACATGCCCCAGTAATCCGGATCGCTGGCAGTCTCGCGCGGTTCACAGCCTGCGATGAATACGCCATCCTTCGTGACGTCCGCAAAGGAATCGGGGCAACGCGTGAGTTTGCCCGACAGGATCGGTAGTTCCCGGACGTCCCACGTCATGCCGCCGTCGTGAGTTACGGCAAGCCAGGTGATCGTCGAGTTGGCCGTGCGGTGGTATTCTGAGTTGCCGATCGCCGGCTTACCGTCGACAATGATCCTCTGCAGGCTGCCCATCGCTACCGCAATGATGTTATTTGGATTGGTGGGATCGACCGCGATCATCGGCTCACCGGCGCCGCGGGTTGCGTTGCCCAAAAGAAGATATTCCTCAGATTTGAAGGCTGGCACCGGGGGCTGATTCTGCGCCGGTCCACGGCCCTGTCGGGCCCAGACGCCGATGCCTGCCAGGACCAGGCAGCAGACCGCGATACCTGTAACCCGGCAATGGTTGAAGCGGTTCACAGGAATTTTCTCCTTCGAATGGTTCCCTCCAACAACAACGGCTCATCCTCCACGATCGAATGTTGGAAGCGAGGGCCTGATGATAAAAACCTGCCAATCGGTACCAAGTAGCACCGCGGGCTGGAGTTGTCAACATATTTCTGATATATCTGTTACTGCTAGAACTGAATCCTGACTCGGGGCAAGAACGGCGTGCCCGAAAAATGCTTGCAACGGCCATTTGGGTTAGCTTGATATATCAGTGATACCATTAGTCCAGCCGTTTATTGAAGGAGGCCTATGTCTATCGTTCAAATCATTGCCGTAATCCTGGTTTCCGCAGTAGGGCTGCAGGCCCAGGGGTCGGGTCAGACGACGCCGCCGGAAGCCGCAGTTGCCGCCGCCGTGGCCAGTCTCGGGCAGTATCAGACCGCGCAACGCCTGTCTCAGATTTTGCGTACGCTGCAAACCAATTTGAAAGTATCGGAAAATGTAAAGGCCGAGGTCGACAAACTGGCTGCTGAAGCCGCGCCGTTGCAGAGTGCCGGCAACACCTCGGAAGCCCGCCGCATCCTGCTTCATGCCATTGCGGTTCAACGCGGCCTCCCTTGGAACGAAAAGACGGCATTCAGCGCATCGCTGCGCCTGCAAACGAACGCGGTGGTTACAGACTCATCCCGTATGTTCTATGGCCGATTGACGCAGAGCTATGCGGCTCCAAGTCCTTATTCAGACGGTCTGCGGCTGCACGTCACGGTTGCAGATTTTGCGGCGCCCGGCAAAGTTGTCCGGGATCTCGGGACTTTTTCCGTGTTTGCGCGCGATCTTCTGGATGCGCCTTTCAACTTCAGTGCCGCCCTGGAGGGATTGCCTGACGGCCCCTATCAGCTGGCGGCGGAAGTTGCCCATGAGACTGAGTTGCTGGGCCGGTTGACCACGAACATTTTGACGGTCGGTGATTTCGAGGGCCAGCGCGCCGCGATCGAAGCGCGGCTTGCCAAAATCAAGGGTTTCGAAGGCACGAAGGCCACCATCCGCTATCCGTTCGATTACGCGCGCGTCATCAATCTCGGCAGTCGCGACCTGATTCCGGGACGGAATCCGGAGGACAACGCCAATAATGATTACTTTGATTTTTCCGCCGAAGTACACAACTCGCTGACGCTCTTGAAGTCCCCGGAGTCGGGGAAGGATCCTCTTTTCCGAATCAAGGGGGAACGGGAGCGGCACTATTACTTCGCTGATGCCGGCGAGATCATGCCCTATCGCGTCTTTGTACCGTCCAAGTATACAGAAAAAACCAAGCTGCCGTTAGTCGTCGTCCTGCATGGCAGCGGCGCCGATCAGGACACGTATTTCAAACGCAGAGGTCCGGTCCTGACGACTGAGGCCGAAAAGCACGGCTTCATAATCGTGACCCCACTCGGATACCGACCGACCGGTGGCTGGGGACGCACCGGAGCTCCTGTGGCGGCACCAGGCGGAGCCGGGAGAAGGGGGGGCGCCCCGGGCGCTGAGGCTGGAGCCCCGGCGCCTGCGGATCGAGGCCGGCAAGTCACTTCCGAATTGAGCGAAAAAGATGCTTTGAACCTAATCGAATTGGTCGCGAATGAATACGGGGTCGATCGGTCGAGGATGTACCTGATGGGCAATTCCATGGGCGGAGCCGGGACCTGGTACCTCGGAACCAAGTTCGCCGAGCGCTGGGCTGCGATCGCGCCATGTGCGGCGACCTCCGTCGGCGAGGGCTTTCCGCTCGACCGGCTCAAGGGATTGCCCGTGATCTATACCAATGGCGACCAGGACATGACGGTATCCGTCGATGGCGCCCGCAGGATGATCCAGTGGCTCAAAGAGCGCGGCTACGACATTCCCTACACGGAAGTCAAGGGTGGGACTCACGACATGGCGATCTGGCAGAACCTGCCGCAGATTTTTGACTTCTTCGAAAAGTACCGGCGCCAATAACGGCGACGACGGTGAAGGTATCGCAATGTTGCTCCTAGCTTCTGCATGCAGGATTGGGCGCATGCCCGCATTTCGCTTGAGCATGCTTCTTCTGTCGGCCTTGTTATTTTCTGCGGGAGTGTCCGGGTTGGCCATGGCGCAGGAGACCGGCATCAAAATCAAAAAGCCAGTTTTTGGCGGCGCCTGCAAGGCGTGCCCTTGGGGTGCCATGGCGGAGATCGTGAAGTCGGCTATGCAGCCTTATGGCTACGATGTTCAGATTTGCTACACCTGCTCGGGACCAGATGCCCCGAGAATCGTCGCAGGATCGAAAAAGGGACCAGCTCCGAAGCCCGAATCAGCAACGAGGATTCCTCCTCCCAGTGGTCATGTCGATTTCGGGGCAACGGCCGTGCACTTCCTATGGGCTGCGTATCAGGGCACGGGCATATATGCACAAGACGGGCCGATGAAGAACCTGCGCCTCCTGGCCAACATCCAGGATCCTCTCTATCTGGTGGTTGCAGTGAGAGCCGACTCCGGCATAACGGATCTCCGCCAGATCAGGGAAAAGAAATTGCCCGTACGCATCATCGGAAATCTTGAGTCGGCCTATTCCGACGCCGTGCTGGGCTATTTCGGCATAACTGCAAAGGAACTCGAATCCTGGGGCGGCCAGATAGTCAGGTCCAACGCCGAAGGGCGCAAGAACTTTGATGTTGTCATCCACGAAGCGAGCAGGGGCAATCCTCCCGAATTCAGCCTTTTCAACGAAATCAGTGAGACCACCAACCTCAAATACCTGGACCTGCCCGAGGATCTGCTCGCGCAGATGGCCGGGAAATTCGAACTCGAGCGGCGAAGCATACCGATTGGTTTTCTGCGTGGGATCGACCGGACCATCCCGACGGTCGGCCGCTCCGGCACGGTCGTCTATGGCCGGGCAGATATGCCCGATGATTTTGCCTATGCCGTGGCACGGGCACTCGACGAACAGCAGGGCTTATTTGCGTGGAGCAACAACACGTTTTCGTACAACCGCTATACAGTCGGAAGAGCTTTCGGCGTACCGTTGCATCCCGGCGCCGCCCGCTATTATCGGGAGAAGGGCTATATAAACAAATAAGCGCGAGGGAACCACAGAGAACACAGAGTGCCCCCGGCATGAAGAACATTATGTTTTCTCTGCGTTCTCTATGGTTCCTTCATTGCGGTGCTTTCATCTGTTTTGCTTCTGGTATTTGGCGAACACCTTGCCGTAAAACGCCGTCGTGTCGAACGTTTCGTATTGAAAGCAGGGGGTCGTGCCCGGGGAAGGCGGCCGGGATCAGGCAGCTTATTTCGCCTATCCCCCTACGGGCCAAAAAGATTGTTGGGAGCCCGTCCTTTCCCACCGCTCTCAGATCGTCTCTCCTCTCATGAGAGATAGTCACACCGCTGTCCCCGGATGGGGACTCGGTGTGAACTGTCCCTCCCCCAAATTAGCGTGGCACTTTTTTCCCGTATAGCGCAAAGGAGTTGACGCGGGTGGTTGCCGGAATCCAGCCGCCCGGCATCAGATCGGAAAAGCCGACTTCTTCCACCTTCTTCAGGTCTGGCGTCGCTTTTCCTTGCGGAATTATCGGCACCAAGCTGGGATCAGGCTTACGGTGGTTGCTGGCATTCGTCGGCGTATCGGTCATCAGAAGAGAGCGCCAATGCAGATCGCTCAGAATATATTCTACATTCATCCACGATGAAGATTCGCCCGAACCTTCCTCGCTCACGTAGTATTTGCCATCGGCGGTCTTGATGACGATATGCGTGAACCGCCAGCCGCTGTTGCGGGTGCGCAGCATCATCTTGCCCGTGCCCGAAAGATCCCAATAGTTCTTCGAATCGCTCACCGTAATGGCCCAGTTGGTTTTGGTTTCTCCGCTGTAGGTGTAATCCTCGGTCGGGTGGTTTGATTTGCGGACCTGCTGGTCGCCATACAGGTGAAACGTCAGATCCTGGTTGCCCAGGTTTGATTGGTTCATCGGCTGCGTCAATGGCGCGCGTGTCCAGTGTTCCTCAAAAATCAGCGGCGCGATTTCGGCGCTACCGATGGCGCCGCCGCCCGGCGCGGCGCCCCGAGCATCCTGAGCACCGCGCGCGGGCGGGGCTGCGTTGCCGCGCTGCGCGTTCGAACCGACTCCTTGCGGCGGCGCCTGCGCGATGGCCATGCCAGCCAGTACCAGTACCGCTACTGTCGATAAGAAAACTCGTAAAGCCATCGTAATCTCTCCCCGTATGTTCGGTTTATGGAATTGCACAGGCAACAAGACCGTCAATGATCAGCGGATATTCAAACTAGGATGCCGTCGCCGTGAAAGTGCGGCGAAAGCCTCGATCCTAAATCAAAACCTCATGTTTCTCTTCCCTTCGATCTTTCGGCAGAACCGGAGCAGCAGCCCCCTACTTCATGTTCTTCTTCTGCACGTGCCAGGTGGGTTCGCGGCACAGGATGCAGTCGGCACCGCTGAACATCCGCGCAGCTTCCTTGTCGCCCCTCAGCTGCCACCTGTACCAGTCGGATGCGATACGGCCGATTGCCCCGCCGCCGGGGGCTCCGTAGGTGCCAATATGTGCGAGTCCGTCCTCCCAGGCGCGGAACACGGGCACCTTGGTCAGGTAGTCGAAGGAATCGCGTCCGCCGGGGAAGGCGATGTCCAGTTTTTCTTCGCCGGTCAGGAAGAGAACCGGAGAGTGAATGGCCTCCAACTGCGCCTGCGCTCTTTTTCTTGCCTCGGCAGGGTCGGCGTTCGAGCCGGGCGGAGCGGCCATGGGAGTCGTCAGGCGGCTGCCGCTATTGAAAATGCCGACCGCGGTTACACGCGGATCCGCCGCAACCTGGGTGGCAAGGCCGCCGCCGCAGGACTGGCCGCCGACACCGATCTTGGCTGTGTCGAGCTTGCCGAAGAACCTGCTGCCGGGCCTGCTGTTTTCAGCGATCGCCCAGTCAATGGCCTGCTTCAGGTGATCAGCCGTGGAACGCATGGACCTCCACTTGGCAGAGGGATCGTTTTCGTCCGCCGGCGCGGCCTTTGCGGGTGGCTGTGCCCCCCGCGCGGGCTGCGCAGCGCCAGGCGGGGTCACTGCCGGGTTTTCCTGGGGTCCGACCTCGAGGGACGCATGGCCCATCTGGCCGGCGGAGATCACCAGGAAGCCGTGGCTCGCGATCTCGGTAAGAAAACCGCGGAAGCGGTTACCGGCATGAATGCAGGCGCCGTTGCCCCAGGCGATGATCGGCAACTTGCCTGCCGCGTCGATTTTCGCCGGGTAGTACATCACATGTTCGGGCAGGCTGGGATCTGTGGCCATGATGGCCTTGTAGGGCCCGGTCCCGAGCGGCGTATCCGGCGTGTAATAGGGCGGTATGCCGAAGGGAATCGACCGTCCCTGCGCGTCCTTGCCGGTCCCCAGCAAGGGCGCGGGTGAAAGAGGCGCCGGCGGCCCGCTTTGCTGGGCTGCGACAAACGGTGCGACCAAGATCGAGGTCAGAAAAGCAATTGTTCTCATTGAAATCCTCATGTTTTCTTCCTTTCTTGGTTTCGGAGGAGAGGCTGCCAACTTCTTCAACGAGATTTTGCAACACTGCCGGTCGGCGGGGCTCCGCGCCCGCCACGCCCGGTTGCGATCGCCGGCGTATTGGCGATAAAGTCCAGCCCCTTCGTATTGAGCTTCACCGTCTTTATGGAATCCCCGAAATCCACCAGTTGCTCGTCGGCTGGGTTATAGCGAATCATCCTGACGGCATTCGTGCTGGGATTGCCGGTCTTGGCAAACGCAATCACGACATCCGACATCTTGGCGGCCAGGTCGCGGTCATACCCTTCCCAATTGCGGGTCACCCGGAACATGTTGAAAGCGTCCTGTGTGTCCAGCCAGTAAGGTACGTCGCCGGCATGATAGGCACCCACGGTCTTGGGATCGTGATCTGCGAATACAACCCCGGGTGCGTAAGGCTGCGTGCGGCTGAAGCGGAAGAGATAGGCCGGCGCCTTGCCGGTGGCAGCCTGTGCTTTGGCCCAGGCTCTGGCCGCCAACCCCATTCCGCTCCCGGTAGCGGCCTGTTCGGCGGCCGCTTTCACATCGGCGTCGGTAGCGGCCGGAAACACTGCCAGAAATGCCGCAGCGTTGGGTCCGTACATCTTTTCAGCGGCAGCCTGATATTCCGCCACCGTGGTGGCGCGACGGACCTCTATGTTGGTCCCCATATCGTTGGCGGTTGAGCCGACGACGATTGGAATATCACTCTGGCGGCCAGCGGCAAAGATTTCGGCGGTGTGCTGGGGTAGGTAATAGCCATCGACGATCGGCGACGCGCGCGCCCCGGCGGCCGCGGCCGCGGCCGTCACTTTGTCTGAAGAGAAGGTGCGCATTTCGGCGAGCGAGTTGACCTTCATTGCTTGCTGCAGTTTGATGCCTTGCGCCTCCGCGTCGGCCAGCTTCCCGGTTTCGGAGCCGGGGCCCTTGATCGTGCCGCCACTCATGCCGAACGCCTTGTGGAACAGACCCTTGGCCAGCGGGTTCGCCTGCAGGTAGTTGATCGACATGGAGCCGGCGGATTGCCCGATCAGCATGACGTTGTTGGGATCACCCCCGAATTTCGCAATGTTGCGATTGACCCACTTCAGTGCGGCTACCTGATCCAGCACGCCCCAGTTGCCGGACGAGTTATGTCCCGATTCCTTCGTCGCTTCCGGATGAGCGAGAAGACCGAAGATGCCGACGCGGTAGTTAAAGGCGACATAAACCACGCCCTTTTTTGCGAGTCCCTGGCCGCCATACAGCGCCATGCTGGAAGAACCGCCCGAGAAGCCGCCTCCATAAATCCAAACCAGCACCGGCAATTTGTCGCCGGCCTTGGCATTGCCGGGAGTCCACAAGTTCAGATACAGGCAGTCTTCACATGCGGCTTCATCGCCAAAGTAATGATTGATGTTGTTGGAGCGCAGGTTTTGCACGCATTCCGGCATCATCCGGTTGGCCGTCAGCACTCCTTCCCACGGTTGCACTGGCTGTGGCTCGCGCCACCGGTTCTCACGAATCGGCGGAGCGACGAAGGGAACGCCGAAGTAGGCTTTCAGGCCCGATTTCAGATAGGTGCCCGATATCAAACCGCCGTCGACGCGGATCGGGTCGCTCTCAATGGGCTTATACGTGACTTGGCCCCATGTTGCCCATGTCACGGTGATCAGCAGCACAGAGCCAATCGTGGCTACACGCCATGGCGCGTTTGCGATATTCATGGTGGTATCCTCCAATGGAATGTCAGGTCTGCGGTTCTTGATTACTTTCTATATCAAAGCAATGGCGTTTTCGTTTGGATTCCGAATTTAACCCTGGATTCGGAAATTGAAAGTAAATGGTCATCGTTCGAATGACGAACTTCACTCCAGGCGCGAAGCGCCAGCAGTTAATAGCCCCGAGCGTCAGCTCGGGGTAGGGCGTGGGTCGTCAATGAGGCCCGAAGGGCCGGCACAAATATCTGCGCAGCTTCTCCACCGTTGAAACTGTGCCGCGCCTATGGCGCTCATTTCAACACGGCCGCCATCCCGGCTTTACGGCCGGGCCTATTCCCTTGCGGCCCTTCGGGCCTCCATTCCGTCGTCAATCGATTTCGATCCGGTGCACATCGCCTAGAATGAAGATGTAGGAGAATGCGCCCAGCAGGGCTACCGCTCCTACGTAAGCCAGTGCATAGAAAAACGAGCCGGTGGCGCCGACAATGAAGCCGATCACCATCGGTGTCACGATTCCTGCCAGATTTGAGAACAGGTTGAAAACCCCGCCGGTAATCCCGGCCAGGTTCTTAGGCGCGATATCGGAGATCAGCGTCTACCCAAGGCCGGTCTCATGCCCTGCGAAAAGAAAGTGACCGACATGATCGCAATGACCAGGCCGTCGCTGGCAACATAATTGGCCGAAAGGATCGTGGACGCACCCAGAAGGCCGGCGATCATCGGCAACTTGCGGACGAGATTTGCGGAACCGGCCCGTTTCAGCAGCTTGTCCGACACCCAGCCGCCGAAAACCACCCCGAGGGCCGCGCTAAGTTCTCTGTGTTCATTTTCTTGCCTATTCGTATTTCATGACCAGAATTGTACGCTGTGCGGGAAGCTTGCCGGATACCAGCGTGATCTGATGTGCCGCCTGTTCGACCTTGATCGAGGGATCGAGCACTTTCAGAAACTCATCGACTCCGACCATGGAGGGCCCGCGGCCTGCCGGGGCGCGGGCGGGCGCTCCCCCCGTTGCAGGGTCTCCGGCTTTTCCCGTTTGTCCCCCTGCCGAACCGCGCGCAGCCATTCTTGCTGCCGTAGCTGCTGTTGAGTAGTGCATCGGAATGACAACTTTCGCCTGCAGTTGGTCGATGACTTCCACTGCGGTCTTGGGGTCGATGGTCGGCCCGCCCGCCACCGGGGTCATGAGTATGTCCACCGGGCCTATGGCAGATATCTGCTCCGGGTCCAATTTGTGGCCGAGGTCCCCCAGATGAACGATGCGGAGCCCGGGCAGTTCGAACACGAACACCGCGTTCCTGCCGCGCTGGCTACCTTTGTCCGAATCGTGGTATGTCGCAACGGTCCGGATATGGACTGCTTTGATCGTCCGATCGATTTTGGCAAAGCCGTCCTGTGTCAGACCGCGAATGACAAGCGGGTTGCCCGTCGCCATCTGCACATAATTGTGATCACTGTGTTCGTGTGAAACCGTGACCACATCGACACCCTCTACCGGTGCGGGATTGTACGCGCCCGGGTTGGTAGGATCCAGCAGCACTTTCAGTCCGGAATTTGTACTCAGCACAAATGTGGACTGGCCAAGCCAGGTGATTGTTACGGTGCTGGACGCGGCCTGCGCGGCGGCCACAGCAGAGGCCGCTATCAGAACCGTGAAAATTCCCAAAATACGGGCCATGGTTGCCTCCCCTGATCTGCAACTCTGGAATGTTTTCCTGAATACCAGAATGAGGATAGTGCGAGCCGGCGCAAAAAGCGAGCGCCATTCGATGTCAGCACGCCGCCGGCAGGAGCTTCCGCCCGACAAACTCCACATATTCAGTACCTCTGCGGCACATCTCCGGGGCGCGGGTGTATACTGGGTTCACTTCTCGATCCGACTCTTGAAGCTGGGAGGCGACGGAAATGGCAAGGCAGATCCTGACTTTGGTGATGGCGGCGCTGATCAGCGTTGCGCTTTGGGGCGGCATTCAAGAACCGATTAAAGTCGAAGGCGGATTGGTGAGCGGGATTCCCGGTTGGGGATGGGGTGTGCGGGAATATCGTGGCATCCCCTACGCCGCTCCTCCGGTAGGCAATCTCCGCTTTCGTCCCCCCCAGCCTGTGGTCCCCTGGCAGGGTGTGCGCCCGGCTCAGCGATTCGCTCCGCCCTGCATGCAGGAAATCCAATCGGTGAACGGCCCTTCATGGAACCGGAGCGTCGCGGAACCGTGTGAGGACTGCCTGTATCTAAATGTTTGGACTCCGGCAAGTTCTGCGAACGAAAAGCTCCCAGTGATGGTGTGGATCTATGGGGGAGGCGGCGTTTTCGGGTATTCCGGAGACCCACGCTACGACGGGAGCATGCTGGCGAAGAAGGGTGTGGTTGTGGTCAGCATAAATTATCGGGTGAACCTATTTGGCTGGTTCGCGCATCCGGAACTGACTGGGGAATCCGAGCATCACGCATCGGGAAATTACGGCGCCTTGGATCAACTTGCCGCGATTCGGTGGGTAAAGAACAACATTGCCCAGTTCGGCGGCGACCCGGACAAGATCACGATTTTCGGCCAGTCCGGCGGCAGCCGCAGCGTGAACTTCCTCGTCGCCTCGCCGCAATCCAAGGGGCTGATACGGGGCGCGATCGCCCAGTCTCACACCAGCTTCGGACGCATGACGACTCTGAAGGAAGCCGAGGCAAACGGAGAGAGATTTATCAGAGCCGCCGGAAAGACCTCGCTGGCTGAATTGCGCGCCATGCCCGCCGAGGAACTGTTCGCTGCCTATTTGAAGAATCCCGGCGGGTGGAACGGGGCGGTCGTAGACGGCTGGTTCCTCCCCGAAGACATCTACACAATCTACTCGCAGGGGAAGCAGAACGACATTGCGCTTCTTACCGGGGCTACCAACGATGAAGGAGGCAACCTTTCAGAGGGAGCGGCACCCCCGGCTGCCGCCGTTGAAGGAGGCGGACGCGGACGCCGCGGCGGACCGCCCGATACGCTGGCAGCTTATGTCGAATGGGTCAAGCGAACCTTCGGAACTAAAGCAGATGCACTCTTGAGGGCTTATCCCGCCAAGACCGATGCGGAGGCGAAAAAGGCCTACCACGACGTCTATCGCGATATCAATTTCGCCGGACACAGGACGTGGGCCAAACTGCAGGTGACCACCGGCAAGTCTCGGGCTTACATTTACATCTTCAGCCATATTCCGCCGAACCCGCCGGGAAACGGCAACAACCCGGCTGCCTACGTGGGCGCGGTTCACTTCACCGACGTGCCCTACGTATTTAACAACCTGCGCATGTGGGACTATCCGTGGACCGACATCGATCGAAAGGTCGCGGACACGCTGTCTTCCTACTGGAGCAATTTCGCGAAGGCCCTGAATCCCAACAGCCCCCAGTTGCCGAACTGGCCGGCGTACGATCCTGGGGACGAACGCTGGATGAACCTGGGCGACACTGCGAGAGCGGAGCATATCAACAGCGCCGGGATTGACATCATTGCAGCCATCCAGGAGGAGCGCCGAAAAAGCCGCTAACGAAGAGGACAGAATTCGCGAACGGCGAAGACCTCAAAAAACGTTAAGAACGGAAAGGCTGAGGACGTTGGTTCTTGCGGTTCCAAAACCTATGTGCCCCATGGTTCATGCGGACAATTCTAGGTATGAGGAGGTATGAGGGGACGGACCAGAACAACGATAATGGGATCAAAGTTTGGGGCGAAAAAGCCGGCAAAGAACATACTCAGCTGCAGTTTTTGACCTTGTTTTTTGCTTCCAAGGCATTTTGCTAGTTTCCCATTTGTTGATACATGCCTTTTTCATCTACTAGGGCCGCCAAGGCCGGCGGTGGGGCGATGCCGAGCCCTCCCCGGCCCGCATCTCCCCGGCACTCGACTTCCTGGCCGCTTTGTGCGCGCATATCCCCGACGTCGGCCAACAGTTGGTCCGTTACTACGGCGCCTTTTCCAATGTGCGCCGGATTCAGGCTCAGGTTCGCACTTGTGCATCGGCTCCGCCGGCCGACCCCCAACTGCCGCACCATGACGATTCCGGTAGCGCCGAGGAGTTCGCGCGCGGGCGCAGGCGTTCGTGGGCGCGGCTGATCAAGAAAGTGTGCGAAGCCGACCCGCTGGTTTATCCGCGCTGCTCCGGCCCGCTGAAAATCATCAGCCTGATCGGCGACGGCGCGGTGATCGAGAAGATCCTGCGCCACATGAAACTCTGGCACCGGCCCGAGCGCCCGCCGCCGCGCGCTCCCGATCGATCCATCCAATATGATGCGGAAATTGCCGGATTCGAAGAGGCCAGCCCGTGGCCGGATGCGGTCGAGTGAGACGGCCCCGGCCTCCTCTCCGGCTCAAGGCGGCCGCCGTTGCCTCGGGAGCAGTGTGCCTGAAAGCGGCGCCGGCGCCGCGATGGCGAGCGAGGCGCGACGTCGCGCCTCGCTCCCCCTCCCCGTTTTGCCGTCCGTCAGGCGCTCTACCCGACTTGGCAGCCGCTTCCCGCCTGAAATCGGGGATATTTCCCGATCCCCACTCGCCCATTCAGGTCATCCTCACTCAGCCTCTCAAAAGCAATTGCCTACCCAAGGGGCTCACCCCTTGAAATCCCCTCGAGATTTGAGAACTAGAAGTCGGGAGCCAGAATCCTCAATCGCCGTCGAATGAGAATTAAGCAGGCGGCTGGTCTCCTCTAGCAAGTTCATGAGCGCTGCGCCACCCAATGAGGCCGCCAAAAGTCCTTGCTGCATCTCTCGCCGCCTTCATAGCGTTCCTCCCCTGGTATGATTATCTCAGCTTTATCCGGAGGCCACTCCCATGCTGAATCTTTCGTCGGTCCCTCTTGCCGCAGCGCTTGCACAACTTGCCACAGCCTCCTATCACTGCTTCGATCGGGTTCTTCTCTTCGGCCATCTGATGGGGCTCACCCGAGCCGGTGGCGTGCACAACATTTACCGCAATGATCTCGGCATCGAGCAAATCACGCCCGAGGTGCTCGTGGCACGTACGGAGCGCTATCGCAAGTGGGTCTATTCTTTTGCTAAAAACCGGTGCATCCCGATCCTGCCTTCCTCACCAGAGGTGCGCAATGAGGATCTTGTCGAGTGCTTCTATCGCAGATTCCGAGGCAAGCAGGGTATCGTCTGCATCCTGCGCACTATGGAGAACTGCCTGACTTACGTCAGCAGAAAACCACGCTTCGCAACCAAGGACCCTAAACATCACTTTCTCCGATCCTGCCGTAGGCGCGTGCAATGCTTTTACTTCTATATACTCGATCCGGAGTTTGGTCGCTGCTGGGTGAAGGTGCAGACGCATCTCCCTTTCGGCGTGGCCGTTTGCTTCAATGGCCACCAGTGGCTGGCGCAGCGCATGCAACGCCTTGCTCTGCGCGTCGACCGCCGGGATAACTGCTTCATAAACAGCGAAGACTGGGGCAAACTACAGCAGGAAGCGGATCAGCTCGATGCCAACGCCATGCGCCGACTCTGCGATCGATGGGTGTATCGCCTGGCCCCATTTTTCAGCAGCAACCAGCGTCAAGCCGGAGGACTCTACTACCAGTATTTCTTCTCGCAGGTCGAATACTGCCACAACCTGATCTTCAAGCGCTCCGTGGCGCTGATCAACCTCTTCGATCGCATCATCGACCGGAGCCGGAATGTGGGCAGACCCGACCTGCTCACCACCTTCTTCGGCACCAAGGTCTACCGCAGCCAGGGCGGCAAACTCCAAACCAAAATCATCGATCGAGACAAGGCCCATCCGGTTATCAAGACGTGGTATAAGAAAGGCTGGATCAAACAGTACGAAAAAGAAGGGCGCCTGTTGCGCACGGAGTGCACCGTGAACAACACGTATGATGTCGGTGTCCAGAGGTCGCTGAGGAACCTTGTGGCCCTGCGCCAGAAGATGGCGGACATCAACCAGCGCTATTTGCAGTGGCTCGATCCCATTTCCCTGAGCTTGGTCGAAGACGGCGCCCTAGCGTCTCTATCCGAAACTACCGTCGTGGGGATGCGACGGATCCCTGGGATTAAGATAGAGAACCGACGCCTCATGGCCGTTGTGCAATCGCTGCCGCACTTTTGCAATGTGACGGCAGGTTTCACAACCCAGTCCCTGAGGGAACAGGCGGTGGCAACCCATCGCGTGGAAAAGGAGTACACCCTGTCCCAGGTTCGCTATGATCTTGGGAAGCTCCGAGCCAAAGGGCTGATTGAAAGAGTGCCGGGTCAGCATCGGTATCGCCTGACCTGCGTCGGGTTAAATACATGCGCCCTACTGACCAAGCTCAGGTCCAGTTTCTTCGGTCCGCTGCTGTCACTTGCCCGACGGTCCCGGCCGGATACTATGTTCGACACCACTTCCACCATCAACCATTGTTACCGGAGTATCGACGGAGCACTGAAGACGCTAATGGCGGAGGTGGGCATCTGTTATGCTTGAAAGCGTGAACAAAATCTGAGATTCGAAAAAGAAAATTTCTATCATTCTCGCTCGTTTCTCCTCCGGCCGTCTACAAGGACATCGTCATTACGGGAGGCAACAACAACGAACCACGACCGAGTGCCGGGCTCTACGGCGACATTCGTGGCTGGAGCGCCCGCACCGGTAAGCTCCTCTGGTTCTTTTACACCGTGCCGCGGGCGGGTGAGCCCGGAGTGGAGACGTGGGAGGGAGACAGCTGGAAAAACCGGTCGGGCACGAACATGTGGGCGTTCATTACCGTGGACGAAGAGCGCGGGCTGGCATTCGCGCCTATTGGGTCCCCGACTTCCGACTACTACGGCGCCGACCGCCACGGCAAGAACCTGTACGGCAACTCGCTCGTGGCGTTGGATGCCGACACCGGGATATTGAAGCGGTATCAGCAGCTGGTCCACCACGATCTATGGGACTTCGATCTCCCGGCCGCACCGACGCTGATTGAGGTAACACGCAACGGCAGGCGAATCCCCGCGGTTGCCATGATAACGAAGATGAGCACTCTGTTCATCTTTAACCAAGTTACGGGCGAGCCGATCTTCGGCATGGAAGAGCGCCCGGTGCCCCGCAGTACAGTGCCCGGCGAAGAGAGCTGGCCAACGCAACCCTTCCCCTTGAAGCCGGCACCGCTCGGCCGCATGACATTCGATCCGGCGAAGGACTTCAACACCCTCTTGCCGGAGCAGGAAACTTACTGCAGGGACCTGTGGGAGAAAAACGGCATGTATACAAACGGGCCGTTCACGCCGCCGGGCCTCCAGGGTACGGTGGTGACCTTCCCGAGTACCCTCGGCGGGGGCAACTGGAACGGCCTCTCGTACGATCCCACGCGCGGCCTCATCTTCACCAACATCATGAATCTCGGGCAAGTCGCGCGCATGCAGGAGCAAAAGGATTCAGAGACCGGTTCCACGACCTACTGGAGAGTCGGTCCATGGGGCACGCCGGTCGGGCGCTTCTGGAACCCTGAGACAGGGGTCCCATGCTCGGCGCCCCCGTTCGGGGAACTGGTGGCGGTCAATGTCAACGACGGCTCGACCGCCTCGAGAGTACCGCTCGGCTTCGTCGAATCGTTGAAATCGAAGGGGTTCGACCATACCGGAGCACTGAACCTGGGAGGTGGCATTGCAACCGCGAGCGGCCTCGTGTTTGTGGGCGCGACCACGGACAGAAGGTTCCGAGCATTTGACTCGAAGACCGGCGCCCTCCTGTGGGAGACCGAGCTGGAAGCGAGCGCCCACTCGATACCGATAACCTTCATGGGCAGGGATGGCCATCAGTATGTAGTGGTCCCCGCCGGCGGAGGGAGTTTCCTGGTTTCGGCGCCGGGGACGAAGATCGTCGCGTTCGCACTCCCTGGCGCGTCGATCGGGAGAGCCGCCAATCGGGCCGAGGACCGCGCGGTCCGGGCACCGCAACCCGGGCTGGCAGCGGCGCCCCAGGCATCTGTAGCGGCGCGGAAATTCGAACCTCCATCAGGGGAAGGACGTGATGCCGTCGTCTCCATGTGCAGCGGGTGCCGCGGTCTGGACACCTCCGTGGCCCAACGCCGCACGGCGAATCAGTGGCAGGACGTCATTCAAAGGATGGTCGCCTTGGGTGCTCCGGGCACGAAAGATAACGCGGCCAAAGCCCGAATGTATCTCGCATGGCGTTTCGGCCGCGTCAATGTCAACGTGGCAACGGATGCGGACTTGATGCGGGTCCTCGAGATCGCACCGGCGCAGGCGCAGGCGATCATAGAGTACCGGATGCACGAAGACGGCTTCCAATCCTTCGCCGACGTCAGGAAGGTTCCGGGGCTGGACGCGGCGGACATGGAGCGCAAGCAGGACAGGATCGTATTCGCCGACAAGTGAGTGTCCGCGCTGGCCGGTGATCGCCGCGATCCAACGCGGAATCTAGGGAAAGCGACAGCCATGAGTGAGGCCATTATCACCTCTGCCTCATTTCTATCGCTGCCCGGCGGTTAACTCTGTGCAAATCCGTCGGGATCGAAGTGCTGGGTTTGGCAAGATTTCTGCGAGGGAACTCGTTTTTCAAGAGGCCGGATGCCTGCTCTTTTCCAGTAGAGCAGTACCGGCATTCTCGACCTCATGACGACGTAAAGGAGGGTTTGAAACGAAGGAGGAAATGTGAAACCAAGAATCGGATTTGTCGGCCTTGGGATCATGGGCAAACATATGTCAGCTCACCTGCTTGATGCAGGCTACGAACTGGTAGTGTACGACATTGTCGAAACGGCCCTGCTCGACATTGCCGGGAGAGGCGCCGAGATGGGCACTTCCTGCATGGATGTGGCTTCCCGGACGGATATTGTCATCTCGATGGTACCTGACTCGCCGGATGTTGAGGAAGTGGCTCTCGGCGCAGAGGGAATCATACGGGCGGCTCGCAGGGGGCTGATCCACGTGGACATGAGCACCGTTTCCCCGCAGGCTGCCATTCGTGTCTCCAAAGAACTGAGCACGATGGGAGTGCGCTGCCTGGACGCTCCTGTCAGCGGAGGAGAACTGGGAGCCAAGAATGCCGCCCTCTCGATTATGGTCGGTGGGCCCGAGGACTTGTTCAAGGAAATGCTTCCTGTCTTTGAGGTGATGGGAAAGACGATCACCCACTGCGGGGGCCCCGGTGCCGGCCAGACTGTGAAGGCCTGCAATCAGATCCAGGTAACGCTCAATTTTGTGGGGTTGGCAGAGGCGCTGGTTTTGGGCGCCAAAGCAGGGGTTGATCCCGCCATTATTATTAAAGTCCTGAGCGGCGGGTATGCCCAGACAAGGGTAATGGACGTGCGCGGACCACGCATGATCCAAGGCGACTTCGGGCCCGGGTTCAAGAGCAAATTCCATTATAAAGACCTGAATATCATCATGGAAACAGCCAGGGCTCTCAACGTACCCCTGCCTGCTACAGCCCTCGCCCAGCAACTTTTCAGCGCCTTGCTGGCGGCCGGACGCGGAGATTTCGACCATTCGGCAATCCTCACTCTTCTGGAGGATCTGGCTAAGACGCAGGCTCGGGCAAAACCTCGATCAGAATCGAGCGAATCATGAGCATACCGACGTTTAGCGTTGATGCTTGTAACACGGTGGTGACGGAGCCGGCAGCGGGATGGGTCGGGCCATTGCCTTGGCATATGCAGGCGCTGACGTGGCCAAACTGACCCGAATGGATGGGCGGGAATGATGGTTGTGACGTAACGGTGAGCGGCTTTTGCAACTTGCCTCCTGCACGAAAAGATCATGTGTGTCAGCCGATCACTGAGAGTAAAATAGAGGGGTTTGGCCTTGAGAACCTCCTCGCCTGGTCAGCGGCAGGACGTTTTCATGAAGGAATGTCGGCGCGTAGGGTCCCCGGCTCGAGAGAGTAGCAGGCGTCATAGCAAGAGCACCCACCCATTGCTCGAGAACGCGCACGAAGTCAGATGGTGAATCGGCAATGAAGGAGAGGAATCATGGACCTTAAGAAGCTGGGACAGACGGATCTGAGAGTAAGCCGCATTGCCCTCGACACGTGGAATTTCGGCGGCTTGGTCGATGAGGCGGATGCCATTCGGCTGATTGATCGCTGCCTGGAGCTAGGGATCAACTATTACGATACATCAAACGTTTTTGGCAACGGATTAGCGGAGGAAGTGCTCGGCAGGGCATTGCGCGGTCGGCGCGAGCATGTGGTACTAGCTACCAAGGTTGGCGTCAAGGTGGAGCAAGACGATGCACCATTAAGCCGATCTGCTATTCGAGGCGCAATCGAAAGTTCACTTCGGCGACTGGGGACCGATTACCTGGATTTGTATTATTTGCAGCAACCCGATCCTAAGACGCCGGTCGACGAAACCATGTCCGCGATGGATAAGTTAGTGGCCGAGGGCAAGATTCGCTACACTGGTGTGTCCAATTTCGCATCCTGGCAGGTTGTCCAGCTGCTGTGGTCCTCAAGCAACTGCGGTTACCCAAGGATCTCTGTGTCTCAGCCCTTATATAGCATTGTAGTGCGGGATATCGAGCACGATTATCTGTCGTGCTGCAAGGAGTTCGGGATTGCAGTAGTAGCATACAATCCATTTGCTGGCGGTTTGTTGCGCACAACGAGTTCGCCGGTCGTGAGACGCCCTGAGAGATTTACCGGTGACGGCCTCTATTTGGATGGCTACTCGCACCCATTGCTTTTGGCGGCAGTTGAAAAGCTGTCATCGATAGCCGAACAAGCAGGAATGTCCTTGGACAGCTTGGCGCTTCGGTGGTTGCTGTCGAGGTCCATCGTCGATAGCGTTCTATTGAGTGCGTCGCATTTACATGAGCTCGAGACATATCTCAGCGCATGCCAAGAGGCTTCGTTACCATCTGACGTTCTTGAAGCATGTGAACAAGTGCACAGAGGACTTGATGATCCTGCCCTGGGGAGAGACGCGGTGGGGGTGTAGGTCGCCGAAGAAGCTGCGGCCAAACGGCGCAAGGCGCGCAGGTATTGCACCAGCCGTCGCCGGCGCAGGGCCATTTCCGAGCGGACCGTCTCTCGCCGGATGCCAAAAAGAAGGAAACCTCCGTCCACCGCCTGTGGAAGAGCAATAGTCCCCCCCTCGCCAAGTGGAAAACACGCCTCTGCGGCGATGGCGGCTGCCACCGTGCTTAGCCTTCCTCTCGGCACCGACCACGACGGAGGAACAATGCAAAGCAGAAAAAGCCCGCGGCGCAAAGAAGAACGAAGAGAGGTGGAGCGACCCAATCAGGCTGGATTGGAGGTCGAAATGAAAAAAAATGAGGAAGAGGGAGGGCGCAAAGCGGAATTTCAATGGGAATTCGCCCAGATTCCCGCCGGCGAATTCATGATGGGTGCATCGCCGGATGATGATGAATCCGATTCAGATGAAAAACCCTCGCACCTGGTCCGGATCACTCATTCGTTTGAATTGGGCTGCTATCCAGTAACACAAGGGATGTGGAAATCGGTAATGGGAAGCAATCCAAGCTCTTTTAAAGGGAAGAATCGACCGGTTGAAAGTGTCAGCTGGAATGATACTCAGGAATTTTTTAAGAAGCTGAACGACCAACAGGACGGATATATTTGTCGCTTGCCAACGGAAGCGGAATGGGAGTATGCGGCACGAGCCGGAACAACGGGACCGTGTTATGGCGATCTGCATTCGATCGCATGGTTCTACGAGGACTCATATATCGTCTTCCAGAACTCAGATTTAGTAACCCATCCGGTTGGCGAAAAACTGCCTAACCAGTTTGGGCTTTATGCCATGCTGGGAAATGTCCGGGAATGGTGCCAGGATTGGCATGACGAAGAATATTATGAGAAAAGCCCGACGGAAGATCCTATGGGTCCAACGAATGGCAAGGTGCGTGTCTTACGGGGCGGATCCTGGTATGACTTCTCGTGGGATGTCCGGGTATCCGCCCGCGGCAGGAACTATCCTGAAAGCAGTTACAACTGTGATGGTTTCCGTGTGTGCCGGGAAAAACTTTGATGCTTCGATCCTGGTTCGTTTTCCCGTTTTCTGGGCGCAGAGAAGTTGAAATCGCTGAGTTTTAGCTGTCTACTGAGCTTTGATGCGAGATCGAAGGCACGCTAACAAGTGAAAGCCCATTCGATGCCATAAAGATGGGCGACATCACCGTTCCCTGGCTGAGCAGAATATCTGCCGGGTCTGAGTCGCTCAATTAGTGCCGCCGCCCGGACCTCCACGGCCACTCCAATTGCGACGGCCTTGCCGTGCAACAGGTCATAATCTGTGGCGGTTTCGAGCGCATGACCGAGCATGTGGCCGGTTGCCATGCCGGGATCAAGTTCAAAGCAGTGGAATCGCATCAACATCGATCGCAGACTGCGGCGCGCCTGACTTTCTTTGGAGACCGGCCACGATCATTGCGGACTTGGCCAACAAGTTCGTTTCATAGTGTCCAACATCCGCAAAGGAGGTCTTTGCCGGGAAAGGTCAACCAAGGAGCATATCGGGTATGGATAGATTCACTAGAAGGCGGTTTCTGGAAGGAAGCGCAGCGAGCGTGGCAGCCATGGGCCTGGGTGTCTCTTCTCTCCGTGGGCAAGATTGGGCTCGCAAGGCAATGGACAAGTCGCCACGGCGCCGCGAATGGGTCACGGTTAAGCACGACGGGAGAGCCGTCGAATCTGTGATCGCTTATCCCCAATCGCGGGATAAGGCGCCTGCGATTGTCGCCATCCACGAGATATTCGGGATGAGCGACTGGGTGGAAAACGTAGCCGATGAATTTGCCGCAGCGGGCTATATCGCAATCGCACCGGATCTTTTGTCAGGCATGGCCCCGAATGGCGGGCGCACCAAGGATTTTCCGGCGGCCGAGGGAGGAGGCATGGGCGGCCCCGTGGGCCAGGCGATCCAAAAGCTGCCACCCGACCAGATCACCGCGGATCTCAACGCTGTGGCCGACTACTGCAAGAGCCTTCGTGTTTGCAACCAGAAGGTTTGCGTTGTCGGATTCTCGTGGGGAGGTGGACAGGCGTTCCGCTTTGCGACCAACCGCAAGGACCTGACGGCGGCGTTCGTGTTCTATGGCAATGGACCGGATCCCAGTGCCATCCCGGCCATCCAGGCTCCAGTCTACGGTTTCTATGCCGGAAATGATGCGCGCATCAACGGCACCCTCCCGCAAACCCAGGAACAGATGAAAGCAGCGGGCAAGTTCTTCGAGTCGGAGATATACGAAAGCGCTGCCCACGGGTTTATGCGTAGCGGAGAGCAGCCCGATGCAAAGGACGCTGATAAGAAGGCGCGCGACGCTGCATGGGCCAAGTTAAAGACGCTCACAGTCAAATACAAGTAATCTGGCAGGCGATTGACTCCAAGGGGCGCTCATGTCCAGCGGACTTACCTGGAGTCTGTCTGAGATTGGGAGGCGCCCCTCCTGATTCTCGGACAGACTCCTGGAATTCGGGGTTGGGCCATCCCTGATCTGGACTCCTGGAAATTTTGATGCAACCATCGACTACATCTTGCGAGTGAGCTCGAGATGTCCGGATCCGCACCGAAGAAGCAGCAAGGGAAGCGGCGGCAGTTCCCTGCACATCGGCAAGGATTGAATACCACATCAGCCAAGCTGATTTTCGGGGCTCTGCTACTTGTGACCACCGTATCCGTCTATGCTCAGGTTGCCGGATACGGTTTTATCACCGTGGACGACGGGATTTACGTCAGTCAAAATAATCATGTTCTCGCCGGACTGACTGCGGAAGGGATCGGCTGGGCTTTTACTACCACAAGCACCGGGAACTGGCACCCTCTGACCTGGATCTCACTCATGGCCGACAGCCAGATCTCCGGCCCGAATCCCTCCGGATACCATGGTACGAACCTGATCCTTCATCTGTTCAACGCCCTGCTGCTCTTTTTTCTATTTCAAAAGCTCACGGCCAGTGCGGGAAGAAGTTTCCTCGTGGCGGCGCTATTTGCCCTCCATCCCATGCACGTGGAATCGGTTGCTTGGATCAGCGAGCGCAAGGATGTGCTAAGCACGCTGTTCTGGCTCCTCGGGATCTGGGCCTATCTCCGATATTGCCGAAAGCCAACGGTTGGAAGATACCTGGCGGTAGCAGGTGCACTTGTCATGGCGCTCATGGCAAAGCCCATGCCGGTCAGTTTTCCCTTTACGCTCCTGTTGCTCGACATCTGGCCTCTGCGGCGTTTGTCAGCCGGGAATCGTACGCTTCACACGCTGGCCCGCCTGACACTGGAAAAGGCGCCGTTATTCACCATCGCTTGCGTATCCTGCTTCGTGACGTTTTGGGCACAGAAAACAGCAGGCGCCGTCGCTGCACTGGATCAATTCCCGGTTCATCTCCGCATCGCAAATGCGCTGTTTTCCTACATATCTTACATAGGAAAGCTGCTGTGGCCGGCTCGCCTTGCGCTGTTTTATCCCTACCAGGCAAACCTGCTGCAATCCTGGGAAATAGCTGCCTGCCTGATTGCTTTCGCAGGAATGACAATGTATGCAATACGCGCTCTTTCCAGCCGGCCTTATCTGACTTTCGGTTGGATGTGGTACGTCATTACCCTGCTTCCGGTCATCGGGCTGGTGCAGATCGGCAGCCAGGCGCTTGCCGACCGTTACACCTACGTTCCATCTTTGGGGATATTCACGCTCATCATCTGGGGGTTGTCGGACCTGCTCTCGCGCATCCGGCAAAAGTATCCTGCCGTCATGCGGCCTTTATTGTGGGGCCCGCCCGCGGTTGCGTGCGGCCTTCTGCTGCTTCTCGCCGTATTGGCTTACCGTCAAGCCCAGTTCTGGAAAGACGACATTACAGCGTGGGAACATGCCGTAGCGGTCACTCCGGCGAATTATTTTTCCGAATACAATCTGACCCGCGCTTACGACACGCAACACCGCTTTGATGAGGCGCTGGCTCATACTCGCGAGTGCATCCGCCTCGATCCAAACCGGTGGGAGGCCTACAACAACCTGGCAGTTCTCCTGATCAACCGGCGCAGTTACAGCGAAGCAGAATCAGCACTGCGTACAGCTCTTCGGATCAACCCGCAATTTCCGCCGGCTCGTTCCAACATGGGCATGTTGCTGTGCAAGCTGCAACGTTATGACGAGGGATTCCGCTACAATGAGGAAGCCGTGCGGTTGGATCCCCAGGATCCGGACATCCGTCGCAACTTCGCCGTGTCGCATTGTGAGTTCGGCATTGCCCTTGCAGCCAAGGGCAGATTTGAGGAAGCCATTGCCGAGTTTCAGTCGGCATTGTCCTTGGACGCCGCGTTCTCGCAGGCTCACTATAATCTTGGCCTGATCTACACCGACTTGAAAAGGCTGGATGAGGCGAAGAGCGCATACGAGAAGGCCATTGCCGCCGATCCGGATTTTGCCGAGGCACACAATAACCTTGGTGTGCTGCTGGCGCAGACAGGGAAGATCGGTGATGCGATCGTACATTTCCAGGCGGCTCTGCGCATCCGGCCCGACTACCAGGATGCGGCCGACAACCTGCGGCTTTCCAGCACAGCTCAGAGCAAGATCAAATGAACCTGTTCACACGCCAGTTGATAATACCATTTCCGCTCAAGGAAGTTTCGCCTGGAATGCGCGATGCACACACTTCAAATAGGAGTCGAATATGAGGAATCCAGGAGCAAAATGCCGCGTCTGCACGCGGACCGCAACAAATTCAATATTTGCTGCATTATGCATACTCGCACTTTTCTTACCCATTGTGATGCCGCAAAGCCCCGCGCCGCCGGTTGTGACCGGCAACGCAAGGGTCGATAAGCTCCTCGCGCAGATGACTCTGGAGGAGAAGATCAACCTGATTCATGGCGGGCCGGAGGCTCAACCCAGCGGCATCGGCGGGGCCGGCACCTGGCCCGGACTGCCGAGGCTGGGAATCCCTTCGCTGCGTCTTGTCGATGGGCCTCCCGGCGTTTCGAACAACATCTGGTCGACGGGAATGACCGCGACTATGGGGCTGGCGGCCACCTGGAGCCGGGACGATGCCCGGAAAAACGGCATCGTAATCGGCCGCGATGCCAGGGCGCTCGGACAGGATGTCGTTCTCGAGCCATTCATTAATATTGTGCGTGACTTTACCTTTGGGCGCGCCCACAACACCTTCGGCGAAGACCCGTTCCTCAGCGGACAGATCGCCGCTGCACAGATCCAGGGAACCCAGGGCGAAGGGATCATGTCCCAGATCAAGCACTATGTTGCCTATGATGGGGCCAATGACGTCATCGTCGACCCCCAGACGTTGCGCGAGATTTATATCGCGCCGTTTGTGGACACGGCCGCTGCCGGCGTGTCTTCGATGATGTGTTCGTACAACAAGGTCAATGGCGCGTATTCGTGCGGCAATGGTGTGGTCAACAAAATCTTCCGGGAGGAAGGCGGCTTCAAGGGATTCAATACATCCGACTGGGGCGGCACCCACGGCACACTTTATATTAATGAAGGCCTCGATCTCGAGATGCCGGGCGGCACGTTTTTTGCTGCCGTGCCCGGCGAGCAGAGCAGCCGCGGCGCGGGCGGCGCGACCGGTGCCGGCGCCGGCGCTGCTGCAGGACGCGGACAGATAGTTGCCGCAGGACAGGCGGCGGCAGGGAACCCGGGGGGTGTGGCTGCGGCCAATCCGGGCGGCATGCAAGGAGGATTTCCCGGCATGGCTGCCGGCATGCCGGAAGAACGCTCCACGAGCGCACGGGGCGGCGGTGGCCGTGGGGGACGCGGCAGCGATCCGCCGCCCATTGGCATGTTGGAAGCGGTCCGATCCGGACAGGTGAAGGAAGCCACCATCACATTAGCGGTAGGACGCATCCTGGTTCAGATGGACCGGTTTGGCCTTTTGGATGGGAAGCAGAAACACGCCATCACGGAAGAGGATCATGCATTCAACGCTCCCATTCTCCAGAAAACCGCCGAGGATTGCGCCACTTTGCTGAAGAATGAGGGCAATGTATTGCCGCTTACCACGGCGGATCTCGATTCGACCGCATTCATCGGACCCACGGGGCGCGTGCTCGTTTCCGTTGGGCAA
>Ga0315280_10001754_pt1 | contig 36503 bp, 22 predicted proteins | sample YL17G06_40_MG_FD_203697 | JGI IMG/M metagenome (GOLD analysis project Ga0315280, IMG submission 203697) | Sediment microbial communities from Yellowstone Lake, YNP, Wyoming, USA - YL17G06_40 | ecosystem: Environmental > Aquatic > Freshwater > Lake > Sediment | place: USA: Wyoming | collected... | reverse complement strand
TGACGTCGTCGGCCCCCGTGCCGCTGTAGTACCACACCTTGTTGGTAGACCTGGCATAGGCCTTCCACTCGTCGCCGGCCGGGACTTCGTAGCCGGCCTCGAACAGGACGCCGTCGCGGGTGTAAAGGTTGTCGTCGCCGCCGTTGCCGTAGAGGAAGTCGAGGCCCGTGCCGCCCCAGAGGTTGTCGTTGTTGGCTTGGCCAAGCATGCGGTTCAGGCCGGTGTCTTCGATCTGGTACGCCCCGCCGCCGTCGTTGTCATACAGTAGGCCGGTGGCCGGATCGACGTATACGCCGAACTGCTTGATGCCGTCGCCGGGGCCGGGATCCATGACGTTGAACGGCCCGGTGATGTCGAGGTTCGGGTCGAACGACCAGGCGTAGAGGTCGTTGGTGCCCATGCCGCCGATAAGGTCGTCGTTGCCGTGGCCGGCGAAAAGCACGTCGTGGTCGCCGGGGGCGCCCTCGCCCATGTCGCCCCAGAGTCGGTCGTCGCCGCCGAAGCCGTAGAGGGTGTCGCTGCCGCGCCCGCCGTTGAAGTGGTCGCGTCCGCCGCCGCCGATCAGCGTGTCGTTGCCCGGGCCGCCGTCGAAGACGCCCACCCAGTCGTGGCTGCGGGCGTTCAGGGAATCAAGGTCCACCGCGTCGGGACCGCTGACGAACCCGATCGTATCGCTGCCCATGAGGCCCGAGCACCGGAACTGCTCCACCAGCGGCGCGCCGGTCACAGGGTTGCGCCACGGGACCTCGATGATCCGCGGGGCCCCGCCGCCGACCTTGTACGAGACGGTCAGCACGCCGAAGACCGGCTCGCTCAGCAGGATCGTGTCGTTGTTCTGGGTGCCCTCGATAAGGAGGATGTCGGTGGCGTTGTCGTCGGGCACGTCGCCCTTGACGCCGTTGTTGCCGTAGTGGCCGTCGATCTTGACCTCGCCGAAGTCTGTGTAGACGTCGCTGGTGTCGAGTTTAATGACGTCGATATAGCCGCCGCCGTACATCGTGTCGTGGCCGTTCTGGCCTTCGAGCCAGTCGGAGTTTGCGCCGCCCCACATTTCGTCGTCTCCGCCGCCGCCGTAGATCATGTCTTCGCCGCTGCCGCCGAGGAGGCGGTCGGCGCCGCCGTCGCGGTCGGCGTACGGGTTGACGGCATAGTTGGGGCCTTTAATCCAGTCGCCGTAGATGTTGTCGTTGCCGGAGTCGCCGTAGATGACTTCGCGGCGGATGTTGCCGTAAAGCCAGTCGTTGCCGGGTCCGCCGTGGAGTTCGTCGCCCCGCTTGGCGCTCTCCGCCAGGACGTTGGTCGTCGGGGCATAGCCGTAGAGGTAGTCGATGCCCTCGCCGCCCCACAGTCGCTGGCCGGCCAGCAAGTCGCCGGTTCCGGCGTCGCCAAAGAGAACGTCGCTGCCGCCGTCGCCGTAGAGTTGGTCGATGCCGGCCCCGCCGCGCAACTGGTCGTCGTTGTTGCCGCCGCGGATCATGTCATCGCCGTCGCCGCCGCGGAGGTCGTCGGCCCCGGCGCCGCCGTCGATGTAATCGCTGCCGGCGCCGCCGTCGATGAGGTCGCTCATGCCGCCGCTGAAGAGGACGTCGTTGCCGTCGCCGCCGTAGATCGTGTCGGCCCCGTCGTCAAACTGCCCGTCAAGCGAGACGTCGCCGACGATGACGGGGTTAATGAGCGGCGGGACGTAACCGGTGGGGTTGTCGGCCTCGGCATCGTCCCAACCCGTCGGCTTGGTCCACTTGGCGGGATCGGACCGGTCGAAGTACGAGGCGTCGTAGGTCTCCATGCCGCCCCAGATGATGTCGTTGCCGCCGTCGCCGTACAGGAGGTCGTCGCCGCTGCCGCCGACGATGAGGTCGTCGCCGGGGCCGCCGTGGATCTCATCGTAACCGGCGGCGCCGTACGCCCGGTCGTTGCCGCCGCCGGTGCTGATGACATCGGCGCCGCCTTCGCCGTAGACGAGGTCGGTGCCGGAGCCTGTGGTGATCGTGTCGTCGCCCTCGCCGCCGTAGACGTTGTTGACGCCGTCGCCGGCGTTGACGACGTCGTCGCCGTCGCCGGCCCAGATGTCGTCATTGCCGGAGCCGGACTGGATGATGTCGTCGCCGCCGCCGGAATGGATGATGTTCCTGCCGTTGGACGCATAAATGAGGTCGATGCCGTCGCCGGTGGTGATCGTGTCGTCGCCGAGGTCGCCGTAGACCGTGTTGTTGCCGCCGGTGTCGACGATGAGGTGCGTCGTCGTCTCGCTCGGTCCGCCGGGCCCGCGGGCGTCGATGTAGTCGTCGCCGGAGCCGGTGTAGATCTGTTCGTTGCCGAAGCCGCCGACGACGTGGTTGTTGCCGTCGCCGGCATGGATGATGTCGTCGTCGGAGCCGGAGTCGATGTCGTCGTTGCCGCTGCCGGCCGTAATGTTGTCGACGCCCGCGAACGAGCGGACGATGTTGTTGCCCTCGCCGGCGTCGATGGCGTCGGGGCCCAGGTCGCCGTAGATGGTGTCGTTGCCGGGGCCGCCGATGATGGTGTGGATCGAGGCCGGCTCGCCCGCGTAGGTGGGCGTGCCGACCTGGGCGGAAGTCCCGGCGATGATCTGGTCGTCGCCGGCCCCGCCGTCGAGGTAATCGCTGCCGAGGCCGCCGATGAGGACGTCGTTGTCGTCTTCACCGTAGAGGAAGTCGTCGGCGTTCTCGCCCTCGAGGCGGTCCTGGCCGGCGCCGCCGTAGAGGACGTCGTTGCCGAGGCCTCCTTTGAGGACGTCGTTGCCGTCGCCGCCCTCCAGGAGGTCCTCGTTTTCATCGCCGTAGAGGGTGTCGATGCCGTCGCCGCCGATGAGATGGTCGTTGTTGCGTCCGCCGTGTAGTTCGTCGTCGCCCGCGCCGCCGTCGAGGAGGTCGTCGCCGGGGCCGCCGGTCAGCAGGTCGCTACCCGCCCCGCCGAAGAGTTGGTCGTCGCCGAAGCCGCCGTCGAGGGTGTCATTGCCGTCGCCGCCGTCGAGTTGGTCGTTGCCGCTGCCGCCGTAGAGTTGATCGTCGCCGGCCCCGCCGGCGAGGGTGTCATCGGCATCGCCGCCGTAGAGGCGGTCGTTGCCGTCGCCGCCGTCGAGGGTGGCCTTGCCGCCGCCGGCCGTCAGGACGTCGTTGGCCGCCCCGCCGTGGAGTTCGATCTCCTGCATGACGCTGTGGTTGACGGTGATGTTGTCGTCGCCCGCGCCGCCGTCGGCCACGATCTTCGTGACGCCCTGGTAACGCTGCTGGATGCCGAACCCCTTGACGACCACCTCGTCGGGCGTGTTGCCGGGGTCGATGGTGATCGCGTCGGCGCCGTCCGAGAGGTCGCCGTTGATGCGCCCGGCGGCGTTCGGCCCGATGTTGACCGTCAGGACGCCGCTCGACACGCTGGCCAGGTGGACGGTCTCGTCGGCGGCAGACGGCGAGGGCCGCGGCAGTTCAAAATCGGCGAGCGTGATGCTGGCGAGTTCCCAGGAATCCTCCCAACTGAAGATGCCGAGGTCGACCTTGACGTAGGCTTTGAGGTAGGCCTCTACCTTGCCGCCGATGTCGAAGATCCAGATGCCGCCCAGGAGGAAGTTTTGGACCAGTTCGTCGATGCGGACCTTTCCGTCGTTGTCGTTGTCGTGAAGGTTGAAGTCGATGGTGGCCTTGATGCCGCCGGCCACGCCGCCGCTGGCGATGCCGAGGTTTATTTCGCCCGCCGCCTCCAGGCCCGCGTAGAGTTCGACCTCGGGCACGTCGTCGCCGGTGCCGTCGGGGTTGGCGCGGTCGCTGATGTACAGGCCGTTGAAGATGTCGCCGACACTGCCCGACTGGGCGAAATCGAAGAACCCCTTGGTGTCGAAGCCGATGGCCGCGTGGGCCTTGGCGCCCACGATGCCGGTGATGCGGCAGCCCAGCGGGCCGAACACCGGGAAGTACTGGCTGTAGGTGAACTCCAGTTCCAGTTTCGGCAGGTCGTAGGTCAGCAGAACCACGTCCTTCTTGCCGAGGAGCAACTGGAAGAGGCTCATCGGGTTCCTGAGCACGGGGATCTGGAGCCGGTCGGTCATGGTGGCGGTGCCGAGTCCGGTCCCGTCCCCGCCCTCGGCCGAATCGGGAGAGCCGAGGCCGATGCCGCCGAGCGACTGGGCGGCGTTCCAGTAGTCCGAGACGGCGCCGCCCAGGGCCCCGATGGCACTGTCGACGTTAAAACTCTGGGCCGCGCTGTCGAAGTTGGACGGCGTGAGCGTGAAGTCGTTGATGCTCTGCGTGTTGGGGTTGAAGCCGTTCAGGTTGAACCCGCCGAAGTCGATCCACGCCCCGTCGCCGAAACTCGGCATGGTCAGCAGGTCGATGACCGTGTCGGCCGTCTCGACCACGTCGGCCACGGTCTCGAATCCCTTGCCGAACAGCCGGGCCAGGTCCACCAGCCGCACGGGCGAGCCCATGAGGTCCGAGATCACCGGGATCGGCGTCGTCAGGACGTCGAGGATCGGCTGGATCGGCTCGAGGAAGTCCTTGATCTTGCCGAGGGTCGCGCCGAAGACGCCGCTGAAGAACCCGCCGAGGTTCAGCCGGATGTGCGTGAACTCGATGTCGGGGACGGCGAGTTTGTAGTCGGTCCCCTCGCCGAAACTCCAGTACAGGTGCAGTTGGGCCCCGATCGAGGGGAACTGCGTGCTGCCGCCGAACGTCGCCAGGAGGCCCAGGTGGATGCTGGCATGGGCGTCGAGCGACGCGTCGATGATCGAGCCGAAGTCGGAGGTCGTCGCCAACTCCGAAAGCGTCAACTTCCCGTCGGCGTTCGGGTCGGTCAGGTCGACGGTGAACTCGCCGTTGAAGGCGTTGATGGCGCCCCCGCTCCGGGCGATCTCGTCGGCGGTAAGATCCGACGGGCCGAGCGTGTTGGCGTCTAACTGGAGGAAGAGCAACTGGCCGGTCGCCGACAGCGACGAAATGTCGACGTCGAAGAACACCCGCAGGTCGTGGTCGGCCGAGACGTCGAAGTACACGCCGTCCGACTTGCTCACCCCGAGGCCGAACGTGAACTCGAACCCCACCTTGGTGGTCACCTGGCCGTCCACGTCGAGCCCCAGGCCCGGCACGCCGAGGTCCAGGCCGAGGGGGATGCTGAACTCCAGCAGGTTCTGGCCGATCGTGACCTTGAAGGCCACCTGCGACGAACTGGCCGTCATGACCACGTCGTCGAGGGTGACGGCGCCGTCGCCGGTGGAATCCTTGAGCCAGTTCAGGTTGGCCGGCCCGAGGATCTCGAAGAGCCTCAACTGGACCATGGTGGCGGTCTTCTCGGGGGCATTCTCGAGGGCCGACACGACGTCTTCGCGCAGGTCGCGTACGAACGCCGCCGCGTCTTTGAGTTTGTCGCCGATCAGCGGCAGTTTGACCCCCAGGACTTCGCCCGAGAGGCCCTGCTCCAGGAGTTGCATGAGGCCGTCGAACCCCTGGATCAGCGAGTCGAGCGAAGCCGTCAGGTCCAGGTTCGAGAAGATGTTCGCGAAGTCGGGCTGCGAGACCACCGAGAACGAACTGATGGGGTGCGCGAGGTCCGTCACGTGCACTTCGAGGTTATGGTGTGCGTCATCGAGGTAAGTGGCCTTGGTGGGGAAGAACATCGGCAGCCGCGCCCCCGCCTGTCCCGTCAGGCTGACCGACAGGTTCGTCAGGATGGGGGCGTCGAAGTAGTGCCGGCCGTCGCCGTCGTTGTTCGTCAGGCCGAGGTTGAACGACGCGGGGGCGGTGGAGCCGCCCAGGCCGTCGGCGTCGATCGCCACGACGCCGGGGTCGGCGGCGCCCCAGGCGCCGCTGTCGCGGCCGACGTAGATCCCCAGCGGGCCCAGAGACGCCTTGAACAGGACGTTCGAACTCTCGACGCCCAGCGTGGCCGAGATGCCCGTCGTGTCATAGATGAAGGGTCTCGGGTGGGCCGGGTCCGCCAGGTCGAGGCCGAGGGCCAGTGTCATCGACACGCCGCCCGCCACGTCCAGCGTGCCTGCCGAGGAAACGTCGATCAATTTCGACACGCCGTCGAGCCCGAGGCTCGACAGGTCGAAGTTCATCGGCAGTTTGTAGCCGACCGGCAGGTTCTTGGTGTAATGGAGGACCGTCTTCAGGACGGGCGCCGGGCCCGCGTTGTCGAGCACCAGGTCGATGCTCAGCCCCAGCGCCGATTCCAGGGCCGACTCCAGCGCGTCCAGGCCCAGACTCGGGTTCGCCTGGAACTGCTGGACGGTCTGCGCGAAGTTCTGCGCAAAGCCGATCATGTCGCCCAGGGTCTTGTCGACCACCGGGATCTTGACGCCCATGATGTCGGCGCCGCTCAAGTTGGTGACGAACGTGGCCACCTGCGCGAGGAGGCCGACGACGTCGGTCGTCCCGAGGTTGCTGAAATCCGCCAGCCGGTCGAAGTTGTGGAACTGGATGTTGAACGAGGCGAGGTCCAGCCCGACCGGATTGGTGTTGAACACGTGCGGCCAACTGATCTGGATGGCCGGGCTCGGGCCCGTCAGGCCGCCCAGGCCCGGCAGGCTCGACGTCACCGTAATGGGCAGGTTCATCGTGGCGCTGGACGTGATGTTCAGCGTCACCAGGTGGCACGCCGGCGTGCCGAGTTTGCTCAGTTGGCTCGCCAGGTTCTTCAGCGAGACCGGGCCGGGCGTGCCGGTCACCGGGTCATTCAGGGCGACCCCGACACTGGAACTGATCGAGGCCGTGCCGCCCGTGACCGAAAGGCTGACCAGGCCGAACCTGACCGTGGCGTTGATGCTGGGCGCGCTGAGGCTGACGGAGGTCTGGAACGAGGCATCGTCGATGTAGACGTGGTTGTCGAGGACGTCGCCGTGCAGGGCGGCGCCCTGGATGACGCCGTTGTCGTCGTCATCGCTTGCGCTGAGGCCGAGGATGAGGGCCGCCATGGAACCGTTGGCGGCCTGCACCTTGAACTTCGGGGTCGGGCCGGCCGGCGTCGAGGAGTCGGTCATCACGATCCGCTTGCCCTCCGGATCGAAGGCGGCGAAGCCGGGGCGCGCCGCGTTCAGCCGCGCCACCACGTCGGCCAGCGTGCTGGAGTTGGTGAGGCCGTCGAAGTTGACGTTGAAGGTCGCGCCGCTGCGCAGCGTGACGGCGAGGTCCGCCAGGCCGTCGGACGTGACCATGGCGTTCCAGTGCTTGCTCGTGTCCGCCAGTACCTTGCCGGTCACGTCGTCCAGGGTCGTCGCGCTGGTGATGGTCACGCTCTGGCCGCGCGGCGACATGTCGACGCGGATCTTAAAGCCCATCGTGACCGACGGCGTCAGCGTGACGGTGCTGGTGGTGGTGATGTTCGCAAGGTGCGAGGCGGGGCTGGAACCCAGGAGGTCCAGATTGATCGTCGCTGTGATGGGGTCGAAAGCCTTCGAGAGGCTGAAGGTGTAGGTCAGCACCGGCAGGCCGCCCATGGCCGCGTAGTTCGGGTCGAACGTGGTTCCCGTGATGATGCCCGGCAGCAGGGCCGCCAGGGCCTGTGCGCTGGCGAAGGCCGGCTGGTTCGGCGCGCTCTGGAGGTGGCTGACCACCCGGTCGACCAGCGTCGCGTCGAGGCCGAGGATGTTGCCCAGGGTCTTGCCGGAGGTGAACGGGATCTGCGTCGACAGGAGCGACGACGCCTGGAAACTGCCGAGCCACGACTTCAGTTGGTCGAACACGCCGACCATGCTCGCCGACGAAATCTGGCCGAAGCCGCCCATCTCCGGCGGCAGGCCGAGGTTGACCGTCGGGCTGAACGAGAAGGACGAACCGGGACCATCGAACAGGTTAGTGTCTTCGACGACGATCTTCGGCTGGCTCGGCCCGGTGGGCGTGCTCCATCCGCCGACGCTGGCCTGGATCGGCAGCGTCACGTTCACCGAGCCGGTCGGCGTGAGCGTCACTAGCGATGCCAGGGGCGTTGAACTCAGGTTGCCCAGCGAGGTCTCGGCCCCGCCCGCGACCGCGGCCGCAAGGTCCGCGTCGAGCGTGAAACTGCCGTTCTGCACCGAGGCGCCCAGGAACCCGATGTTGGCGCCGAAGTTGAGGCTGGTGGCACTGACGTCGGCCCCGACGTGGAGGTTGCTGATCTGGACGAAGCCCGCCTGCGAGGCGGTCGACCCGCGGCTCAGGTCCACGCCCACCGTCACGTCGAACCCGAACGAGGTAGACACCCCCATCTGCGGCGGCGACGCCAGCAGGATGCCGGCCTCGCCGATCTGGGTCCCCAGGTCGATGTTGAGGTTGGTTGTATGCGCGCCGGCGTAATGGAACGTGAACGAGACGCGTTCGGCCGAGTTGTTCAGTCCGGCCACGACGCTCGAGAAGCCCGTCAAGCCCCCCACGTAGGTCACTAGGTCGATCACGGTCGGGTTCGAGTGGGCGGCCAGCCAGTCGGCCATGGGCTGGTAGAGGCCGGTGCTGATCATCGAGCCGAGGCCGAGGACCTGGCTCAAGGTCTGCGTTTCCAGTGGGTTGCCGCCGCCCGGATCGCGCAGCAGCAGGGGAATCGCCCACTGGAGCCGGCTGTCGGCGCCGAGGCCGTTGCCCAGGCCGACCAACCCGTTGAGCGTGCTCACGAGCAGGGGCTTGAGGGCGCTGGTGATGGTCGCCGGGGCCAGGGCGGCAAAGCCCACGTGCATCACTCCCGCCGATTCGCTGCTGGTGTTAGCGGTAACGCCCGTCAGGCTGGGGCTGCCGGTGATGGCGGCCACGACCTTCGTGTTGCTCAGAGACACCTGGAGCATGACCAGTCCGTGGAGGGACTGGCCGAGGTTGTGGAGTTGCACGACCAGGTCGAACAGCCGCTGCTCTGCGGCCGTCATCGACGGGCCGGGACTGGCCGTCTGGGCCTCCGGCGGCACCGCGAAGTCGACCTCCATGCCCACCTGGTGGCGGCGGCCGGGGCCGCTGTGCGTCGACGTCGAACTCCACCCGTCGGACTTGCTCAGCGCCGAAACGTCCGCCAGGCTCGTCCCGGGGACCGCGGCGATCGCCTGCTGGACCGTGTCGACGAGCCAACTCGTGCCGTACGACTCCGTGATGCTCACTCCGGGCATCGCCTGCCAGCGCGGGGCGTCGGCCGCATTCAGCCAGGAAACGGTGGTGGCGTTGAGGGTGGCGTCGGCGTCGGCAGGCTGAAGGGTGCCCGCCTGGTCAACGGCCGCACGGAAAAGTTTCAGGGCCTGCTGCGTGGGCAGGTCCACCACGTTCGTCAGCCCCAGCACCTGCCCCGACATGTCGCGGAAGCCCAGGTAGTTGAGGCGTTGCTGGGCGCGAAGGGCCGAAACCGCGCCGCTCATCGCCACGGCGCCCGCGCCTCCGGTGGAGTAGCCGCCCGTGATGTTGACGACGGCGGTGTGCGTCTGCGTCGAGCCGCCCGGGCCGGTCTCGATCGTCAGCGTAATCTGGCCCTGGAACCCCGGCGCGACCGAATCGCCGTCGTGGGTCAGGCTCGAGGCGGTCGCCGGCGCCAGGTACAGTTGGCCCTGGAGCGGATGGTCCGTGGTGCCCGCCGCCGACACGAGCGTCGCGATGGTCTCGGCCCCGTCCTTGAGGAGAAGCCGCGTGCCGCTTTGGAAGACCGTCAGGGGCCGCGCCACGCCCGTCGTCAGTTGGGCGTTAGTGATGGAGTACGGGAGTCCGCCGGCGGGGCCTTCAATGTCGATCGTGATAACATCGCCGACGGGGCCCGTGGCGTTGATCGTCGTCATCATGGTCAGGGCCGCGCCGCCCTGGCCCCCCGCGTCGGGTTGATGGTCGGCGCTCGTCTGGCCCGCCGCCTGGTCCAACAGCCCTGTCTTGTCCAAGGGGTCGGAACTCAGGAGGAGGCGATTCTCGAGCGCCTCAAACTGCGGCAGGGCGGGAAGCGGGGCGAGTGGGTGGCGCGCCGCCCAATCGCGAGCGCGCTCCCGCACCAGCAGGCGCGCATAAAGGTTGCGCAGCCGCTGTACGGCGTGCGACGACACGGACATGTCAGAGTCCCCTTTCCCTAAGGATGGGACGGCTAACGCAACGCATCCGCGACGTGCAGGCACACAGAAAGGCTTGGGGATATCCTGACCCGTTCAGGCAGCCTCATCCGATGGCCTTATCCGTGCAGATGCTTGCAGGGGTCAGCGCCCGCCCGTGCGCACGGGCGGTCGCGCTGACTCGTGGCTTCGTAACGAAACGGCGCACTGCGCCCGTCAGCCAAGACCGGCGCAGAGCGCCCTACCTCCCGAAGCGTGCCGCTCGGGTTACAGACCCTCCCCGGAGGCCCTTACGCTTGATGGGAGTCTACCTCAAAAACCGGCCTAGTCAAATCGTCGGGAAGGATTTCGCGCCCTCACGGCAGGGTCCGGCGCCGAGCCGGGGGCTCTCAGAGCCGTCGCGGACGCCTCGGGCGGCCAAGCGTCGCCGCCGGCAGGAGGAGGTTCTCGACTGCAAAAGCAACTATCGGGGGCGCCTCAACTACTATATGATGGGGGACCCCAAAATAACTGTGGCGGCGGGGCCGCTCTGCGGGTAGTGTGCCCGTTCGGGCGGCGAAGCCGCGGTGCAGACGGGTGACGACCAGACCTTAGCGCAAGGAGCCATCGATGTCGAAACTGAGCCGACGTGACTGGTTGAAGGCCGGCGGCGCGGCCGCGGCCATGCTGGCGGCGGGCGGGGCTCAAGCGGCCGCCGAGGAAACACCGAACGCCGGCGACAGCCCCAAGAAAAACCGCTGGCTCCTCGGCATCAACTCGGCCACCATCCGCCCCGCCAACGTCGAAACCAAAATCGCCGCGGCCTCCAAGGCCGGCTACGACACCATCGAGTTGTGGAACGGCGAACTGGCCGAGTGGGAAAGGGGCGGCAAGACCCTCGAGGACCTCGGCAAGCGGATCAAGGACTCCGGTCTCGTGCTCGTCAACGTCATCGGCCTGTGGGACTCGATGCCGCCCAACGACGCCGACAAACCGAAGACCTACGAGCGCCTCAAAGTCAGCATGGCCCAGGCCGCGAAGGCCGGCGCCCGGCACATTGCCGCCATCCCGACGCCCAACCGGCCCGACATGAACCTCCTTTGGGCAGCCAGGCGGTACGCCGAACTCATCGACCTCGGCAAGGAGTCCGGCATCCGCGTGGCCGTGGAATTCGTGGGGTTCACCCAGACGGTCCACACGCTGGGTCAGGCGGCGTGCGTGGCCTCGGAGGCCGACCGGCCCGAGGCCTGCCTGGTGGCCGACACGTTCCACGTGTGGCGCGGCGGGGGCAACTTCGGGGCTGCGAAGTTCTTCAGCGGCTCCTTGTTCGCCGTCTGGCATTTCAATGACGTGCCCGCCCAGCCCGAACGGTCCAAACTGAATGACTCGGACCGCATCTACCCCGGCGACGGCATCCTGCCCCTGCCGCAACTGCTGAAGGACCTGTGGGCCAACGGCTTCAGGGGGCCGCTCTCGCTGGAACTCTTCAACAACGCGGAATACAGGAAAGACCCCGCCGAGGTGGCGAAGACGGGCATCGAGAAGATGCGGGCGGTCATCGCAAAGGCCGGCGTCGGGGCGTAGGAATTCGTTGCTTCGAGCCCGCCGCGGAAGCGGCGGGAGACTGTCAATTGCGGATTGCCGATCGAACCGCAAAGGCAGACGGCAACGAAGACGGAGACTGCAGCAGCATTACCGGCGTAGAGGCTGTCCGAAAAACCGAGGGTCAGGCATATTTATTGAGGCAAACGCGCTTTTGCGTTTGCCTCAGTAAAGTTGTTGCGGTTCTCCTTCCCGGGGCTGAAGCGACATGCCAACCAAAGCCCAACTGCTGGCTTTGGTTGCATATATGCCTGACCCGCGGTTTTTCGGACAGGCTCTTCGACCGCGGTAAGGATGCTACACTATCCGAAGACGCGCCGTTTAGAGGGGGGCCGAAGGCGACCGCGTTGGGTGAACATGATGGCCCGGCACATCGGCATCGTGGCCTGTAGCGCCGAGGGGGCGGCACTCTGTTACACCACGTTCTGCACCGAGGCGGCCGCAAGGATGGGGCGGCACGAACACCCGGAAGTCTCAATGCACACTCACCCTCTGGCGCGGTACATGGCCGGCATCGAGGCAGGAGACTGGCAGGCCGTGGCCGACCTGATGCTCGATTCGGCCCGGCGGCTGGCCAGGATCGGGGCACAACTTCTCATCTCGCCCGACAACACCATCCACCAGGCGATGCCGCTGGTGCAGGCGCAAAGCCCCCTGCCATGGCTCCACATCGCCGAGGAGGTGATGGCGGCGGCACGGGGGGGCGGGTACAGGCGACTCGCCATCCTGGGCACCAGGTTCCTCATGGAAGGGCCGGTCTACCGCGACGCCGCCGCGGCCGTAGGCGTGGAGGTCCAGGTCCCCGACGCCTCCGACCGCGTGCGGATCAACCGGATCATCTTCGACGAACTGGTCTACGGGCGCCTGCTTTCGGAGAGCCGCGAGTACTTGGGCGAGGTCATGTCCGCCATGAAACGCCGCGGGTGCGATGCGGCAGTCCTGGGGTGCACGGAGATCCCGCTCCTGGTGGATGCCGCGGCCGCGCCGCTTCCGACGCTCGACTCGACGCGCCTCCTGGCCCGGGCGGCCCTGCGCGAAGCGCTGAGATGACGTTCAGTACTACACCGCGACTTGGTCAAATCGAGGCGCAAGCGCATGTTGCGCCGCAGCATTAGCCGTCGCCGGCACGGCGACGGTCGTTTGACATAGGAAAGGCGAACCCGAAATGCTATCCGCGGAAAGCCTCATCCCCCTCATCCTGCTTGTCTTGGCGGCCGCGGCTTGCGCCGCCCAGGCCGCCGATCCCGAAGACGCCATGGTCGCCCGGCGCCTCGAGTGGTTCCAGGACCTTAAGTTCGGATTCATGATGCACTGGGGGCCGTACAGCCAGTGGGGATGCATCGAATCCTGGCCGCTCGTGGAGGTCGACAAGTGGGCCCGGCCCGACAACCTCGCGGCGTGGCTGGAGCGCGGCAAAGACATCGAGCGGTTCAAGCGCGATTACTTCGCCCTCAACCGCACATTCAATCCCACCCGGTTCGACCCGGCGAAGTGGGCCGCCGCCGCCAAGTACGCCGGCACGAAGTACGTGGTCTTCACCACCAAGCACCACGACGGGTTCTCGATGTTCGACACGCGCGAGACCCCGTACCGCATCACGCACCCCGACTGCCCGTATTCGAGGAACAAGCAGCCCGACATCGTGCGGGCCGTTTTCGACGCCTTCCGCCGCGAGGGCTTCGGCATCGGGGCGTACTTCTCGAAGTCCGACTGGCACTCGCCCTGCTACTGGAGCCCCGACCGCCCGGCCCGCGACCGCAACCCCAACTATGACACCCGCCAGGAGCCGGAGAAGTGGGCCAGGTTCGTGGCGTTCGTCCACGGACAGATCGAGGAACTCGTCTCGAACTACGGCCGCATCGACATCCTGTGGCTCGACGGCGGCCAGGTCCGCCCGCCCGGGCAGGACGTCCAGATGGACCGCCTGGCGGCCATGGCGCGGCAGCGTCAGCCGGAACTCCTCATCGTCGACCGCACGGTCGGCGGCAAATACGAGAACTACCGCACCCCCGAGCAGGAGGTGCCCGAGAAACCCCTGCCATACGTCTGGGAATCGTGCATCACGATGGGCGACCAGTGGTCCTACAAGCCGCACGATAAGTACAAGCCGACGCGGGCCCTGGTGCACCTGCTCGTAGACGTGGTGTCGAAGGGCGGCAACCTCCTGCTGAACGTCGGCCCGCAGCCCGACGGCGAGTTGCCCGCCGAGGTCCTCTCGCGCCTGAAGGAAATCGGCGACTGGATGGCCGTCAATGCTGAGGCCATCCACGGCACCCGGCCCGTCGCACCGTACAAGACCGGCCGCGTGTGCCTGACGCGCAAGGGGCAGACGCTTTACGCGATCTACCTGGCCGAGGACGGCCGCGACGCGCCGCCGCCGGAGATGACGCTGGCGGGCGTGCCGGTGCCGCCGGGGTCGAAGGTGACGATGCTCGGCGCGCCCGCCCCCCTTGGCATCCGCCAGGACGGCGCGGGCGTCAAGATCGAGATCCCGGCGCCGGTTGCGCAGTCGCCGCCCTGCCGGCATGCGTGGGTGGTGAAGATCACGCCTTAGCCGCTGCCGCCATCGAACACACACGCGGTCTGTCGCCGCGGCGAATCAGTGGTCCATCACGCTTGATTCTGTGGGTGCCATGCTTGCGCGCCTTGGCAAAAGCATGGCGCCCGTGAACCCGCAATCTCGATGTTGACATGCTACAGAGCGCCCTTCGCCTTTGCCGTGCCTTCAGCCTCCGGGTTACAGCCTGTCGTTGCCGATTCGCCTTGCCCTGCGGCGGCCCGGCGGCGAGAATGAGAGGGAACCGGCCGCGACGGGAGCGGGCCGAGTGTCCTCGAGAAAGCGAGAACCCATGTTCCTCGACCATCCACACATCGAACCCATCCGGGCCTTGATGGAAGACCCGGAGGTCACCGAGATCATGATCAACGGGCCGCAGCAGGTTTTCGTGGAGCGGCGCGGGGTGATACAACCGGAGCCCCTCCAGTTCCGCGACGAGGACCAGTTGAACCTCCTGATCGGGGCGCTCCTGCAAACCATGGGCCGCATGGTCTCGGCCTCGAACCCCTACGTCGACTTCCGTCTGCCCGACGGGTCCCGCGGCAACGTGACCACGGCGCCGGTGGCGCTGAACGGCCCTATCGTGACCATCCGCAAGTTCACGAAGACGCTCACGAGGCCGCAGGACCTGATACGAGTGGGAACGCTCTCGAAGCGGATGGCGGTCGTCCTGGGGGCGGCGGTCAAGTACCGGGCCAACATCATCTTTTCGGGGGCCACGGGCACCGGCAAGACGACCACGCTGGGGGTCTTCAGCCGCCTCATTCCCGAATCGGAGCGGATCATCACGATCGAGGACACGGCGGAACTCCAGTTGCACCAGCCGAACGTGGTGCGCCTGGAGTGCCGCCAGCCCAACATCGAGGGCAAGGGCGCGATCACGCTGTCGCAACTGGTGCGCAACGCCCTGCGGATGCGGCCGACGCGGATCATCGTCGGCGAAGTCCGCGGCGACGAGGCCATCGACATGCTCCAGGCCATCGCGAGCGGGCACCAGGGATGCCTGGCGGTTCTGCACGCCTCGACGCCGCTGGACGCCGTGTCGCGGCTGGAGATGATGTCGCTGTCGCGGGGGCTGATGCTGCCGCTGTGGGCCATCCACAAGCAGATCGCCTCGGCCGTCGACCTGATCGTGCAGCACGATTTCCTGGTCGACGGAACCCGCAAGATCACGCGAATCACCGAACTCGAGGGGGTCGAGGGGGACCGCGTCCGCCTCCAGGACCTGTTCCGGTACGAGCGGCGAGGGACCGATGCGGCCGGCCGCGAGACGGGCCAGTGGATTTCGAGCGGCACGAAGCCGCGGTTCCTGGAGAAGTGCGAGAAGATGGGAATTACGATCCCGCCGGAGACCTATGCGGCAGGGGCGGAGTAGTTCATTCAACACTTGGCCGCCCCGCTCGCCGGGGCGCGCCGCTGAGCGTGTGAATGGGCGGGCCAACGGGCCGCGGGCGAATTCGTTGACTTCGGTCCGGCGGCCTGCTAGACTCCCTGTGTTTCAGGGGCGGCCGCGCGGCCCGCGACGGCGGGGCCGGCGACAGGAGGTGAACGTTGCAGATCGAAGTCACGGTTCGTCACGCGTCGATTGCGGCGGACCTGAAGGCCTATGCCGAGAAGAAGGCCGGACGCCTGGTCAAGTACTATGACAAGATCCAGGCGATCCGTGTGGTCCTGGACTCGACGGGGGCCGGCTTCGCGTGCGAGATGATCGTAGACCTGGAGCACATGCATGAAATGGTGGGCAAGACTGCCGGGGGCGACCTCCGTGCCGCCATCGATCAGACGGTCGACCGCCTGGAGCGCCAGTTGACTGAGCACAAGGACCGGACCCGCATTCGTAAAGGGCGCGGGCCCAGCCCGCATCAGCCGACGCGGATATAGGATTCCGGGCAAGGGACACTGTGGCATGAGACTGATGGATTTCATCGTGAAGGGCGCGATACTGCCTGATCTGAAGGCCGATTCCGCCCGAGCAGCCATCGACGAGATGGTCGCGGCCCTGGTGAAGGCCAAGGCCGTCCCGGAGGACCACCGCAAGAAGGTGGTGGATGCCATCCTGAAGCGGGAGAAGAAAGGCACTACGGGCTTCGGCAACGGAGTGGCGATTCCGCACGCGAAACACGACGGGGTGGAGGGCGTGGTGGGGATGCTGGCCCGTAGCGGCGTCGGCATCGACTTTGCCGCCCTCGACGGGCAGCCGGTGCACCTGTTCTTTCTCCTGCTGTCGAACCCCGACCGACCGGAAGACCACCTGAAGGCCATGGAACACATCTTCCGCAGCATCAAGAACGACAACCTGCGGCGGTTCATGTGCCAGGCCCGAAGCAAGGAAGAATTGCTTGAACTGCTGCGCGAGGCGGACGAAGAATTGGACTGACGCTCGCAGGCGTCCTGGCGTCGCACAGAAAGATGGTTCCGTGCCCGTACGCGAGGTGTCAATCGTCAATCGGCAGGGGGTTCACGCCCGACCGGCCGTGCAGTTCGTGACGACGGCCAAGAAATTCTCTTGCCGCGTCACCGTCCGTATGGGCACCAAGGTGGCCGACGGCGCGAGCATCATGGAGATGATGCTCCTGGAAGCCCTGCCAGGCACGGTCCTGCGGATCGAGGCGGAGGGCCCGGAGGCGGATGCCTGCCTGGATGCCCTGGCCCACGTGGTAGCCGAGTTCGACAAGGACTAGTCGGGCGGCCCCGTAGGATGGAAATTCGAAAAGGTATTGCGGTCTCACCGGGTGTCGCGATCGCGCCGGCGATTGTGCTGGATAGCGAGCAGTTCCGTATTCCCCGCCGCAGCATCGAACCCCAGGAGACGGCGGCCGAACTGGGTCGGTTCCAGGCTGCCGTCGAGCACGCCCAGGGCGAAGTGCGGGAACTGAGGGTCCGCGTCGCCTCCGACGTCGGCGAGAAACTCGGCGCAATCTTCGACGTCCAGGACGCCCTCCTGGCCGACCCGCACCTGGTGGCGGAGGTCCGCGAACTGGTGGAGCGCGAGCGCTACTCCGCCGAGTACGCCGTCTCCCAGATCCTCAAGGCCTACGCCCGCAAGTTCCTCGCCCTGCCGAACCGCTACATGGCGGACCGCGTCGCCGACGTCTACGACGTCGAGAAACGCCTGCTGAGGAACCTGATCGGCGCGCGGCGCGAGAGCCTGGGGCAACTGTCCGAGCCGGTAATCGTCATCGCCCACGACCTTACGCCGAGCCAGACGGCCAGCCTGGACCGCTCGAAGGTGTTGGCGTTCGCCACCGACATCGGCGGCCGCACGAGCCACACGACCATCGTGGCCCGGGCCATGGGCATCCCGGCCGTGGTCGGCCTCAAGACCATTACGGCGGAACTGTCGGGCGGCGACAACGTCATCGTGGACGGCAACCGGGGCCTGGTGGTCATCAACCCGGACGAGGCGACGATCGGCCGCTTCCGCGAAGCCGAGGGGCGATTCCGCCGCATGGAGAAGCAACTCGGCGACCTGCGGGACCTGCCGGCCACCACGCCCGACGGGCACGAGGTTCGCCTGTGGGGCAACATCGAGTTCCCGCACGAGGTTGAGGTGTGCCTGTCGCGCGGCGCCACCGGCATCGGCCTCTACCGCACGGAGTTCCTGTACCTGGACCGCGACGCGGACCCCACCGAAGAAGAGCACTTCCAGGCGTACGCCGAGGCGATCGATGCCGCCAAGGGCCGGCCCGTCGTCATCCGCACCTGCGACTTGGGGGCCGACAAGTTCACCCACCTGTCGGGCGAGTACGACGAGCGCAACCCGTTCCTGGGTTGCCGCAGCATCCGCTTCAGCCTCCAGCACATCGGGCTTTTCGAGACGCAACTGCGGGCCATCCTGCGCGCCAGCGCCTTGGGCCCCGTGCGGATCATGTTCCCGCTGATCACGAACCTCAGGGAACTGCGGCAGGCCAAGATGCTCCTGGGCGACGTCCGCGAGGACCTCGAGGAGGAGGGGGTCCTGTTCGACCCCGACGCCAAGGTGGGCATCATGGTCGAGGTCCCCAGCGCGGCGATCATGGCGCGGCACTTCGCGCGGGAGTGCGACTTCTTCAGCATCGGCACCAACGACCTCACGCAGTACGCCCTGGCGGTGGACCGCTCGAACGAGCGCGTGGCCTCGCTCTACACGCCGGGGCACCCGGCGGTGCTGCGGCTCATCCAGTCCGTGGTCGAGGCGGGCCTCGAGGCGGGCATCGAGGTCGGGGTCTGCGGCGAGATGGCCGGCGAACCCATTTACGTGCCCGTCCTGCTGGGGATGGGGGTGCATGTTTTCAGCGTATCCCCGGCGACGCTCCTGGAGATTAAGAAGGTGATTCGTACGGTGTCCATGGCCCAGGCCCGCGAGGTCTGCCAGAAGGTCTTCCAGTTCGACTCGGACCGCGAGGTCGATGCCTACCTGACGGAGATCGGGCGGCGCCTGTTGCCGGAGATGATTGCGTAAGCGTGGGGGGCCTTGTTTAGATATCCGAAGAACCGGCGGCGGGCCCCACTTCCGGGTCAAACGAGGCCGCCCTGGCGATGGCAAGACGCGCAGTATTTGAGTCGCCAACGGCGGGAATTCTTGCTACGATTCCGCCTGCGGACACGGTATAAGGGGTCAAACTCATGGATCGACGCGATTTTCTGAAGGGTTCACTGGCAGGCGCCGGAGCCGTCGCGGGCCTGTCCGCCGGAGGGCTGCGGGTCATGGCCGAAGACGCCGCCAAGCCGGACGAGAGGCCCAAGCCGGGCGTCCTCAAACTGTGCAGCCAAGAGGGCAAGATCCCCGGCAAGAGCCCCAAGGAGAAGGCCGAGAATATCCTGAAATACGGCGGCTGCGGCATCGAGTTCGGCGGCCTGAGCGTCGACCGCGCCAAGCAGATCAAGAAAGAACTCGAAGGGACCGGCGTCGGCATCGCCGCCCTGTGCTGCGGCTACTACCCGCTCATCGACCCCGACGAAGAGAAACGCAAAAAGGGCGCCGAGGACCTCAAACGCGCCCTGGAAGGCGCCGGCGAGGCCGGCTCTACCGGCGTCATCTTCGTCCCGGCCTTCAACAACCATCCGCAACTGCCGTGGTTTGAGGGGCGCAAGGTCCTCATCGACATGCTGGGGCCGGTGGGCGAACACGCCAAGAAACTGGGCACCCGGGTCCTCATGGAGCCGCTGAACCGCGGCGAGGCCCGCTTCCTGAACCTCCTGGCCCAGGCGTCGTCCATCTGCCGCGACGTGAAGAGCGACGGCATCGGACTCATGGGCGACTTCTATCACATGTACATCGAGGAGACCAGCGACGAAGGGGCGTTCCTCTCCGGCGGCAAGTACTGCCACCACGTCCACCTGGCCAGCCGCATCCGCGTCCTCCCCGGCCAGGACCACCTGCGCGAGCCGAACAAGGAAGAGCGCAGTTTCGTCTCCGGCTTCCGCGGCCTCAAGCGGATCGGCTACCAGGACTATTGCAGCCTGGAGTGCGGCACCATCGGCAAGGACGCGGAGGAAATCCCGAAGTCGTTTGCGTTCCTCAAGAAGCAGTGGGATGAAGCCGTCGTTTAACCACCTACTCAGCCCCGTGACGACACGGCGGCCAACAAGGGCTTTTGAGAAAGGATGCAGCAATGGAAAAGAAGCAAGTGACGCGCAGGGACTTCCTGAAAGGGACGGCGGCCGCCGCGGCCGGCGCGACCCTGGCGGGCCTCGGGACCCACTACGTGTATGCCGCGGGCACCGACGTGATCAAGGCCGGCCTCATCGGGTGCGGCGGCCGCGGCAACGGTGCCATCCGCGACTGCCTGACCGCCGCCAAGCAGAGCGGCAAGAACGTCAAGGTCGTCGCGTTCGGAGACCTCTGGCCCGACCGCGCCCGCGGCACCATGCAGGGCCTCAAGGGCGACAAGAACTTCGAGGGCATGGTCGACGCCACCCCGGAGACCTGCTTCGGCGGCTTCGACAACCACGAGAAGGTCGTCGCGAGCGGCGTGGACATGATCGTGACGGCTGCCCCGCCGGGCTTCCGGCCCTACCACTTTGCCGCCGCCATCAAGGCTGGAAAACATGTTTTCATGGAGAAGCCGGTCTGCGTCGACCCGTGGGGCTACCGGGTAGTCTGCGAGGCGGCCGCCGAGGCCGAGAAGAACCACCTGACCGTCGTCGCCGGCACCCAGCGGCGGCACTCCAAGCGGTACCAGGCCACCATGGAGAAACTCAAGGATGGCGCCATCGGCAAACTCACCGGCGGCCAGTTCTACTGGATGGGCGGACCGGTCACCCATAACCGCCCGCGCGGCCAGAACATGTCGGACGTCGAGTGGCAGATCATGAACTGGTACGCCTGGTCCTGGACCTGCGGCGACCACATCGTCGAGCAGCACGTCCACAACCTCGACATCATGATGTGGGCGTTCGGCCTGCCGGAAAGCGCCGTCGGCGTCGGCGGACGCCAGGTCCGGCCCGAGCCCGGCAACATCTACGACCATCACGCCGTCGAGTACCAGTTCCCCGGCGGCGTCCGCTGCGCCAGTTACTGCTCGCACTGGCCGAAGGCCGCCGGCCGCGTCTCCGAACGCGTCGTCGGCGAGAAGGGCACCTCGAACTGCAACGGCGACATCTCCGGCGAGAACAAGTGGAACTACAGCGGCCAAGACCCCAACCACTACGTCGTCGAGCACGTCGACTGCCTGGCCAGCATCACCGGCACGGGCAAGTATTCGATGGAAGGCAAGCAGGTGGCCGATTCGACGTTTGCCGCCGTCCTGGGCCGCATGTGCACCTACACCGGCCGCGAGATCAAGTGGGACTGGGCCGCCAAGGTCTCCAAACTCAAACTCGGCCCAGAGAAACTCGAATTCGGGCCGTACACGCCGGACCCCGTCGCCAAGCCGGGCGTGACCGAACTGGTTTAGTACGACAGCGCCGGATTCGCGTTTGCGCGGCGGATCTCGTGACCCGCCGCGCAAAACTGCCGGACTCCCGCACCTGTCAGCGGCGGTCCGCGCGGCGGCTCAGGTCAAAGACTCGCCGTGGCGAGAGGGCCGCCGCCCAAACCACGGGAGGCAATCGCTATGGATTCCAAGGCATCGACTTCTGGGTTGGTCGCGGCCGCAGCCGTGGCCGGCGCCGTAAGCCAGGTCGCCCATGCCGCCGGGTCCGATCTCATCAAGATCGGGCTGGTGGGCTGCGGCGGCCGGGGGGCTGCCGATCTCGCCAACTGCGCCAAGGCCGCGCCGGGCGTCCAGATATGGGCACTGGGGGACCTCTTCAAGGACCGCGTCGACGCATTCTATCGGCGGTTCAAGGCTATGAAGGATAGCACGGGCGACGACCGGTTCCAGGTCACGCCCGAGCGGTGCTTCAGCGGCTGGGACAATCACAAGGCGGTCATCGAGACCGTGGACCTGGTGCTCCTGATCGAACCGCCGGGCTTCCGGCCGATGCACATGCGGGCCGCTATCGAGGCCGGCAAGCACGTCTTCGCCGAGAAGCCGGTGGCGGTGGACCCGGCGGGCGTCCGCCACGTCATCGAGACCGCCAAGATGGCCGACGAAAAGCACCTGGCTATCGTCGCGGGCACCCAGACCCGACACCAAGCCAACGCCGCCGAGACGATCAGGCGCATCCACGACGGGGCCATCGGCGAACTCCGCGATGGCCAGTGCTACTTCCTGACCGGCGAACTCTGGTACCACCCGCCCAAGCCAGAGTGGTCCGAGATGGAAATCCAGTGCCGCAACTGGTACTACTACACCTGGCTCTCCGGCGACCACATCGTCGAGCAGCACGTCCACCAGCACGACCTGATGAACTGGGCGTTCCGGTCCACGCCGGTCAAGTGCGTCGGCGTGGGCGGCCGGCAGACTCGCACCGATCCGAAGTGGGGGAACATCTGGGACCACTTCGGCATCGAGTACGAGTACCCCGGCGGGGTCCGCGTCACGAGCCTCTGCCGCCAAGCCAGCAAGACCGCCGATCGCGTCGATACGGTGATAGTGGGGTCCAAGGGGGTGGCGTTCCCCGCGCGGGGCGAGATCACCGGCGCCAATGCGTGGAAGTACGAGAAAGAGGTGCCCGACCCGTCGGTCCAGGAGCACGCGGACCTCATCGCGAGCATCCGGGCCGGGAAGCCCCTGAACCACGGCCAGCGCATCGCCGAGACGTCGATGACGTCGATCCTCGGCCGCATGGCCGCCTACACCGGCCGCGAGATATCCTGGAAATGGGCCATGGAGTCCTCGAAACTCAACCTGATGCCCGCCAAACTGGAGTTCGGGCCCAACCCGGTCGACCCCGTGGCCGAACCGGGCAAGACGGAACTTATTTAGCCGTTCGCCCCGACCCCTGGCGCGGTAGGATGGCGACGTACCAGGAGGAATCTTGTTTCGTCAGCGATTGCGTCTTTGGTTTCGGGTGGAAGGAGACAAGCGGTACCTCAGCCATCACGACATGATCCGTCTGTGGGAGCGTGCGCTTAGGCGGGCGGGCCTGCCCTTGCGAATGAGCGAGGGTTTCAACCCCCGGCCGAAGATGTCGCTCGTGGAACCGCGAAGCGTCGGCATTGCCTCAGAGGCCGAAATCCTCGAATTCGAACTGGCCGACTGGGTCAATCCTGACGCTGTCCTCGGCGCCCTGTGCCGCGAGGTTCCAGCCGACGTCTCCGTCGACCGGATGGACCTGGTCCGGCCCACCGACAAGGCCCGGCCTGCGGCCGTGATCTACGTTGCCCGGCTCGAGGCGCCGCCGTCCGACCTTCCGGAGCGCATCCGCCTGCTGCTCGAGCGCCGCGCCGCGCCGGTGGTGCGCCATCGCCCCACCGGCGACAAGCCCCTCGACGCGCGGCCGTTCATCGAGTCGCTGGCGGCCGGCCCGGCCGAGGTGCGGATGGTCCTTCGGACCGGCCCCTCCGGCACCGTCCGGCCCGACGAAGTGCTGCGCCTGCTGGGCCTGGAGGCCGAGGCGATCCGGCGGGCCGATATCAGGCGACTCGAAATCCGCCTCGGGTGAAGCATAGATATAGTATAAACCTGAAAGGATCGGCAAGTTCATGCCAAAAGAAATGCTCATCAGCGTCGTCGAGGGCGAAGAGTGCCGCATCGCCATCACCCAGGACGGCAGCCTCGAGGAACTTTACATGGAGCGTGCCGCCGTCGAGCGGCACGTCGGCAACATCTTCAAGGGCCGCGTCAACAACGTCGAGCCGAGCATCCAGGCGGCTTTCGTCGACGTCGGCATGGCCAAGAACGGGTTCCTGCACGTCAGCGACGTTTTGCCCTCGGCCTATCCGCGCCGAAAGAAAGGCGGCGAGGGCAAGGAGCATCACGGCCGCAGGCCCCTCATCCAGGAAATCCTCCGCCCCGGCGACGAGGTCGTGGTCCAGATCACCAAGGAAGGCATAGGCACGAAGGGGCCCAGTTTGACGACCGCCCTCTCGATCCCCGGCCGGTACCTCGTGCTGATGCCGGGCCTGGGCCGCCTGGGCGTGTCGCGCAAGATCGAGGACGAGGGGATCCGGCGTCAGTTGCGGGACCTGCTGGGCAGCCTGCACCCGCCGGCCGACATGGGGTTCATCGTCCGCACCGCCGGCCTGGGCCGCACCAAGAAGGACCTCCAGCGCGACCTGAACTACCTGGTGCGCCTGTGGAAGGTGGTCCAGGCCCGGGCCGCCAGCGAGAAGGCCCCGGCTGAAATCTTCCGCGAGTCTGACCTGGTGCTGCGGACCCTGCGCGACGTCTACGCCCCCGACATCCAGACGATCTGGGTCGACAACGAGGCGGTCCTGAAGCGCGTCCGCGACTTCATGAAGATCGTCATGCCGCGCCACATCGACGCCGCCAAGTTGCACACCGACCCGGTGCCGCTGTTCCACAAGTACGGGGCCGAGGACGCGATCGAGCGGGTCTACAGCCGCGTCGTGCCGCTGCCGAAGGGAGGCAGCATCGTCATCGACCAGACGGAGGCCCTGGTGGCCATCGACGTGAACTCCGGCAAGTTCCGCCACGGGCGCGACGCCGAGGAATCGGCCCACCAACTCAACGTCATGGCCGCCAAGGAAATCGCACGACAGGTCCGCATGCGCGACCTGGGCGGACTCATACTCATGGACTTCGTCGACATGGACAAGGCCGAGAACCGCCGCCACGTCGAGAAGGTCCTACGCGACGCCTTCAAGGATGACCGGGCCCGGTCCCAGATGCTCCACATGTCGAAGTTCGGCATCGTCGAGATGACCCGCCAGCGCGTGCAGCCGAGCCTCGAACGCACCTCCTACATGGACTGCCCGTACTGCAAGGGCACCGGCATCGTCAAGAACCCCGAGTCGATGGCCCTGGCGGTGCTGCGGTCCCTGATGCTCCTGGCCGGCCACGACGCCGTCGCCACCATCGAGGTGACCGTCCATCCGCAGGTGGCCGAGTACGTGCAGAACTCGAAGCGCAGCAGTCTGGCGCGAATGGAGGGCGACCTGCACAAACGCATCCGCATCCTGGCGGCCCCCGACTTCGGCATCGAGCAGGTCGCCTACCGCTGCACCGACGATCGCGGGCAGGAGGTCCACGTGGATATGGCCCCGCCGGCGGCACCCGCCCCGCCGCCTAAAGCGGCGCCCCCGCATCGAGATAAGCCTGGAGGATGAGGGCGGCGGCCACCTTGTCGCGGCGCTCTTTGCGGCGCTTCGGCCCGAGGCCCGCCTGGCGCATGGCCTCGTCGGCCGCCTCGGTCGAGAAACGTTCGTCCCACACGGCCACAGGCACCGGCAGAGACGCCCGCAGCGCCTCGACGACCGCCTCCGTCCGCCGGGCCTGCCGGCCGCGAGTCCCGTCCGAGAGGTAGGGCATCCCGACCACGACTCGCCCGGCCCCCTGCTCGCAGACGAGGCGGGCGACCTTCTGGACGAGGTCGCGCCGGTTTTGGGGCTGGATTTGGGCCAGCGGATGCGCCATAATTTGGCCCGGATCGCTGACCGCCACTCCGACGCGCCGCTCGCCAAGGTCGAGGCCAAGAATCTTCATGGCGCGCCAGTGTAGCCGCAGGCCGGTGGCGGGTCAACCTGGTGAGATGCCGGTGACATGCAGACTGTAGGGGCACGGCATGCCGTGCCCCTGCAAAGAGGGGCGCGCCCGGCCCATTCAGCCGCCCCGCCCGTCACGGCGTCAATGGCAGGACCCCGACGGGGCAATCGGCGGCAATATTCACCCGGCAGCAACGTTTAGGCAGATGGACGGCATGAGCGGAAGCACCCACGACCCGGAGGATATCGAGCCGTTGCTCGTGTCGTTCGCGCCGCGAGTTTACGGCCTGCTGGTGCGCCTGGTCGGCCGGCCCGACGTGGCCGAAGACCTGATGCAGGAAACGATGCTCCGGGCGTTTCGGAGCCTCAAGACGTACCGTCCGGAAGGGAAGTTCCGGGCGTGGATCTTTCGCATTGCGGTGAACCTGGCACGCGATTGGGTCCGGCGGCGGCCGCATGAGCCGGCCACGGTCCTCGACGACCCGGCGGAGACGTCGCCGGCGCCGCATCTGGGGATCGAGGCGCCGCCCGACCTGGACGCGCAGCATCGCGAGCAGCGCCGGAGGGTCGAGGCCGTCCTGGCGCGGCTGCCCGCCGCCGACCGCGAGGTCCTCCTCCTGCGGTTCTACGGCGACATGGCCTTCAAGGACGTTGCCAAGGCCACCGGAGAACCGCTCGGAACGGTCCTGGCACGGGCGCACCGGGCGCTGAAGAAACTGGGGGCGATGTTCCCCGAAGGTGATTTATGAATCGATGCCCTGATGCAAGCGTGTGGGTGCTCTACGCGGCCGACGAATTGGCCGACGCGGATCGCCTCGACCTCCAGGACCACCTGGAGGAGTGCGAGGCGTGCCGGGGCGAACTGGCGTCGCTGGGGCGCGGCCTCGCCGCCCTCGGCCGGTATACGTGCACGCCGGCCCTCAGGCCGCAGGCCGTCGAGGTTCTGCGGCGCCGGTTGGCCGAGAAACCGGCCCGCCAGGCCGCGCGGCCGCGGATCCTGACCTTGGCGAGCCGCCACCGCTGGGCGGCGGCCGCCGCCGTTATCGCTTGCGTGGCTGCGGTCTCGCTGCTGCTCGTGCCCGCGCGCCAGACGCATCAGGCGTGGGTCACCGACGCCCAGGTTGTCGATGAGATCACCGAGATTGCGGCCGGAATTGAGATGCTCGAGGTCGCCGACTCGGCCCCTATCCACGAGACCGGCATGAACCACAAGCCGCCGCCCACTGAGCGGATGGACGACGAAATCGAGGGATTCCTCCAGGAACTTTCCCGCGAACTGGGCGTCGAGGGATAGGCGAGCCCCGCCCGCCTGAATGGCGGTACGTGTCGAGTGCCGTCATGCTGAGCGGCCGCCGCGAGCGAAGAATCTTGCCGTGCCCGTTTGCCGTCTTGCGGTGCGTGGTCGTCCGCTGCGCTCAGGGTGACAGCCCGGGTGGGGCCGCGCCGAAGAAGTGCGACCGGAGGATGGGCCTGGCTATCCTTCGATTTTCCAGGAGGAGATGATGCGAAACATTTTCGTGCTATTGATTGGCTTGGCGGCGCTGGTGGCCGCCGCCGGTTCGGCGTTGGCGCAGAATGAGAAGGCGCCCGCGCCGCCGGTCCAGTCGGCCCCGGCGCCGCCGGCGGCCGCGACGTCCGGCTCAACGGCCATCCTGGCCGCCGAGACAACCGCGCCAACGCCCAGCCCGGGCGCCAAGCGCCGCCCGGGCGAGGGCGACCGCGACCGCGACGACCGCCACGGGACCGGCCGCACGCGAGTTCCCCCGATCTTCCGCGACGCCACTGACGAAGAGATCGCCGACATCATGGCCTTCACCGGCCAGTACCTGCCGTGGCTCCGGACAGACCTCGAGAAGATGCGGCAGGGAGACCCCGACCGCTTCCGCCAGACGTGCCGGCGCCTGCGATTCGAGGTCGCTCAACTGCGGGCCCTCAAGGAGCGAGACGCCGCCGCGTTCCAGAAGGCCATCGAGGAGCGGCAGTTGCGGACGCGGTCGCAGGACCTGGCCGCCAAGATCCGCGCCGCGACCGATCCGAAGGAGAAGGAGGGCCTGACCAACGAGTTGCGGCAGGTCCTGGCCAGGATGTTCGACGCCGAGATGGTGACCCGCGAGGCCCACCTGCGGGGGCTCGAGGAACGCCTGGAGTCGCTCCGCAAGGAACTGAAGGACCGCGCGACCCATCGCCAGGAGATCATCGACAGGCGCCTGGACGAGACGCTCAAGGGCAGCCCGGACCCTCCCCCGACCTCGCCGCCGCCCGAAGCGCAGCCGAAGAAGTAACCGGAAACAGAGAGACTGAGCAGGAATGGACGCAGGGGCGCGGCATGCCGTGCCCTTGCGTGTTTGAGCGTGCGCGGTGGACCTGCCGCCCCACCGCGCCATACGGTCCGCGATGCTCTCGCGGGGGGTCGGGGGACCGGCCGAGCCCAATCTGTGCCGGGTCACTCACGCGCCGGCATTCCTCCTGGCGGAGACCTGGCGCACGAGCGCCGCGACGGCGCGGTTGGCCGGCGCCGCCACGCCGCGCGCCTCGGCAGCGCGGACGATGGCGCCATTCAGGTAATCGATCTCGGTCGTCCTCCCCGCCTCCAGGTCCTGGAGCATCGAGCAGCGGTTGTCGGCCGTGCGGCGTGCGGTGTCGATGACGGCCTCGGCGGCGCTGGGGTAGGGGAGCGCCACACCGGCGGCGCGGGCGGCCGCCTCGCCTTCCTCGGCAATCGCCTGGGCGAGGGCCCACAGCGACGGCCTCTCGGCCACCTTGCCGTTCGCCACGCCCGCCAGGGCCGCCACCGGGTTGATGGCCGCATTGACCAGGAGTTTCCCCCAGATCACAGGCGTCATGTCGGCCTCGGTGCGGGCGGGAAGACCGGCCGCGCGCAGCATCGTCGCGACCGCCTCGGCCAGGGCATCGGGCGGCCGCCGTTCGTAGCCGACGAGCGTCACGAGGTTGGCAACATGGCGGACTTCGCCCTCCCCCGCCAGGTGGGCGGCCTGGTACGAGACGGCCGTGACCAGGAGCGACGGCGGGAGCACCTCGGCGACCTCGCCCGTCACGCCGAGCCCGTTCTGCATGAGGAGGACCGGCGTGCGGCCGATCCAAGAGGCGTGCGCCGCCGCGGCCGCCCGGGCCGCGTAGGCCTTCGTCGCCAGGATCACCAGGTCGGGCGGCGCCTCCGGCGCCAATCGCACCGGAATCGCCGCGTCCAGGTCGCCCGCAGGACCATGAAGGCGGATCGGACGGGCGCTGAGGCGCGCGGCACGCTCCGAGTCGTGGTCAACGACCGTGACGCGCAGCCCGCTTCGCGCCAGGTGCACGGCCAGGCACAGGCCGATGGCGCCGGGGCCGATGATCGCCACGCGGGCGGACTTCATGTTGGTCATCGCCACCCGCCATACGGAACAGGAAACGCGCCGCACAAGCGCTGCGGCCAGATGGCCCCGAGCGACGGTCTCAGCCGCTTACTCCGGACTCCGCACTTCTTACGGGTGTGCCTGCATCTGGGCACGGCGGCGGTCGGCGGCGTGTTTGACCGGCGAGAGGAGCCGGACCGTGACGTCGCCGTAGACCCGCGCGGTGCAGGAGCAGCGGACGGCGCCCGGGTGGTGAAGGTCGGCCAGCAGTGCCAGTTCGGCCGCGCCGGGGGGCGAGAGGTTCTCGGCCCCCGCCACGATCTCGACGCCGCAGTTCCCGCACTCGTGGCGGCCCTCGCACAGTTCGCCGACGAAGAAATCGTCGGGCACCATTTCGGCGGCCTCGTCGGCGGCGGCCAGCAGGCTCGTGCCGCGCGGCACGTCCAACGTCACGTCGTACGGCAGAAAACGCACCTGGGGCATGCGGTCCTCTACAGGTTGTTCCACATCACGTGGACGTACGACCTTTCATAGAGTTCCTGGATATATTTCTGCACACGTTCATTATACTTCTTCTCGCGGACTTCGTCATCCAGGCCGGCCTGCACCTCGGTGAAGGGTATCGTGCGCCCCTCCTGCCGCGCGATGGCCTTGACGATGTAGTACGCGTCCTCGGTCTCGACCAGCGGCCCGACGTCGCCGGCCTGTAGGCGGAACAGGGCCTTGTCGACCTCCTGGGTCTTGAAGGCCCCCTGGGTCACGAGGCCCCAGTCGCCGCCCTTTGAGGCCATGGGGTCGCGGCTGTAGCGCTGCGCGAGGCGGGCGAAGTCCTCGCCCCCCGCGGCCCGCGAGTGCACGGCCTCGGCCAGCGCCTGGGCCTGGGCGGGGGTGGCCGAGTCGCTCTTCTTGATGAGGATCAGGCCCAGGTGCACCTTCGTCGGGAGGACGTAGCGCTGCGGGGCGACCTGGTTATAGTAATCCAAGAGGTCTCCATGTGTGGTATGGACTTCCGGGGCGATCTTCTCGCGGAGGAACCGCTGCACGAGCATCCGCTCGCGCTCCTTGGTCCTGGCCTCGGCCAGGGTGAGGCCCTCGGCCCGCATCTTCGCCTCCAACTGAAGCGGGCTGCCCGCCTGCGACGCCATGGTCTTGACGTTCGCCTCGAGCATCGTGTCGATCTGCTTCTTCTCCTCCTCGGAGAGTTTGGCCTTGGCCTCCTGCACGACCAGGCGCTGGCTGATGGCCTGGCGCAGTCTCATGTCGATGACCTGGCGCACGCGGCTCTCGAACGCGTCGGTCGAGCACTCCTTGCGCCACTGCCGCATCTGGGCCCGCAGCGGCCCCAGGATGTCCTCGCGCGTGATGACCTCGCCGTTGACCTCGGCCAGGACGGTGTTGACGAGTCGCGGGGTATCGGCCTCGGCGTCCGACTCGTCGAGGACGGGCGGCCGGTTCTTCGGCAGCGGCAGGTTGACGTCGTCGAGGTCGGCCTCCAACTTCGAGGCGTCGCTGCCGGGGGCTGCCACGACGGCGGCCGCGCCCTTCGGCACCTCGGTGGTCCGCACGCGCGCCACCGGCGCCGGAACCGGGCTGGCATCTTCGCCGACGACGCCCGTGCCGGTGGGCACGGCCGGTGCCGGCGCCACGTCGGTCCGCTTAGGCAGGCCCAGGTCCTCGCGCGCGCGGTCGCACCCCGCCGCGACGGCGATGGCAGCAACAGCCGCCAGGATGGCTGGGCAAACCCGCATCGGCGCGATTCCTGCCCCAGACGCCCCGTGGCGCGAAAGCCGCATCGTTTAGCCGTCGCCGGCACGGCGACGAGTCTGTCGCGGCCGTGCCGGCCGCGGCTAAACGTGCGGCGGAATAAGCCAGCGTATTCTATTTCCCGCCCAGCGGCCGGGCAAGCACCTTCTTCAGCAGGGCCAGGGCGTGATCCGGCCCGCGGTCTTCGTGCAACCGCCAGACCACCGTGTGGGGGTCCAGGACGCGCACGATCCCCGCGTCGCGGATGTCCCGGTCGCCCCCCTGGCCGAACATCGGGCCGAGGATCCCCACGTCTTCGAGCGTGAAGGCCAGGTCGGCGCCCTTGCGGTGGACGGACCGGATGCCGACCTTCCCGGCCGCCACGCGGACCGCCTCGAGGTCCACGAGGCGCCGGACCTCGTCGGGCAACGGGCCGTAGACGTCAGCGGTCTCGGCGGCGGCCTCTTCGAGCGTCTCGGCAGTGGCGGCGCGCTGCAACTGGCGATACAGGCGGATCCGCTGGCTCTCGGTGGGCACGTAGCGGTTGGGGATGAAGGCCGCCAGTTCCAGTTGGATGTCGGCCCGGCGGTGCTCCTGGATCTTCTCGCCCCTGAGCCGCCGCACGGCTGCCTCCAGCAGTTGGCAGTACATCTCGTAGCCGACGGCCGTAATGTGGCCCGACTGCTCCAGGCCGAGGATGTTGCCCGCGCCGCGGATTTCCAGGTCGCGCATGGCGATCTGGAAGCCGGCCCCGAGTTCCGAGTACTGCTCGAGGGCGTGCAGGCGCCGGGCCGCAGCCGGCGTCATCGGGCGGCCCTCCGGCAAGAGCAGGTAGCAGTACGCCCGGTGCTTGTACCGGCCCACGCGGCCGCGCAACTGGTGCAGGTCGGCCAGGCCGTACCGGTCGGCGTCGTGGATGAACATGGTGTTGGCGCGCGGCACGTCGAGGCCCGACTCGATGATGGTGGTGGCAACGAGCACGTCGACCTTGGCGGCGAAGAACCGCCGCATCCGGTCCTCCAGTTCGTGCTCGTTCATCTGGCCGTGGGCGAACTCGACGCGGGCCTCCGGCACAAGGCGCTGCACGCGCTCGGCCACCTGCGCGATGGTGCGGACGCGGTTGTGAACGAAGAAGATCTGCCCGTCTCGGTTGAGTTCCCGCAGGATGGCCTCGCGGATGCGCCGGTCGTCCCACGGGCAGACCTCGGTCCGCACGGCCCGGCGATCCTGCGGCGCGGTCGTCAGGCTGGAGATGTCGCGGATGCCCAGGAGCGACATGTGCAGCGTCCGCGGGATGGGCGTCGCCGTCAGCGTCAGCACGTCCACGAGTTGCCGCATCCGCTTCAGCCGCTCCTTGTGCTCGACGCCGAACCGCTGCTCCTCGTCGACCACCAGGAGGCCCAGGTCGGCCGGGCTCACGTCGCGCTGGAGCAGCCGGTGCGTGCCGATAAGAACGTCGACCTGCCCCCTGCGAAACCGCTGGAGGATCTCGGCCTGCTGGCCGCGCGTCTGGAACCGGCACATCATCTCGGTGGTGACCGGGTAATCGGCCATCCGCTCGCGGAACGTGCCGACGTGCTGCTCGGCCAGGACCGTCGTCGGCACGAGGACCGCCACCTGCTTGCCCGCCTCGACGGCCTTGAAGGCGGCCCGGATCGCCAGTTCGGTCTTGCCGTACCCCACGTCGCCGCAGATCAGGCGGTCCATGGGGCGCGGCGACTGCATGTCGCGCTTGATCTCGTGCATGGCGGCCGTCTGATCGGCCGTGTCGGGGTACGGGAACGAGGCCTCGAACTCCTTCTGCCACAGGCTGTCTTCGGGGTACACGATGCCGGGCCGGGACTGGCGGAGGGCCTGGACCTTCAGGAGATCGGCCGCGTAACTCTCGACGGCCTCCTCGACCCGCCGCTTCCTCTCGCCCCACGCCTTGCCGCCCACGCGCGACAGGTGCGGCCTGCCTTTGAACCCGCCGATGTACTTCTGCACCAGGTCGACCTGGGAGGCCGGGACGTACACCTTGACGTGGTCGCGGAACTCCAGTGCGAGGTAATCCTCGGCCTTCTCGCCGGGCACCGCTGCCGCCGGCTGCCCTTCCTCGCTGGTCCGGGCGCCCTTGCGCAGGGTCTTCATGCCCAGGTACCGGCCGATGCCGTGCACCACGTGGACGACGTAGTCGCCGCGCTTCAGGTCGAGCCACGTGTCGATGGCCCGCGTCTCGGGCCGCTTGCCCAGCCGGCGCCGCACCTGGTAGCGGTGGAAGATCTCGTGGTTCGCCAGGACCGCCACGCGCTGGGAGACCAGGCGGAACCCCGTGCCGAGCCGGCCGACGCCCAGGCGGACGCGCGGCGCGAGGTCGGCCGGAAGCGTCGAGAGGATTTCGGCCAGCCGGTCGCGCTCGGCCTCGTTGTCCGAAAACAGGAGCACCGCCGATTCGGCCGCCAGTTCCGCCAGTTCCTCGCGCACCGCCTCGGCCTTGCCGCTGAAAGGCATGAGGCTCTCGGTGCGCAGGGTGAAGGCGTCGCTCGTGCCCGACGAGGTGAAACTCGACAGGTCGAGCCGCGTGAATCCCCGCGCCTGCCGCACGACCGCGTCGAACGCGTACACGCCCACCGGGCTTGCCAGGCGGGCCAGGAACGACCGGCCCACCTCGGCGATCTCCAGCGGGTCCTGCCACACGATCCAAGCGTCGCGCGGCAGGTAGTCCATGAGGTTGGTGGTGGTCTCGGGGGCGATGGGGCCGCCCTTGCCGGTCGGCAGGAACGATATGGCCGCCCGGTCGCGGTCGTCGAGGCTCCTCTGCGTGGCCGGGTCGAAGGTGCGGAGGCTCTCGAGCGTGTCGCCGAAAAACTCCAGGCGGTACGGCGCCGGGGCGGTCGGCGGGAAGACGTCCATGATGCCGCCGCGCGCCGCGTATTGGCCGGGCTCCATGACGAGTTCCGCCGGCTTGAAGCCGCGGGCCGCCAGCCACGCCCGCAACTCCGGCAGGGCGTACTCCTGGCCCACGACGAGTTCGATGGTGTTCTCTTCGAGGTGCCGCGGCGACGGCACCGGCTGCATCATCGCCTGGATCGTCGTGACCAGCACCCGCGGCGGGCGGCTTTCTGCGGGTGGCATGGCCACGCGCCGTTGCGTAGCCATGTGTTCTTGTTCTCCGTGTGGCATGCCCACGCCGCCGTTGCGTGGGCATGCTTCCTCGGCATCGGGCACATGCCCGCGGAACGGCGCTGCGGGCACGCCACCCCCTTGCCGGCGTGCTGCCTCGAACCACTTCAGAACCCGCAGGCGCTCGGCGAGGATCTCGTCGGAGACGTCGGCCTCGGTCGGCAGCGCCTCCCAGGCGGGAAAGACCGCCGGGTCGATGTCGGCAAAGAGGCGCCAGTCGTCGCGGGCGTCGTCAACCGAATCGATGTGCGCCAGGACGTAGACCAGCGTGGTGGGACAGTCGGGAAGAAGGGCTGCGGCCAGGGCCGGCGCGCTTGATCCCCACAGGCCCTCGACGCTCGCCCTCCCCTCCGTGCGGAGGGTCTGGCGGACGAGTTCGACGACCTCCTGGCGGGCCAGGAGATTCCGAACCGCCTCGCCCGTAGCCGGGATGTCCGCCGCAACGTCGGCCATAGAAGCCGCAATGAACTTGCGTCATTCTAAGGTTGCGGCGGGTTGGATGCAAGCCGTGGTTGCCGGTCAAACACGCGCCTCGCAAGCGAGGCATCTAATAGTTGATATCCTCAAGGAACCGCGCATCATGTAGGGGCAAGGCATGCCGTGCCCCTGTGGCTCGGCATGAAGACACGATCGCTCGGAGGCCGACAGCATGGACGCGAACCGCCTGACCCAGAAGTGCCAGGAAGCGCTGCACCAGGCGCAAGGCCTCGCCGTGCGGCGCGGGCACCAGGAGATCGACGTCGAGCATCTCCTGGCGGCCCTGGCGGACCAGCCCGAGGGCCTGCTGCCGCGACTCTTCAACAAGATGGACGTGCCGGTCGACTCGTTCCGGGCGGAACTGGACCGGGAACTCGAGCGGCGGCCGGCCGTCGGCGGGCCCGGGGCCGCACCGGGGCACGTCTACGTCACCCAGCGCCTGAACCAGGTCCTGGTGCGGGCAGAGGACGAGGCCAAGCGCCTGAAGGACGAGTACGTCTCGGCCGAGCACCTGGTGCTGGCGATGATCGAGGAAGGCCCGGCCTCCGCGGCCGGCCGCCTCTTCGGCCAGTTCAACGTCACGCGCGACCGGTTCCTGAAGGCCCTGTCGGAGGTGCGCGGAAGCCAGCGGATAACCAGCGCCACGCCCGAGGGCACCTACGAGGCGCTCCAGCGGTACGGCCGGGACCTCGTGAAGGAAGCCCAGGCCGGGAAACTGGACCCGGTCATCGGGCGCGACGCCGAAATCCGCCGCGTCATCCGCATCCTGTCGCGCAAGACCAAGAACAACCCCGTCCTAATCGGCGAGCCGGGCGTCGGCAAGACGGCGATCGTCGAGGGCCTGGCCCAGCGGATCGTGCGCGGCGACGTGCCGGAGGGCCTCAAAGACAAGACCGTCTTCGCCCTCGACATGGGGGCCCTGGTGGCTGGGGCGAAGTACCGCGGCGAGTTCGAGGAACGCCTCAAGGCGGTCCTCCAGGAAATCCGCCAGTCGGAGGGCAGGGTGCTCCTTTTCATCGACGAACTCCACACCATCGTCGGGGCGGGCAAGGCCGAGGGCGCCATCGACGCCGGCAACATGCTCAAGCCGATGCTGGCGCGGGGGGAACTCCACTGCATCGGCGCCACCACGCTCGACGAGTACCGCAAGAACCTCGAAAAGGATGCGGCCCTGGAGCGCCGCTTCCAGCCGGTCCTCGTGGACCCGCCCACGGTCGAAGACACGATCTCGATCCTGCGGGGCCTGAGGGAGCGGTTCGAGGTCCATCACGGCGTGAAGATCCAGGACAACGCCATCGTGGCGGCGGCGGTCCTCTCGAACCGCTACATCTCCGACCGGTTCCTGCCCGACAAGGCCATCGACCTCGTGGACGAGGCGTGCGCGATGATCCGGACCGAGATCGACTCGATGCCCGCCGAACTCGACGAGGCCACGCGGCGCGTCATGCAACTCCAGGTCGAGGAAGCGGCCCTCAAGAAGGAAAAAGACAAGGCCTCGAAGGAGCGCCTGGAGACCCTCCAGAAGGAACTGGCCGACCTGCGGGCCAAGGCCGACGCCATGCGCGCCCAGTGGACCGCCGAGAAGGAGTCGATCCACAAGGTCCAGGCCCTGCGCGGCCAGATCGAGCAGGTCCGCCATGCGATCGAGGCCGCCCAGCGCGAGTACGACCTGAACAAGGCCGCCGAACTCAAGCACGGGCGGCTGCCCGAACTGGAGCGCCAACTGAAGGCCGAAGAGGACCGCCTGGCCGCCAAGCACGGGGCCGGGCGCCTGCTGCGAGAGGAAGTCACCGAAGATGAGATCGCCGAGATCGTCTCGCGGTGGACCGGCATCCCGCTTGCGCGCCTCGTGGAAGGCGAGCGAGAGAAACTCCTGCGGCTCGACAAGGTGCTGCACCGGCGCGTCGTCGGGCAGGACGAGGCGGTGCGCCTGGTGGCCGACGCGGTCATCCGTGCCCGCAGCGGCATCAAGGACCCGCGGCGGCCCATCGGCTCTTTTATCTTCCTCGGGCCGACCGGCGTCGGCAAGACGGAACTGGCGCGGGCCCTGGCCGAGGCCCTCTTCGACAGCGAAGACAACATGGTCCGCATCGACATGAGCGAATATCAGGAAAAGCACACAGTGTCGCGGCTCATCGGGGCGCCGCCCGGCTACGTCGGCTACGAGGAGGGCGGCCAGTTGACCGAGGCCGTCCGCCGCAAGCCCTACTCCGTGGTCCTCTTCGACGAGATCGAGAAGGCCCACCACGAGGTCTTCAACGTCCTGCTTCAGATCCTCGACGACGGCCGCATCACCGACGCCCATGGCCGCACGGTGAACTTCAAGAACACTGTCATCATAATGACCTCGAACATCGGGTCGCCGGCCCTGGTGGAAGGCGTGCGCGACGGCCAGATCACCCCCCGCGCCCGCGACGAGGTGATGCGGGAACTGAGGACGGCGTTCCGGCCGGAGTTCCTGAACCGCGTCGACGACATCGTGCTGTTCAAGCCGCTTTCGCGCAGCGAGATCGAGAAGATTGTGGACCTCCAGGTGGCGGACCTCGCGCGGCGGCTGGCGGAGCGGCGCATCCGCCTGGACCTGACGGAGCCCGCCCGACGGTTCATCGCCGAGTCGGGGTACGACCCGGTGTACGGCGCGCGGCCGCTGAAGCGGTTCCTCCAGCACCA
>Ga0315280_10001753_pt1 | contig 36513 bp, 21 predicted proteins | sample YL17G06_40_MG_FD_203697 | JGI IMG/M metagenome (GOLD analysis project Ga0315280, IMG submission 203697) | Sediment microbial communities from Yellowstone Lake, YNP, Wyoming, USA - YL17G06_40 | ecosystem: Environmental > Aquatic > Freshwater > Lake > Sediment | place: USA: Wyoming | collected... | reverse complement strand
ACAAGTCGGTGCGCAACAGCGACCCGGATGCGGCCATGTACTGGCTGGTGCGCATGCTGGAGTCCGGCGAGGACCTGCTGTACATCGCGCGCCGGCTGATCCGCATGGCCAGCGAGGACATCGGCCTAGCTGACCCGCGCGCCCTGGAAGTGGCCGTGGCGGCCATGCAGGCGGCGCACTTCGTGGGGATGCCGGAGGGCAACCTGGCGCTGGCCGAAGCCGCCGTCTACCTGGCCATGGCCCCCAAATCGAACGCCCTCTATACCGGCTATAGCGCAGCCCGGGACGACGCCGAAAAGACGGCCGCCGAGCCCGTGCCCTTGCACCTCCGCAACCCGGTGACCTCGCTGATGAAGCAGTTCGAATACGGCAAAGGCTACCAATACGCGCACGACCGGGAAGAAAAGCTGGCGCCGGAAATGGAATGTCTGCCGGAGAAGCTGGCCGGCCGGCGCTACTACCTGCCTACCGACCAGGGCCTGGAAGCGCGCATCCGCGCCCGCCTGGAAGAGATCCGCGCCCGCCGCGAGCAAGCCCGTCGCAAAGACAGCGACTGAACCACAAAGGCACAAAGAGCACGAAGATCACAAAGAAGATTTTCTTTGTGGCTCTTTGTGTTCTTTGTGTCTTTGTGGTTCAAATCTGCCGGATTTGCGGCGGCGTCCGGCGGTGAAGGCGCGGTCGGCCAGCGGCATGCCGATCAGCTTGTTCTGGATGGCGTACTTGATCAGCTCGGCGCGGTCGTGAATGTCCAGTTTGCGCATCAGGTTGTACTTGTGGACGTCCACGGTCTTGACGCTGAGGTCCAGGCGGGTGGCTACTTCCTTGACCGAAAGGCCGTCGGCCAGCAGCTTCAGGATCTCGCGCTCGCGGCCGCTCAGGCGGTCGTAGCGCGTCTCGGCGCGCACGGCCCCGGACACGTACTGGTTGACGACCTTCTTCATGACCTCCGGGCTCAGGTACTTGCCCCCCTTTCGCACCGTCTGGATGGCGTAAATCAACTGCATGGCCGGCGTGTCTTTCAGGACGTAGCCGGAGGCGCCGGCGTCGAGGCAGCGGGCGATGATGTCCTCGTCGTCGTACATGGTGAGGATGAGAACCCTGGCCGCCTTGTTGGCCTGCTTGATGCGCCGCGTGGCCTCGTACCCGCTCAGATCGGGCATGGCGATGTCCATCAGGATGATGTCGGGGCGCAGGGTCGCGGCCACGGTGACGGCTTCGCGGCCATCGGTGGCTTCGCCGACCACCTCGAACGTGGGCTCACGCACCAGGATGGCCTTGATCCCTTCGCGGAACAGCGCGTGGTCGTCGCAAACCAGGATTCGGACCTTGTCGCTCATAAGAGACCTGAGACTTGAGACCTGAGACTTGAGACTTGCGAACCGGGTGTTTGGTCCCAGGTCTCAGGTCCCAGGTCTCAGGTCTAATCAGGCGGCGCCGCTGGCCTCCAGCAGGGGCAGGCGCACTTCGATGCGGGTGCCGCCGGTTTTGGCGCCGACCCGCTGGGGCTGCGACGCGGCGCGGATGCCGCCGCCCAGCATCTCGATGCGCTGGCGCATGGCCATGAGGCCGAAGGCCTGGTCGGAATCGCGCATCACTTTCTCCACGTCGAAGCCGACGCCATCGTCCTCGATCACCATGGAGATGGAGCCCCCGGCGGCGCCCAGCGTCACCTTGGCGTTTGTGGCCTGCGCATGCTGCGCGATGTTGGACAGCGCCCCCTGGAAAACGCGATACAGCGCCACCTGGTAGCTGGAGGGCAGCTCGGCGGGCATGCTCCGGGTCTCGACGCGCACCCGGATCCGCGTGCGCGCCGTGAACTGGCGCGCGTAGCGCTTCAGGGAGGGCACGAAGCCCATCTCGTCGAGAATGGCGGGGCCCAGGTTGAAGGCCAGCCGCCGCACGCCTTCGATGGCCTGGCCCACCAGCTCCACTGCCTCCTCCAGCTTCTCCACCACTTGGCTGCTTTTCCCTTCCTTCAGATCCATCGCGATCATCTCCATGTAGAGCTTGAGCACCAGGAGGTTGTGCCCCACCTCGTCATGGAGGTCGCGGGAGAGGCGGCTGCGGTCCTGCTCGGAGATGTTGATCAGGTGCATCGAGAAATTGCGCAGGCGCTCCTCGGCGCTGCGCAGCCGCTGCTCCAGCGCGCGCCAGCCCGCGGCGCGCTGGTTCTCGTAGCCGGAAATGACCGACAACTGGGCGGTCGAGGTCAGCCGCGCCAATGCCGCCGCCAGCCCGCAGGCCCCGCTGCTGTTCCGGCCCAGGTACGGCAGGCAGCATTCCCCGAGCAGGGCCAGGGCGGCGACGGCATGTCCCTCGGAGATGCCGCGCTCGGCCAGCAGGTGCCCCCGGTGTTCGGCCGCCTGCCGGTAGCCCTCGAAGTTGCCGGCGCGCAGGTAACCGCCGAGCGTCAACAGACTCAGCCCGCTCAGCAACTCCACCTGGCCGGCGGGCAGCCCCAGACCCGCCATTCGCCTGCGCCAGGAAGCCGTGATCTGTCGTTTGTGGGCAGCCAACACCTCCAGCACCCCGACCAGCGGGCGGTGCATGCTGGCCAACAACCGGTGTGAGGCTGGCACTGGCATCAGTTTACGGCCTTCGAAGAATGCTCCCCCGCGCGCCCGGCTCCCGCGGCATGCACCCGCGCGGGCTGTTTCGGCATTTCGTTCAGTTTCTCGCCCAGCGAACGCCGAACGGCGTAAAGGTTCTGGGGATGAGGGTCCCAGTGGTAGGGAGCGGCGGCCAGGCGATCCAGCGACTGGCGGGCAAAGTCGCCCTGCCCGCGCGCCGCCAGCAGGGCCAGGTACTCGTAGTCCTCCATCCCTTCGCGGATCAGCTTCAGCCGGATGCTCTCGATCGGGATATGCGTGGCGCCCCCGATGCGCTCGGGCTGCCCGGGATAGAAAAGCGTTCCGTCGCCATTGCCGCCGGAGAGGTACAGGTCGGTCCAGGGATCCGCGGTGCGCGTGTAGGCCTCGGTGGTGGCGTAGTACAACTCGCCTTCGATGCCGTATTTGAACGCCAGCCACTCGGCGATGCGGTTGGCCACCGCGGGAACATCGATCATGTAACTGGGCCAACCGTCGAAGTAGCGGCCGCCGGGACCGTTGCAGCCGTGGCTGGCACAGGACTGGTACCACCACAGCGTCTTGCCGGCCCGCCGCTCAGCCGCGTAGCCCTCGGCAGAAACAACCTGGCTGCAGAATTTGTCGAAGCCCGGCTTCGACTCCAGACAATTGACAAGCGGGACCCAGATATCGACCGCCTGGGCAAGGTCCTTGTGGTAGGGCACGGTAACCAGGTTTCGCAAACCGGGACCCGCGCCATGCGCCACAAGCCCCTTTTCCACCAGTGCCGGGTAGCTCTCGGCGCTCGGCTCGTCCCATAGATAATTGTACAACCTACTCAGCCAGCCCTTGGCGGCGAAGTGCCGGATCCAGGCCTTGTAATACTCCACGCGCTCCGCGGCGGTGAGGTAGGCGGGGGTGCGCAGGTCCACGGAGGTCAGCCGCGCTCCGGGCAGCGGATCATTCCGGGTAAGCACGGAGCCGTCAAGAAACGGGCCGACTTCTCCGTCGTAGTCGCTCCACTGCACGCGGCCCTGGCTCATCCGCGGCGGGACCATGGCCCCGCCGGAGAGGCTGACCCGGTGCAACAACCCGCTCTTGGTGTACAACCAGGCCAGCCGGTACAGGTCGGCGTCGCTGGTGTAACTGCCATAGTGGCGCTTTACCGCCGCAGGACCAGAGAAGCCAAACGCGGTGGGCAGACTGGAGGTAGACGGCAGCGTGAAGCCCCACACCGTCAGGCTGACGGGGATGGCGGCAAGCTCCTTGCCGCGGGCCAGGATTTTCGCCCGGCCTTCGTACTTGCCGGGCGGGGTGCCCAGAGGAACGTACACATCCACCCAGATGGGCTGGTTGCGCCCAGGCGACAACTGAAACGGGAAGGCGTTGCGCTTTTCTCCGGCGTACCGATCGACGCGGGGAATCAGCGGATCGGGCCATTCGCCGGCCGCGCCCTCCCGCGAGGACGGCTGCTTCAACGTCAGGAACGCTTCGTAATAGACGGTGACGTTCTGGCGGGCGGCGATGGCGCCGGCCGGCCCGGCCAAATCCGTCACCTCGATGTCCACCCCGTCCATCGGGCCGTCCGCCGTCCGCAACACAATTTGAAAGGGCTCGAACTCGTTGCGGGCCGCGTACAACTCCACCGCGCCGCCGGCGTCCTGCGGCCAGGGGTCGCCGGGCCGGACCTTTTCCAGCGGGCCGGTGGTCCGCCACTCGATGGCCTGGCCGCGCCCGCTGGCCGCAAAAACACAAAGAAAACAAAAGAGCGCCAGAACTCCGGCTGCAGAGTTGGAGCGCGGCGGCTTGCCGCCGCTCTCCACAGGTTGTGCGAGCTGGTTCATGCCACTTCCGCCAGTTCCGCCGAAGCCGCCGGCCGGGCCACCTTCTTTTCCAGAAACAGCTTGTGCCAGAACTCGAACACCAGCAGCGACCATATTTCCTCCTGGCGATTGGCCCGGCCCTGTTCGTGCTCGCTGATGATCTGTTCGATCACCAGGGGGTTCAGGTAGAGGCGGCAGGCGGAAGCGGAGTCCAGCAAGGCCTGCCTGGCGAAATCCTTCAGTTGCCCGCGCAGCCACTTTTGGGTCGGCACCGGGAACCCTTTCTTGGGCCGGCGGATGATCGACGGCGGCAAGACCGGCTCCATCAGCCGCCGGAGCAGGTACTTGCCCGTGCCGCCGCGCAGCTTGCGGTCCTGGGCCAACTGCGCCGCGAAGCCCACCAGCTTGTGGTCCAGGAACGGCACGCGCAGCTCCAGCGCGTTGGCCATGGTCATCTTGTCGGCTTTCAGCAGCAGGTCGTCGGGCAGCCACACCTTGGCATCAACGTAGAGCATGCGGTCCAGCGGCGAGGCGTGCGACACGGCGCCGAAATGCGCGGCAAAGATGCCGTCCAGCTCCGTAGAAAAGCCGTTGCCACCCGGGCCGGCCAGCAACCGCCGCTTCTGATCGGGGAGGAAGGCGCGCGACACCCCGCGGTAGCCTGCCTCCAGCGGCATGGCGGCCAGTTGCGCGTAGCGGCGCACTTTCTCCCAGGGGAGGTGCGCGGCCAGGCGCGGCGCATATTTCACGCACTCCGGCAGCCCGCGGTGGACGCTGTCCAGCGCCAGCATCCTGGGGTAGATGCCGTAGCCGGCCAGGATCTCGTCGGCCCCTTCGCCGGACAGCACCACGGTGATGTATTTGCGCGCCAGTTGCGCGATGAAGTACAGCGGGATCGAGCTGGGGTCGGCCAGCGGCTCGTCCAGGTGCCAGACCAGGCTGGGCATGAAGTCCCGGAAATCGACGGGCTGCACGCGGAATTCGTGGTGCTCGGCGCCGAAGGCCTGGGCGGCCTGGCGCGCGTAGTGGAACTCGTTTTCTTCCTCCTCGCCTCCGTCCGGGCTCTGGTAGCCGACGCTGAAGGTCTTGATCCTCTCCTGGCCGGCGATCTTGCTCATGATCGCGAGGATGGCACTGGAATCGAGGCCGCCGCTGAGAAAGACGCCCAGGGGAACTTCGGCGATCAGGCGCAGCCGCACGCTCTCTTCCAGCAGCTCTTGGAAGCGCTCCAGGTCGGCGGCCAGTGAAGACGGCTCCTTCTCGCGGTACTCGATGTCCCAGTAGCGGGTGATCCGCGGGCCGTGCTCATCGACAACCATGAAGTGCCCCGGCTGCAGCTTCCAGATGTCTTTGAACATGGTGCGCGGGCCGGGCACGTAGCGCAGCGACAGGTAAGAATCGAGCGCGATGGGGTCGAGCCGCCGCGCGACCTCGGGGATTTCCAGCAGGGCCTTCACTTCCGAGGCGAAAGCCAGAAACGTGGCGCCGTGGTAATAGTAGACGGGCTTGATGCCCAGGCGGTCGCGGGCCAGGAACAGGCGCCGCCGCCTGCTGTCCCACAGGGCGAAGGCGAACATGCCCCGCAGCTTTTCCAGGCAGCCCTCGCCGTACTCTTCATAGGCGTGGACGATGGCCTCGGTGTCGGAGCGCGTCCGGAAGCGATGGCCGCGGGCCACCAAGTCGGCGGTAATGTCGGCGTAGTTGTAAATCTCGCCGTTCAGGATGACCCCGATCGATCCGTCCTCATTGAAGATGGGCTGCTTGCCGCCGGCCAAATCGATGATGCTGAGGCGGCGGTGGCCCAGGCCGGCGTTGTCGGCGAACAAGAAGCCGTCGTCGTCAGGCCCGCGATGGGCCTGGATGTCGGTCATCCGCTTCACCAGGCCGCGATCGACCGGGTTATGCGACTCGAAGTTCACGATCCCGCAAATGGCGCACATAATTCTGGTCCCCTGTTCCAAGTTCCTCGATCACCGAGCGGTGGCCGGAGAAGCGGACGGTAACGCCCGGCATGGGCCGCTCACTTTCAAAAACGGCGCGGCCGTCACGGTGGAAAGCGAGGGCGTCGGTGGCAAAGAGTTGTTTCAGCTCGCGATTTTCGGCGCGCAGCCAGAAGAACTCTCCGCGGAGCCGGCAGCGGTCCACTTCAACCAGTTCGCGGCCGGGCGCGAAGACGACGACGTCACGGAAGCTCCCGTGCTCGAAAGCACAGGCCATCGTCCCGGCGGGCGAGGCCAGCCGCTGGAACCGCGGCCACGCCGCCGCCGTCCCGGAGCGAGCATCGCCGCCGGTCACGGCCCGCGACAGCAGGAAGGAAAGGGCGGCCGCCGGCGCCCTGGAGTGAAAGCCGGCGCGCAGCACGGGAGCCGGCGCCTTCACTCCGTAGGCGCGTGAGAGCCATCCCTGCGGCGGGCCTTCCCGCCCGCAAATCATCTCGGCTTCCAGCGGCGCCGTCGCGCACAGCGCCAGAAACAGCTCCGCGGGACGGCCTGAGGCTTCACCCGCCCGGGCCACCAGCTCCAGGCACGCGCTGCCGCCGTTCCGGATTTCCATCTCCGCACGCGGGGCGAAATGATAGAGCAGATCGAAGCGGTGCTCTCCCTGGCCGCGGAAATCGTCGAGCACCAGCCAATAGTCCGGCTGGGCAAACAGCAGGCGGCGGCGGTGCACCACGGGTTCCGGCAGCCGTTCAAAGCCGTCATGTTCGGCTTCCACGTAGGTCAGGCCGGAAGGCGAGAAGTGGCGGCGCAGCCGGGCCGCGGCCCGCGTCTTCCAGGAGAACGTGCCGCCCGGCGCCGACTGGTCGCTTCCATCGATCACGGCCGTGGAGTGCGCCCGGGTGGAACGAAAGAAATCGCGCCACTCAGGCGCGCGGTTGTAGGTAAAGGTGCCGGGGTCGGCCAGTAGTTCGGTTCCGGCACAGGACAGGGTGATGGAAAGAGCATCGGCGTGGCCGTGGGCGCCGCCGGCCATGCCCATGCCGCCGCAATCGAAAACCAGGCGGGCGGCATCCGGCGTCCAGCCGGAACGCTGGATGAAATAGCCGGCGGCAGGAAAGGCGACGGCGGTTTGGCCGGGAACGGCCGCACCCAGTTCGGCGAATGTGCGGCAGCCCTCTTCACCCAGCAGCCAGAACAGCTCGGGGCCGGCCTCGCCGGCCACGTGCTTGAAATCGGGCCGCCGGAACAGTACCGCGCAGGCCGCCAGCGAACCACGGAAGTCGCGGCCGTCGCAGAGGTGCAGCGCCAGCGCCCGGCCTCCGTCATCGTCGCCCAGCAGCGGGATGCTTCCGCCCGGATCGGTCAGGTGCATGAGGAAACCGGCCATCCGCTCCACGGCCCGGCGCGTGTTCTCCGGCAGCGGAGAGCGGGTTCGGTCGGCCAGCACAACGGCCTGAAGGTAGAAGTCCAGCGCGTAACAGTGGTAGTAGGAAGAAAGTTCGCCGTAGACGCCGTCGGGAAGTATTTGCCGGGCGGCCTGGGAGGCGAGCAGCGAGGCGCCCGCCCGCCGCCACTCGGTCGCGGCGGCCAGCGGCTCCAGCAGCACGCCCGCCAGGAAGAGGGCGGCCGCCTCGCCGACCAGGTGCGTGTTGGGGCTGCTGTAGATCGACGGGTAGCGGGCGATGTGCTGCAACTGCGCCACCATCGATTCCGTCACGGCCCGCGCCACCCGCTCCTCGAAGACCGGCGACGGCAGCAGGAAGAACATGGTCCATAGCCAGGAAATAACGCGCAGGCCGATCTCCAGGCTGGAGTGCCAGTTGACGCCTTCCCCAGCGGGGTTCTGCGCCATCCAGCTTTCCAGTTGCCCGACGGCCTCGCGGCCGTACCGTTCTTCCCCGGTCAGGAAGCAGGCCATGGCCAGGCGGGGCAGGTGCTGGTGACGGTTCAGCTCGTGGATGATCTTGGGATCGGGAAGCGAATTGTCGCCCACCAGGTCGTAGTCGGCCCAGAAGCGAACCGGCCAGGCCTGCCCGGTGAGCGGGTCGCGGTGCCAGTCAATCCGTTCGCCAAGCGCCACCTCGCCATGGCCCAGCAGCGGCAGGCGGTGCCGGCAAATACGCTCCGCTTCTTCCACCACCCGGTTCAGTTCGGCCGGATACAAGCGCTCAAACAGGCGGCGGTGGCGGCCGGCCTGCGAGGGGTCGAAGTAGAAACGAGGGCCGGCAACGTGCTCCAGGAAGAGCCGGACGGAGAACTCGCCCCGCGCATCGTAGAGGCGGCGGCCAATCCCAACCTCCAGCCGGGCGGGCAGCGACACCCAGGGCGGCTCTTCATAGCCCGGCGAGCCGGCGATGAGAAAGGCGGCTTTGTCGGCGGCCATGCGCGCCCGCTCGCGCAGACGGTGCCGAACTTCTTCGGCGCTCATGCCGCGCAATTTTGCGAGCTTTCCCATGGTTTCCCTAAAGCGGCAAAGCCGCCAGGCGGGCAGGCTCCGCGCCGGCCACCCGCGCGTAGAGTTCGAGGAGGCGCGCGAACGCCGCGTCTCCGCCGCCGGCCGCCGGACGCGAACCGCCCGCGCGCCGCTGGAGGGCCGCGTCGAGCATCCCGGCCAATTGCCGGGCATTGCCGGGCTCGAACAGCAACACGCCGTCCGGACGCGCGCCGACACGGCTGGCAACCACCGGCGTGCCCAGGGCCAGCGCTTCGCGCACCGATACCGCGTCGCCGTCGGCGCGGCTGGGCCGCACGAAGACGTCGGCGCGCGCCATCACCGCCAGGCAGGTCTCATGCGGCACATCGCCCAGCAGCACCACGGCATCCTCAAGACCTTCCCTCTTCAGCAGCGCTTTCGCCTCCGGCTCCTGCTCCCCGCCACCCATGACCGCGCAGCCAAGTTGCGGATAGCGGCGCCGCAGCCGGCCCAGCGCCTCCACCAGCACGTCGAAACCGTACTCGGGCCGGAAGAACAGCGTGACAGCCAGCAGCGGCCTGCGCCCGGCGAGTTTGTCGGCCAGCGGCGCGGGCAGTGCGAAATCCGTGCCCTGAGGGGCCAGGAACGCCGGAAGCATCTCCACTTTTTCCCGCTCCACACCCAGCGAAACCAGGGTCTCGCGGATCTCGCTGTTGACCGCGACGATGCCGTGGTACATGCGGGCGGCGGCGCGGGCCGGAAGGCGCCGGCCGAAGCCCGCGCCCCTCAAGTAAGCGGGCGCCATCCCGGAATGCAGGGTCAGCAGCGCGCCCCCGCCCAGGCGCCCGGCCAGTCCGCAAACCAGCGCCATCTGCCAGCTCTTCGGATTGTGCCCGTTGGCGTGCAGGTGCAGCAGCCAGCCTTGCCGCGCGTGGCGCCACAGCACGGCAACCAGGCCGCGGGCGTCGCGGACGGACAGGTATTCGCCGGAGGCCGGGGCCCGCGGATCGATGTTGGCTACGCGGCAGGCGATCCCGGCGCCCTCCAGGCGGCGGCGCAGCCCGGCGACATGCACCGAGACACCGCCGTGCGGCGGCGGATAGGGACCCACCAGCAGGATCTTCATGCTTCACCCTTGACCAGCCGGCCGGCCGGCGCCGCCCGCCTGCGCTCCAACAGCCGCAGATAAAGCGCTTCGGTTTCCCGCACCATCTGCTCGATCGAGAAGCGCTGCGCCACGCGACGCCTGGCCGCTTCGCCGAACGCCGCCGCCAGTTCCGCGTTGTCGAGCAGCAGGGCCATGCCGCGGGCCAGCGCTCCGGCATCGCCGGGTGGGACGATGATGCCGGTGACGCCGTCTTCGACGGCTTCCGGGTTGCCGCCAACGTTGGTGGCAATCACGGGCAGGCCGGCGGCCATCGATTCCAGCAGGGAATTCGACAGCCCTTCGCTCAGCGACGGCAGCACCGAGATGTCCAGCGCCGAGAGCACGTCGGAAACGTCGGTGCGAAAGCCGGTGAAAAAAACGCGCTCGCCCAGCCCCAACCTGGCCGCATACTGCTCGAGTTCCTTCCGGTGGCCGCCGTCGCCGATGATGAGAAACCGGGGGGGGCGCGCGCGCCGGCCCATGGCGGCCGCGGCCTCCAGGAAGTACTCGATCCCTTTCATCTTGTTCAGGCGCGACAGCACTCCGATGAGCGGCACGTCGGCCGCCAGGCCCAGGCTGCGGCGCACCCGGGTTGCGGCGTCCCGGTCGGCGGGCCTGGGCGGCACAATGCCGTTCCGGATCACATGGATTTTTTCGGCGGCGTATCCCTGTTCCATCAGCCAGCGGCGGACGGCATCGGCGTTCACCAGAAGGCAATCGGCAAGCCGGCAGATCTGTTTCTGCGCCAGCCGCTGCGCCCGGGTCAGCATTTCGCCGGTATCCCGGATGGCGGCGATCACCACCGGCGTGCGCGCCGCCCAGGCCGCCGGCACCGCGAACGTGTTGGCGTAGAAACCGTAGCTGTGGACGATGTCGACGCGGTTGTTGCGCAGATATCGTGCCAGCTTCAGCCGTTGTTTCCAGGATGTCAGGTTGTACAAGCTATTGGTGGGGTACTCGGCAATGGGGACCTGGTGCGACTCGACTTCATCGAGGAACGGCCCCCGGCGCTCCATGCAGCCGAGATGAAGGTCGAAGCGCGAGCGGTTCAGGCCGCCTACCAGGTTAACCACCTGCCGTTCGGTGCCGCCGATATAAAAGAACGTGAGGAACTCCAGCAGCCTCACCGGCCCCGTGGCCCGTGCTGACGGCGTTGGCTCCAGCGTCCCTCTGTTCATTGTTCGCATTCCCGGTTACGCTCCTTCGGCTTCGCTCGCCTTAACCGCGCGCGGCAGCAGGCGGCGCAGCCCATCGGCGATAAAGCGCTTCTCGTCGGCCGAGAGCAGGTCAAACCAGAACAGCAGGGCCGCATAGGAAAGCATGTAGGCCGTGCCCACCAGGGCCAGCAGCGGCAGGTTGGGCAGGGCCACGAACCGCTTCACCAGCAGGGCCGGCACAGCGGCGGCGCAGCCGACGCCCAGCGTGCTCGCCAGGCTGCGCCACGGAAGGATGCCGCCCACACCCACCTGCATCAGCGTGCGGGCGCGCTCCAGCGCCAGCACCTTGGCCACCGCCGTCCCCAGGACCGTGACCAGCACCGCGCCCAGCAGGTGGAAGGACGAGATCGCCCAGTTGATCAGCACCGCGACCACGCCCAAACGCACCACGTTCATCAGCAGCAGGAAGCGCGTTTGCGCGTAGACGCGCAACAGCCCGTCGGTCTGGATGACGGCCAGCAGAATCACCGTGCACCACAGCATGAAAATGGGCACGCTCTCCGCGTAGCGGCTGGTGAACAGCAGCAGGATGATGTCGCGCGCCGAGATGAACAGAAAGATGAAGATGGGGATGAAGATAAGGGCCAGCTTGCGGGTGGTGTCCCGCCAGATGAAAGCGGCCAGGTGGCGCCGGCCGGCGCGCAGTTCCTCGGCCATCCGCACCATCATCACGTTGCTGGCAGGCGTGGCCACGAAATCGACAAACGGCAATTGCAGGCAGCCCACTGCGTAGATGGCGAACACGGCGGCGCTGAAGTGATAGGAGACGGCCCAGGAATGGTAATTGGCCTGGGCCACTTCGACCAGCACCGCCAACTCGAACGGGAGCGCGTAGGCCAGTTGGCGGCGCAGCAGGCCGGCGTCGGGGCGGAACTCGCCGCCAAATTCCCGCCGCAGATAAACCAGCGTGGCGGCCAGCCGTGCCAGGCCGAATACCACGATGGCGGCCATGACCCAGCGCAGGTCGCCGAAGACAACGGCAGCCAGGATCAGCAGGACGGCGCGCAGCATGTCCGACAGCGCATACGAGCCGGCGGCCCAGACATGCCGCCGGCGGGAAATCATCACGATCTCCAGCAACGCGGTCACCAGCATCACCAGCAGATAGAGACCGATAGCGGGCACCAGCGGCGCCACCGCCTGGTTGCGCAACCAGCCGGCGATATGCAGCCGCCCCATCCATAGCGCCGCCAGGGACGCCGCTCCGGCCCCCGCCAGCACCACCGCCGAATTGAAGGCATAGCGGCCGGCGCGGGCCTGGTCGGTGGGGATGAAGTAGAACAGGCTCTCGGCCATGCCCAGTTGCGCAACACCCTGGATGGTGCCGTAAATGAGGAAAATCTGCTTGTAGGTGCCGAACGCCGCCTGGTCGAACACCCGCGCCAGAACCACCGGTGTGAAGAAACCCACCAGGAACGCCGTCATGCGGCCGCCGATCAACACCAGTGTGGATTGGAAGCCGGATTTCATTCGGCCGGGCTCCTCGCCCCGTTCCACTGGAAGCGCACCGTCGCGGCGGGGACCGGCTGCGCGGCAGAGGCCCCGGCGTGCGGCTGAATCCTGGAGGCGGCCCCAATCAGGCCGGCCAAAATGTACGGGAACCAGGCCAGCACGAAGCCGCCTGACATGGCGCAGACAAAAAAGCCGAAGAACGACGCCAGCAGGCCGCGGACCAGGTTGGAGAACCTCTCCTGTCCCGCCGCGGCCGCCAGGCGCGCCGTCTTCCAGGCCCGGTGCAGCGTCCAAATGAAGAACAGGGACAGGGACAGGAAACCGGCCAGGCCCGTTTCGCTCAAAGCCTGCAGAAACGTGTTGTGGATGATCAGCCAGGTCCTGTAGGGGAGGTTTGCCGGAGCATAGAAGGGCCAGGCAACCGGCGAGCAGGCCAGGCCCACGCCAAACAGGGGGTGATGGACGAACATGGTGAGGGCGGTCTGGAAGGTGGTGATGCGCTGCTGAAAGCTGGCGTCCTGGCCCAGACCGCTAAACCCTTCCCCGCGCGTCCAGTAGAAGACGACGGCCAGGATGCCGGCGGCCAGCAGGCCGGCGGTCACCAGCCGCGCCGACCTACGGCGCTGCAACAGGGCCATCAACGCCAGCGCGGCGAACAGCCCCAGCAGAGCGCCCCGCGAAAACGTCAGGTAAACAACGCCGGCGTAGAGGCCGAGCAGGCTCCACACCAGCAGCCGGCGGGACAACTTCAGCTCCGAAGCCAGCACCACGGCCACGGGGAACAGGATCACCAGGCTGTGGGCCAGCTCGTTGGGGTTGCCGAAGATGCCGACCCAGTGCAGCCGGCCTTCCACCGTTTGTCCATTCTGGAAGAAGCGCAACCCGCCCAGGGCCGGAAACAGGCCGGCCAGCACCATGGTCCAGACCACGCCGCGCAGGCGCTTCTCGGAATCCACGCAGTTGAGAACCACGAAATAGAGGATCAGTATCTTGAGAAAATCGGCGGCGGACCGCGCCGCCAGCCCGGGCCAGAATGCGCCGAAGGCCGAGAGCGCGGCGGCGCAGGCGAAGGCCACCAGGAAGAAACTGTCCGGCCGTACCAACACCAAGCAGCGGCCGAACCACACCCTCTCCAGGAGCAGCGCGGCCAGGGCCAGCCCGCCAATGGTCAGCGCCGGCCTCGCCGCTTCCAACGCCGGGTAAACCACGGCGATGCTGGAGTAGAGCTGAAGCAGGAACAACAGCAGCAGCGCGTAGGAAAGTGAAGCCGACCCGGACGCCGCCACCCGCGCCCGGGGCTTGAACAAGGGCGTGGCTGGAGCCAACTGTACCTGCAATGTAGAGGACATGAACCTGATTTCCTCAGCTTCCGACGCGCGCGGTTTGGGCGCGGCGGCGACCGCTGAACGGTCGCGCGACTATCACGCCACCAGCCGCGTACCATCGCGCCCCGCAAGAGCGGAGAGCGACGGAATATCCCTGTACACCGTCGCGCCGGCCGGAGGGCAACCGTGGTTCTGTTGGCAGCGCACCACCAGGTCGTAGACCCACTTGAGCTGGCAGCTCAGGATCGGCGCCGAGAAAACGCCCCGGCTGTCCAGGCAGGAGTTTTCCCAAAGCAGTTTCCGAGAGATGGTCAACAGCGGGTAGTTCTGGTCGTGATGCAGGCAGGTGGTGTATGCGTAACGGTATCCCGCATCGGCGACGGCGTCGATGGCCGCCTTGTCGAAGCGGCCGCACGGATAGGCGAAATGCCGGACAGGGGCGCCCAAATGCCGCTCCAGCTCGACCCGCGACCCCGCGGTTTCCTCTTCCATGCGCTGCCGGCTTTCGTTGGGCAGCAAGGCATGAGTGCTGGTGTGCGAGCCGATGGTCATCCCGGCCCGGTGCATCTCCAGCACCATGTCCCAGTCCATCAGTCGCAACCGTTCCAGCGCCTCTTCCTCAAGCTCGACCTCCCGCTGAAGTGCCCGGATGATCCGGTAGACTTCCGATTGAGGCAGTCCGTTCAGCAGGAATTGCATGGACGGGAACGGATCGCTGAAAACGCGGGGCATACGGTCCAAGCCCGGCAGCCACACGCCATGGTTCAGAAGGAACCGCAGCAGGGTACGGCCCTCGGCTTTCCAGCGGGCGAAGGCCCTCACCAGCAGCAGGTATAGCTCGTCGTGGGGGAGCAGGCGGCGGGTGCCGACCAGCCCCGGGCAAACAAACATGGCCGCCGGAATCCCCTTCTTTTTCAGCAGCGGGAAGGCATTCTCATAGACATCGCGGTAGCCATCGTCGAAGGTGACGACCGCCACCGGGGCGTCGAACCTGCCGCCCCACTGCATGCGCGCGCCCAGTTCCTCCGGCGAAATGAAGCGGTACCGCCGCCCGATCCAATCCAGGTGGCGTTCCAGCATCTGCCGGCTGATACACATGGCGGGGATGGCGTTCCAACCGTCGGGTGTGTACCGCTCTACCACCCGGTGGTAGCCAATGACCGCGGGGGACTTCGCCGAGCCGGTCAGGGTGGCGATCCAGTGATGGCCGTTGGTGCGCTCCAAAGCCCACGCGGTTCCCGACTTGATGACCTTACGAAACATGCGCAGTTTTCCCTTGGCCCCGAATCCGGGCGCTGATGCTCTCCGCCACGCTCTTTGGGAGCAGTTGCCGTGCCATTCGGCGGGAGGCGCGGTCCAACAGGGCCGCCGCCTGGTACAGCAGGCCCCGGGCGGCCGGCGGGTAGAACCGCAGGCGCCCCAGCGGCCGTACCTGCCGCGCCCAGTGGGCCTTGTAGGGCTCATCGCCGTGCAGCAGGTCGTATTCGGTGGCGCCCTCCTGGATAGCTCCCTGGATGCCCAGGCCCATGGTGACCAGCCCCACGCTGTACTTGCGGTATTCGGGGTCGAAGCCCGATTGATAGAAGTAGTAAACGCCGCCGAAGCGGAATCCGTACAGGGCGGCGGCGGGTTTGTCGTTCAACCAGAGGACCGACAACCGCAACCAGCCGCGCTCCAGCGCCACCCGGCTGAACTCCTCGTGGAAGGAGACCAGGCCGGGCAGATGGAATGCGTCGGAGCCGCTCTCCCGCCCCTCCCAGCGCTTGTTGTGCAGCTCGAAGAGCACGGCCAGCGCCCGACGCCGCGATTCTTCCGAGCCAGCCTGCTCCCAACGCATCTGGAATTGCTTGCCCAGGTTCTTAAGCCGGCGGTGGAAGTTGTAGCGATGTTCGGAACCGAGCGAGGCCAGGTAGGACTCCCAGGTCTGTCCGCCCAGATCGATGTAGGGACAGACATTCGCGGGCGACCCGGTGACGGTCCAGCCGCGCGCCGCCATCTCCAGCGCCAGATCCTCGGCCAGGCAGGCGCCCTGGCGGAGCTGCCCCAATTCCAGCACGATCTTTTCGGCGGCCAGCCAGCCGGCCAGTTCCCGCAAGGCCTCCCGTTTGAATTCCGGCCGCGCAATCACGTCCAGATAATCGGAGCCCACGAACCCGGCGCCCAGAAACTCCGCGCGCGAAAAGGGGCTCAGCCCGCTCCACGAGCCTTTGGTTACGGCCAGCGGCGCCAGTGCGGCCAGACGGCCGTCGCGACGCACGGCGGCTATGCGCAGCCGCTTCCCGCCCGAGAGGTGCTTCCACCAGGTGTGAAGCCATTCCCAGGTGAGGAACAGGCAACCGGATGAGCCGGCGCTGAGCAGCTCCGTCCATTCGTCTTTGAGGGCCGCAAATTCGGCCGGATTCTGAATGACTTCGATCATGTGTTGGATGCGGGCGGCGCCCCTTACACTACCGATGGTCCAGGACCGCCGGCGGCTTCAAGATACAGATGGAAGCGGGACGCAAATGAACGCCGTCCGTCAAGCCGCTGTGCAACGCGCGTCGCTGGCCGTTCTGCCTCTTCCACAGCCTGCCGCTCGCGTAGGTCTACGGCCGCTCACGGGAGGCGTCGAGACTGAGCTTGTACTGCAGCCAGATGTCCTTGCCCGCGCCTTTCCGCAAAAAGTAGTAGAGCCCGGCCAGGGGCGCCCAGTTCAGGACCACGAAGGTATAAGGAACCAGCAGCAGTTTCTTCATGCCGCCTTCTCCTCGGCATGGTTCACCGCGGCGGCATCTCCGGCGGCGTCCAAGCGGCCCGGCATCCGGGCGGAGGGAATACGCTGGACCCGCCGGCTCTCCGCCCGCCGTGTCGCGGCCCATCCCAGCACCGCCAGCCCATACCAAGCCGACTGCGCGGCCATGGCCCAAAGATAGACGCCGTGGCGCAGGAACAGGTTGGAAACCAGCAGCGCAATCAGCAGATGGGGGGCCAGCAGGCGGCCCATCTTGTGCGACCAAAATTGCCAGAACACCGGATTGCTGCGCGGCGACAGCAGCGCGGGCATCATGGCCAGCAACTGGTAGTTCCCCATCAGGGTGCGCACCTTCCTCCCGTACTCGATCTCCGGTGTGGCCGAAACGTGGTCGAAGGCCCGGGCCTTGGGCTCAAACAGCACGCGCTTGCCGGCCAGAACGGTGGCCATGGGAATGGCCACATCGTCCAGAATGGTTTCCTCCGGAATGGGGCGGAACAGGGAACGCCGGATGGCGTAAATGGCCCCGGTGACGCCCAGCGTCGAGTGGATGTCGCTTTCCAGGGCGCGCAGCCGTTTTTCGTAGCGCCAGTAAAGACCGACGCCGCCGCCCGCCTCCCGCCCGGCCTCGTCCAGCAAAACCAGTTCGCCGGAGACGGCGCCGACCGAAGGATCGTCGAAATTGGCCACCAACTCCCGGACGGCGCTGCGGTCGAACCGCTGGCGGGCGTCGGCCAAAACCAGGATTTCGCCGTCGGCCACCGCCAGCGCCCGGTTCAGGGCCCCCGCTTTCCCGCGGTGCGGCGCGTAGTACACGCTATCGATCGTCCGGCCCGCGTACTTCCAGACCACTTCCTCGGTGCCGTCGGTCGGCGCATCCAGGGCCACGACAATCTGCATGCGGTCCCGCGGATAATCCAACTCCAGGCAATTGGCGATCTTTGCCTCGATCACCCCGCGTTCGTTGTGCGCGGCGATGATCACGGTCACCGAGGGCTCGATGGGGGCGCGGCGCACCGGCCGGGCCGCCAGCCGCCGCCACAGCAGGAGCAGCAGCGGGTAGCCGGCATACACGTAGAACAGCAGCGCCAGCGAAACCCAGAACACGATTTTTGCCGTTGCCGCCATCGCCGCTCCCCGCTATTCCACCGTCACGCTTTTGGCCAGGTTGCGCGGTTTGTCCACGTCGCAGCCGCGCATCACGGCGATGTGGTAGGCCAGCAGTTGCAGCGGCACCACCGCCAGCAGGGGGTTGAGCAGCGGATAAGACTCGGGAACGTGAATCACGTAGTCGGCCTTCTCGACGATGTCGGTATCCCCCTCGCCGGCGACGGCCAGCACGATGCCGCCCCGCACCTTGACCTCCTCGATGTTGCTCATCGTCTTGCGGTAAACGGAGTCGCGCGGCACCAGCACCACCACCGGCATTTCCGTGTCGATCAAGGCGATAGGTCCGTGTTTCATCTCCCCGGCCGGATAGCCTTCGGCGTGAATGTAGGAAATCTCCTTCAGCTTGAGGGCCCCCTCCATGGCGATGGGGTAGTGGACGCCGCGTCCCAGATAGAGGAAGTTGCGGCAGGAGCAGAGGCGGGCGGCCATGGCGCGGATCTGGTCGTCGCCCCGCAGCACCTGCTCCAGCAAGTCCGGCAGCCGCCTCAGTTCGCGGGCGAAGCGGCAGGCCTGGTCCTCAGGCAGCACGCCGCGCAGGCCGCCGAGATGGAGCGCCAGCGCGCCGAGCGCGGCCAGTTGCGTGGTGAAGGCCTTGGTGGACGCGACGCCGATCTCCGGCCCGGCATGGGTGTACAGCACGCAGTCGGACTGGCGGGCGGCCATGCTGCCCACCACGTTGCAGATGGACAGCAGGGTCGCGCCATGCTCGCGGCCTTCGCGCAGCGCGGCCAGCGTATCGGCCGTCTCTCCCGACTGGCTGATGCCCAGCACCAGCGTTTTCTCATCCAGCAGGGGGTTGCGGTAGCGGAACTCGGAGGCGTAGTCCACCTCCACGGGCAGGCGCGCCAGTTCCTCGATGAGAAACTTGCCCACCAGCCCGGCGTGCAGCGAGGTGCCGCAGGCCACGATCTTGACCCGCTCCACCGCCGCCAGCTTCTTCGCATCGCCCAGTTCCTCGTCCAGCGAGACCACGCCCCGCTCATCCACCCGCCCCAGCAGGGTGTCGCGGACGGCGCGCGGCTGCTCGAAGATCTCCTTGAGCATGAAGTGCGGGTAGCCCTCTTTTTCCGCCATCTCGGCGTTCCAGGAGATCAGCTCCGGCTGCCGGGAGAGCCGCTTGCCGTCGGCATCGCGCAGCTCGATGGAGTCGCGCCGGATGACGGCCACTTCCCGGTCGTTGAGGAACAGCAACTGGCGGGTGTGGGGCAACAGGGCGGGCGCGTCGGAAGCGATGAAGTTCTCGCCTTCGCCATACCCCAGAACCAGCGGGGGGCCGTTGCGGGTGGCCACGATCTTCTTGTTGTCGTGGGTGGAAATGGCCACCAGGCCGTACACCCCCTCGACCTCCAGCACTGCCGCGCGGACCGCCTCCTCCAGGCTGCCGGTGAAGTGCGATTCGATCAGGTGGGCCATCACTTCGGAATCGGTCGCGCTCCGGAACACGTGGCCGCGGGCCGAAAGCTCCCGCTTCAGTTCCATGTAGTTCTCGATGATGCCGTTGTGGGCCACCAGGAAATGGCCGGTGCAGTCCACGTGCGGATGGGCATTGATCTCCACCGGACTGCCGTGGGTGGCCCAGCGGGTGTGCCCGATGCCGCACTGGACTTCGCCGGCCGGCTCGGCCAGGCCGCGGAGTTTCTCTTCCAGGCGATCGATCCGCCCGGCCGCGCGCGTCACTCTCGGCGTTCCGTTATTCAGGATGGCAATTCCGCAGGAATCGTAGCCGCGGTACTCGAGGCGCTTGAGGCCCTCGATCAACAGCGGTGACGCTTCCCGTTCTCCGATGTACCCGACAATTCCGCACATACTGTTTTTCCTCTCCTGTACCGCCGGCCCATGTCGCTACGCGGCGATCAGTCCCTGCCCGCACACGATGTCCCTGGCGCGGAGGGCGCCCTGGGTGAGTGAAACCACCAGCCGCGCCAGCTTGAGCGCATCGTGCCGGACCCGGGGTTCGTCCGAGTCGATGAGATCGGCGGAGACGGGCACGGCGCCCATCCCCGCGATTTCCTCGGCGTCGCTGGGCACGACGCGGGCCCCGGCCTGGAAGTACTCGTGCTGCTGCCGGCCGCCAATGGGCGTGGAATTGAGCAGGCAGACGTCGATCACCCCGGCGCCCAGGTAGCTTTCCACCACCCGCAGGTGGTCGGCCGCGGTAAACCCCCGCGTTTCGCCCGCCTGCGTCATCAGGTTGCAGACGTACATTTTCAGCGCCGGCGACTTGCGGATGGCTGCGGCCATGGCCGGCGGAAGCAGGTTGGGCAGGATGCTGGTGTAAAGGCTGCCCGGCCCGAGCACGATGGTGTCGGCGCCGGCCACCGCCTCCAGTGCTTCCTGGCTGACCTGGAATTGTTCCGGCTCCAGCCACAGGCGCCGGATGGGCAGCCCGGCCGAAGCAATCTGCCGCTCGCCGCGGGCCACGGCGCCATCGGCCAACTCGGCGCACAGCACCAGCGGCCTGTCACTGACGGCCAGCACCCGGCCCCCGGTGTCCAGAAGCTGGCTGGCCACCGACAAGGCCTGGTGCAGGCTGCCCGTCGTCTGGCATAACCCGGCGACAATCAGGTTGCCCAGGCTGTGGCCATCGAGCCCGTTGCTGCTGCGGAAGCGGTGTTGGAACAGGTCCACCAGCGGCGAGGGGCGCCCCGCCAGCGCCACCAGGCAGTTGCGCAGATCGCCGACCGCCGGAATCCGCAACTCCTCGCGCAGCAACCCGCTGGAGCCGCCGTTGTCGGTGATGCACACCAGGGCCGAGATGCCGATCTCCGGCTGCCCTGCGCCCCCGGCTTGCGCCAGTTGCCTCAGCCCGCGCAGCAACACCGGCAAGCCGCTTCCTCCGCCGATGCCCAGAATCCGGATCATGGTTTACCCAAAACTCAATGCCCCTACCCGGCGCCCCGCGTCAGCGGCCGCGCCCGAAAAGAACAACCCGAAGCGTGCTCAACAAAATCCTGAGATCCAGCATGAGTGACACATGCTTGGTGTAATACAGGTCGTACTGGAGCTTCTCGTAGGCGTCCTCGACCGAAGCGCCGTACGGGTAGTAGACCTGGGCCCAGCCGGTGATGCCCGGCTTGACGTAGAGGCGCAGGTCGTAAAAGGGGATGCGCTGGCGCAGCTTGTTGACGAAATAAGGGCGTTCCGGCCGCGGGCCCACCAGGCTCATGTCGCCGCGCAGCACGTTGAAGGCCTGGGGCAGCTCGTCGAGACGGAATTTCCGAAGCCACCTGCCGATGGCCGTCACCCGGCTGTCGGCTTGGGCCGCCCACTTCGGCCCCTCTCCACTTTCCGCGTCCGCCCGCATGGAGCGAAACTTGTACAGTACGAAGTTCTTCCCGTGTTGGCCGGTGCGTAACTGCCGGAACAGCACGGGACCGCGCGATTCCAGCTTGACGGCCAGGGCGATCACCAGCAGCGCCGGCCAGGTGAGCGCCAGCAGCAACAGTGCGCCGAGCCGGTCCGCCGCCCCTTTGATGTAGCGGTACATGGCCGGCGGCCGGAAACCTTGGGAATAGATCAGCCACGGCGCCTCCAGACCATCCAGCCAGATCTTCCGGCTCCGCCGTTCGTAGGAATCCACGGCCTGTTCGATAACGACACCGCGCAATTTGCAGTCCAGAAGCGCCTCGGCGAGCTCGGCGGCGCGGATGGCATCGGGCTCGGCCACCACCACCCGGGTGACGCCGTGGCTGTGGACCCACTCGCGCAATTCGCTGGAGTACAGCAGGAAGCCCGCTTCAGCAGCGGCCGCAGCCGCCGATTGGGAATTCCCGTCCGCCGCCTGAGGCGTCCCCTGCCGAGATTGTTGCAGCTCGGCGTAGAACTTCCGCCCCATGTCGCCGGTGCCCACGATCAGCAGGCTCTCCACCATGCGGTTCCGCTTCACGAGCAGGCGCAGCAGCCAGCGCGAGAGCAGCACGATCAGCACCGCCAGCGCCAGAAGCCGGAGCGCCTGGCCGGGGCCGGGCGATAACTGCGGGCGGGCGGAATAGGCCAGGCCGGAGACCAGCGCCGCGCCGCCGAGCGAAGTCAGCAGGCGCCGCGCGAAGGGCCGCGCGTCGGCCTCGGCGAGGCGCTGGTCCAGACCGTTGACGTAGAGGAAGACCTGAAAGGCGGCCAGTAGCAGCAGCAGGCCGGCGGCCGCCTCGCGGCTGGTGAAGACCAATAGCGCCCCGGACATCGCCGCCAGCGCGGCCAAAAACAAGACCCTGGCCCGTATTTCCTGGTAGTGCCACACCCGAATCATGGGGGCCCAACTTTGCCGCTACCTGGCGGCAAGATAATGTTTGCTGTAATACTCGTAGGCGTACGCGTAACGCGAACGCCTGTAATCGATATCATTCAAGACCACGCCGATAATATTCGTGGCCTGGAAACTTTCCACGGCCCGCTGGAACAGCTCCTGGCGGGTGTAGCGGGCGCGGACCGCGAGCAGCACGCCGTCGGCCAGGCCGGCGAGGATGTGCGCATCGACGATGGGCAGCGTGGGCGGCGCGTCCACCACGATGAAGTCGAATTCCTTGCGCAAGCAGTCGAACAGGGAGCGGGCGCGGTTCGAGGCCAGCAATTCGACCGGGTTCTCCAGGCTGCCGCCGCCCAACATCAGGTGCAGCCTGCCGATCTTCCAGGTGTATTTCAAAACCTCGTCGGAGGATTCCAGCAACAGGTCGCTGAACCCCCGGCCCGGCCGCAACCCCAGGTATTCATGGATGCGCGGCTTGCGCAGGTCGCTTTCCACCAGCAGGACGCGGGCGTCGCTGCTGGCGGCCAGCGCGAAGCTCAGGTTCAACGCGGTCAGCGTCTTTCCCTCGCCGCCGACCGAACTGGTCATCAGCACCACCGGCGTTCGGCTCCGGCCCAGTTGCTGGCGCGTCTTCAGGGCCAGGATGCGGTACTGCTCGGCGGCCACCGATTGCGGGTCGCTCAGCGTCACCACGCGGCTGCGGTGCAGTGCGGGGATGGACAGCAACACGGGGGAACGGGCGCCGTCGGCCACCGGCGGCACGGCGGGCACCGAAGACACTTTGGGCGGGGCGATGGCCTTCTTCGGATCCTTGGAGATCGAAGGAATGGTGGACAGCACCGCGACGTTGGTGAAGGTCTGGAATTCGTCGATGGTGTTGAACGAGGTGTCCATCTGCTCGCGCGCAAAGGCCAGGCCCACGCCCAGTCCCAGGCTGCACAACAGACCGGCGGCCAGCAGCAGCGAGCGCTGGGGCCCGACCGGCGCTTGGGGCACCGCAGCCGGTTCGACAATCCGGAAGCTGGCGCCCCGCGTTTGCTTCTGCAGCCGGCTGGCCAGCCGCGCCAGTTGCTGCTTGTCGAGCAGGGCGGTGTACTGGCTGCGCGTCGTTTCGTAATCGCGCGCCAGGTCGGCCAGCGCCGTCTCGTGCGCCGGCGTGGAGCTCAGCCGGCGCTGGGAGACGGTGAGTTGCTCGTTCAACTGCGCGATCGCCGCCTGGTAGCTCTTCAGCCGCTGGTCCAGCGACTCGCGCTCTCCCTTCAGCGCCAGGTAGTGCATGCGCGCCACCGAGGGCTCGGGCACCACCGTCTGCTGCGGGCGGGCCGCCGCCACGGCCTCGGCCGCGCTCAGTTCCGTCTTCAGCCGCGTGACTTCCGGGTGCCGCGCCGTGTACTTGGCCTGAGCCTGCTTGAGCGCCACCTTCAGTTCATCCACCTTGGCTTCCTCGGGTGAGCGCTCCCTGGGGGCGGGCACGGCCGGCTTCAGCACACCCTGCTTCTCCAGTTCCTTCATCTCGGCGTCGACGGCCACCAGCCGCGCCTGGTCGGTGGCCAGGCGGTCGCTCTGCGTCTGGAGGGCGAAGCGCGCCGAATCGATGGACCGCAGGTTGACATCGCGGTTGTCGGGCAGTTCGTCCGAGGCGTTCTGCTTGTACTGGCGGAGGCGCGCCTCCTGGGTGTCGAGCTTGCTGCGCAGCCGGGTGACCTCGGCGTCGAGGAAGTCGGTGGTGTCCTCCACGCGCTGGGTTCGCAGGTCGGCGAAATACTGGGTGAGCAGATCCGCCAACCGGTTGGTGATGGCCGCCGTCTGGGCCGCGTCCGAACCTTCGAAACCAATGTAGAAGGCGTCGTCGCTGTCCACCGTCACCTTCATGCGGCTCTTGATCTCCTCCAGGCCGCGGGGAGAGGGCGTCTGGCCATCGGCGGCGACCAGGCCGAACTCGCGCGCCGTCCGGTCCAGCACGGCCGGGCTGTACAAGCCTTCCCGAATGGCCACCAACTGCTCCTGGACCCTGGCGGCCGGGTCGCCGCCGATATAAGCCTGGGCCGCGGGCCTCTGGCTAGCCAACAGCGCCTGGGCGCGGTAGCGCACCGGCAGCCGCTGCACGACAGCCGTGCACACAGCGGCCGCCGCCAGGACGGTGGCGACCGCCAACAGTTTCCGGCGCCAGAGTATATCCAGCACCGCGTATGCCGTAATTTCCTTGCCGCCTATCGTCAATGCCATCGCTATTTGTCCTCTACCTTGGTGTGCTCGCTGCCGGAGGCGGCCTCGGCTGCGGGAACGCCGACATCCACGGGCGCGGTCCGCCGCCGCTTCACCATCTCCGCGGTCGGGAACAGGACCACCTCCAGGCCGCCGAAGTACCGGCTCCGGTTGATCCCGGCTACGACCAGGGAGTTGGAGTTTTGCCTGTACGCCTCGGCACTGGTAAACAGCACCAAATGGTCGTTCAGTTTGTAATCAATACGGACTTGGCCCACCAGGCTTTTCAGGTCTTTGGTACCCGGGCCGGTGAGGCTGCGGGAGCCGGAAAAACCCACCACTACGCCCACATGCCGGGTCACGTCGCCGCGCACGTGGAGCCCGACGGTCTCGCTCAAGGTGTTGTCGCGGATTCCACTGGCCAGGCGCACTTCCTCTGGGGCCGGAATGACGGGCGCCAACAACCCTCCGAAAAAGGAAAGGTAGCGCGAATAGCCGCCGGAGATGTTCAGCTTCCCGACCTGTTTCGCCAGCGCTCCGGAAACCGTGTAGGAGTTGACGTTGGTCCGGACATAACCGCCCGAGAACAGCAGCGACAGCGTGCGGCTGAGCGCCAGGTCGTAAGTCATGCCCCCCGATTTCGCGGTTTTCGGCGGCGGGCCAAGCGGCAGGCCACCGGCGTCGAGGCTGTTCAGCCGGAAGGTCCTCACAAACGAGCCGCTGACGCTCACCCGCTGCCGGGGGGAGAACTGGTGCGTCAGGCCGACGCTCAGCCCGCCCCCGATGTAGTCGAAGGCCGGGGCCAGAACGGGGTCGTCGATGGTGGCATAAGTGTTATCGAGCCGCAGGCTCACCCGGGTCCGGGCGGTCAAATCGTAGCCGCCCTGCAAATACAGCGCGTTCTGGTTATACCGGCCGCGCGGCAGCAGGAACAGGGTCTGCTGGAGCAGGCTGAAGTCGGCCGTCGAATAGAAGGTGTCGCCACCCTCGAAAGTGAGCCGGGGCGTGGCCCGGTACGAGAACCGTGCGCCGGCGTTGTGGTTCCAACTGTTCAATTCCCGGTGCATCGCATACAGCAGAAACTGGGGCTGATAGGTGAAAGAGACTTCCGACTTCGGACCCGGCGCCCAATACGAAAAGGCCGGCGCCGACACCTGCAGCACCGAATCGCTCACCTGCCCGCCGTTCACGGGAATTCCCGTGTCACGTCCGGAGCTGATACTGAAGGGAGCGGCATAATACACCGTACTGCTCTGCTGAGCCGCGGCGGAAGCCGCCGCACAGGCCAGCACTAGGGCCAAACTGATAGTTCGCATAATCAAGATTCTCCGCACTGGCTCCATGGCCAGTGCTTGGGGCCCAGTGTTCTCTACTCCACGTACAGCGTATCGAAGGGCTCCAGGTAGAACTCGCCGAACCTGTCACCCCTCAGGGCTTTCCCCAGGTCCAGCACGATGCGCTGCGCTTCCCGGCCGTGGTTGCGGATCACCACGACTTTGTCCCGCTTGGCGAAGTCCGTGAAACCGCCGGCCATGGCGATGGCTTCCAGCACCGTAATCCGCTGCTTGATGCGGTAGCGGTCGGGCTTGCGCACTTGGCCCAGCACCGAAAGTTTCGGGCTGTTGACCTCTTTCACGATGACGGTGACGACGGGATCCTCCAGGTACTGGTGCAACCCCGCGCGGACTTCCTGCTGCAACTGCGCAGCAGTCTTTCCGCTGGCGTCCAGCTCGCTGATCAAGGGCAGGGAGATCTTGCCGTCGGGCCGCACCACCACGGTGGCGGTCAATTCCGGCTCCCTCCACACGAACACCTCGATCACGTCTTCCGGTCCCACGCGGTACTCGTTCTCTCCGAAAACGAGCGGGGGCGTCAGGTTGACCGGCTTCTTGGGGGTTTCGGCCCGGACCACGCATCCCAGCCAGATCAACAACAGCACCGGCGCCAGAACTGCTTTTTTGCCCATAACTCCTCCGTACTCAGACTTTGGCGCTAGGACTTGCTGCACGAACAGTGCCAGCACCCGGTGGAACGCAAGTACTTAAGAAAGAAGGGGTTAGCCACCGGCGCGGGCCGTGGCCGGTTCAGGAAATGCCCTCGCGGGTGCGCTGGCGTGGAACTGCGATGCCTCAGGGGGGCGGGTCGGGGGGCGCCGCTCTCCCGCACGGCGGGATCGCGGCACAGTTGAGGATTGAACCACAAAGACACAAAGACCACAAAGGTTCACCAAGGATTCTCTTTGTGTATCTTTGTGTTCTTCGTGCCTTTGTGGTTCAAAACGCCGCTACTTCACCGGCAGCATCGCTTCCTTGCTGGGCAGGCCGTTGGCGATGAGCACCAAGGGAAGATCACCGGAAGGAAGCCCGGACTGATTGATTTTTGCCTTTGTTAACCGGACATTAGCGAGTATAAATTGCTTTTCGTTGGGCGAAATCGCTGTTCGTCGCGGAGACCCACCATGCTTCACAAGAGTGCCATCATCGTCCTGGTATTCCTGTGTCTTGCTTCCCACGCCGCGGCGCAGACCAGCGTCGGCCGTATTTCGGGCATCGTCACCGACGCTTCCGGCGCCGTGGTGCCCGGCGCTTCAATCGCCGTCATCAACGAAGACACGGGGATCAAATGGTCGCTGACCACCGACGCGAACGGCTACTACGTGGCACCCAACCTGCCGGTGGGCAATTACACCGTGCAGGCCCAGTCGGCGGGCTTCCAGCGGGCGCGCAAGACCGGCTTCGCGCTGGATTCCGACAGCCGCCTCACGGCCAACTTCGTTCTGCAGGTGGGCGAGCTCTCACAGAAGATCGAGGTGACCGAGGTGGCCGGCGAGACGGTCAACACCACTTCCGGCGAGATCGGCCGCGTGATCGATAGCGCGCAGGTGGAAGCCACCGCGCTCAACGGCCGCAACTACATGCAACTGGTCACGCTCATTCCGGGCGTCGCCGTTCTGGACGAGGACCAGATGGCGCTCACCACCAGCCTGAGCACGGCCAGCCAATCGGTGAATGGCAACCGCACCAACGCCAACTCCCTGACCGTGGATGGCGCGTTCAACATGGACGCCGGCAACAACTCCAGCCAGGTGAACAACGTCGGTGTGGACTTCATCCGCGAAGTGAAAATTCAGACATCCAACTTCTCCGCCGAATACGGGCGCATGTCGGGCGCTTCGATCAACGTCGTCACGCGCGGCGGACAAAACAGCTACCATGGCTCGCTCTTCGAGTTCCTGCGCAATGACGCTGTGGATGCCCGTAACTTCTTCGCCCCCGCTGTAGGGAAGCTGGATTTCAATAATTTCGGCTGGAACGTCGGCGGACCGGCCAAAAAGAACAAGCTGTTTTTCTTCGGCGGCCAGCAATACAAGATCATCCGCCGCGCGGCGGAGCCAGTCCGCTTCTCGATTCCCACCAGAGCGCAGCGGGCGGGAGATTTCAGCGCCGGCAGCACTAAACTCTACTATCCGGGCACCACCACCCAGATTCCCAATAAGAATATGGCTTCGCTCATTACCCCCGACGGCAAGGCCACCGCCGATGTCTTCACGGCCATGGAAAAGCAGGCCGTGGCCTACAACGATGCGGTCACCAGCAGCAACTCCACCTTTCAGGGCAACAACCCGTTTAACTCGCGGGAAGAGCTGGCGCGCATCGACTATCGCATGAGCGACAAGCACACCTTCTACGCCCGCTGGGTGCGGGACACCTACAACCTGTCCGATCCCTTCGGCGGCTCGTCAGACAAGCTTCCAGTTACGGCGACCAAGGAAATCCGCCCCGGGGGAAGCGCGCAGTTGGCCCACACAGCGGTGATCAGCCCCACCCTGATCAACGAAGCGAAATTCAATGCGCTTACCCTGCGCGACGACATCACCCCGACCGGCACATCCTGGAAGCGATCAACCTACGGCTTCACTTTTAGAAAGTATTACTCAGGAGGCGGCGGCGCGTACCCTGACGGCATCCCCTCGATCCAGGTTAACGGGCTGAGCTATTTCAACGGCCCGGCCGGCGCGGCCCAGTCCGCTTTCACCGACCTCAGCGTGGCGGACAACCTTACCTGGGTCCACGGAAAGCACACCATCAAGACCGGCGTGCTCATTACCCGCGCCCGCAAAGACCAGAACGGGAAAGCGCTGTATAACGGCCAGGCCAAGGTCAACAACAAAGGCAATCCCAATTCGACCGGCATCGCCTTTGCCGACGCCTTGGTGGGCTGCTTCCTGACATACACCGAAGCGAATTCGGACCCCGTTGCCTTCCTGCGCTTTACGCAAGCGGAATCCTATGCCATGGACGTTTGGAGAATAACGCGGCGGCTGAGCGTGGAAGCCGGTGTCCGCTACTATTTCATCCAGCCGACTCACGCACAGGCCAACAACCTGGTGAATTTCAACCCCAGCCTGTACGATCCGTCAAAAGCGGTAAAGGTCAACCAGGATGGAACGCTGATTCCGAATTCCGGCTTCGTTTACAACGGCCTGGTGCGCGCCGGCAACGGCGTTCCTGCCGACCAAGTCAGCAGAGTGCCCGGCGCCACTTCCCCCGACGTGCTCTCAGTGCCGGCCGGTTCGCCGCCCGGTTTTTTCAACTCCGGGAACGGGTTCGCGCCGCGCTTCGGGTTCGCCTATTCGCCACTCGGGCGCACTACCATTCGCGGCGGCTTCGGCCTGTACTACAACCGGCCGGAAACCTCCCTTATTTCGGGGATGATGAATACGCCGCCGTACCTGCAGACCGTGCAGCTTACCAATGGCTTTCTCGCCAACCTCACCGGCGCCACGGCGGCCGCTCCGGCGCCGATCGCCAACATCTCCGCCATCAATCCCAACCTGCGGAACACCTACACGATGAACTTCAGTTTCAGCGTGCAGCGCGAGCTACCCCACGGGGTGTTCGCCGACCTCGCTTACGTGGGCAACCTGGGCCGCCACCTCTTGCGCCAGCCGGATATCAATACCCCCAGCTTCGCCAACTACATGATAATTGCGGGCTACCCCTCGGCTTCGCGGCCCTCGGTGAACGCCTACCGCCCGTACCTGGGATTCTCGCAAATCAACATGCGGCTGAGCGATTCAAACAGCAACTACAACGCGCTGCAGGCCTACATGACGAAACGCAAGGGCGACTTGATGATGACCGCCAGCTACACCTGGTCGAAGGCGCTGGCTGACTCCAGCACCAACAGCGAGAACCCCGAGGACCCGTTCAATCGCCGGTTCAATTACGGTCCCACGACCTACGACCGCCGCCAGATCTTCGTCGCCACGTTCAACTACAGCTTCCCGCTTTTCCGCGGCCGGCGCGGCTTTACGGGCGCGGCCTTCGCCGGCTGGGAGCTGAGCGGCGTAACGCGCGCTCAGACAGGACCGAACCTGTCGGTCACTGAGGACGGCATAACGGGCGTCATGCGCGCCGATTACCTTGGCGGACCTGCCAACCTGCCTTCGGACCAGCGAAGTGCCGATCACTGGTTCAACACGGCGGCCTTTGTAGCCAGCCCTGAGACGCGGCGTGGGAGCTCCGGCATGGGCATCGTGACCGGCCCCGGCCTGTATGTGTGGGACACGTCGCTGCGCAAAAACCTCCGCATCACCGAGCGTTTCCGCCTGCGCTTCCAAGCCGACTCGACCAATTTGATGAACCACGCGAATTTCCGGAATCTGCAAGCCAAGACTTCCAATAAGCAATATGGCCAGGTCACGCAGTGCGGGCCGGCGCGCAATCTGCAGTTCGGCCTGAAACTCATGTTCTGAGCCCGGCAGCAGGGCAGAGCCGCTACTTCACTGGCAGCATTACTTCCTTGCTCGGTAGGCCATTGGCGGTCAGCACCAACGGAACATCGCCGGAGGAGAGTCCCGACGGGACCCTGAGATTCACCTGGTACAACCCGACGTAGCCGGGCGCCAGACCCTTGAACTGGATTTCGGCGGGCACGCCGCCGATGGTCGCCGTCAACTGGGTCCCGGCCACCAAAACGGCGGCGGGATTCGACGGCCCGGGCTCTCCGGTTTTGACGACAGGATCGGTAGGCCCCAGCCCGGTGGCATACACCTGAATGATCGTGCCCCGCACGGCGGGGTTTGCCTTGCCCACCAGCGCATTCTTCTCATCGAGTGCCGCGGCATGCGGCACCCCGCCGTCATCGTAGGTGAAGATGCCCGGCTGCACCGGGGCGAGCAACAGCGGCTCCGGCGGCGACACTTTGCCGTTCATGGTCAGCACCACCGAGGCGGCTGTGTTGCTGACCAACTCGACGGGGACCTGGGCGTTGACCTGCCCGTTGTTGGCGTAGAACAGCGGGGCGTCCTGATCGCCGATCTTCATTGCCAGACCGCCCAGGTTTGTGGGCAGCGGGAATCCTGCGACCCCTGTTGCCTGCGAAACCAGGTTGCGCCCGAACAGCGAGACGATGCTGCCCGGCGCCACCGGGGTCCTGGCGGCGAAACTCGCCCCGTTCACCACCCCCTCGGGATTGATCAGCGGCAGGTTGGCGGTGAAATCGGCCGGCTGGCTCAACAACTCGACCGTGGCCTCTTTCAACGGCGGGCTCAGCACCTTGATGGTCACCCGCACGCGGCTGTTGGAAAGCGGCACCCAGGTTCCCGAATACAACCCGTCGCGCAAGCTCTTCAGCAGCAGAGGCGCGTACCCGGCGCCCGCGAAAGTCGCCACCACTGTGGCGCTGGTGACCGCGTTGTTGCAGTTGTCTACCACCCGAACCATGATGGGCACCGGCCAGCCCACCAGCGACACGAAGTTGTTCGGCAGAAGCGTGCTGACGGCCTGGAGTTCCGTTGCAGCGCAACCGGCCTCGGGCCGCTCCAGTGCGGCCTGCGGGGAAACGCTGGCCGGGGTAATCAGCAGGATCACAGAGAGGTCCTGCGTCAAGCCCGCGCCGAAGTCCAGCGAGATGCTGCCGCGATAGACGCCGGCGCGGAGATTTCCAGCGCTTGCCTGCACGGCGACGGTGGCCGGGGCTGCGGCCGCAGCCGTGGCCTGCACTGGCGATGCCGAGAGCCAGGGCGCGCCGTCCGCGGTGGAAACCGAGACCTTGAAGGGCAGTGAGCCGCCGCCCAGGTTCTGCACGGAAAAAGCCTGCGCTGCCGGAGCGGCGCCGCCTTCGGCAGTCGCAAAAATGAAGCCGCTTGGCAACACCGAGGGGGTCGGCGCCGAGGTGGAGGCCAGCACACGCAAATGTACCGAAGCCAACTGCGGCGAGTTGGTCGCTCCTGCCGACGACGCGATCAGCAGGCCGTAATAGTTCCCGGCGGAAAGTCCGGCCGGGTTCACCAGCACGCCGATGGGCGCCGCCGTGGCCGGATCGGTGGTGGTCGAGCCGCTCGACTGGTCCACCGCAAGCCAGTTCCCGCCGCTGGGAATGGTCGCCAGCAGCTTCCAGGCCAGCGTGCCCTGGCCAAGGTTCAAAATCCTCAGCGTCTGTTTCAGCGAGCTGGGGCTGCTTTCCACCGTGGTGAACACGAAATCCGACTGGCTCAGCAAGATGATGGTGGCTGGCGGGTTGACGGTCAGCGCCACGAAGACGCTTTGCTTCCCCCCAGCGGCTGTGTCCGTGACCTGAATCGAGCCCAGATAAACGCCGGATGCCAGGCCGGCCGGATTGGCGCTGACCGTTACGTTGGCCGGGGCCGATCCCTGCGCAGCCGACAGCTTCAGCCAGTCGCCGCCATTGCTGGTAGTGGGGCTGGCGGTCCAGCTCAGCGCTCCGCTTCCCGCGTTGGTGATGGAGATCGCCTGAGACACGGTCGCGCCGCTGCCCTGCGGCGCTTGGAAGCTGAGGAATTGCGGAGAGACGGCCAGTTGCGCCGGCGATACCACTGTCAGAGTGACGGGGAGGGTCTGCGGCGAATTTGTAGCGCCGCTAAGCGCTGAGATCACGACCTGTCCGCGGTAAGTGCCGCCGGGCAACCCCGGAGTGATCGCGTCAACAAGAACGCTTGCCGTGGTGGGGGCGTTCCCTCCCGGTGGGCTGACAAAGAGCCAGCCGGAGCCTGTGGTGTAGCTGACCGTTCCAAGCCAGGTTAGTGTCCCGCCTCCCAGGTTCGAAACGGCGACGTTACGTGGCGGCGGGTTCGTCCCAACGCTGGTGGTGAACTCCAGCGACGCCGGAGACAGGCCGATGACCGGGTCGCCGCCGGCCGCGTTGACATTCAGGCTCACAGAAATGGTCGCCGGTGCGCTACCCTGCGAGGTGATAGACACTTCTCCGGTGTAACTTCCTGTTGTCAGGCCCGCCGTATTCACGGAAACCGAAATATTGGCGGGTGTCGTGCCCGAAGCGGGCGAAACCGAAAGCCAAGTGCCGCCGGCGGCGGTGGACGCCGTGGCGGTCCAGGCAATGGCCGAGCCGCCGGGTGCGGCCAGCCGCACGGTCTGCGCCGGCGGGCTGGCAGCGCCGCGCAAGACTGAAAAGGCCACTGAGCCCGGTGAAACGCTGAGGCTGGAGGCGGAGGCCTGCGTCACGGCGAAGGTCTGCCCGGCAACTGTCAGCGCCCCGCCGCGGGAAGCGCCGCTCGCGTTGGCGGCCGCCGAATAGCTTACCGTGCCGTTGCCTGTCCCGGTGCTGCCCGATGTGACTGTAAGCCAACTCGCGTTGCTCGCTGCCGTCCAACTGCAGCCCGCCGGCGCCGTCACCGTCACCGAACCGCTTCCGCCACTATCAGGCAGGGACTGGCTGGTGGGAGAAATAGAGTAGCTGCAACTGGGCGCTGCCGCCGCCTGGAACACGGTGACGGTTTGCCCGGCTATGGTTAGCGTGCCGCTTCGGGAACTCGTGCTCGTGTTCGTAGCCACCGAGTAGTTCACCGTCCCGTCGCCGCTGCCGCTGCTGCCCGAGGTAATGGTGATCCAGCTTGCGTTGCTCGCCGCCGGCCAGCCACAGCCGCTCGCCGCCGCAACTCCCACGCTGCCGTTTCCGCCGCTGCCCGGGAAGGATTGACTCGTCGGGGTGACCGCGTAGGCGCAGGTGGCCGCCGCCTGCGTCACGAGGAAGGTCTGCCCGGCAATCGTCAGCGTCCCTGTGCGGGAAGCCATGCCCAGGTTGCCCGACACCGAGTAGCCTACCGTCGCGCTGCCAACTCCGCTGCTGCCCGAGGTAATGCTCGTAATGCTCGTAATGCTCAACCAAGGCGTGTCGCTCGTGACTGTCCACACGCAACTGCTGGGCGTCGTCAGCGCCACGCTGCCGGCTCCGCTCTTGGCCAACACGAGCTGGCTGGTGGGCGAGATGGAATAAGTGCAGGCGATGCCCGCAGGCGCGATCTTGGTAATGAAAGCAGTGGTGGTGCTATATCCGCTCTTCTGACGCTGGAAGGGACTCACGGTCGGAAAGTTGACCGATGCCGTGCTACCGGCGACATAGGCGTTTCCGGAAAAGTCGAGGGCAACCGCACTGCCAGAGTCCTCATCGCTGCGGCCCAGATAGGTGGAGTAGACTAAAGCGGAGCCCGTGTCGTTCAGTTTGGACACGAAAACGTCGTTGTACGGTCGGCTCTGCCAGTCCACGCCGCCGCCGTACACGGCTTGGAAGGGACTCGCCGTGGGAAAGTCCGCCGAACTGGTGTATCCCGTAACGTGGGCGTTGCCGGAGGAGTCCACGGCAATGCCGTTGCCCGCGTCGTCGCCGCTGCCGCCCAGGTAGGTGGAGTAGACCAGCTTAGAGCCGGCGGCGTTCAGTTTGGCCACAAACGCATCGCCCGCCTGTCCGTAGACAGCACTGATACCACCGCCATACGCAGCCTGCAAGGGACTCGCCGTGGGGAAATCCGCAGATTGAGTACGCCCGGTGACGTAGGCGTTGCCGGAAGAGTCTACGGCGATCCCGGTGCCAACGTCATCCTTGCTGCCGCCCAGGTAGGTGGAATACAGGAGAGCGGAGCCCGTGGCATTCAGCTTTGCCACGAACGCATCATGGTAGCCGCCGCCGTGCTGCGGCTGCAAGGGACTCACCATGGGGAAGCCCGTCCAATCGGTGGACCCCGTAACGTAGGCGTTACCGGAAGAGTCGAGCGCGATGGCCGCTCCCTCGCTATGGGTGTAGCCCGCACTGCCTAGGTAGGTCGAGTAGACCAGGGCGGAGCCCATAGCGTTCAGCTTCGCCACAAACGCGTCCGTGTCGCCTTTTAAGGTTGCCTGGATCGGATTCGCCAGCGGGAAGTTCGCAGAGTAGGTATGCCCCGTGACGTAAGCATTGCCAAGGGAATCGACAGCGATGCCCAGACCGCTTGCGTAGTCTTTGTCGCCACCGAGGTAGGTGGAATAGAAAAGAGCGGAGCCGGTAGCGTTCAACTTCAGCACAAAGGCCTTTGTGCTGGACCCGAGCGTGGGTTGCAGGGGACTCGCCGTGGGGAAGTCGGGAGACGTGGTCGAGCCGGTGACGTAGGCATTGCCGGAAGAATCCACGGCAATCGCGCGGCCCATGTCGTTCGCAAAGCCGCCGAGGTATGTGGAGTACACCAGAGCCGAGCCCGTCGCGCTCAGTTTTGCCACAAAGGCATCACCGTAGCCGCCGCCACCGGGGGTAGCCTGCAGAGGGCTGGCCGTCGGGAAGTTGGTGGAATAGGTAGTGCCGGTTACGTAAGCGTTGCCGGCCGAGTCCACGGCGATAGCGTTGCCCTGGTCGTTACTGCTGCCTCCGAGGTAGGTGGAATAGACCAGCACAGGATCGACGACCAGCGGGCGGCTGGAGTCGTATGAGCCGATCTCAAAGCCAACCCGGTGCGAGTGCGGATCCCGGCTGCGCCGGGACAGGTCGCGGAACGCGGAGTCACAGAGCACAAAGCGGCCGGGGATGTCGCGGCGGTGGTCGGCGATCTGCTGGTAGACGATGGGCTTGTGCTGGCGGACTTCACCGCCGCCGACGTGCAGCACCAGATCCCCGGCGCTGTCGATCTCGATGCGGCCCGCGCCTTCCACTTCGAACTTGATGGCTCGCGGGTCGGCGCCCGGCTCTACCACAAAGTCGTACTCAAGCTGCCGCTGGTTGCCGTAGTGCACCAGGTTGACGCCGGGATACACGTCGCGGTACTCGACCTTGCGGTAGGTGGGAACGTTCGTGCGCCACCTCGACGGGTCGTTGCCGATGAAGTAGTTGCTCTTGCCGGGCAGCTCCTCCACGCCTCGAGCTTCAGCGTTCGGGTTGGCGCCGACGAGCCGCATTCGGAGCGTTACCGGCCGGGCCAGTTTCGGATTTCGGATTTCGGATTTCGGATTTCGAACCCCCGTCTCGAAGGCTGGGCGGTTTGCATTCCGCAATCCGAAATCCGCGGCCTGTCCCGGCGGGGCCGGGATCCGCAATTGCAGCACTGCTTCGGTGGGTGTCAGAAACAGGTTGTAGCCCTGGCCGCGAGAGAGAAATATTACCTGCGGGTCGGCTTGGCCCTGGTTGGCCTCGAAGCTCAATGACAGGTTGCCGTAATTGGCGACGATGTGGGGCCCTGTCTGTTGTGGAGCAGAACGCCGAGGCGGGTGGCCCACGGTGGGATCGAACCGCAACACAGCAATCCCGGCGGCGCAAAGCAGCGCCAGAGCGAGGACGCGGGGCAACCAGAGGCGCTTCGGCCCCATGGGAACCTCCTAAGCTCGGAACGATTGGACTAGACAACCGCCCGGGATACCAGGTGGCCCTCGGGGATTCCTACCGCATGGCCCGTAAGTACGGCCCTTGAGTCTTAGTCACTGTACTCCCGGCGAAGGCCATTAGCAAGCCGGCGGGCGCGGGCGGCAGAAGTCTGACCCGACGTTCGGCTGCTCGACGCCTTACTCATCAACGGGGCGGCAAAGCCGCCAACCGGGCCCCCGGCCCGCGAACCATCCGGGTTACTTCGCCGCGGGGCCTCTGCTTTTGAGTGCGGCCGGTACGGGTAATCGGTCTACGAAACCCTAATCGGTTGTTGGCCGTCAATCGACCAGCTCACGCTCGATTTGCTCCAGCGTTTTGCCCTTGGTTTCCGGTACGCGGCGCAGGATAAAGATGAAGCCCGCCGTGCAGACACCTGAGTAGAGCCAGAAGGTCTTGGCCGCGCCGAGCGAGGCATTGAGTATCGGGAAGGTATAAGTGAGGATAAAGCAGGCCAGCCACAACGCCGATACAGCCACGCAGATGGCCGCGCCGCGAATGCGGTTGGGAAAGATCTCGGCGATCAGCACCCAGGTGACCGGCGCCAGCGAAAACGCATAGCAGGCAATCGTGGCCAGCACCGGCGCCACCACCACCAGGCCCTTCAGATGGAAGTGGTAGCACAGGCCGATCAGGG
>Ga0315280_10001752_pt1 | contig 36518 bp, 25 predicted proteins | sample YL17G06_40_MG_FD_203697 | JGI IMG/M metagenome (GOLD analysis project Ga0315280, IMG submission 203697) | Sediment microbial communities from Yellowstone Lake, YNP, Wyoming, USA - YL17G06_40 | ecosystem: Environmental > Aquatic > Freshwater > Lake > Sediment | place: USA: Wyoming | collected... | reverse complement strand
GGCTTATTGATACGGCTGAAAGTAAATTTGGCAGGACCGACCTGCTGGTAAATAATGCCGGCGTTGCCCCTCTAAAACGGACTGATATTCTCGAAGCGACCGAGGAAAGCTTTGATAGAGTCGTCGGAGTAAATCTTAAGGGGCCATACTTTTTGACCCAGCTTGTCGCCAACTGGATGATAGAGCAAAAAAAGCAGTTTCCACAGCGCGCCTTTCGGATTGTGAATATCGGCTCAATCTCTGCATATACCAGCTCGCCCTCGCGCGGCGAATACTGCGTAAGTAAAGCTGGCGTCTCTATGATGACGAAGCTTTATGCGGACCGGCTCGCCGAATATAATATCGGAGTGTTTGAAATCAGCCCCGGTATTATAGAAACGGATATGACCAGTGCCGTCAAAGATAAGTACGGCAGACTGATAGCAGAAGGGCTGACGCCGATCAGGCGATGGGGCAGGCCTGAAGATGTTGCAAAGGCAGTCGGTGCTATCGCCGAGGGCAGACTCGATTTCTCAACCGGCACCGTGATAAATGTCGATGGCGGCTTTCACCTGAGAAGATTGTAGGGAACGCAAGTGCACATCAAAAACGCAATCACGACACTATTAAGAGACGGATTTATCCTCGTCTTCAATCAGGATAAGCTCGACATCGTAAGAACCGCCGATGCTCTTATAAAGGCAGGTGTCAACAATATGGAAGTAACCTGCCGGATAAAAAGGCCTCTGGAAAAACTTGCCCGCCTGCGTAAGGAGCTTCCCGATTTTGTCGCAGGTGCGGCAAGTTTGCTCGACTGGCCGGGTATGCTTGACGTTTACAATAAGGCGAATCCCAGGAACCCGCTGCCTACGCTTCAACAGGCTGTCGATGCGGGAGCATGCTATCTTGTGTCGCCCGTTAATTTCAGCAACGAGAGCTTCGAGAAATTTGCCGGCAGGATGCCTATGATACCCGGATGCGGCACAGCCACTGAGATTGTCAGCCAATTCTCCAAGGGAGCGAATCTTTGCAAGGTATTTCCAGCTAAGGAGCTTGGCGGCCCGGCATTTATTAAGGCAATAGATCCCGCTATTCACAGGACCATTAGTCTGGTGCCGACCGGCGGGACGAACATCGGCAACATTCCAGACTATATTGATGCGGGGGTTCTGGTACTGGGTGGCTCATTCAGTATGATTGAAGATGCCACAGTGAACAAAATTATCGACGAGCAGGACTACACCCTCCTGGCGAAGGAATTGGCTGTGATTAAGCAACTGATAGACGACCTGCGGGAGGAAAAATATCCCGAGCTCGATTTTGTTAAGGATTCCGTTGAACAGATAAGCCAGGTTACCGGCAGAAATTTCAACGTTACATAGCACAATGATTTCAAATTTATGGGACAAATATCCGGTCAAACTATTGCTTTCCATCACTACGATACCGTAATTGTCGGCTCAGGAGCGGCGGGGCTAAACTGCGCGGTTCACCTCTACGAGTTTATGAGTCGTAAAGGGGTCAAAAATCCGCAGGAAAGAATTGTCATAGTAACTGCGGGGCTGGGTCTGGGTGCATCGCGTATGAGCGGCTCTGACAAGCAGACCTATTATAAGATAGGCACAAGCCCCGACGTGCCGGATAGTGCCGAGGAATTCGCAAGAACTTTAACTGCTGCCGGCTGCTGCCACGGTGACTTGGCACTTGCAGAGGCGGTCGGCTCACTGCGTGAGTTTTACCATCTTGTTCACGCGGGCGTCCCTTTCCCAACAGATTCTATGGGCGCCTTTATCGGATATAAGACGGACAACGACCCTTTTGAAAGGGCGACTTCCGCCGGGCCGAAAACGAGTAAGTTTATGAGCGAATGTCTCCAGAAACAGCTCGAGCGATATGGCGTCAAAATCTATGACAATCAGGAGGTTGGTCTATTGCTTACGGTTGGCTCCGGACAATATAAGCGCATCGTGGGCGTTGTTACCATAGATAAAAAAGCCATTGACCGGTCGAATTATGCCATAAACGTTTTCCTCGGGCGAAATTTTGTATTCGCTGCCGGCGGGCCGGGCGAACTTTACAAAGCCAGCGTCTATCCAAAGGGTCAGGTTGGCATTCACGGCCTGGCATTCAAGGCCGGTTTGATTGGCGAGAATCTGACCGAATCACAGTTTGGGCTTGCGAGCATAAAGTTTCGCTGGAATGTCTCCGGCACGTATATGCAGGCGATCCCGCGTATCTTCAGCACCGATGCCACGGGAAAAGACGAGCGGGAATTCCTGGCCGACTTTTTCCCATCGATGGGCAAAATGGCAACGAATATCTTCCTTAAAGGTTATCAGTGGCCTTTTGACCCACAGCGTATCGAGGGCGGGCAGTCATCGTTGATTGACATTCTCGTATTTAATGAGACGAAGAGGGGTAGGAGGGTTTTTCTGGACTTTCGCCGCAACCCCATCCCTGATTTGAGCAAGAGCGGTCATTCAATGAAGGATTTTAATCTTAATGACCTTGAGCCGGAGGCAAACAAGTATCTCAAGAGGGCTGGTGCACTTCGGAATACGCCCCTCGAACGGCTCTTCGCTATGAATCCGCTGGCTATCGAGATTTATAAAGAGAATGGTATTGACTTGTATTCGGAGCCGCTTGAGATTGCGATTTGTGCCCAGCATAACAATGGCGGTTTTGCCGTTGATAAATGGTGGCAGTCCAATATACCCCGCACCTTTATAATCGGCGAGATGGCTGCCACTCACGGCGTGAAGCGGCCGGGCGGAGCCGCCCTTAATGCTGGCCAGGTCGGCGGCTTGCGAGCAGCAGAATATATTGTCAATGTCTATGGTTGTCCCGACGACGGCGAGCTTGAAAAGTTGCACAATCAACCTGAAATCAAACAGCAGTTGAGTCAATTTGTCGCCGGGCTTGAAAGCTATAAACGTTCAGCCGGTTTGGTGCCCGAGGAGGTAATAGAAGAGATTCAGAGCCGTATGACCACATCAGCGGGGCATATAAGAGAACTCAATGATGCCGGTAAGGCTTTACAGGAGGCCGTTGGGCTTTATAAAGATATACAAAAGAACGGCTTCAAATTACAGGGCCGTAACGGCATTATAAGAGCAATCCAGGCAGAGCATCTATCTTTAACGAGCGTTGCATATCTTAAAGCGATTGTTGAATTGCTAAAGTTCGGCAGTGGCTCGCGTGGTTCACATCTCGTGCTGTCCGAAGATGTCCCGCCGAAGGCGGGAGGGATCAAACCCGGCTCCGCCGGGCAGATACATCCTGATATTATTAACAAAGCGACCAGCAAGGCTCTGCGGTTCAAGCCGGAGAATAAAGAGCTTCGAGATTCTGTATTACAGATTGAGTATGACGAGGCCGCCCCCGATTTGTTTCGCTGCAGAACCATACAAGTCAGGCCGATGCCAGCCGACAGAAAGGCGTTTGAGCCGGCCTGGCAGGATTATAGAGAAGGAAAAATCTACATGTCTTATCGAATTTGAAATCTCAAATTTCAAATTTGAAATTATCAGGCAGTCTTAATGATTGTTCGGGCGGTTAAATGGGTTGGTGGTGTTAATGGGTATCTCTCGCTTGTGGACCAGCGGCAGTTGCCCGGCAAATTTGTCAAATTGCAGTGCCGCAGTATCGAGCATCTTTACAAAGCCATCAGGACGCTCGCTATCCGCGGCGCCCCTGTGATAGGGGTAGCAGCAGCTTATGGGCTGGTTCTTGCTATGCAAAAATCGGCCGCCTCTGATTCTCTGCAGGAGGGACTTAAGGTTTTGGAGCGGTCTTGCAAGTATCTGGCATCCTCGCGTCCGACAGCGGTGAACCTGTTCTGGGCTCTTGATAGAGTTCGGCAAAGCGCCCGGCAATATGTCGTAACCCAGATGAGAGCAAAGCCATCCAACATAAATAAACTTCGCAAGGCTGTTCTTACCGAGGCGAACTCTATTTATCAGGAAGATGTGGATATGTGCCGGCGGATTGGCCAAAATGGCCAGAAGTTTATCAAAGATGGCTTCGGTATCCTGACGCATTGCAACGCAGGTGCACTTGCCACCGCAGGGCAGGGGACGGCTTTGTCGGTGATTTTTGAGGCACATAAAAAAGGAAAGAAGTTCAGGGTTTATGTGGATGAGACCCGGCCAATGCTTCAGGGCGCCCGGCTGACCGCCTGGGAGCTAAAGCGAGCAGGCATCGATGTTGTAGTTATCTGTGATAATGTGGCGGGATGGCTGATGAAGCAGGGCAAGATAGACGCTGTTATAACCGGCGCCGACCGAATCGCAGCAAACGGCGATGTGGCAAACAAAATCGGCACTTATAGTTTAAGCATCCTCGCCGGAGAGCACAGCATACCGTTTTATGTCGCTGCACCATCGAGCACATTCGATTTGAGCATAAAAACCGGAGCTGAAATACCTATAGAGCAAAGACCTGCGGAGGAGATAATCCACCTGTGGCGGACGAAAACACAAATTACCCCTCACGGTGTTAGTGTGTATAATCCGGCTTTTGATGTTACAGAGGCGCATAATATCACCGCCATCATTACCGAGCGAGGCGTCATTGAAAACCCCAACGTTGAGAACATTTCTGAACATTTTGGGCTAATATTGAACCCCCGAAAGGCTCGTAACCGCGGGAAGTAAACTTATGACAGAGCCGAAAGGTCAAACTTCAATGCCATCTGAAGCCGAAACCGGTGAGCAACTGGATGAACGGTTTCTACTTCGCTGGCGAAAACGCAATTCCTATTACTACAATTGGCTGGATAGAATCTATAAATTTGTAGTTCGCCCCGGCAGCAGAGTTTTACACGTTGGCTGTGAATGTGGTGACATCCTGGCAGCGGTCGAGCCATCTTACGGGGTCGGAGTGGATGAAGACCCGCAAGCTATAGCACTGGCAAAAAAACGATTTCCACACCTGAATTTCTACACGATGGACCCGCACGAGTTACACCTCGATGAAAAATTCGATTATGTTCTTATCTGCAACTCACTGGGAAGGTGGCACGACATTCAGCAGGTACTCGAGCGAATCCATCCATCGACAACTGATAGCACACGAATTGTGATAACCTATTACAATTATCTTTGGGAAGGTATTCTTCGGCTTGGGTCGGTTATCGGCGTTCGCCGGCCACACACATACCAGAACTGGCTTCCGCCCAAAGATATTGTGAATTTTCTGACATTGACCGATTTCGATGTCATTCGGACCGCATCTTACCTGATGCTGCCGAAGCGTGTTCCGCCGCTGACAACTTTTTGCAATTATTTTCTTTCCTTGCTGCCGGGATTTCGACTCTTTAACCTGGTGAATCTTGTGATAGCCCGCCCCGCGGCCGCTCCGGTGCGTGATGAGGATTTGTCGGTTTCCGTAATAGTGCCTTGCAGAAATGAACGCGGCAATATCCCGGATGTGGTGACACGAGTTCCGCAGATGGGCCGTGAGACGGAAATAATCTTCGTTGACGGCAATAGCACGGACGGCACAGTCGAAGAGATAGAAAATCAGATAAGGCAGCACCCCCATCGCAAGATTCGTTTGCTCCATCAGGGCCAGGGGGTGGGCAAAGGCGATGCCGTAAGAAAAGGTTTTGCTGCCGCAAAAGGGGATGTGCTGGTTATCCAGGATGCGGACCTGACTGCCCCGCCTGAGGATTTGCCGAAATTCTTTCGCGCTTTGCGCGATGGCAAAGGCGAATTCATCAACGGGTCGCGGCTTGTTTATCCGATGGAAAAGCAGGCAATGCGATTCTTGAATCTTCTGGCAAATAAATTTTTCGGGGCGTTATTCAGCTGGCTGTTGGGACAGAGGTTCAGGGACACCCTTTGCGGCACAAAAATGATTCGCAGAAAAGACTACGAGCTTATAGAGGCCAACCGCTCTTACTTTGGCCAGGGCGAAGCCCTGGACGGGATCAAACCCGCCTTCGGCGGGTTCGACCCATTTGGCGACTTTGACCTTATCTTCGGGGCGGTAAAGCTCAACCTTAAAGTCGCCGAGGTGCCGGTGACATATCGTGCGAGGACTTACGGCAGTACGAATATCAGCCGTTTTCGACACGGCTGGCTGCTGCTTAAGATGAGCTGGGTAGCGTTTAAGAAAATCAAGTGGCTCGGAAGGACGCGGTAGGGCAACAGCATAAAAGAAGTTCGAAATTCAAAATGCGAAGTGCAAAATTTACGTCGATTCGGGCTGGACGGGTAAAAACTCAAAATGGTGGACTCGACCGCTTCCGTTTTCTTGTCCCCATCCTGCTATTTGCTGTGATGGTCCTGGTTCCTTCTGCCGCCGTCAAAATTTTTGCCGGCTGCTGTCTGCTGATTTCATTGAGGACTTTCAACAGCATAACTCGCGGCAATGCGTTTACCCTGCTGATGGTGATTTTCCTTATGGCATACGTATTCTCACCCTACTGGCTTGTTCCTGCCGCCGCAAAGAATAGTTCGCTGGTTGAGACTTTAGGCCGGCTGCCTCTTATGATACTCACGATATGTATTTTGTTACTTCTCTGTATATCATGGGCCTGGGCTGCCTCCGGATCGGTTCTCGCGGTTCGGCCTGAAAAGCAAAAGCAACGCTACCGTGACCTCCTATCACCTGTCATCCTGGCCTTGGTTATTCTGGCATTCAACTACGCTCCGCTCCACAGCAACATCCCCGTCCAGGGCGATGAAGAGTGGCATATATGGCGGTTCCAGGTACTCAGGAGCATCCTTGAACCCTTTTTCAAAGGCCCGAACGCGGCAACTACCGCAATCGTTATCTTTTTGGTTATGGTATTCTTACTCTGGCCCAAAAAAATCCAAACATCAGTAAAAATCCTCATAATCACTGTTGTTGTAGTATTTTTCTGCCTGTACAAAGGCTTCCCAAATGTGCCAAGGCTCGATTATTTACTGATAAGATATCCTTTTATACTATCCTGGTTTCATCAACTCGGCCCGATTTGGGAACGGAACCAGCTCAACGAAGCCATGTTCAGGCTGACGCCAATGCTATCGACGTTCGCCATTGGTTATTTTTTGCTGTGGGCGCAAAAAAGGCACCAAGCAGCAGCCCTGCCGGCCCTTCTGTTTACCGCGGCATTTGCATTGACGCCGAACCTTTACTATCACACGACGATTCTCTATCTTGAGCTGCCCGCACTTGTCTTGTTGACCGTGGCCTTATACTTTATTGAGCCGATTCTTATGGTGGATTATAAGGCCGTCCGTTCCTGCCCCGGGTGGTACGCCCTCCTTGCGGCGGGGTTCCTAAAGGAAACCACACTCACATTCATCGTCGGAATAATCGCATTGCGGCTGCTGGTCCGAACAGGGACATTATTGAAACAAAAACAACTTAACGGCAAAGCCGTCCTTTATGAAATCGCCGTCATTTTCTCCATAGCAACTCCGCTGGCCACGTATCTATTCTTTAGAATGTGCTTTGGTGACGTCCGCGGCTACAAACCGGATTTCAGCCGCCTGACCGACCTGTATCTATTGGGCATAGCCGTAAAGTCTCTATGGAGTCAATTTGGAGCCACTCTGATTTTAGCGGTGGCCGGACTGCTCATTGGATTTGTCAAATCTCGATTCACAGTCAACATCGCTCTGATATTTCTGTTTGTTTTCCATTTCTTTTTCCACTTTTTCGACGCAGCGGCATGTTGGGTGGGCCTCGCCCGCTTCAACCTGTTTCTTTTCGCACCGCTCGCCGTCGCAGCGATTACATTTCTCGAATGGGTGGCTGCGAAAAGACAAATCGTGACGATAATCGCCGCTTTGCTCTGCACTATACTCAATCTGTGGCTCTCACCGGTTGCATTAGGGGGCGAAAAGGACCCGAAATGGGCAAGTCCGGTTGAAAAAAGCGCGGCAGAATATTATTTCCCACAGGAGCAAGCCGTTGAATGGCTAAAGATAAACCGCCCCGGCTGGCCCGTTCTTGCCGGCGGCGCAACCGCCAAGCCCCGCCTCGAATGGTATTTTATGAAGGCAAATTACAAGACAGAGGTGCGCATCCTTCCGGCAGACCCCAAAATTCCTTCTTACGAAGCTCTTAAACTCACGCTTGCCGAGGCTCAAAACATCCGCTGTCCTTTAGTGCTCTTTTACAGGATGCAGCCCGGACCAACCCTGAACGAGGAGGAAAAATCCCTTATGGGCTACAAAGTAGCTGGCGTGTTCAAAAATAAGTTCCTTGCCCTGGTGCTCTATCAGCTTGATACGTTGCAGAATCGGAAGTAGCCGCAGGCGTTGGATTCAAATGAACCTGGTCTTGATATGGCCGGCCTTACATTCTTGAAATTCAAACGAGCGCTTGATAAAATGAAATGTTAGCCCCCACGTCTTGCTGTCGCAAGACAACAGTGGGGGAAACGCGTTAGATGAGGAAATGTCAGGTGAAGATTCTCGAACTACTCAAAATGCCTCAGGCAAGGGGTATTAAAGACCTTGATGACCCCGCAGCCACAATGCTGCATGCTGAAATCATCCGGCAAAAGCCGTTTCTTAGAAAATTATACACCGATTTCTACAGACAGTTCATAACAGCCGTGCCTGATTTTGAAAGCAAGGTCATCGTTGAACTCGGCAGCGGCGGTGGCTTTATTAAAGAAGTCGTTCACAATGTCATTACATCGGACGTGCTTGAAGTGCCGACCGTGGATATGGTTTTTTCCGCCCTCAAAATGCCCTTCGAGGATGCCGGCGTTGATGCCTTCTTTATGGTCGATGTTCTTCATCATATCACCAACCCGAGAGGATTTTTCACAGAAGCCCTGCGGTGTCTTAAAGTCGGCGGCAAAATCGTTATGATTGAGCCGGCAAATACCTGCTGGTCGAGATTTATCTACAAAAACTTTCATCACGAAATTTTTGACCCACGGGCAAAATGGGAGCTCGCCGCAGGTACGCAAGGTCCCCTTTCGCAGGGAAATGGCGCACTGCCGTGGATAATCTTTAAGCGTGACCGACAGATATTTGAAAAAGAGTTTCCGGCCCTGAGAATCGTTGGAATCCAAAATCATACGCCCCTGCGGTACTTGCTTAGCGGCGGCCTGACATTGCGGCAACTGGTCCCATCGTTTGCATATCCGGCAGTTAAGGCGATAGAATATGTGTTGTCCCCTGTGAATAATCTGGTCGGTATGTTTGTGACAATCGAGCTGGAAAAGGTTAACCCGCCAAAGGCAGGATAATTCGTGGTTAGTCGTTCGTGGGACGAGATACGTGGAATGAGCAGGCAAAAGGATAGAAAGTTTAAGTCAAGACATAAGCAGGCGGCGTTGAAAAGCGCCCCTGTTGACGCCGTCAGCCAGCAGGAGGCCCAGGCGATTGCCGGGCGGGAAAGATACTTTGAGTTTTTCCTGATAGCAGCACTTCTGTCTTTTGGCGTATATCAGTCGGTCCTGTATTTTGGTCATAAGCTTATACCGAATCCTGATTTTGTCTGTTTTGCCCAGCTTGGCCATGAGCTTCTGTCTTTTAAGCTTCCATCGAGCTTTATGCGAGCTCCGGTCCTCGGGCTTTTGCAGGCCGCTTTAAGCCACATCGTAGGTGGCCAGCGTCCTGATTTAACAGCCGGCTGGCTGCTTAACGCCATATTCCATCCGTTCAATCTGGTCCTGCTGTATTTGGTGGGCAAAAGAATCGTGGGCAAATCTGCCTTGTGGATTGCGATAATCGCCATACTCAATCCGTGGGTAATTTATATGCTCACCGAACCTGTTGTCGAGACGACTCTGCTATTTTTCACACTTCTAACTTTTTACTTTATACTTAAACGTTCTAAATGGTCTTATGTGTTTGCTTCGATAGCAACAATGGTGCGGTACGAAGGGGCGGCATTGATTATGGCTGCCTTTGTGATGGATATGATTCACAGCACCAGCAGGCGTCAACGGATTCACGCCTTGCTTTATTCGGCCCTGGCTGCCCTGCCACTGGCATTGTGGATGCTGGGGACCGTTTTGACCTGGAAGGCACAGACAGGCCATTATTTCGATGTTTTCACGAAACAGTACGCCGAGGCATTCACCCAGCCGGTCGAGCAAAGGACAGGTTTGGTGCTGCACAGCAAGTTACTTTGGGAGGTAGGATTTCGGCCTTTGTTACTTTCAACAGCAGCCGTGAAAGCTATGTTCATGTTCAGCAGGTTAACTGCCGCGGAACTTAGCTCAATGAGAACACTCTTTGGTGCCAGCCAGATTATCACCGCAGCCAGCTTCGCTTTCGGCTCTATCTACGGATTGTGCAAACGCAGGTGGGAAATCCTGTTTTTGCTATTATTCCTTGTGCCGTATTTTCTGCTGCACGCGAGGTATCCTTATCCCTTTCAGAGATTTCATATCAACATCTTCTGGATAGTCCTACTTATATGCTTATTTGGTTTGCAAAGCATCTGGCCTGCCCGACGGACAAGCCTCTGGGTAGGCGGGCGTCTTTTGGATAGGAATGGACGAGCACCTAAGGGTCTCGTTGTCGTATTACAGGTCTTAATCGCCGTAATATCCGCTGTTTGGCTCGTTTCGCTGGTTTTGTACTTACCCAAAATAGCTTCTATCAGCCCGCGGTCGGTCTGGCTGCCCTTTGTGGCAATGATACTGGCAGGACTTATTTTTGCAGGACGACTCTATGTTCACAAACTCCGGAATTTGTTGCGGGAGCTTTCTATATTAGCGTTGGTATGCCTGATTATTGTGTCGAATCAATTTTCACTCGTGAGGGTTGTTGGTGATGGTCAAACGGAAAAGGAGTTTAAGGATTTGGCGGACTGGTATATAGCTAATGCCGGAGCAGGCGAAAAAATGGGCGTCTATATGGCCACCGTAGTTAAGATATTCGCCCCCAAATTTGCCCAGGACATCGTTGCTTTGCCAAAGGCCGACAGCCCTGAGGAATTTGTCAAGGCCTGTTTCGACCAGAATATCACCTATGTTGTGTGGGCTACCAGGGAAGGCGCCAGAGAAGACCATACAGGTTACAGGCAGCTTGGCCTGCACAAGAATATAGCGCATCTGGCTACGCCGAAAAGCACAGGGCCTTATCAGTTTGTTACGCAGGTCGGCTCAGAAAGAGGGTATGTAAATATATTCAGCCTTCGCAGGCCGGCTGATGCTGCTGAGCCTGCCTCCGGTTCACCATAGGCCGCCATAGGCGGTTTATTTTTTTAGCTGCCTTAGTTTACAGCGATAACCTCTTTGACCTCAGGCACTCTCTCCCTCAGAAATCTTTCAATGCCCATTTTCAGCGTCATCATCGCCCCCGGGCAGCCCTGGCAGGCGCCCTGCAGGCGAATCTTGACGGTGTTATCGTCCTCGGTTCCGACCAACTCTACGTCGCCGCCGTGGCTTTGCAGGGCCGACCGGACCGTCTCAATTACTTCTTTAACCTTTTCTTCGAAGGTTTTTTCGCTGTTGGCTTCGCCGCAGCCGCATTTTTCACACATAGCAAATCTCCAAAAGTCCTATTTAACCTCGACTATTCTATCAACAGATTACTGCTTGAGCCAGATGTTTTTTGCTAATGTGCAGGTATAGAGTCGTCCGACCTCAGAAATTATGCCGTAACCTGTCCAAAATCCTGTGTTTGCAGCAGGGCCTTCAAAAAATATCTCGATGCGAAAGAATCGCGACCTTGACAAAAATCCGGTTTTGTGATAAAATAAGTATAGTTATGTGAAAAAAGAACTGTCAGGCGAGCAAAAGGCTCTTTGCAAATGTAAACCGCCGGAGTATCGCAAAAAAACCGCATTCCAGGCAAAATGGGCGAAAAGAGCCGGAGAAGTGTAATGTCAGAAGAACAGAAGGCCGGTTTTGCGCATCCTGATAAATGCGTTAAGCGGCCGGTGAAAAGAAAGGTGTCGCTATGCACAAGCGAAAGGCGTTTACTTTAATCGAGCTTCTGGTGGTTATAGCCATTATCGCCATATTGATGTCGATATTGATGCCTGCCCTCAACAGGGCCAAAGAGCAGGGCAAACGTGCCGTTTGCCTCAACAATCTTAAGCAGTTGACCCTTGCGTGGATTCTGTATGCCGATGACAACGATGACAAGCTCGTTAACGGCGATGCAGAGGAAACCGGCACTTTCGGGCCGCCGCCGACCGGGGCTTGCGCCTCTGGGGGGCGCCACTATCAAGAAAGACCCTGGGTACTCAAAGATTGGCAGGATGGTATGACCTTGGACCAGAAAATAGATGCTATCAAAGGTGGAGCGCTATTTCCATACTGTGGAAGGAGCTTAAAACTTTACAAGTGCCCGATCGCTGGCCGGGAAGAGGGCCGAGAACAAAGACAACGCACATACTCCGCGGTCGATGCTATGAATGTTCAGCCTTACAATGGCGGGCCAATGATTAAAAAAAGAACAGAGATTAAAGGGCCGAGCGAAAGGTCCGTTTTTGTTGAAGATGCCGGGGCCACTCCCATGGGTGGCTGGAGTATTTGTTATAATAGGGGAAACGCATGGCACGATGAGCCCCCACTCCGGCACGGCAACGGCGCGAACTGGTCTTTTGCAGACGGACACAGTGAATACTGGAAGTGGCAAAACCCGGACACGCGTAAATGGAACGTGGACAACGAGGGAGACTGGAAGGATGTGGTGCGGCCGGGCGATGTGGATATATACAGGGCGCGGAAGGCCGCCTGGGGGAAATTACCGGATTAAACCTTCACAATGGCCGCCATGCCATGGATGAGACATTATAAAAACTACTAAAAATAACTGCTGGACAAGACCAGCTAAAAATGTTATAATTGTAACAGCTTAATGTAAAACACGATTGCAAAAACTCAAGGAGTATTATTTATGCACAAACGAAAAGGTTTTACCTTAATAGAGCTTCTGGTGGTAATTGCCATTATTGCCATCCTAATGGCGATGTTGATGCCGGTCCTCAACCGGGTCAAAGAGCAGGGCAAACGAGCAGTTTGCCTTTTCAACCTGAAACAGTTAACGCTCGCGTGGATTTTGTATGCGGATGACTTCGACGAAAGGCTTGTTAACGGCGAAGCGGATAACGAGAGCCCCCCTGGCGAAATACGTATTTCCACAAGGAGTTTCCATAAGAACGAGCTCTATTGGGTAGGGCACGATTGGCACCAAGATTATATGACTGGAGGACAATTGGATCAACCGACGCAAATAAAAGCTATAAGACTCGGAGCACTGTTTTCATATTGTAAAACCGAAAAACTCTATCGCTGCCCTACCGGTATTCGCGGAGAGAGCCGCACGTACTCCATAGTTGATTCTATGAATGGTCTGCGCAGAGAAGGAACTTATAATGGTGACGTAGGAGCGATAGTACACCGCACGGTGTTATGGGTTAAGAAGAAGTCAGAAATCGTCGTCCCGAGTCCAGCTTATAGAATCGTTTTTCTTGATGAAGGCCGGATAACTCCGGATAGTTACGCTGTCCATTACAACGACCCTCCTACCCAATGGTGGGACCCGCCATTTGTCCGGCATGGTGACGGCACAAATGTCGCATACGCCGATGGCCGCAGTGAATACTGGAAGTATAAAGCAGTAGAGACGATAAAGAATGGCAAACTGGCAAACCCGCTGCACCAGTTTGTGCCTACTACCAACGAGGGCAAGGAGGATTTGTACAAGATGCAAAGGGCTGTATGGGGCAGATTATCAACCGACCCATAAGGGCCGTGTTTGTAGTCTGGGTGGCGCAAATTGCCTTAGATGCTTCCAGATGCCCTTCTAATCTCGCGGCTCGGTGCTTACTAACGCAGCAAAAAGGATATGTCTTAATCTGTCAACGCTGGCGGAATTCAGGTAATCTTCGGTAAAATCCAGCTTGAATCGGCCTCTGAAATTCCTGATTTGCCTTTTAAGCTCCTCCCTGTCTAAGGTGCCAAGTGAAGTCGCCGTTTGTTCAAAATATTCTCTCGAGGCCATCGCTCTTACCTTTGAAAAATTGGCCTGGTAAGCCGGATTCTTGCTGTTAGTATCGTCCCCGTAGGGAGGCAACTCCTGCGACAAATTGTTTCTGGCCGTTCAAACCTCTAAATTAGCTTATTATCGGGATAAATTTTTTTGTCATTTTACTGACCGTCTGATAACGTCTGGCTATGAAGACAGAGGTGCTAAATTACTACCTGCCGCCCGACTTGATTGCCCAGCGTCCTGTCCGCAATCGAAGCAGCTCGCGCCTGTTGGTTCTTGACCGCTCTACCGGCCGGCTTACTGACAGCCGATTCAGCAGAATCGGCGAATTTTTAAGGCCCGGCGACTGCTTGGTGCTTAACGATACAAAAGTCCTGCCTGCTCGCTTCTTTGCTCAAAAAGCTGGCGCAACAGCCAAACTCGAAGGACTATTTCTGGCTGAAACTGCGCCGGGGGTATGGGACGTAATGCTGAAGGGCGCCCGTAAATTAAAGCCGGGCGACCAGCTCTATCTAAAAGATAAGCACAAGCAGGCCCGCCACATTTATCCGCCAGACGTTCGGCGGACAAGTGGCGGGCAGGATTTCTGCAATGCGGTGCTGCTTGAAAAAAAAGGTGAGGGGATATGCCGCCTGAAGATAGATGCACAAATAGACTGCCAAACTATCTTAAGCCGCATTGGTTTTCCGCCCTTGCCGCCGTACATCAAGCGAGATGACAACTTGTGCGTCGCAGCGATGGATGCACGCAGATACCAGACGGTTTACGCCCGCAAGACCGGGGCCGTTGCGGCGCCAACTGCCGGCCTGCATTTTACAAATAAACTAATCGAACAGTTAAAACAGGCCGGAATCAACTTTGCGCATATAACCCTTCACGTAGGGATGGGGACATTCAAGCCGATAACCGCAGAAACCCTCGAAGACCACAAAACGCATCGGGAGATATTCGAAATCGACCAAGAAAATGCTGACATAATAAACCAGGTGAAAAACAACGGCGGTCGTATAATTGCTGTTGGTACAACCTCCGTCCGGACGCTGGAAACGATAGCTGCTGGTTCAAAAGTCAAAGCCACCGGCAGTGCGACCGGGCTTTTCATAAAGCCCGGCTATAAATTCAAGATTGTCGATGCAATGGTAACAAATTTTCACCTGCCGAAATCCACGCTGCTTGCCCTGGCGGCGGCTTTTGCAGGATTGGACAATATCCTTACTGCCTACAAATATGCCATCGAGCAGAGGTATCGGTTCTATTCTTATGGCGATGCAATGTTGATTATCTGAAGATACAAGAGCAGTTTCCGGACAATTTTTACGAGTATTCCACTTAAAATCTTTATAACCTACATCAACCGGCGCCGTCTTTATTACGTCAGAATTTGTGGACAAAGTGCTGTCCATTTGCTATAATGTTATAGGACGCTAACCATAATCAATAGAGCGCTATTTTGGAGGCAAAAAAATGGGTACTCTGATAAGAAATGCAAAAACTCCCCTCATCTTAATTGCTTTTTTGCTTGGTGCTTACAACACGACTATTGCCGGCAGAATAATTTATGTCGACGCCGATGCTGCAGGTGCAAACAACGGCTCATCTTGGCAAAATGCCTACAACTACCTCCAGGATGCTCTGGCGGATGCAAATTCTGCGGCCAAGCCAGTAGAAGTTCGGGTTGCCGGGGGCAGCTACAGGCCGGATGAAGATACCCTGCATCCCAGTGGGACAGGCGACCGAACAGATACGTTTCAACTCATCAATGGCGTAGTCATCAAGGGCGGCTACGCTGGCCTTGACCAGTCAGACCTGCCTGATGACAGGAACGAGGACAAATACAAGGGCATCCTCAGCGGCGACCTGGATGGTAACGATTCCCAATGGGAATATTCTGAATGGCAAAATATCTTTGACTTCACCTGCGACCCGAACCGGGCCGACAACAGCTATCATGTTGTAACCGGCAGCGGCACAGATAGCTCGGCTATTCTCAACGGTTTTACGATTACGGCAGGCCATTCTAATAATCCAGACCCCTGCGATACACACATAGACGGCGGCGGAATGGTAAACTTTTGCGGGAGTCCGACAGTAATCAACTGCACCTTCTACAGAAACTCTGCCCGTTCGGATGAGGGCAATTATTACCCCGATGGCGGCGGAATGTTCAATTCAAGCAGCAATCCCGTATTGCGCAACTGCAAGTTTATAGAGAACATTGTTTTTGGCGGCAATACAAGCAGCCACGGTGGCGGGATGTGCAATATAAATAGCAACCCTATGCTTATCAATTGCCTGTTCAAAAACAACATTGCAGAAGGTTACGATGCTGAATATTACGGCGGAGCGATATACAACTTCCAGAGCAGCCCTACACTTACAGATTGCTCATTTATCGACAACTGGGCGCAATGGGGGGAGCGCTGGTACAATAATGTAGCACGGTCCGGCGGCGTAGCTGGGCGAGGTCAAATGGGAAATGTCGGTTCAACAAGCACCCCAATAACATTATGAAATACAGCCACCTCTTGCTCACTGTCTTTGCCAGAAAGATATGTCTGATCGGTCTGATCAACACCTGCTCCTTATCGTTGGTTCAAGCGGTGCCACCGCCGAGCTCCTTCGGAGTATGGGATCGGGGCGATACCTTCGATCCCAAGGAATATCCGTTCCTGAAGGGATTGTCGTTCAATGAATCGTGGGCTGACATTGAAAAGCAGCCGGGCGTTTTCGACTGGAGTGGCTTGGATCAGGCGGTTGAAAAAGCCTTCCAAAACAAGATGTACATGTATCTTTCCTTGGGCGTGGGTCCCGAAGCGCCGGAATGGATCTATGAGCACGGCGTCCCCAAGGTGTTCACGGATGACACGAAGCACCTGGGCAAATGGGAATATTACCCCTACTACCTTGCCCCCGAATACCAATCGTATTTTCAACGTTTCGTCAGGGAGTTCGGGAAGCATATCCGCAGTCTGCCTGAGGGAAAACAAGAGCGCATCGCTTTCATTCAGGTCAAAACCGGATGCACGGGCGATGAGGCGGCCTATAAGGGAGAACCCAAAGACAGCCAATACGCATTAGCCAAGACGTCAGCCGAATGGCGGGCCTTTCGACTGGAGACGTTCGCCTTGTTTGTGAAGATCTTCGTGGACGGTCCCGGCCCGCGCATCGACCTGCTTTTCAACTCGGTCGGTGCTTCCGAAGGCGTTGGCGACGAAGCCAAGGACTTCTCACAAGAGTGGGATTGGGTGACAAGTCACATCAAAGGAGGCTTCGGCATCAAGAATGGCGCCCTTTCCCGCGGGCATCATTTGACGGGTGAACGGGCACTGTATGATCAATGGACCCCTTTCCTCATTGATCCCAAAGGTCTCACCCTGTTTCGCCGCTCCGAGATGGACGGAACTTGGCAGAGGCCATGGTATCAGCTGAACCTGCCCCTGAATTTCTATTGGGGCGCCGTGAACGCCCTCAACGGCGGACAGAGCGTGTGGGACGTAAACAAGGGCGCCATAGATGCGTGCAAGCAGGAGGGTTTTGACTATTCGTTCTACTTCTTCAATCGCTATGCCGGGCAAATCCATCCGGAGACCGCCACGGATGCGTTCTGCGCCTTGCACAAAGGTTTGGATGCCGCCGATACCAAAGCCTATCCCGAGGAGAAGTTCGGCAAAGCCACTCTCAAAAATATGGATCGAATGCTGAAAATATGTGAAACGTTTTCAAAGTATGGCGCCGCTGTGGACGATAAAAACGCCTTGGTCCTGAATCAGTCCAAACAACGGCCCCAGCAAAAAGGGTTCAACGACGTGGGGTGGCAAATCTGGCCGGACAACTACTCCCGGTTTCTTTACCAGATCGATGCCGATGAAACGTCCATTCCCCTGTGGCGTATCGGAGGGCCGATCACCAAGACGTCTTCCATCTATTCCCGGTTTGCGCGCGGCTTCGAGCACTCCTCCGGAAAAGACGCGATGTATTTCAAGCTGCACGATGGCTTCTCCCAAGACAACAAGCCCAAGGTCATGTCGATCCATGTGGTCTGGTATGACGGCCAGGAAGGCTCCACCTGGAGACTGGATTACGATGCCGGCGCGCCCGCTATGAAGACGGCTCTGTCGGTCACCGGAACCGGGGATAAGCAGTGGCATGATGAGACCGTCACCCTGAACGATGCCGTGCTGTATCACGGTGGGACCAAGGGAAGTGATATCGCCTTGATCAACACGGACGATAAAGACGATATCTTTAGCATTATCGAAGTCCACCGCGGTGTGCTGGAGGGGCCAGAGCTGCGGCCCCCCGCCAACATCAAACCCTCCACCGGTGAGAAGCCTGCCACCGACAAAGAGGCGAAAAAGGCTCTTCGTAAACAGAAGAAAGCGGAAGGCAAAAAGTGACGCGAAGCCACAAGCACTCGTGTGAATCAGCGTCTTGAAATGCTAGTCATGAATAACTCAATGAAACCCACCCTTGCCCTCCTAACTGCCCTGCTGCTGGCGCCGCTGGCGGCGCTGCACGCCGCCGAATCCCAGAAACCGTCCAAGCCCAATTTCATAGTCATCCTGTCCGATGATCAGAGCTGGGTGGGTACGTCCCAGCGCATGATCCCGGAAAACCCCGACACCGCCAGCGACTATGGCGGTGGCATATACAATGAGGTCGGAGACCACACTTTGTCCAACTGCATAGTTAAGGGGAACTCGGCACGCGAAGGAGGCGGGATTCACAACTGGGCATCTGAACAGACGTTGAGAAACTGCACACTTAGCGGAAATCGGGCAGATGAAGGAAACGGCCTGGCCTGTGACTGGTCCGGAGTAGACGAAGTAAGCGACATCAAAATAACAAACTCCATCTTCTGGGATGGCGGTGATGAGATATTCAATGGAGACGACTCAAAGATTGATGTTACCTACAGCGACGTCCAGGGCACTTGGCCGGGCGAAGGCAATATCGAAACTGACCCCTGTTTTGCCGGGCCGGGCTACTGGGACCCGGGCGGAACACCTCACGATGCAAATGACGACTTCTGGGTTGAAGGCGATTATCATTTGAAATCCCAGGCCGGGCGATGGGTGCCGGAAACTCAAAGCTGGACGCAGGATGATGTTACAAGCCGGTGCATTGATGCCGGCGACCCAAACAGCCCCATAAGTTTAGAGCCATTTCCGAACGGAGGCATTATCAATATGGGCGCCTATGGTGGAACGCCGGAGGCGAGTAAATCATACTTCGGCGAGCCGGTCTGCGAAACCATCATCGCGGGCGACATCAACAGCGACTGCAAAGTCAACTTCAAAGACTTCACCATTATGGCCGAACACTGGCTGGAGCGCCATAGTCCCTGATAGTTACTTATACATCTGGTCGAAGTACCGCTGTGCATCAACAACTGCTGCTCTCATCATATCTTCGGCTCTGGCTGTCTCGCGCTTGCTAAGTGCCTTCATAAGCTCTAAAGTCGGTAGCTCTCGCGCTGCCTTCGCACACGCCTCCCAGCTTAAAACGCTCCTGATGACCCTCTCGATTCCCTGCTTAGCTGTGTCGTATGCCCGCGTTTGCATATCGTGGCCTTTCCAGCGAGAAAAGCCCTTCTCCTGTAAAAGCCCCGCGATAGCGATATTCATACCGTTGACTCTGGCACCGTGGTCGATGTCGTATTTGCCCGGCCCGCCGAGAATGATACCATCATTATATCCCTGGCTGTTAAGGTGCATGTGCACCATCGCATCGTTATCCAGCTCTTCGACCGTGTCATATATGTGGTCAAGGCCTATCATCTCCGAATGCCCGAATTCCTTGTTGACGCCTTTCCTGGCTCTGGGAATTCCGAACTCTTCTTCGAGTTTTCTCCAGAACAGTAGAGCGCTTGCCACGGTTGGGATTAACATCGCCGGATGTCCTTCGTTCGGCTTAGGCTCAAAACCAATATACAGCTTGCCGCCCATCTTTTTTTCGTACTTGCATAATCCTGCAACGCTTTCCTTGAGGTTCTGATACATCTGCCGGATGCCGACCGTTGCAACGTCGTAACCGAACGACCCATTCCAGATTATAAATGAGGGCGATTTTGCAGGGTCCTTGTGCCAGGCTTTTTTCAGGGGACCGTAGGCAATATCGACTGTCCTGATGCCGAACTCTTCTGCTCGTTTTCTTTCTTGCTTGTCCAGAGACGCAATCCCGCCATAAGCAAAGTGACTGTGTGCACCGGGAGTAATCATTGCAAGATATAGTCCCGAATGGACGAGTGCGTCTGCGACTTCTTTCGCAGTTCTCTCGTTGACCTCCGTATCGTAGTGCATCTCTATTCCCAGTTCGATATTACGGGGCAGCCGCGGAGCGATTTTCTTTTGGACAAGCTTAATCATATCCACAGTGGTGAATTTTTTACCCCACTGTGGCCTCATATCGCCGGGCACAAAGCCGCCCTTGCCGGGGTTAAATGTCCATCTGCAAATACTGTGTGAAGATTTCTTTGCCATTTTACCTGCTCCTTTTCAATTCATCTTTCAAAACATCTTCCCAACTTTCATACGCTTCCTGGTATGCTACTTTTAACTGTTTATTAGGTCCGATTGTCTTAATAGGCGTCAGGCCCACGAAGGCATCCTCCGCTCCCTTATAAACACCTGTGCCGATACCTGCACCTCTGGCTGCCCCTTGCGAGCCATCTGTATTGTATAGCTCCACCATCGTTTCTGTCACAGTAGCGAAGGCCTCAGCAAAAAGAGGGCTTAAGAACATATTGGCATATCCTGCCTTGACCGTTTTTAGCTTTATGCCCATATCACGCATTATCCCCAGGCCATAGTTTAGTGCAAAAACAATTCCTTCCTGAGCAGCCCGCAAGAAGTGAGCTTTCTTATGCACATTAAAGTTCCATCCGTGGACCGATGAGCCGATGTTTCTGTTCTCCAGCGTCCTCTCGGCCCCGTTACCATAAGGAAGTATAACCAGACCATCACAGCCGACGGCCACCTGCGAGGCAAGCTCATTCACTTGCGGATAGTCCAGGCCTTCCGCCATAAAATTATGCTTCAGCCAACTATTCAAAATCCCTGTCCCATTAAGGCACAGCAGCACCCCATATCTGGGTTTCTTCTTTGAATGATTGACGTGCACGAATATGTTGACCCGCGACAGCCGGTCATAGGTTTTCCTGTTGCTGATTCCATACACTACACCTGAAGTGCCGGCGGTGACAGCCACCTCGCCCGGCTCCAGCACACCCAGCGACAGGGCGTTATTGGGCTGGTCGCCGGCCCTGTAGCTTACTTTTGTTCCGGCTTTAAGTCCAAGCTCACCGGCAGCCGCAGCGGTTAGCTCTCCCTGGATTGAGAATGTAGGAACTGTTTCCGCAATCAGGTCGGCGGATATACCGTAGTTTTCGAGCACAAATTCAGCCAGACCGTCGCTTTCAAAATCCCACATTATCCCTTCGGACAGGCCCGAAGGCGTTGTCTTTATCTGGTCTGTCATTCTCATCGCCACGTAATCGCCGGGCAGCATTATCTTGTAAATCTTTGAATAGATTTTTGGCTCGTTCTCCATCACCCACTTTAGTTTCGATGCGGTAAAATTGCCGGGGGAATTAAATAGTCTCCGGAGGCACTTTTTTTTGCCGATGTCACCTGCTGCCTTTTCACCTATTTGGACCGCTCTGCTGTCGCACCAGATTATCGAAGGTCTTAGAACCTGCTTATTTTTATCCACAATAACCAGACCGTGCATCTGATAGGAAATCCCTATTGCCTCTACATTTCGAATTTCGAATTTCGGATTTCGGATTTTAGAGGCGACCTTCCGGGTCGCCTCTTTAACGTGCTCCCACCAGACCTGCGGCTCCTGCTCGGCCCAGCCGATTTTCTTTGCTATAATTTCAAGTTCTTTTTCAGGGGAACTGGCGCTGGCCAGCACACCACCTGTCTCCGCATCCAAAAGTGTCGCCTTTATAGATGAGCTTCCGACATCGTATCCTAATAGTAGCGCCATTTCCCCGTCCCCTTTACTTTTTTGAAGAATTTCTTTTTGCCTCTTTACATCAAGACTATCGCGGCTTTTAATCTTGCTTCTCCTAAAGCAAGTTCCACTATACCCCAAGCTCTCGTTCCCATCAAATTTGGTTACCTGGCCGATTTTTCTATTATATCGACTATGCCGACGTCAATGTATTGGCCGCCGCCGGTTTGGTGGCAGTGCACGGCTAAGCAGTTCAAGCCGACTCTTAGAGATTCTCTGGCCTTCTTGCTAATGGCAGTCTGCACATAATTTGTAGTAAAGCCCTCCAGCTTTGAAGCGAGCTCGCTATTAATATAAACCTCCGCGTCCTCATCATGATGAGTAAGTAATCGCAGTTGCTCGAATTTCTTATTTTTCAACTCAAATGTCCGCCGAATCCATATATCTGGCGTATTCCACTCGGTCCGCACAACCGTTCCGGGCGTGCCTTTGGTGCCGAACCCGCCCGGCCCTTTCTGCCAGGATGAATCATCGAACTCCTCCTGCTGCCAGCCATCGGCGGGTTTGCTTGTTGTATAACGCCACGGTTGTCCTTGCTGCTGTGAGGCTGGGACGATTGTCTTTGTAACCGGCGGTGGCAGGTACAGTTGCCGATTGACCTTAGCAGCTTTGTCCGCATCCATCTTAACCATTGCACGGTCGTATGTCATAAACCCGTTGACCTCAACCTCTACATCGGTCGTCTGCGTATATACTGCCGCCGACAGGCCGGCTGCAATCAACAGGCGTAGATTATCAAGCAATGTAACATAAGCTGTTGTTAGCTCTTTGCTATTGTTGAACCTACGATAGCCCCAGCTTCCCTCATCGTGCCAGGTATGTCCCTTAACGGGCAGGCCTAGCCCGCCGAACTCGCCGAGCACAATAGCGCGCTTCTCCTCGACAGGTGGTGCCGCCGGACCAGGGTAACTGTGAATATCGTGCACGTCACCAACCTCGCGGTCGGTCCAGCCGCTGGCACAATCCACTAAACGGGTCGGGTCGAGCTTCTTAATCAAATCAACTATGCGCGGCGTGTCAGATTGTCCCCAGCCCTCGTTAAAAGGCACCCACATAATAATACTCGGGTGATTCCGCAGAAAATCGATAACACGGCCCAGCTCTAAGTCGAACTGTTTGGCAGACTCTTCACTGCGCACTATGTCCGGGTCGTTGCCGCCGATGAACCTGTCGCCGCTCGGCATATCCTGCCAGACCACCAGCCCGAGTTTATCGCACCAGTAATACAGGCGGTCCGGCTCGACCTTGACGTGCTTACGCATCATATTGCAGCCAAGTTGCTTGAGCACCTCGATGTCGTATCGCAGCGCCTCATCCGCCGGCGCAGTGTACAAACCATCAGGCCACCAGCCCTGGTCAAGCGGGCCGAACTGAAAGAGCGGCTTGTTATTTAGAAACATCCTGGTGACGCCCTTATCATCTTTGCCCAGCGAGACCTTCCGCATACCAAAGTAGCTTGTGACGGCATCGATGCGTTTGTGAGTTGCTGTCATTATTAGTTCAACCTTCAGCTCATACAGGTGAGGTGATTCGGGCGACCATAGTTTGAAACTGCTGAGTGGAATAGAAAATTTGTCGTTGGCACCGCTGACGGCCGTGCCAACCTGCCGCTGGCCGTCATAGGCCGTCGCCTCAACAAGCAGCGCATCAATGGGTCCCCCGGTCGGTTTGACGCCGCCCGTCTCCTCGGTCAGGCCACCCACCTCTACTACCAGACGCAGGCGCTTGGCGTCCACGTCGGGCGTCATCACCAGCCGCCGAATGTAGCTCTCGGGTACCGGCTCGAGCCAGACGGTCTGCCAGATTCCTGTAACTGCGGTGTACCAGATACCGCCGGGTTTTTTGACCTGCTTGCCACGAGGTTGATACCCTGCATCAGTTGGGTCCCATACCGACAGAATAATTTCCTGCCTGCCAGTTGTATTAAGCGCATCGGTAATATCAAAGGTGAATGGGTCATACCCGCCGCGATGTGTCCCTATCTCTTTACCATTGAGCCACACTGTGGCATCCCAATCTACAGCGCCGAAGTGCAGCAATATGCGTTTGTTCGCCCACCCTTTGGGGATTTCAAATGTGCGTCGATACCACAAACGCTCTCCTTCGACCACTGCTTTTTTCACGCCCGACAAAGCCGACTCAATCGCAAACGGCACAAGTATCTGCCCATCGAATTTCGGAGGTTTTGACTCGTCTTTTGGCCGAATGGCGTAGTCCCACAAGCCATTGAGGTTCAGCCAGTCCTTGCGAACCATTTGCGGACGGGGGTACTCAGGGTGGACTTTATCCGGCGAGACCTGCTTTGCCCATCGGGTCATCAGCGGATTTTGGACTGGCTTCCAGTCGGCCCAGACAGTTGAGCAGGTAAACAAAATGATGCAAGTTACGAGCCAGAAATAGTTTCTATTTAGATGTGCCCTTTGTTCGCTGCGGTTTGTTGCCATTTTACGATTCCTTTCAAGTGATTCTAATTCCTGCTTAATAATGAAGTTACAGCACTGTGGTTCGGCCTTACGATACACGCCAGTGTCCTGTGGCCGAAGCCGGAAATTTTCAGTTAAGTTATCCGCAGTTAGCGGGTTTTGCAACGAAATTTGGCGGAGGAAGTGCATCGTTTCGTGGTTCGTCGTTCGTATCTCATGGCGGGTGACCTGTGGCAGGCAGGCGAGAAGGGCAAGGGGGCAGTTGCAAATTTAGAAGCGAGAATGAAGAATTGGGTTTGGGTGAAGAAACTTTTTGACAGTTCATTCGGGCGTTGATATATTTCAGGTAAGATTTGTAATTCAAACAGATATGGGTATTTTTAAGCAGGGAGTAAAAAAATGAAAAAGGGATTGTGGGTTAAGTTGGTTTTAGCAGCGGCGGTAATCTGGATGTATGGTTGCGAAAAAAAGGAAGCGGCTCCAAAAGGACCTGGAGCTAAAGAGGAGAGCAAAATGAGTATCCGTAAAGAATCTTTTGGGCAGATGCCTGACGGCGAGCAAGTTGATTTGTACACGTTGACTAACGCTCACGGCCTTAGAGCGAGGATTACCAACTACGGGGCGATTTTAGTGTCGCTGGAGGTTCCGGACAAGGGCGGCAAGCTCGCTGATGTTACCCTGGGTTATGATACGCTTGACGGATATATCAAGAAAAGTGCTTTCTTCGGAGCGACGGTCGGGCGATATGCCAATCGGATAGGCAAGGCGAAATTTGTGCTCGATGGTGTCGAGTATAAGCTGGCGGCGAACAATGGGGAGAATCATCTGCACGGCGGGAGCAAGGGATTTGACAAGGTGGTGTGGGACGCCAGCGAAGTAAGAGCTGAAGATGGGGTAGGGGTGAGGATGGTTTATATGAGCAAAGATGGCGAAGAAGGCTACCCGGGGAATTTAGCGTGCGTAGTTACATACACCCTGACAAAGAATGATGAATTGAAAATCAGCTATGAGGCCCTAACCGATAAGGCGACGGTGGTAAATCTGACGAATCACAGCTATTGGAATCTGGCGGGACAGGGGAGCGGAGATATTCTTGGTCATGAGGTTATGCTGGCTGCCGATAAGTACACTGTGGTCGATAAGGGTCTGATACCAACCGGAGAAATCAGGAGCGTTAAAGATTCGCCGATGGATTTTACCAAACCGATGACAATTGGCTCTCGAATTGATAAGGTCGAGGGCGGCTACGACCATAACTACGTGCTTAATAGCGGCGGGGGGACACCGGCTCTGTGCGCGAGGGTGTATGAGCCGAGCAGCGGACGGGTGATGGAGATTTATACTGCCGAGCCGGGCGTGCAGTTCTATACCGGAAACTTTCTGGATGGCTCGATAACCGGTAAAGGCGGCAAGGCTTATAAGAAGCATTACGGATTTTGCTTAGAGACACAGCACTTCCCGGATTCGCCGAATAAGCCTGATTTTCCATCTGTTGTTCTCAACGCGGGTGAGAAATACACGACGGTGACTATCCACAAATTCTATACCAAGTAAGGAAGAAGCTAAAAACTCAAAACTGTGGAGACCCTTCGTCCCGGCCCCGGCGCGCCGGGGGGGACTCAGGGTGACAGTTTTGAGATAGTTTCTAAATGTGAGGTTCTCGGTTGGTGGCGGTCCGAGGCTGTTTCGGTAGCGGCTCAGGCGAGATAGATTTTGTCCCCGCGGTTGATTTTGGGTATCTGATTTAATTTTGCTTTGAGGTCATCTTTTTCGAGGGCGAAGCCTGGGGCGATTTCAAGCAGGCAATCGGGTGAGCCGTCCTGTTTTTGGGGGATAGTGACACCGGCGGACTGAAGCCAATCAGCGGCGCGGGCAATCATCATTTGTCTTGTGGTTTCGACACTATCAATGCCGGTGGCATTTTTTGTTGGGGCGAATTCTTGGCTTCGCGCCGTCTGCAAAATTACCGACTTTGAGGCCGAAGGCAGGGCATCAAAGACGAAGCTTTCGAGCTTTATACCATTCGGCTGGTCCGGCTTGACGGGATTTCCGTGCTGGTCGATGTGAGAAATTTCTTTGATGGCACTATGAAGGGGTAAGGAGAAACCCTTTGCGTTTAATTTTTCGACGAAGGTGCGATTGATGATGTGGATTCCAATGCTGCCCAGAAAGGCCAGCGACCCGTCGGGATTTCTTTTTTCGACTAATTCTTTAGAGAGTTTGTTGAATTCGGTATATTCGATGACAGCGAGCCTGCCATCTACAACGCAGAAGTTGCCAACATTTTCCGTTGGTTCAGTCTTGACCAATGCCTTAGAGGACATTTCGGCTTGGTCGAGAGTGTGCAGGCCGATGAAGAGCGGGTCAAAAAGATTCACCAGAGGATTATCGACCTGGAAATAACTTATGAATTCTATGCCGCGTTTTTTCATATCTTCGAGAGCATCGCTTTTGTGGAGGGCCTTGATGCATCCGCCGTGGCCGTCTGGCGAGAAGGCAATGTTGGCCTTGTCTTCGAGGAGGATTTTGCCGTCGAAACTGAAGGTGGGTAGAGTGCCCTGCTGAAATATGAAAACGTTTTCAGCGTCCAGGCCGTAATAGTCGTTCGCGAGGAAGATTTTTTTGGTTGCAGCGTCAATTGCGGGGCTAGTCATAATGTACCAAGGGCAGAGAGTATTGTATTTTTTTGAGGCGGTGGCGATTGTTTCGGCGAAGATTTGGAAGAAGGTTTTGTTTTTTATGGGGCTGATGGGGTAATCTCCCTTTGGGCCGTCGAATCCGAGCCTGGTTCCCAGTCCGCCGGCGACTGTAAGGATGGCGACTTTGCCGGCTGATATAAGGTGGTTACCTAACTCGATGGCTGTGGCGAACTTACGTTTTTGGTGGGGGTCGGCGGGGGTGGGACTGTAAGATGAGGCGGGGATAAAATTAGCGGTCATTTGAGCGGAAGGGGGTTTTTTCACGAGATTGGCCACCCAAGTGTCTATTTTTGGCCAATCGAGCTGCTGGATTTGAGTAAGGAGATTCTGCCTTTGGGTGGTATCCAATTGGTTCCAGAAGGCCAAAAGGTGGCTCTGGTGGTATTTTTGCAGCAATTTTTTTATTTCTTCAAATTTTCTTTGGGCGGCCATATCTGCGATTTCAGGGCTAAAAATAAGGATATTAAGCGAAATACAAAAAATTTTCAAGAAGTTGCAAGAATTTGACGAAAATTTACTTGACAAATGGTATAGGTCTTTGTTAAGATAAAAATGGATAGGTAGGTTTGAAAAGCATTGTTATTATATAAATTTAATAGATTGTCATTATATTTTCGGTCTTTATCATATCCCAAACCTTCCTGCCAAAGAAAAAATTTTTTTGTGCTTAGCTCTTGCATTGGATGGACATCTGTGTTAAACTCTGTTAGAAGAGGCACTTTGGACAAATTCTGCTGGCAAAAACCGGTTTTGCGAAATTGCTTTAACCGGCCGTTTTTAGGCGGAAATAGTAATTTAACAAAGGAGATTCGTGAGAAAAACGGTATTAAGTGTTTTGGCTTTGTGAGGCGATAAGCACTTATCTATTTGTGAGCATAACCAGAGTGTGCTTAAGAACGGTCGGGTTTGCGAATCTCAAAAGATAAAGAAGGAGACAAGAAATGAAGAAGAAAGGTTTTACATTAGTTGAGCTGTTGGTCGTAATTGCGATCATAGCGCTGTTGATGAGCATCCTGATGCCTGCTCTGGCCAGGGTGAGGGCGATTGCCTTCAGGATGGTGTGCGGGTCGAACCTGTCCGGCATTGGCAAGGCGATGCTTATCTACGCAAATGATTACGAAGATGAACTTCCGCGAGCGGGCTTCAAGGACAGCATTTTGGGTGGTCCGGTCAACTGGGCTGCCAATACTCAGGCTCAGGCCTTTTCCAGTGGTGTAAGTATTACCTCCTGCTTTTATAATTTGGTGAAGTTTGCCGAGGTGACGCCTAAGTCGTTTGTCTGCAAGAGTGATTCAGGGGTTTCGGAGTTTAAGCTTATTGACCACCCTGGGGCACCGGCTGAACTTATTCTGGCGTGGGATTTTGGCGGCACCGGCGGGACAGATTCGCCGAGGAAGCATTGCAGCTACTCATATCATCAGCCTTTGCCGACATCGGTTATGGCTTATGCTTATGCTCTGACAACAACGAGCGAGCCTGGTATGGCGATAGCAGCCGACTGGAATCCGTGGACGCCTATTCCCGGCGACCCGGAAGGTGGAATCTGGACTGAATTCGTGAAAGCATTCAACCCTTCTCCTGACGGCACATCAGTGCAGCAGAAAGAGGGAAACGCCGTTCCTCACCAGAAGGAGGGGCAAAACGTGTTGTTTTTGGATGCCCATGTGTACTTTGAAAAGCGCGCCTATTGTGGCATGGAAGAGGATAACATTTACACATATTGGAGCGGGTCTGCACCCAACTGGAACAAGCGAATAGGCATACGGCCACAAGCTGGTGCATTTGCGCCCAAAGATAGAACCGATTCGTTACTTATCAATGACGCAAAAGGAAAGACCCCACCCTTCTGTTTCCCTGCCGATATGCTGGTGTGGGTAGATGGAGCACTTGTGCAGATGTCGAAGGCTGCAACGGGCCAGGCGGTCGGCAAGTTTAATTGTGCGGCGGTGACAGCAAGCTTAGAGCAGATTGAAGGCGTCCAGGAGCACGAGGGAGTATTCGAGTGTCGGGACATAGTGCTTGAGAATGGAAATAGCATCAGCGTAGTGGGTTCGCATTGCTTCTTGCTTGATGATGGGCAGTGGGAGATGGCAACGAAATTAATGAGCGGCTTGAAACTGAAATCATTGAACGGCCCAATCGGCATCAAGTACGTTGCAAAGAGGACAATGCCTTTTGTTGGGAAGGTCTATAACCTGAAGGTTAAAGACTCACACCAATATTTGGTAGGCCAGGATGCAGTAGTTGTGCGTGATTATTGATGCGTCTTGTCATTAGCGGCTATCTATACTATAGGCACAGTTCTGTATAGGTGGATAGCTGGATGGCGCTGAGATAGTCGTTGTTTAAGTTATTGAAAAGCGGCTTTGTGCGAGGCAGCACAGGCCGCTTTTTTTATTGATTATTGATTATTGATTATTGATAATTGGAAGACAGACAAACAGGCAAGGTGAATAGTGGGTTCAAGAATTTCGCCTTTGCCGGGGATTTATGTTAGATTCTGTTCCTGAATTTTCACGGGGCACAAAAGTGGGGCAAACGCTTGTTTATAAGATGCTTAGCGAACATCTGGTTGACGGCAAGATGGCTGCCGGCGAGCAGATTGGGATTCGGATTGACCAGACTCTGACGCAGGATGCCACGGGGACGATGGCGTTTCTGCTGTTTGAGTTGATGGGGGCCGGCCCCCGACCAAAGCATTCGGGGGCAGGCAGGGTCAAGACCGACCTGTCAGTGAGCTATATTGACCACAATATGGCAGGGTTCGGGCCGGAGAACCATAACGACCATTTGTATCTGCAGACGGCTGCTGCGAAGTACGGAGTTTATTTTTCACGGGCGGGCAACGGCATCTGTCATCAGGTTCATTTAGAGCGGTTCGGCAGGCCCGGCGCGACGTTGCTGGGCAGCGATTCACATACGCCCACCGCCGGTGGCATCGGGATGCTGGCTATAGGGGCCGGCGGGCTGGATGTAGCGGTGGCTATGGCGGGGGGGCCATTTTACCTGAACTATCCGAGGGTTCTGGGGGTGAAACTGACAGGCAGACTTAGCGACTGGGTAGCTGCCAAAGACGTAATTCTCAAACTGCTGGAGATGCTTTCTACAAAAGGCAATGTGGGCTGGGCAGTTGAGTATTTCGGCGAAGGTGTTTCTGGATTATCAGTGCCGCAGCGGGCCACTATCGCCAATATGGGGGCGGAGATGGGAGTGACGACCAGTATATTCGGCAGCGATGAACAGACCAGGAGGTTTCTGGCATTGCAGCGGCGAGAAGGAGACTATCGGCCATTGGCGGCAGATGATGATGCGAGATATGACCGTGTCATCGAGATAAATATGTCCGGTTTAGAGCCAATGGCTGCCTGTCCATCTTCGCCGGATAATGTCAAGCCGGTGCGGGAAATTGAAGGTCGCAAGGCGGGGCAGGTGGTGATAGGCAGTTGCACGAATTCGAGTTTTGCTGATTTGATGATGGCGGCCAGCATATTGAAGGGGCGGCGTATTAACAGTATGGTGGAATTTGCAGTTGTTCCGGGCAGCAGAGAGGTACTCAATCTTCTGGCGGAAAATGGGGCGTTGGCGGATATGATTGCGGCGGGCGCGCGGATTTTAGAGTCGGCCTGCGGGCCGTGTATTGGTCAGGGTTTTTCTCCGGCGGAAGGTGTGGTGAGCTTGCGAACATTTAATAGAAACTTTCCCGGGCGAAGCGGGACAAAGGACGACAGGGTGTACTTAGTCAGTCCGGAGACGGCAGTCGCTTCGGCTTTGACCGGCGAGATAACCGACCCGCGTGATTTGCCGGAATCGCTGGGGATAGAATATCCGAGGATTGGGCTGCCGGAGGAATTTATCGTCAATGAAAATATGATAGAGAAGCCCTTGAGTGAAGCGGATGCAGCAAGAGTACAAGTTTTGCGTGGGGCTACGATTGTTGTGCCGGAGATGCCCGGAGGATTACCGCGGCGACTGAGGGGTAAGGTGTTGATTAAGTGCGGCGATAAGATAACGACGGACGATATTGTGCCGGCGGGAGCATTCTTGAAGCTGCGTTCAAATGTGCCGGAGTATGCGAAGGCAGTCTTTAACCGCTTCAATGAGGAGGGCAAACCGACATTTGCTGAACGGGCCGGTGCGTTAAAAGAGAAGGCGATGGCGGGCGTCATTGTCGCAGGCGAAAGCTATGGGCAGGGGTCATCGAGAGAGCACGCGGCCCTTTGCCCGATGTATCTGGGCGTGCGGATGGTGATAGCGAAAAGTATTGAGCGAATCCATAAGGCCAATTTGATTAACTTTTGCATTGTGCCCATAGAATTTGCCGAGCCGGCTGACTATGACCGAGTCGAATGCGATGATGAGATGGGGATTGATAATCTTTTGGAGGCAATAAAGAACGATGACAAGGTGAAGATTGTCAATAAGACCAGGTCGTTTGAATTTGTCGGCAAGCTGGAGCTTTCAGGTAGGGAGAGAGAGATTTTGCTTTCAGCGGGTCTTCTAAATTACACGCGGCAAAAGTTTGGATGCATGAAAGGACGATAACTATTTTCGGGACGGGCAGGGCCAGGTCGGGTGACGCGGTTTATATGCTCGCTTACCAGACCGGAAAGCTATTGGCGCAGGCGGGGTTTACTATTGTTAATGGAGGGTACGGCGGAACGATGCTGGCTGTAGCAAAAGGGGCTGCTGAGGCCGGCGGTGAAATTATCGGCGTTACATGCTCGGCTTTTAAGGAAAGCCGAGCCAATAAATATATTACTCGCGAAATTGTTGCCGGGTCGCTTGATGAGCGGCTGAATACGCTGATAAAACTGGGGCAGGGTTATGTCGTGCTGCCGGGCGGGACAGGAACACTGCTGGAATTAGCGAAGGTATGGGAATTGAAAAACAAGGGCTTTCTGGAAGCAAGTAAACCTATTATACTTGTAGGGGAATTCTGGAAACCCTTGCTTGAACTGGTAGTAATTGATGATCCGGACAGCAGCCGATATATTAGGTGTGCAGATGGGCCGAAGCAGGCCGTCGAATTGATTATTGATAATTGATAATTAAAAAGGCGGGCACAGAGTTTTCGAGAATGGTAAAGAAACTTATAATTGTGGTTGTGGGTTTTTTTGTCGGCGCCGGTGCGTTTGGGGCAAAGGCGGCTGAATCCGCCCCCGTGTCCGTCAGGACGGATTTGCCGGACAGAAACGGGGGTGGGCTGCAGGATGGCTTTGTCCTGAGGGGTATTGATGGCGAGATGAATGGTCCGGATAGCAACGATAAGTGGCTCTTCAAATTTAATGTAGATGTAAATGATGATAAAGGTGTTGTTAAAGCGGGGACAAGTCTGGAACTGCTGCCATCGGCGACGCTGGAGAAGATGACGGCCGATGTCAACGAGCGTTTAGCTGCTGGTTATCGGCTCTGGGGTAGGGTGACAAGATACAAGGGTAAGAATTTTATATTTGCGAGCTATTTTTTGCCTCTTAGCAAGATAGAGCAGCCGCAGCCTCAGGTACCCCAAACACAAGAGGCATCTGGGCAAGAAAGCAAGCCCCCGAATGAATCTGTCGTGGGCAAGCCGGCAGAGTTTCCTTCTTCGAAGGAGCGCGAGCCGGAGCGGGACATCAATGAGCCTAATGATATACTGAACATACCGCAAGAGGTAATAGAGAAGCTCAAGAGCAAGCGTGTTGTTCAGCCTTCTGTAGGCGGGCCAGAGGAGGTAAATAATGTTGAGCAAACTTCCGGTGTTGTGGAAGGCCGTGAGGTAGAACCCAAGCCCGAAGGAAGGCCGGAGTTCAAGCAGGATGCTATTCTGGCGGACAGGACGGCTCTTCTGGTCAGACAAGATGATGGGGGGCTTGCATTTGTTCTGGATGCGCTCGGGCGAAATGCGCCCGTGGCGTCTTTGCGGTTATTGCCGTGCGAGGCGCTGGAGATGACGGAACAACAGCAATTTGTTGAGCCGGAGCCGGTGCCGTTCAAAATAGCCGGAATTATGACTAAATACAAAGGCAGGTATTATCTTTTGCTGCAGAAGGCGACTCGGGTTTACAATTACGGCAACTTCGGAAGATAATAGATATTAGCCACAAAGGCACAAAGACACTAAAAAAGTAGAAATAATTATGTTTAGCGAACTCGATAAAATCCTAATTACATATAAACAACCAGACTTTAAGAAAAGGTTAGATGAGGTTTATCTTTCTAAAGCAGGCATGTCACATTTTGGTTTGGGGCCAAGACATGTTGCAAACAGACAAAAAGTTGAGGCAATACTGCGAGATGTTATCGAAAACGGCGATGAAGCGGTCATAAAGTATACAAAAGAATTCGATGACGTTACATTAACACCAGAAGAGTTTAGAGTTAACCAAAGCGATTTAAAAAAGGCGCATGAACAAATCGCCCCGGAACTCTTGAACTCGATTCGGAAATCAATCGAAAATGTAAAGAAATATCAGAAAGAAATTTTCATAGGAAATAATAAAAAATGTTCCAGCGGCACGGGAATAAAATATACACCGATAAAAAGAGTGGGTGTCTGTGTGCCGGGAGCATCGACACCGCTGCCATCGACAGTAATAATGACCGCCGTACCTGCACAGGAAGCAGGCGTCAAAGAAATTGTGGTTGTTTCCCCGCCAAGATACAACGATAGCATCCATCCGGTGATTTTAGCGGTCTGCTGCGAACTAGGGATTGACGAGATTTATCGCATTGGCGGAGCGCAAGCAGTAGGGGCTTTGGCGTTTGGAACAGATAGCATCAATAGAGTCAACAAAATTGTTGGGCCAGGTAATCAGTGGGTCCAAACTGCCAAGCAGATGGTTTTCACTGGTGGGTATGTTGGTATTGATTCAATAGCAGGGCCGAGCGAAGTATTGATAATAGCAAATGATAAAGCAAATCCGGCGTGGGTGGCGGCGGATATGCTCAGCCAAGCCGAACATGCTCCCGGTTGTGCGTATTTATTTACTGTTTCACGGAAAATCGCAGAAGAAGTTCTTAAAGAACTTAAGAAGCAGGTTGGACTATTAAAGCGCAAGGACGAAACAATTGCATGCCTTAAAAAGTCAAGCGGCGTTGTTGTTTTCAGAGATATGGATGACTTGATTGAGCGAGCTAATGAATTTGCAGCAGAGCATTTAGAGATTCAATGTGGTCCTGAGTCCAGAAAAATCTCCAAAAGAATTGATAATGCAGGGGCGATTTTTATTGGTGATTATTCTCCGGTTGCTGTGGGGGATTACTGGGCGGGACCAAGTCACACACTTCCGACAGGAATGACTGCAAGGTTCTCCAGTGGTCTTACCAGTAACGACTTTATCAAGTCAACAAGCATTATCGAATATAGTAAAGAGAAACTCGTAGAAAGTGCGGAGGATATAATTCGATTAGCCGAGGCCGAGGGCCTCGATGCCCACGCGAAGAGCGTGAAGATACGGCAGGCGAAGAGTTGATTCTCGATGCTCGTAGGTAGTCGTTCGTGAAGAGTATCTCGCCGCGGACAAGCTACACTTCCCAGTTAAGTTTATTCTGATAGCGCCAGTAGAACCTGCCCAATAAGTGAGCTACGACTAATGCTACGTAGATAAAGATGCTGCTACTAATACAGTCCAGAGCAAGGACTGCCCACTTATTAGTATCAGGCTGTACGGTAGGTATGAATCTGGCAACCAAGACAAGCGCCGTCAAAAATGCAACAAGGCCGCTGTATGGGAAAAGCGTTTTGAATATTGATATGATTAGCAAGAGAGGATTGAAAGCGGAGGATGAGTTAAACATAACAACAGCCAGTAAGGCCATTGGGAAAAAGAATGCGCCGTAGGCCAGAAGCAGCCAGAAGATTGCGTCTGTTTTCTGGGTATAAACGAAATAGAAACCCGCCGGTCCTGCAAAAAGTAGATAACAAGCGGCCAGGTAAAGCGATTGTGAGAACATCTCACTTATATCAGCCGTGGAAAAAGCTTCTGGTGCTCGTGTTCTCCCACAGGCGCTATCGCGGACACATTCTGCAAAATACCAACACATACCTAAACCAACCAAAATATTTATGATTAGACTTGGAAGCGCAATCGCCAGGCCAAATGTTCCCAGTGATAGCTTTATAAAGCGAATGGCCAGCGGAACTCCAATGAAAATCGCAAGATATGTCAGACCTGCTTGACTTGTGGGATATAGGAATATGTCAATAATCCATGGCAACTTGCGTTCGCCCACCGGTTCGGGTTGGTCTGCTTTTGCTGTTCCTTCAAGGACCTCTCTATCTTCGAGAGGTCTATCAGAAACGCCGTACTGTGGAGTTGACTGGCTTTGAACCTTGTCTCTCTGTGGAACATCCAAGAGGGTCAAACCGTGAGGGGAATCCTTTGGGGCAGCTTCTTGGTCAGTAGCTTTGCTTTGGGTTGTTAGGGGGCTTGTGTCCTGTATTTGTGGGATGAGGACTATGTTTTTGCACCTCGGGCACCTGCCTTTTTTGCCTGCGTGGATTTCGGGAACGCTTAGTTTCTGACCACAGGTTTTGCAGTCAAACCTAATCATAGAGATTTCCAGCGCATCAATTGATTATAATTATATTCCGGTCAGGCAGGTTAAGTGCCTGCGAGTTTTTGTTTTATCATCTCTCTGGCCTTTGCGAGGGCATCGTTGATTTTTTCGGGGTTCTTTCCGCCTGCCTGGGCCATTTGTGGTCGGCCGCCTCCGCCGCCGTCAACTATCGGCGAGATTTCTTTAACGATGTCACCGGCGCTCAAGCCCTTTTTGACCAGGTCGTCGGTGACTCCAGCCAGCAGGGTTGCTTTGCCATCGTCGTCAAAGCCCAGGACGATAGCTGCGGATTTTGCCTTTTTTTTGAGCATATCGATAGCTTCACGGGCCTGCTCGGTAGAGGTTTTTGAGACGTGGCCAATGACTATGGAGGAGCTGCCAATCTTTTCACAGTTTTCCAGAAGCTGCTTTGCTTGGGCCATAATGTCGGAGCCGGATGCTTTAGCGGCGGTTTTGAGTTCTTTGGCGAGCCGTTTGTTGTCTTCTAACAGTCGGGCGACCCTGTCAATAAGAGTATCGGCAGGGGCTTTCAGCATTGCTGAAAGCTCATCGACGATGTCATTTGCCTTTTCGAGATGGGCATTAAGACCGGAGCCGGTCAGGGCGGTAATCCGGCGGACGCCGGCAGAGATGCTCTCTTCTTTGATTATCTTAAAGCCGCCGATTGAGCCGAGCTTGTCAACGTGGGTGCCGCCGCAGAACTCCCGGCTGAATGCCTGGCCGATTTGGTCCTGTCCCTCGGTACCTATGCCAACTACCCGGACCTCATCGCCGTATTTTTCGCCGAATAGCGCCATTGCGCCGAGTTTCTGGGCCTGGTCTCTGGGCATAACAGGGCAGGTTACAGGCAGGTCTTCGGCAATTTTTTCTCTGACCAGATTCTCAACATTTTTTAACTGCTGGGCGGTAGGCGCCAGCGGGTAGGTAAAGTCAAATCTCAGATAGTCCGG
>Ga0315280_10001751_pt1 | contig 36523 bp, 26 predicted proteins | sample YL17G06_40_MG_FD_203697 | JGI IMG/M metagenome (GOLD analysis project Ga0315280, IMG submission 203697) | Sediment microbial communities from Yellowstone Lake, YNP, Wyoming, USA - YL17G06_40 | ecosystem: Environmental > Aquatic > Freshwater > Lake > Sediment | place: USA: Wyoming | collected... | reverse complement strand
ACCGCTACGGTGGAGGCCGCCAGGCTCGGCTCCGCGCGGATCACTGCCGGCATGGAGCGCACGCACTTCCTGCTCCATCCGGGCGAGAAGGTGCGCTCGCCGCGCATCCTCGCGCTGTTCTACGAGGGCGACCACTCCAACGCCGTGCTGGAGGGGCAAGCCCTGTTCCGACAGCTCATCTACCGGCACTACACCCCTCTCCGGGACGGCAAGGTGCCGCTGCCGACACTGTTCTGCAACACCTGCTTCACGCGCGGCGGGGGCTGGCTGAACGAGTGCAACGCCGAGAACCAGATCTCGCTTATCAAGGCCTACGGTAAGCTCGGCATCGAGGCGCTCATCACCGACGCCGGCTGGTTCGAGGGCGGCTGGCCGGCCGGTGCGGGGAACTGGACGCCTCGCAAGGACGCCTACCCCGACGGCATGGGCCCGGTCGCGGCCGCCGCGAAGGAGGAGGGCACTGTCTATGGGCTGTGGTTCGAGCCGGAGCGCGTCGTGGCCGGCACTTGGATCCACCGCAACCACCCCGAGTGGCTGCTGTCGGCACGCGATGGCGAGAACGGCACGTACCTCCTCAACTTCGGTCTGCCGGAAGTGAGGCGGTACTTCCTCGACATCGTCGGAGGGTTCATGGACCTTCCTGGCTTCCGCGCCTACAGGCAGGACTTCAACATGGACCCGCTGCCCTACTGGCGCCACACCGACGCTCCCGACCGGCAGGGCATCACGGAGATCAAGTATCTCGAGGGGCTCTACGCCTACTGGGATCGCATCCGGGAGCTATGGCCGGACGCGGTTGTGGAGGGCTGCGCGAGCGGCGGGCACCGGATCGACCTCGAGTCGGTGATGAGGATGCACTTCCACCAGAAGACGGACTACTGGTTTGATGACGAGGTGGACCAGGCGGCGCTGTGGTCGGTGGGGAGGTACCTGCCGAACAACACGTTTGTCGCGCACGTGAACCGGCTGGACGAGTACTCCTACCGCAGCACCATGGCATCGTCGCTCTGCCTCGGCTGGATCGCGGACGCGCTCGACTTCGACATGGACACTGCCAAGCGGTTCGTGGACGAGTACCGGGCCCTGAGGCACCTGCTCGTCGGTGCGTCCTATCCGCTGCTCCCCTACTCTCGCTCGCACCGCGACTGGATCGCGACGCAGTACCACCGGCCGGACCTGGGCGAGGGGATGATCCTCGCCTTCCGGCGCGCGGAGAGCCCGTATGTCTCGGTCGAGGTGGCCCTGCGCGGCCTGGACCCGGCCGCCACATATGAGCTCAAGTACCTCACTGCCGGCACCTCGGAGCGTCGCACCGGCGAGGAGCTGATGCGGGGCCTGGTGCTGGCACTGCCCCAGCGGAGGGCGTCGGAGGTCGTGTGGTACGATGCGGTCGGACCATAGGCGCGAGGAGAGGTGGCGGCTACCGGTCGCGCCTTCGTCCGTCATCCCTGAGCCCGACGAAGGGCTGACGGACGAGCAACCGCCCAAGCAATGGCCTCGGCTTCGCCCCCTCCGCTCGCCCTTCGTCGGGCTCAGGGACGGCGGAGGGGCCGGGCTGCTTCACGAGACATGCGGCCGTCACTTAGCGCGTTGGGTGTGTTCGGGCAGTCCGGTCACGGTCCGAAGGCGTAGAGCTTGCCGTCCTGGCACAGCACGTAGAGAGTGCCATCCTCGGCGATCGAAGCGCTGCCATCGACCCAGGTGCTGAAGGCGTACCTCCATCTCTCGGCCCCGCCAGCGCTCACTGCCACTACGTTGTAGTCGGCGCCAACGTAGACCGTCCCGTCGGCCCCCAGCACCGGGCTCGTCGCCCTTCCGCCCAACCCGGTGCCTGCGGGGAAGTCCCACTTGATGACGCCGCTTGGGTAGAAGGCATAGAGCGTTCCAGTCATGGCGCCGAAGTACACTGTGCCATCAGGAGCGATGGCTGGACATGACCGTGCGCCCCCGTACACGGCGCCCGTTGTGAAGCTCCACTTCTCAGTCCCGTCCGGGTTGATTGCGTACATCGCGAAATCGCTTGCGATGTACACAGTGCCGTCCGGCGCGATGGTCGCTCCCGTTCCGGCCCACACAGCCCCCGAAGTGGGGAACGTCCACCTCAGGTCCCCATCCGGCTGTACGGCGTAGACATTCGCGTCCAAGCACCCGGCGTATACGGTGCCATCGGGGGCGACGGCCGGGCTGGACAAGACCCAGGCGTTCGTGACGACGGGGTCCCCGGTGCTTACGTGCCACCTCTGCGTTCCGTCCGGGTTGATGGCGAACAGGCCAACGCTGCCCACGTAGATGGTGCCATCGGGGCCGATCGTCGGGGCGGAGCAGTCGTAGTTGCCGCCCCCTCCCGGAGAGCGCTGGAACAGCCACTTCCCGCTGCCATCGGAGTTGAGGGCCCGGAAGCGATTGCGGCTGGCACCGCAGTACACGGTGCCGTCCACCGCAATGGCGGGTGTTGTCTCGACGTACTCGTCGACGGTCCACTGCTGCGTCCCGTCGGGGTTGATGGCGATCAGCTTCCCCGAGTCGAAGGCGTAGACCGTTCCATCCACGCCGATCGCGGGGGCTCCGCCACAGGTCCCGCAGGTTCCCAGCCTGTCGAATGTCCACTTCACGTGGTTCGTCTGCGGACCCACGTACGGGCTTTGGCCGGTATGGCGGGAATCGTGCTGGAACATGGGCCACGCGCTATCGGCCGGGCCGGGGGCCGGGCCCGACTGCACCGTGAGCGCGATGGACTTGCTGTCCGAGCCCCCCTTGCCGTCGTCGACAGTGCAGCCGACCACGTATTTGCCGTCGGCGCTCGGCGCCGTCCATGCGACGGTCGAGCCCGTGCCGCCAAGACCGCCCCCGGACGCGAACCAGGCGTAGGTCAGGGAGTCGCCGTCCGCATCCGTCGCGGTCGCCGTGAGGGTGACAGTCGCGCCGGGCGCAACAGTGGTCCCAGGCTGGGCCGTTAATGAGGTGATGGTCGGCGGCTCATTTGAGGGCGCAGCCCCCACAGTGACGCCGGTTGCGGCCGCGTGACCCGCAAGCACCGCGATGACCGTGCCGCTCTTGGCCTCCTGGCCAGCGGTGAACAGCCCGTTCTGGTCGATGCTCCCCGCGCCGCCTGTCGTCAGCCAGATGGGCGTCAGCGCCAGCGGGCCGTCATCATCACCCGTCACGGTCGCCACGTACTGTTGGTTGGCCCCTGGGGCGAGAACCGCGTTCTCCGGCTCCACGACGATGCCAACGATCCGCCCGGCAAGCGCCGTCGGAACGAGCGTGACGCGCAGGTTCACGCTCCCCTCCACCGACACGTCCAGGTCGATCGCGACCGAGAGCTTGTCAGCGCCGGCCGGAGGCTCTATGACCATCCTCTGCCGGCCGCTCGGCACGCCCGACAGGGTGTACGCGCCGTTGGCGTCCGAATGAGTCTCCGCCACGTTGCCCTGGCGCGCGCCCACGGCCCTCGAGACCCCGGCTGCCCCTGACCCGGGAATGTACACGTACGCGTTGACGACCGGTGTGTTCACATTTGATGCGTCGACGACCGTGCCTGTGATCGTTGCGCCCCCGGCCGGGCCGGCTTCGCCGCCGCCACAGCCGGGCAAGGACGCCACAACGGCTAGCAAGAGGGGGAGGGGCATCGCCACTACAGCGAAACGCCTGAGACAATACGGCTGAGTCTTCGACATCTGCACATCACCGTCCCGACGAGGGTGTGCGACCACGACTGTTGCACTCACGGACCAACGATGGTCTGCTGCGCTCTGTCTGTTACCCCATCACGCCGGTCGGTCGACACCTCGTCACGCTGTGCAGGAATGACCCATGATCGCGAACGTCCGATGGACCTGGTCGACACACGGGCTGCCACCGACTCATAAGATCATACCACTCCCCACTCGCCAGATGTAGCGCTCCCCATGGGGCCCGCAGCTACTTTCCTCCCCTTTTTTCGGTGTGCGGGACATCAACACCGCAGTTCAGAGCTTCCCGTCGGACCTCGTCGCCGGCGCGTTCGGCTTCGCCCTGTCCGAGTACTACATGACCGACGACGCGGCCGTCGCCGAGCCGGTGAAGGTGTCGTTCGCGTAGGGGCGACCGGCAGGACGGCTGAGGCCCTGTGGTACAATGCCGTCGGGCCGCAGGCGCGAGGAGGTGCTCGATGACAGCGGCGACGATGACGTACGAGGACGCTGTGGACCTGCTGGTGGGCCCCGAGCAACGGGTGCAGCCGGTGCGCAGCAGGACCCGATGTCCGCCGGGCCGGACTTGGGGACGAACCCAGGTCGGCATGGGGAGCCCGGTCACGGTCCGAAGGCGTAGAGCTTGCAGTCGGCGCACGGCACGTAGAGAGTGCCATCCTCGGCGATCGCAGCGCTGCCAGTAACCCAGGTACCGAAGTCGTACCGCCACTTCTCAGCGCCGCCTGGGGTAAGTGCCACGATGTTGTGGTACGCGCCTACATAGACTGTCCCGTCTGCCCCGAGGACCGGGCTCGACGCCGGACCGCTCTCTAACGGGCCGTCCAAGTCGAAGTCCCACTTCAGCACCCCGTTCGGGTTGAACGCGTAGAGCGTTCCATTATAGCCGCCGAAGTACACTGTGCCATCGGGAGCGATGGCTGAACATGACCTTGCACCCCCGTACACAGCGCCGGAAAAGCTCCACTTCTCCGTGCCGTCCGGGTTGATCGCGTACATGGCATCGTCGCTGCCGATGTACAGTGTACCATCCGGCGCGATGGTGGCTCCCGTTCCGAACTGGACTGGGCCCGAGGTGCGAAATGTCCACTTCACGGTACCATCCGGTCGTACGGCGTAGACATTGGAGTCGGTACACCCGGCGTATACCGTGCCGTCGGGAGCCACGCCTGGGCTGGACGCGAGGTAGGGGCCTTCGAAGGGATCGCCGGTGATGTTGACACACCACTTCCCCGTTCCGTCTGGGTTGATGGCGAACAGGCCGCTGCTCCCCACGTAGACGGTGCCGTCGGGCCCGATCGTCGGGGCAGTGCCCCCGGGCCCGATTCCCGGGTCCGGAGTGAGCAGCCACTTCCCGCTGCCATCCGGGTAAAGCGCCCGAAAGCGATCTATGCCGCAATCGCAGTACAGGGTACCGTCGGCCGCGATGGCGGGAGTTGTCTTAACGATCTCCTCGATAGCCCACTGCTGTGTTCCGTCTGGGTTGACAGCGAAGAGCTTCGGGAAGCCGTGCGCGTAGACCGTTCCACCGGATCCGATGGCGATGCCCCCGCACGATCCCACAAGGTCGAATGTCCACTTCACGTGGTTCGTCTGCGGACCTACGTACGGGCTCTGGCCGGTATGGCGGGAATCATGCTGGAACATGGGCCACGCGCTATCGGCCGGGCCGGGGGCCGGGCCCGACTCCACGGTGAGCGAGATCGACTCGCTGTCCGAGCCACCCTTGCCGTCGTCGACGGCGCAGCCGACCACGTACTTCCCCTCCGCGCTCGGCGCGGTCCATGTGACGGTAGGGCCCGTACCGCTGAGACCGCCGCCGGACGCGAACCACGCGTAACCCAGGGAGTCGCTGTCCGCATCCGTCGCGGTCGCGGTGAGGGTGACCGTCGCGCCGGGGGCGACAGTGGTCCCAGGCACCGCCGCCAGCGAGGTGATAGTCGGCGGCTCGTTTGAGGGCGCAGCCCCCACCGTGACGCCGGTCGCGCCCGCGTGACCCGCAAGCACCGCGATGACCGTGCCGCTCTTGGCCTCTTGGCCGGCGGTGAACAGGCCATTCTCGTCGATGCTCCCCGCACCACCTGTCGTCAGCCAGATGGGCGTCAGGTCCAGCGGCTGCGCCTGGTCGTCCGTCACGGTGGCGACGTACTGCTGTGTGGCGCCCGGGGCGAGGGCCTTGTCTCGCGGGTCCACGGCGATGCCGGCGATATGTGGGGCCAGCGTTCCCGGCGTAAGGGTGATACGCACGTTGATGCTCCCGCGCACCGGCACGTCGAGGTCTATCGCGACCGACACCTGGGTAGCGCCGGACGGTGGCTCTATCACCATCCGTTGCCGGCCAGTCGGTACGCCAGAGAGGGCGTATGCGCCGTTGGCTTCTGAATGCGTCTCTGCGACATTGGCCTGGCGAAGAGCTACGGGGCGCGAAGCGCTCGCCGCTCCGGACCCGGGGATGTACACGTACGCATTGGCGACCGGAATGGTGACGTCCGCCGCATCAACGACCGTGCCTGTGATCGTCGCGCCTTCCCCGGCGCCCCCTCCGTCGCCGCCACAGCCGGGCAAGCACGCCATAACGGCGAGCAAGAGGGGGAGGGGCATCGCCAGTACAGCGAAACGCCTGAGACGATACGGGTGAGTCTTCGACATCTGCACATCACCGTCCCGACGAGGGTGTGCGACTGCGACCAGTCCACTCACGAACCAACGATGGTCTGCTGCGCTCCGTCTGTTACCCCATCACGCCGGTCGGTCGACACCTCGTCACGCTGTGCAGGAATGACCCATGATCGCGAACGTCCGATGGACCCAGTCGACACCCGGGCGGGCACCGACTCACTAGATCATACCACTCCTCACTCACTGGATGTACCACTCCCCATGGCGTCGGCAGCCACGTTCCTCCCCTTTTTTCGGCGTGCGGGACATCAACACGGCCGTTCAGAGCTTCCCGTCGAACCTGGTCGCCGGCGCGTTCGGCTTCGCCCTGGCCGAGTTCTACGAGACCGACGACGCGGCCGTCGCCGAGCCGGTGAAGGTGTCGTTCGGGTAAGGAGCCAGCACCGGGTCTACCGAGTCCACCTGTCCGCCCACGATGTGCGCGGCCTCGCGGCAGCCGCCGTCGCAGGCGCCCATGTCGGCGCAGCCCGCGCACTCGCGTGGCAGGTAGTCCTTCATCGTGAACCGGCGCCAGTAGGGGTCGGCCTTCAGCGTGTCGATCTCGCGCCAGTGACAGAGCCGCACCTGCGAGTGGTTGCAGACGCGCACTCTCCCCTCGGGCCCGATCACGAAGAAGCCGAGCGCCGCCGAGCAGCGCGTGCCGACCTGCAGCCTCTCGTAGCGCGACGGATCGATGATGCACTTGGGCAGTTCAGTGCCGACCGAGCCCCACCGGTTGGCTTCGCGGAGCACCCCTTCGGCCGTGTCGAGCATCTCCACGATCTGCTCGCGCGAGAGTACCAGCTCCTTGGCGTAGTCGAGCCCGCGTCCGCCCGGTAGGAAGCGGTTCAGGAGAACGCTGGTGGCCCCGGCCAGCAGGCCCTCCCCGAGCGTCTCGTACAGCTCGAACAGATTCCGCCTGGTGACCGTGACGCCCACGGTGGTCCTGACTCCGGCGTCGCGCGCGGCCCGGAACCAGCCGAGGACGCGTCGGGCATCGCCGCCCCCTGTGTGCCACCCGAAGGTTGAGAGGCCGGGCATGCTGAGGCTGAGGTTGATGTCGTGGCGCGTGCAGAGATCGAGGATGTCCGCGGACATCGCGTGGCCGTTCGACAGGAGGTAGAGCTTCAGGGGCCCCTCGCTGACGACGAGCTCGCCGTCCTTCGTTTCGACGTGTTCGGTTGTCAGCCCGGCGGCGTGCTCAATCAGATCGACCAGGTTCGGGTTCAGCAGCGGCTCGCCGCCCGTAAAGGCGATGTTCGGCACGCCCTTGGCCGCGAGCATGTTGAGGAGGCTCCGCCAGTCGTCCTGGCCCATCTCCGGGTACCGTTCATAGGACCCGTCGGTCGCCTCCCACGGGCACGAGCAGAACACGCACCGATGGTTGCAGCGGTAGGTCATCTCGAGCACCGCGGTCGTGGGCAGGAATGACTTGGCTAGGCGGGAGGTCGTCACGGTAGCGGGTCCCCTGACGTATCTGTCTGCTCCCTCTTCCTCCGGGAGAGGGTCGGGGTGAGGGCTGTCCCCACCGGCGGATACGGTCACTTCAGCGCGCGTTGGCGGGCGACCTGCCGGTCGCGCCTTACGGAGTGACCCCCAGCAGCTCCTCGATGCGGTCGATGTGGTCCTTCAGCGGCGACTCGCCATCGTTGGACCCCTTGTGGACCAGCGAGCCCTGCAAGAACTCGACGACCAGTCGCACGTCATCAGAACTCACGTTCGCGTCCCGCCGCGCCTCGGCCTCGCCGTCGATGTGGACGACAAGGGCGATGCCGGGCTCGGTCACGTCGGGCCGGCAATGCTTGCAGAATGCGCTCTCGTCGAGCTCGACCCCTCGGTCGGGGATCTCCGCGACGTAGCGTCTCGCCGCGGTGACTGTGCTGGTCAGCGCCCAAGTGGCGCCCGGGTCGGTCCAGGTTGTTCTCTCCCCGCACTTGGGGCAGACGTAGTCTACGGACTCCACAGGCCCCGGAGGGCCGTAGCACATTGCGCCCATTGCCAGCTCCGCTGGCGACGGGCTCGCCGCCAACTCGCGCAGGCGTGCCGCTATCTGCTCCCGGCTCAGCGCGCCCGTAGTGGGCTGCTCGCCGAGGAGCTGCTCCAGCCGGTCGAGGTGGTCCTTGAGCGGAGTCTGCCGGCCCTCAGACCCGATGTGCTTGTCGCTCCCGCTCATGAAGTCCTTGAGGAGCTCTAGGTCGTCGGTGGAGACGCCCTCAGTTACGTGCCCGGTCCAGTCGCCCGTGAACTGCACCACGATGGCGGTCCTGGGGTCGATGGTGTTCGGGCTGCAGTGCCTGCAGAACTCATACTCGTCGAGCGTGACGGTTAGGTTCGGAACCTGCGTCACGAGCCGGCGCATCGCCGGAAGCTCCCACAGGACAACCGTCGCCTGCTCAGTTGTGTAGACGGTCTTCTCGCCGCACCGAGGGCACACGTACTCCGCGCTCTGCGGGTGAGCGGCCGGTTTGTAGCACATCGCGCCCATCGACAGGTTCGTCGGGGCCGGAGCCGCCGCCAGCTCGCGAAGCCGCTCGCGGACGGATGCTCTGGTGCCCTCGGCGCCGAAGACCGCTTCCTCCGCGGTCACCTCGCGGCGCAGGAGCCGCGACAACCGCGCCAGGGAACCGGTGGGGTCAGGCCCGCCCCACGCGGACGAGCTGTCGTGCTGGCCGGTGGTAAACTCATAGAGGAGCTGCATGTCAACCAGCGTAACCCCGAGAGTGGTGTGCGGGCGCCCGGTGCCCCGAGCCGTCGTCTCGATGACGCTTATCGCGATGCTGGGTTGCTCCGCGTTCGGGCGGCAGTGACGGCAGAAGTCTGTCGCGCGCACTTCGATCTCGAGCTTGGGCGCACACGCCGCAGCCAGCCGTCGATACTCTGACAGGCTGCCGATCATTTGCTCCGCCTGCGGGTCCGTCCACTGCGTCTTGTTCCCACACAGGGGGCACACGTACTCGACCGGCTGCGTGTTGGAAGGCATTGCCGCGTAGCACATCGCGATCTGGTGCGGCTGCATTGAGAGGATACGGCTGTCGCTCGCGGGGGCGTCTGTCCACGGCCTCGGCTTCTGGCCCCGCGCGAAGGCGAGGAACAGCGCGAGGCCGATGAACACGAGCGCGGATAGTGCGTAGTAGATCAGTGTGCCCATGCGTCCTGTCTCCTCTGACGCGGCAGGAGCGCGTGCTACTCGCCCCTTCGACTCCAGCAACGGCGATGTTGTTCCAATGTGAGGCAGGGGCCTCGGCCGCCATGCCGGCGGGACGGCGACGGTGCCGGGCGGGCGAGGCACGCCTCGCCCCTACGGTCTGTACAGCCACTCCGCGGCGCAGGCGCCTTCGCTCGAGACCATGCACGGGCCGAGCGGGGTGTCCGGGGTGCAGGCCTTCCCGAATACCGGGCACCCGCGTGGGACCATCAGGCCGCGCAACACGTCTCCGCAGTGGCAGGCCGGATGCGGCGGAGCGTCGCGACGCGCGATGCCGAAGCGCGACTCGGCATCGTAGTTGGCGTACGCAGGCCGCAGCCTGAGCCCGCTTGCGGGGATCGTCCCCAAGCCACGCCAGGTTGAGCCGGCGGGCTCGAACACCTCGTCCATGATCGCTCGCGCCTGCCTGTTGCCCTCGCGCCTCACAGCGCGGGAGTACTCGATCTCGACCTCCGCCGCGCCGTCGCCGCGGGCCATCCGCTCCCACTGCCGGACGATCGCGCGGATGGCGAGCATCACGTCGAGCGGCTCAAAGCCCGCGATGACGCACGGCACGCCGTGCTCATTAGCGAGGAAGTCGTACGCCCGGGAGCCGATGATCGTGCTGACGTGCCCCGGGCAGATGAAGGCGTTCACGCCCGCCTGCCCGTCGGCGACCAGGGCCGCCATCGGGGCCGGCATGGTCTTGTGCGCGACGAGGACGCTGAAGTTCGGGAGTCCCTCCGCGTGTGCGGCGCGCACCGTGGCGGCGACGCCCGGAGCTGTGGTCTCGAAGCCGATCCCCACGAAGACGACCTCGCTATCGGGCTCGGCCTGCGCGAGCTCGAGGGCGCCCATCGGGGACACGACGACACGCACATCCGCGCCCTCGGCCCTCGCCTGTGCCAGCGACAGCTCCGACCCGGGCACCCGGATCAGGTCGCCGAACGAGGCCAGGATCACCCCCGGCAGCAGCGCCAGGTCGATGGCGAGGTTGATGTCCCCCTGCGGCGCGACGCAGACCGGACAGCCGGGCCCGGGGACAAGCTCGATGGCGGGTGGCAGAAGCGAGCGGAGCCCGTAACGTGCAATGCAGTGCGAGTGGCTCCCGCACACTTCCATGATCTTGACCAGCGTGGCGGACTCCCGCGCAATGTCACCAGCGACTGCGCGCACGGCGGCGGGGTCGCGATGGCGCGCCAGCCCGGCGCTCATGCGACTGCGTCCCCTAGCGCCTCCCCGATGAACTCGAGCGCCTCCTGCGCCTCCGACTCGTCGAGCCGCTCAATGGCGAAGCCCGCGTGTACCAGCACCCACTCGCCCACCGTCGGGTCCTCGATGAGGTCGAGGCGGATCCTGAGCTTGGAGTCTCCCACCGCGACGTCGCCCCAGAGGCCGTCGACGGTCTCGACGCGGCATGGGAGCGCGATGCACATCAGGGTTTCATCCTTCCTCGCGGAGCACAGCGGCCGCGACAACGGCTTGCCCCAGCGCCAGCCCGCCATCGCCGGGTGGCACCGCACGCGGGTACAGAACGCGCAGGCCGCTCTCCTCGAGCCTGTCGGCGGTCCCGCAGAGCACTCGGGCGTTCTGGAACGTCCCGCCCGACAGAGCCACCGTACGCAGGCCCTGCCGCTCGCAGAGCGCGGCGGCCGCTTGCGCTAGGGCCGTGCAGAAGCCGCCGTGGAACGCGCCGGCGAGCTCGCCGACGGATACGCCGCGGCTCACAAGTTCCAGTATGCGCCGGATCGCGGGTCGGGGGTCAAGGATGAGCATGTCCCGCTCCGGGGTCTTCTCGTTGCCTGCCGGCCAACCGCCGCCTAACCCAACCTCACCCCCCGGCCCTTCGACAGGCTCAGGGCCGTTCCCCCTCTCCGCTAGCGGAGAGGGGGTGGTCACTGGCACAGCCAGGGACCGGGGGTGAGGTTGTTCGTGCGCCGTGTCGGGACAAACGGCCGATCCCGATTCTCTCTCCCTCCGGGAGAGCCTGTCCTGAGCCCCGGCGAAGGGGGCTGGGGTGAGGGCATCACCGGCAGGGACGCCGGTGCCGATGGGTATGGGGGCCACATCCCACTCCAGCTCCGGTCCACCGTCGCGAGCCGCGGCTTCGAGCCTCATCGGCGCCTGCCCCTCGTAAGCGTTCACCTCGCAGATGCCGAGCATTGCCGAGACCGCGTCGAAGAGCCGTCCGGCGCTAGACGCTCGCGGGCAGTTGAGGCCGGCGCGCATTGCGCAGCGCAGGACCTCCCACCGGCTCGCGTGCGGGGCGAGGTGCGGCAAGCGCGGCAGGGGATCCTCTCCACCCAAGGCCAGCTCGGCCCAGGCGAGCGCCATGCGCCACGGCTCTCGCACTGCGGCCTCGCCTCCGGGCAGGGGAACCTCGAGGAGGTGTCCGACCCGCTCGAACGACCGCTCGTCGGCGACCAGCAGCTCGCACCCCCACACCGTTCCGTCGGCTGCGAGCCCTGTGCCGTCACACGCGACCCCGAGCACAGGCCCCGGCTCAGCGTGTTCCGACAGGACGGACGCGATGTGCGCGTGATGGTGCTGCACGGTTACGACCCGCAGCCCATCCTCGGCAGCCCTCTGTTCCGCCCACGCACTCGACAGATACCCGGGGTGCAGGTCTCTCGCGAGCGCCGAGGGCCGCACCTCCAGAAACCTAAGGAAGTGCTCGACCTGCCGCTCGTAGAACGCGAGCACGTCCGCGTCGTCGAGGTCACCGATGTGCTGGCTCACGTAGGCGTCCCAGCCGCGGGTGACGCAGAAAGTGTTCCTAGTGTGTCCGCCGACGGCCAGGATGGACCGCTCCACCTTGCGCAGGCGCGTGGGCGCGGGCATGTACCCCCTCGACCGTCTGAGCAAGATCACCCCACGGCCCGTTGAGCGCAGAACCGAGTCGTCGCAGCCGGTGACGATGTCACGGTCATGCACCAAGAACGCGTCGGCCACGCCGGAGAGTCTCTCCATCGCCTCCGTGTTGCCCGTGCAGATCGGCTCTTCGGAGAGGTTGCCACTCGTCATCACGAGGGCCTCGTACGGAGCGCCGTCAAAGAGGAGATGCTGGAGGGGCGCGTAAGGGAGGATCGCCCCGAAGGTGGCGCTGTCGGGTGCGACGGATGGGGCCAGGCCGTGGGCCGGAGCCTTGTCCAAGAGGACGATCGGAGCCCTGGCGCTCACAAGGTGGCGCGCAGCCTCATCGCTGAGCACACAGTGACGCGCCACCGCCTGCAGGTCTCGGAACATCACCGCGAAAGGCTTCTCCTCGCGGCGCTTGCGTCGGCGCAGTTCGGTCACCGCCAGCTCCGACGAGGCGTCACACGCGAGGTGAAAACCGCCGATGCCCTTCACGGCCACGATGCGCCGGTCGGCGAGGAGAGCTCGCACCCGCGTTATCGCCTCGTGCCCACGCGCGAGCTCATGACCGTCCACAACGAGCGTGAGTGAGGGCCCACAGTCGTGGCACGCGACAGGCTGCGCGTGGTATCGCCGGTCGGCGATATCGCCATACTCATGACGGCAGGTCGGGCACATCTGGAACGCGCTCATCGATGTGCGGGGCCTGTCATAGGGCACGGCGCGCACGATGGTGAAGCGGGGCCCGCAGTTCGTGCAGTTGATGAAGGGGTGCAGATGACGCCGGTCGGAGGGGTCGCGCATCTCCACTAGGCACTCGGCGCAGGTGGCCAGGTCGGGCGGGAGGTTGATGGCCCCTTCGCCGGTCGGGGCGCTCGCCAGGATAACGAACTCGGTGCGACCGGCCAGCGGCTCTGGGTAGTGGACCGCCCGGTCGATGACCGCCGCGGGAGGATGCTCCGTGCGCAGCCTCTCGAGGAACTCCGCGACGCCGTCCTCGCGGCCTTCGACGATGGCCGTCACCCCGCCGGTGTGGTTGAGGACCTCGCCGGCCAGCCCAAGCCGGGTTGCCAGCCTGTGCACGAAGGGCCTAAACCCGACGCCCTGTACGACCCCCTCAACCTCGACGCGACACGCTATCCTTGGCACACACTTGCTCCCGCAGACGACGACGGCAGCGCGCGGGCACTGCCGTCGTCGGACGTGCTCGTGTTGGGCCGGGTTCTTACGCAGTACGGGCGAGCACACTAGCTCGCCCCTACCTGATCAGCGCGCGCCTGGTCCGCGACGCCCGTTCGATGGTGGAGCGCCAGAGCTGCTCGCTCCCATCGTAGGGGATCCAGCCGTCGATGTACGGATCATCGAGTCCTCGCGGACGCACGGGCTGAGCCCTATCGAAGGAGACCATGACGACGCAGTCGTCGTCGATGTGCTTCACGTGCTCCGCGAACTCGTGGAGCATCATGTCCTCGAGAGACCAGTTCACGATGATGAGGTCCGCGTTGCGGGATGACAAGGCGTTGATCGCGTTGTAGCCCGATGGGGCGGAGACAACATCGCATCCCAGCCCAGCCAGCCGATCGGCTGCCTCGCGCCTGCGCGTAGGGCAACTGTCGACCACTACGACCCTAGCGCTCATTGCTGACCCTCCGTCCGCCGGGCCTGGCGGCCCGGTAGTGCCAAGCACTCACATGAAGCGCGGCGGATGACTTGCCGTCCCCATCCCATGCAACCAGCGCTTACTCCTCGACGCTTCTCAAACTCGGACGGGTCAACTGTACTGAATCCCGTGCACACCACTCCTGGCCTACGGTTCCTCTACTCGCCTCCTCGCGGCATCGCGCCACAAGGAGTGGCTACCAGTATGCCACTTCAGCGCAGAATCCTCAAACATGTCATGAGATTCTCGGAGCCCGCCAGAGTTGCGCACAAGTCTACGGCACTGAGTAGATAGTTACGGACCGACTGTCAGCCAGATCAACTACCTTCCCGGCACGGGCCAGCAGCACTGTGGGGTCTGCTCGTAGGCCTGCCGATGCCGACAGCGTCGCCTTGCGCACCCGCGTCTGGCGCTCCCACTGGGGCTCGTCGATCTCCAGCGGCAGCGCGTACATGCCGCGGTTCACAACCGCCACCGCCCGAGTTGCGCCGCGACCGTCGGTTACCCAGAGCGCGTCGAGCGCCTGTGCCGGCTCCACCGTCGTGCGGCGCACCCAGCCTCTCGGAGGAAAGGCCCGTACCAGTTCCGCCAGCCACGGCAGAGGCAGGCCGGAGTCCAGATCAAGGACGGGCATGGCCAAGCCGGCGTTCGCTGCACGCACGAGAAGCGCAGCCAGGTCGAGGGCGTGCTCGTCGGAGGCGCCGTACGCAGCCTCGTCCGGGTGATCGCTGAACACGCGCAGCACCCCCGCCTCAGCGCCCGCAGTGACCCGGGCGGTGACCGTGTCCGCCGCCAAGGGAAGATCGCGTCGCGGCACATCGACAACGCATGTCCCAACGCCACCGTGCCCGAGCCACCCTCTACCCATGGCCGTAGCCCAGAGCGCCCCACTCCACTCCTCGGGACCCGCGACCCCGGCCCCACCGGGCAGCTGCTGAGCCGCCGCATCCGCGCACCGCCTGTACTCGTGCACCGTCAGCAGTCCCGACACGTCCGGTCCGTCGAGAAGTGACACCCATAGCGGGGCCGGCCGCAGTGCCATGACGTGCTCGGCGAGCGTGCTCAGCGATGCCGCGCAGCGGAGTTCGTCCGCGAAGTTGGCCCTTGTGCCCTCGGTTAGAACGATCTCCAGGCCGCACTCGTTCCGGGCGGCGAGCAAGCGTGGCAGCAGGGAGTCGAGCGCGTCGAGCGCCTCCGGCGCAGGAGGCGCTCCGGGCGCCCCCCACGGGATCAGAATGCGCCACAGCGCCGGAGAGAGGCTACCCAAGTCCACCGCCGCCGGTGGCGACAGCGCCTCGACGGACAGCCCCATACCCCGCCACTTGCCGACGGTCCGGCCCGAGCGGACGGTCACTGCATCCGGCAACCGGCCGGGCGGCAGCTCAGATGCGCTCGCGGAAGGACTCGTGAACGTTCCCTCGCCATCACCGTTGAGCGCGAGCACGAAAGAGGCTCTGGCAACGCCGTGGGGCACGATCGTGCGCACGAGCAGGCCCGCTTGCCGCTCGGGCTCCGAGAGCGTTCCGCTTGAGGCGGAGCCGATGCGCCGCTCGAACTTGTCGTGGAACTGGACCGAGAGCCAGGCGCCGCGCCCCCCCGCGAGTCGCACCAGCTCCGCTGTGACCGCGCAGGTGACTACCGAGCCTGCGGGCAGTCTGTCGGCCGGCATGTCCTGCCAGACCAGGCTGAACCCGCTCACACCTGCCACCACGAGCTTCGAGTCCTGTGAGGACCACTGGGCTCCGTCGGAGGCAGCCCACGGTGAACCGACCGCGCCCACCGTGGCGAACGCGGTGTCTGCTAGGAGCTCAGAGTCGGCCCGGCACGCTCCGTTCACGCAGGCCAGCGCGAGCGTGCTCGCGAATACGAGCCCGGCCGAGAATGGGCTTCCGTGTCTCATGCTTTGCCGCCTGTTCGGCGCCCCGTGGAGTGTCTTCAACGGGTAACATACGCGCCCTTCACGGCTGGCCTTGAGCGCGCGTCGCGGCTGTGCGCTCGGGGCACCTTTGAGAGGATGGTACTGAGTGACTGAGACCAGGCTGAGGTTCGACTTCACGAATAGCATGGCCTACCGGGTCGGAATGCGCAGCGGCGTGACAGAGGACGAGCTCAATGTCATCACCCTCAAGATGCCGAACCCGGTCGTCCTCAGCGCCAAGACGCTGGACGAGGGCCAGCCGGGGTTCCTCGCGGCTCTCGAGCCGGAGGTCATCAAGCTGGACGCCATCCGCGCCACGTGGGCGAGCTTCGAGTCGCGGTTCAGTGGCGGGCTGAAGGACCTGCTGGTGCTCGGCATCGGCGGGTCGGCATTGTGCACCCTCACCTATCAAGCCGCCCTGGCTCACCCTTACGCGAACGAGCTCCCGGCTGGACATCCCAAGGCTATAGGCGCGCGTGTGCGTGTGATCGACAACGCGGACCCGTGGCAGCTCGAGGGTGTGCTTGATCTGCTCGATCCGAAGACGACGGGCGTCTTGGTCGTCTCCAAGAGCGGCACGACCGCGGAGACGCTCTGCGGGTTCGGCCGCGTGCGCGAGTGGCTCGGGGCGGGCGGCGCGGACTGGAAGAAGGCCACGGCCGTATGCACTGACTTCCCGGACGAGCGGCGCACAGCCCTCTGGTCGTTCGCGGAGGAGCACGGCCTCGCGAAGGTCGGTCAGCCCGCTTGCGTGGGCGGACGGTTCTCCGCGTTCACTGCAGTCGGACTGTTCCCCGCGCTGGCGATGGGGGTCGATATCGACGAGCTGCTCGCCGGCGCGCGTCGGATGGCGGATCGGTGCCGCGAGTCCGATGATGTGATGACGAACCCGGCGTTCCTGGCAGCCGCGATCCAGTACACTTACTTCACTCGCCCTCCGGACCGGCGGCGGACCATCGTCGTCCTGATGCCCTACGCGTACCGGCTGCGACTCGTGGCCGACTGGTTCGCCCAGCTCTGGGCCGAGAGCCTCGGGAAGCGGCGGGGACTCGACGGATCGAGGGTCAACTGCGGCCAGACGCCGGTGAAGGCTCTCGGCGCCACCGACCAGCACAGTCAGCTCCAGCTCTACCAGGAAGGCCCCCACGACAAGGTGATCGTCTTCCTGCGCGTGCTCGATCACGGCGCCGCATGCTCCGTGCCGGCGCTCGAGATGCCGGCTGTGAGGCACCTCGGCGAGCGCGACCTGGGCGCGCTGCTCGACGCCGAGTACCGCGCGACGGCATTCGCGCTGGCAGAGGCGAACAGGCCGAGCATGACCATAGAGCTGCCGGAGGTAAGCGCCGGGACGGTGGGCGAGCTCCTGATGTTCCTCATGGTGAAGACCGCGATCGCCGGCGAGCTCTTCCGCATCGACGCGTTCGACCAGCCGGGTGTCGAGGCGAGCAAGCGCGCCGCGCATGCTCTGTGCGGCCGTGATGGGGAGCAGTTCGACGAACTCCGTGAGCTGATCGCTGACGCCGAGGCCGGGCAGAAGACAGTGCTGTAGGGGACCCCTGCCAAGGTCTCAGTGGATGGGGCGTCTCTGCCCGAGGGCTGTTGCCGCGCCGGGGTGGGCAATACGGGCACGCCCGATTGAGATCGGAGGAATGCCATGACGCGAAGATGCAACGCTCGGCTGGCGCTGATGCTGGCCTTGCTTCTCCTTCTGCTGGTGACTGTGGCCCCAGGCTGGGCCGGGACCTGGTCCCTCGACGTCAAGGACACAACGCTCACCAACGGGATGAGGGTCCTCATTGTGGAGAGGCACAACGTCCCTCTTATCTCGTGCCAGATGTGGGTGAACGTGGGCTCGGTCAACGACGCTCTGGGCGCCACCGGCATCGCTCACCTGCATGAGCACCTGATGTTCAAGGGAACCCGGCGCGTCGGCACGCGGAGCTACAAGGACGAGGTGCCGCTCATGGAGCGTGAGGACGAACTCGCGGCCATGATCGACCGGGAGCTCGGCAAGGGCGCGCGGGCCGGTAGCCGGCAGATCCGCAAGTGGCGCGAGGAGGTCACCGAACTCGAGAACAAGCAGCGCGAGTACATCGTCCCATCTCAGTTCGACGCCTACTACTCCTCAGCCGGCGCCAGCGGCACGAACGCCATGACCGGTCCGGATAGCACGACCTACGTCGTGACGATCCCGTCCAACAAGCTCGAGCTCTTCATGTGGATGGAGTCCGACCGCTTCGCCGGACCGGTGTTCCGCGAGTTCTACTCGGAACGCGACGTCGTCACCGAGGAGCGGAAGCAGACCGTGGAGGATGATCCGGCCGGCGCCTACGATGAGCTTCTCGCCGAGATGGTCTATCCGGAGACGCCGTACGGCTTCGAGATCGGCGGGCGGATGTCGGATGTGACGCGCGTGACGCGTCCGGAGGCGTACGCTTTCTTCGGCCGCTACTATGTCCCGAACAACATGTGCATGATCATGGTCGGCGATGTGAAGGCCGAGGACGCGTTCAGGCTCGCGGAGCGGTACTTCGGCCGCATCAAGCGAGCCGCTGACCCACCTCCGCTGCGTCCCACCGAGCGGCTCAACATCGGCCAGCGGAGGATTGAGATGAAGGCCAAGGCGCGCCCGGCTGTGGACATTGCGTTCACCGGCACCACGTTCGGCTCGAAGGACGATGCGGTGTTCGACGTGATTTCAGGCATCCTAAGCGGTGACAGCGGGCGGCTGTACAAGGACCTAGTGATCGACAAGCACATCGCGCTCAACGTCGGGGGCGGCAACGACGCGCGCAAGATAGCGGGCAGCTTCTTATTCCGCGCGACCCCCGCGCCCACGGCAACGCACCAGCAGGTCGAGAACGCTCTCTGGGCGCAAGCTGAGAAGCTGAAGATCGAGCCGGTCGACCAGCACGAACTCGACAAGATCAAGAAGCAGGTGCGGGCCGGGGTCATACGTTCGGTCGTCTCGAGCGACACCCTTGCCTACATGCTGGGCAACTACTGGGTCTTCACCGGAGACTGGCACAGCCTTGTCGAGTATATCGAGAAGGTCGCGGCGGTGACCGCGGACGACGTCATGCGCGTGGCGGACAAGTACTTCAACAAGGACAACTCGACCGTCGGCTGGCTCGTGCAAGAGGAAGGAGGCATCAGCCAATGGGAGCGCGAGCTGTACGAGTCCTTCTAGCGTTGTCGTGGGCCGCGGCGGCCTACGCAAGCGGCGTTCCCGACTCCCCGACGAAGCTGGAGTTCCCTCCGCTGACCTTCGAGCCGCCCTCAGCCGAAGAGGCTCGCATCGAGCTGCCGAGCGGGGTGCCGTGCTTTGTGGTCCGGGACTCCACCGTGCCGGCCGTCACGATCCAGCTCTTGTTCCGCTTCGGCGACTTCGACGACCCTCCGGGCAAGGAGGGGCTGGCGTCCGCGGCCTTTCAACTCTTGCGCACCGGCGGGACCGCCTCAATGACCCCTGACGAGCTCGCCGAAGAGCTCGACAGCCGGGCCATCGACATCTCGGCACGGGTCGAGGACCAGACCTCGTCGGTCACTGTGGGATGCCTCACGGAGGACCTGGGCCGTGCGATCGAGATCCTCACTGAGATGGTACGGTCGCCCAGGCTCGACCCGGGGAGGCTGGAGCTCATCCGGGCTCAGACGCTCCAGCGGATAGCGCACAGGTTCGATGACCCCACTCGCGTGGCCATGCTGTACGCCGACCAGATCGCCTATGCCGGGCATCCGAAAGCCCGCATGACGTCGGCCGCCAGCGTACAGTCGGTCACCGTCGACGACATCAAGGGCTTTCTGGCCGACCGCCTGCAGCCTGGCGCGATGATCGTGGCCGTGGGCGGCGACCTGTCGCGGGACGACGCGGCAGCCGCGCTCAAGCCACTGCTCGACGGCTGGGAGAGCAAGCCCTTCACGCCCACCAAGGTGCCTCCCGACGTGGCGGGGCTGCCACCGGGCGTCTACGTGATCGACATGCCGGCGCAGCAGGCTCAGATCATCGCGTTTCATCACAGCATGAGTAGCACCGACCCGAAGTACGACCCCGACTTCTACGCGCTCAGGATTGCGAACCACGCGCTCGGCGGCGACTTCACCTCACGGCTTGTCGCTCGCATCCGCGTCAAAGAGGGCCTGGCATACTCGGTCGGTTCGTACGCATTCTCGAACGTCGGCTATCCAGGCCTCGAGACGTTCTCTGCGTCGGTCGATGCGTCCAAGGCCGTGCACGCGGCCACCGCGATGCTGGAGGAGATCAACGCCTACCGCGACGGCGGGGCCACTCACGACGAGGTCACGCAGGCGAAGCAGTCGCTGTTCGGCACTTGGATCGAGTTCTTTGACACACCGTTCAAGATCGCGTCCGACTACGCGTCGCTCCTCGCGAGCAACCGCCCGCTGGACTTCAACGCGAAGTGGTACGCGAAGACCGAGGCGATCTCCCTCGACGAGGTGCGAGCAGCGGCGAAGGAGTACATTCGGCCGGGCGACCTGCGCTGGCTGGTCGTTGGGCCGAGGGATTCGATCCTCGCGGCGCAGGCTGGTGGCGAGTCGCTGCAGGCGCTCGGCAAGACAACCGAGCTCACGCTCGGCGATCCGGGGACGGCTGTCGACCTATCCACGGTGGCCCGCTGATCCGTGAGCGCGCGAGTGTAGCACCCGCACCGCGCGCCGAAGCGCGCGGCTGTGGCCGTGTGAGGGCGAGGGCCGTGGTCCTCGCTCTCGTGCTGATCCCTGTCAACACCTACTGGCTCGCGGTAGTCGAACTTGTTCGGAACACGTCCACACCGACTTCCGTGTCGCTGTTCTTCAACGCGGTGCTGACCCTCACGTGCGTGGCCGTCGCGAACGCGGGCCTGCGCCGTATCGCGCCGCGCGTCGCGCTCAGCCATGGCGAGGTAGCGGTCGTCTACGTGATGGTCGCGGTCGGCAGCGCGATGGGCGGGATCGACGTGTTCTGCTGTATGCCGCCGGTGGCGGCATACCCGTTCCGCTACGCGAAGCCGGAGAACGGGTGGCTGGACCTCTTCTGTCAGCTCCTCCCCAAGCACCTAGTGGTGCGCGATCCGGACGCGCTGACAGGCTTCTGGCAGGGAAGTACGTCGCTCTATCGTCCCGAGAACTGGCGTCCGTGGCTGTGGCCTGTCGTGGGCTGGAACGTGTTTGCCCTAGGCCTAGTCGGGATGTGGCTGGGGCTCACGGGTCTCTTCTCGCCGCGGTGGATCGGGTCCGAACGGCTCACCTACCCGATCTCGCAGTTGCCGGCCGAGATCTCGCTGTCGCCGCGGCGGCTCGTGACGAGCGGCCCCTTCTTGATCGGGCTCGGACTGAGCGCGGGCATCGCGCTTCTGAACGGCCTCCACATACTCAAGCCGGCGGTGCCGATGATCCCGGTGAAATCGACGGCCACGCCAGCCTTCAACATTTCCGCCCAGATCGTCGACCGCCCCTGGTCCGCGGTCGGGGCGCTGCTCATGTCCTTCTACCCGTTCGCGATCGGGCTATCGGTGCTGCTGCCGACGAAGCTGTCGATGAGCTGCTGGACCTTCTACCTGATGTTCAAGCTCCAGCACGTTCTCTGCAACGAGGCGCTCTCCTGGACCAGCGAGGGCGCCCCATACACGCGCGAGCAGTCGCTGGGGGCTTACATCGGCCTCGCCGTCTTCTCGTTCTTTATGAGCCGAGCCTACCTCGGGCGGCAGCTCCGAGCCGCGCTCGGACGGCCCGCGGCTCCGGAGCCCGGCGACCGGCCGCTAAGCGCTAGGATTGCGTTGCTGCTGTCGCTTGGCTGCCTCGCGTTCGTCATCGGATTCGGACGCTGGGCGGGGATGACGTGGGGCTATTCCGGCGCGTTCTTCCTGCTCTATGCGACCCTGTCGTACTCCTTCACGCGCATCAGAGCTGAGATGGGCGTGCCCACGCACGAGCTGCACCTTGTGGCTCCGCATCAGGTACTGGCGCGCTGGGCCGGGAGCCGGACCGTCGGACCGAAGAACCTGGCCGTAGGCACCACCTTCTACTGGTTCAACTACGCGCACCGCAGCCACCCGATGCCCCAAATGGCCGAGGGCCTGAAGATAGCCGACCGTGGCCATGTGCGCCAGAGCGCGGTAGCGGCGCTGTGCGTGTTGGCCGCGGTCGTGGGTGCGCTGTCATCCTGCTGGGCTATCCTCCACATCTTCTACCGCGACGGCGCGGCCGCCAAGTGGGGCCCGGGGTACGCCGCCGAGTGGATCGCCATCAACCCGTACACGGAGCTCGCCCACTTCTTGCGCGAGCCGACGGGCCCTGACAAGGCGATGATCTGGGCCTCGGTGGCCGGCTTCTGCACCACGTTCGCTCTGATGGGAGCACACACGCGCATCGGGTGGTGGCCCCTGCACCCGGTGGGGTACGCGGTCGCGAACGCCTGGGCGATGGATCACATGTGGTTCTCGATCTTCGTCGCGTGGGTGCTGAAGAGCTTGACCGCCCGATACGGCGGGGCGCCCTCGGTGCGACGCCTGACGACCCTCGCGTTCGGCCTCGTCATGGGGGACTACCTGGCGGGCGGGATCTGGTCTCTGTACGGCACCGCGCGCGGCATCAGGGCCTACAGCATCTGGGTGTGAGGACGCACGGCGGGACTACCGCTTCGCCCCCCCACCGCGCGACCCTCCGAAGATGATGTAGTCGGTCGAGATCAGCCCGCCGCCGACCAGCGCGACAGCCACGCAGACGCTGAGGTACACGACCCGCGGCGAGAATGGCTCCCCGGCCCAGCCGAGCATGAGCGACTCGACGAGCAGCACCAGCGCGCCGATCCCGCCGGCGGCACGCGTCAGCAGCCCCAGGCATAGCAGGCCGCCCACGATGGTCTCCGCGTACGGCAGGGACCCCGCAAGGTGCGCAACAGCCGACTCGGACAACCAGCCTAGGCCCGGCGGCGCGCCACCGTTCAGCGGCACTATCGCCCGCCCGCCCTGTGTGGCGGCCACCCCGGCGGAGATGAGCAGGACGCCGAGCGGCATCCTGAGCACGAGAGAGGCCAGGTCCGGGACCGACACCTTGTCATCCGACTGTCCGCGAGCCATCGGGTCTCAGCTTCCCTTGGTGCTGGTCACCGACAGGGGTGCCGGTGCCACTGAGCTGGGTACCTGCTATGATAGGGAGTGCTTCTGTCGCACGCCGATCTCTCCTGCGCGCGGCCATGAGGAGGTCACTTGCGAGGACGGGCAAGGCTGCCGGGGTGTCTCTGGCTCGCGTTCGTCGTTATCTCGGCGGCGCTCACGTATATGCTCGCCTCCGGTTGGAAGCCGGCCGGCTCGTGGGATTCCGTGCTGCGGGTTCTCAGCCAGTCGGAGCCGGAGGAGGAACCCGCGCCCATCGCCCTGGTAGTGCGGGACCCATCGCCCGAGGCGCCGCTGGGCACCAGGCCCTGGGATGACATCAGGGAGGCGGTTCTGAACGCGATCAATGGCGCCCGAGTTGCCGCCGGGCTGCCGAAGCTCACATTCGACCGTCAGCTCTCCGACCTGGGCGATGATCATTGCTGGTCGATGGTCAATGGGAACTATGCCTCCCACTGGACACCCGACGGCCTCAAGCCATACCACCGCTACTCCCTGGCCGGCGGCTCGGGCCTCCACCAGCAGAACGTCGCCTGGCGCCGGGACTCCCGAGGGCTTGACAGGGGCGCCGGCGCGCTGAAGGCGGCGCTGGAGTCGTTCGACGCGATGATGGCCGAGAAGCCGCCGAGAGACGGCCACCGTCAGGCCATCCTGAGCCCCTACGCGACCAAGGTCGGGATCGGCGTCGCCGTCGACGGTGAGTACCTCGCGGTCACCCATGAGTTCGCGAGCGAGGAGGTGCGTTTCCTAGAGCCGCTGACCCGCCGCGCGCTCCCAAAGTCGAAGCTCACGATCAGGGTGGCCGTGCCGATCGGGGCCAAGCTGGACGGCATCGTCGTCAGGCGCGAGGCGCCACCGAAGCCGCTGTCGACCACGCGACTGCAAGCGACGTCGTCCTATGAGTTCGGGGGCGAGGAGGTGCGCGTGCTCAGGCCGGTCCTTCCGGCCGGGTACGAGTACGTCGACGGCGGCCGCGGCGAGATCGTCTCCAGGACGCGCGGCGTCTTCGCGTGCGAGTACACGCTTCCTTCGGTGCCGGGGCTGTACGACTTCCTCGCGGTGGTCGAGGGACACGTGCGCGCATCTGTCACGATCGCCGCGCCGCCGGAGATCGTGCCTGAGATCCGCTTCAAGTGGCCCGGTGCACATCGAGCGCTCTCGCGAGCCGAGCAGCCCTAGCCCGGGCGAGGGCGGCAGCCCGGGGCACGTTCACGCAGTGGCGGAAGCGATCCTACCCCGCCTCGAACCGATCATACAGAAACCCGGCGGCGCCCAGCGCACAGGCGAATGCTCCGAGCGCCGTAAGGTTGCCCAGTACCGCCGCCGGTACCGGCCCCCAGCCGAATGCGAGCCCACCGGCCGCGGACGCCACGATCGCCCCGCACACCAGCCCCGCCACGGGCATGAAGGCCAGGTCGGCGAGGAAGCCCTTCCCGATGCCGGGATCATAGGCCGGGTACAGAAGCCCCGAGCACACGTGCACAGCCGCGAGCGCGGCGTAGGTAGCCGGAGAGATCCCCAGCACCACATAGACGAGTTCGCGGGGCACCATCGACGAAGCCGCCGCCAGGCAGATGCCGGCTGTGATGAGGAACAGGTTGAACCCCACCGTCGGCACCACGATCAGAGAGGAAACGGTCGCGTAAGGCGACAGGGGGAGCGCCTTCAGAGTGGCCGCGTGCGAGAACTCCTCCCGCACGTTCAGCCGCACTCTCTGCGACCACGCGAACAGGAGCCCGAGCATGATGACGGGCGACCACGTCAGCAGCCCCTCGAACCGGGTGCCCTCGAGCCGGCTCGCGGCGCCGAGCGGGGCGACTGCGATGAGCGCCACGATCGCTAGGCCCCAAGGGCTGTTGCGGAGCCCGTAGAGCAGCGTCTTCCCGACCAGCGCCCAGGCCCCGGTGCCGAGGGTCAGGACCCCGAAGGATCGCCCCGTTACGCGCCGGCCCGTGAGCTGCGCCGCTCGGATCGACGACGCGTCAGCCTTGCGGAAGGCCTGCCAGACGGCGTGGCGGCGCACTGTCGCCCCGAGCGCCGATTCGCAGGTCGGTCTGCTCCACGCCAACAGCGGAACCGCGGTCAGGACAGCCGCTGCCGCGAGGCCCACGAGCCTCGGCAACGGGTCGACGTCCGGCGAGATCGGGGCGACGTAGATGTCCGCGGTCACCCCGCACGGCAAGAGCAGCCAGTAGAGCGCGCTCGATGACAGAACCGCCACCGCGGACGTGCCGGGCGCGAGCCCTGCGTAGTTCGCCGCCACCAGGCCCGCAAGCCAGGCGACCGCGGCGGCCAGAGCGGCCACCCGGACCACGAACGCCACTCGCAGACCCCCGCCACGCCGGCTGACAAGCCAAGCCTGAAGCAGGCGGCCGAGGTTCATCAGCGTTACATAGAAGAGCAGCGTTCCGATCCACGCCTCGAGTGCCCATCCCGGCCCCGCGACCGACGGCGCAAGCAGTCGCATGGGCGCGACGATGTAGAGCACGATCACGAACGTGGTCAGCCCGCATGTCGCGTAGTCGCTCAGCAGCCGCGCTGCAAGCACGCACCTGCGCGACACCGGGGTCGCGAACAGGAGGTCGACGTCCGCTTGCCGGAAGGTGAGGATGTCCTCCTCGAAGGCCCGGTGGATGAGGCTCAGCGCTGACACCACGAGCAGCGCGGTCGCGATGGCGCGCACCGTGTCGACGTGCTCTAGCATCCTCGTCCTGGTCTCCATCTCGTAGTCCGCGTCGTACGGCGGCACAAGGAGGACGCCGACGGCCATGGCGAGCGCGAGGAGCATCCCGGGAACGATCAGCAGGAGTGGGAGGAGCTGTTCGGGCGACCTCAGCACCCGGCGCAGCCAGTTGCGCGAGCGGCGCGTGAAGAGGAACCCGATGACGGCGGCCGTGCGCTTCACTCGCGCGCCTCCGCCGCCTCCGTGAGCGCCATGAACACGTCCTCCAGCCTGTCACCGTCGGATGCGGCGCGCTGTTGAAGCTCCTGCACCGTCCCCTCCGCGAGCTTCCTGCCGTGCGAGAGCACGATGATGCGATCGCAGATGCGTTCCGCGGTATCGAGCAGGTGGGTCGACACCAGGGCGGCCGCCCCGCGCGAGGCCGCCTCCCGGAGCATGGCGAGGAACTCCCGCTGGCCGCGCGGGTCCATGCCCATCAGCGGCTCATCGAGCAGGTACACCTTCGATCTGTGCACGAACGCGCACGCGACGGCGAGCTTCTGCTTCATCCCCTTCGAGAGAGTCAGGACGAGGTCGTTCCGGCGATCGAGCATGCGGAGCCGCTCGAGGATCGCCTCGCCGTGCTCGCGCAGCGCGTCCCCGGTGCCGTAGGCCATGGCGATGAACTCGAGGTGCTCCCAGACCGTGAGGAGGTCGTAGGGGTCAGGTTGCTCCGGCACGAGCGCCAGCCGCACCTTTGCCTCGCGCTCGTCCCTCAGCACGTCGTAGCCGTCGACGGTGATGCGGCCGGCCGTCGGCCGGATGATCCCGCTGATGCAGCGCAGCACGGTTGTCTTGCCGGCGCCGTTGGGGCCGACAATGCCGACGATCTCGCCTGCGGCCACGGTGAACGATAGACCGTCCACCGCCACGGTCTCGCGGTAGTGCTTCACCAGGTCGTCGACTCTAAGCAGCGCGTCAGCCACGGCGCGTTGACTTCGGCGTGGCGCCTGGGTGCCCTTCCGGGTCGGCGGCGCTTCGAACATCGCGCGTGTGCAGGGCCCGCGAGCTCCGGGGGCGTAATGAGCTGCCATGCCGCGCAGTATCCGGGGCCCCGGCGCGAGAGGTGGTGCGAGGCGGCAGGGCTGGACGAGGCTGCCCTCGTCCGGCGCGGCGAGCCCTGTTGCCGCCCGTTCTGGTATCAGCTTTCCTGCCACAGGCCGCATTGTGCGCATCGCTGTTGCTTGCCCAGGCGAACATGGTCCGGAACTCCGGTTTCGAGGACGGGGCGACGGACTGGTCGCTGCCCCCGCAGCTCTACTCGGTCGACACGACCGTCTCGCACTCAGGCTCCGCGAGCCTCCGCTACCACAACGACCCCGGTGGGCCTTACCTCATCGCCGGGCAAGCTCTTCCACTCGAGCCGGGCAAGTGGTACCGCATGAGTGTGTGGGTGAAGACGGACGCGGTGGTCAGCACCGACACGGGGGCCACCATCTCGATGGAGTGGGGGGGCCGATGGGCTACATCGGCGGCGGGTACGCGGAGGGCCTGCGAGGCTCCACCGACTGGACACGGATCATCTACGAGGCCGGACCGGTGCCTGAAGGCGTGACCGGCGGGTCGGTCATCCTCTACGGCCGGGACGCCACTAGCGGCACCGCGTGGTTCGACGATGCCGAGGTGGTCGAGCTCGACGAGCCGATGGCCTCGATCTCGTGCGAGCCGACGGGGCGTCTCTTCGCCGAGCTGACTCCAACCGTCCGGCTGCGGGCCAGGCTCTCGAACACCTGTACCGCCGACCCGAACGACCTGCTCTTCGTGGTCAAGCACCGCGCATCCGGTCCGCCTAGGGAGCTGGGCCACGCGGCGTTCATGAACCTTGAGGCGGAGATCGCGATCCCGACCGGGGACCTGTGCTACGGTGAGAACCAGCTCGAGGCGACCCTCGCCACGACCGGCGGCGGAGGGCTGCTGGGGCGCTCCTTCACCGTGATGCGCCGGAAGCTGGTCACGGTCAGCCCGGTGGAGCCAAGCCCGACGGGCGTGGTCGGCATCGGGCGGCCGGGGCCGCTGAAGGTCCGCGTCACCGTCGAGCACCAGGGCGCCGATGGAGCGCGCGAGTACCATGCGCGCCTGTCGCTGTGGCGTGAAGGGCGACCCGCCGGTCGCGTGACCGTCGCGAGCGTCTCCGACGGGTCACCGTCGATGATTGACGTGCCGGTGGCCGGCTCGGCACCCGGCCTCTACGACCTTCGATGCGAGTTGTTCGGGAGCCCGAGCGCCCCATGCCTGGCAGCAGACGAGTGTGTTGTGACGGTCGTCGATCTGGCAGACCGGCCCAAGAACGGCACCTACTTCGGACTGGGCCGCGTGATGATGGTCGACGACCGGCCTTTCATCCCAGTCGGCTTCTACATCCTCTCGAGCCTCGATGGCATCCCGCCGGTCGACCAGCCCTGGCACTGGCAAGAGGGCCGGCTGTTCCCCGAGTACTATGTGCCGATCCTCGACAAGCTCGCCGACAGCCACTTCAACTGCGTGATCGACTACGGCTCGACGGTGGGCGGCATTGGCCAGGCGCACGCGTTTATGGATGCCGCCGCGTCGCGAGGTATCAAGACCATCTTCTCCGTGAAGGACCTGATGGAGGGGGCGTACTGGGACATCTACACGCGCAACCTGCCTTGGAAGGACCTGCGCGAGGCGACCCGCAACGTCGTGCGGGAGTTCCGGGAGCACCCGTCGCTCATCGGGTGGTACGTCAACGACGAGGTGATCCAGCCTGGCAAGTGGCAGGGCGCGGTGAACGTGTTCCGCGACGTGCGCGCCGAGGACCCCTGGCACCCGACCCTCGCTGTGCACTACGACTACGCGCGGCTCGTGAAGTACCGCGAGGCCTGCGACATCATCGGCACCGACCCCTACTGCCTCACGGGTGACATCCACTAGGCCGCGGTGAACTGGCACGAGAGCCGCGCCCAACTCCCTCCCGAGCAGCCTTTCTGGGCCGTGGTGCAGTGCTTCGGCAACGGTTACGAGTTCTCCAGGCCTGGTGACACCCGTGAGCCCACGTTCGACGAGGAGCGCGCGGCGACCATGGCCGCACTGGCCGAAGGCGCGACGGGCATCATCTACCACTGCATGCACTCGCTCCAGCGCTCCCCCAGGTTCGAGGAGCGCTTCGCGGAGCTCGACCGCATCGCCGCCGAGGTCCGGGATCTTACACCGGTCCTCGCACAGGTCGACGCTCGGGAGCAGGCGGTGGTGCAGTCGGGCACACTGTCGGTGCTCACGAAGGGCGGGCGGAGCTCATGTTGGGTCATCCTCGCGAGCACGTTGCGTGAGGACCAGGACGTCGTTCTGCGGCTTCCCTCCGGCTGCACGCGCGCTACCGACCGCGCGACCGGCGAGCGCTTACCTGTGCGGCGGGGTAGGCTCCATCTGCGCTTCCGGGCCCTCGACGCCCGGGTGCTGCACGTGCGCTAGGCCGGGAGTTCCATCGGCCTCGGTCACGGGCGTCTGGGGCCGGCCCCCCTTCCAGCGCGGGAGCCGCTCAGACCATCCTGATCGCGAGCATCGGGCAGTGAGGAGCGCAGTAGCCGCACAGGATGCAGCGGTCGTGATCCACCACAGCCTTGCCGTCCATCACGGCAAGCGCCATGTTCTCACAGTGCTCGACACACTCGGCGCAACCCTGGCAGATGATCCGAACGATCGACAGGCGCTTTGACGACAGGGCCGTCCGCTGCGCCAGCCCGGGCGCGATCGCGTCGCCGGAGGCGAACCTGACGTTCCACTCCACTTCGTCGGGTGTGACCATTCCCACGGCAACCGCGTCGATGGCGGGGTTGTCGAACGCGAACCGCAGCGCCTCCTCGCGCCGGGGCACAAGGTTGCCGCCGGCGAGGGCCTTCATGGCGTAGACAAGCTTGCCCGCGTCGTGGGCTTCCGAGATCGCCGCCAGCATGTCACCCGCCGTGCCATCCGTGATCCCCATCCCGGTAAGGTTGATGAGCGGGTGGATCACGTCCATCTCAGACATCCGAGCGGCCACGCGGACGCCCTCGACCGAGTGAGAGCTGAGCCCGATCATGCGTATCAGGCCCTTGTCCTTCGCCGCGAGAAGCGCCTCGAGCGTGGGCCCCCATTCGGCGTCGGAGTAGACGCTTCGGCCGCAGTGGCAGAGCATGATGTCGATCGGCTCGCGCCGCAGCTCCCGGAGGGCCTTCTCGATGTGTTCCTCCGCCAGCGATCCGTCGGCGCGGGCGTGTGTCTTCGTCGACACCGTCAGCTCTCCGGTCCAGCCCGCGAGGCCGAGCGCGACGTGCTCGTAGGTGCCGTACACGGTCGCTGTGTCGATGAACGTGATTCCGTGTTCGACGGCTGCGCCCACGACCCGTGCGCCCTCGGCCGGCGTCAGGCCGCGCTGCAGGGGCCCCATCGGGAGCATCCCGAGCCCGAGGCGGGTGAGGCCCCGGGCGAGCTTGTCTACGTGCACACTTGGGAGCGCCATGCGTCGTACCTCCGGGGCCGCATGATGCTGGCCCGAACGCCCGGCGTCAAGCCGATGGGACCGAAGCTGTGGCGTCCACCGGGCGGAGGGCGAGCCTGTGCGGGACGGCGAAACAGCATCAGGGCCTGGGACGGGCGCAGGCAGGTATCGCGGCGCCGACGCTCTATATAGACCCTTCGGCCCGCGGATCGCCTCGGGCAAGCCAGCACAGTGCGAAGAGAGGATCACAGGTATCATGGCGGATGACAGCGGCATGTCGAGAAGGGACTTCCTCAGATCGGCCGGCGTGGCGGCGTTGGCCGGCGCCGCGTGGGTCGGCTCACGCAAGGGCTACGCCCAGAACGACACTCTCAAGGCGGGCCTGATCGGCTGCGGGGGCCGAGGCCAGAGCGCGGTGCGTCAGTGGCTGGAAGCCAGCGAGAACGTGACCGTCATCGCCCTGGCCGACCTTTTTGAGGACAGGGTCAAGCGCTGCCGGGACGGCCTCGTCGGCGACAAGGGCATCCGGATCCCGGACGAGATGTGCTTCACGGGATTCGACTGCTATCAGCGGCTGATCGAGACGGATGTCGATGTCGTCCTCTCAGCCTCGACGCCTTACTTCCGCCAGTTCGAGTTCCCGGCGGCGATAGCGGCCGGCAAGCATGTCTTCATGGAGAAGCCGATCGCCGTCGACCCGGTTGGCGCCAAGAGGATAGCTGCGGCGGCCACGCTTGCCGATGAGAAGGGCCTGAACGTCGTCGTCGGGACGCAGCGTCGCCACGAGGCGAACTACCTGGAGTGCAAGAAGCGCGTCGACGACGGCGCGATCGGCGACATTGTTGGCGCCCGCGCGTACTGGGTCGGTGGGCCGCTCGGCGGCTGGGAGCGCACGGACAAGCCGCCGACAGTGGGCGAGCAGATCAGGTCCTGGCAGCACTTCTACTGGCTGTCGGGCGACCACATCGTGGAGCAGCACGTCCACAACATCGACGCGTGCCTGTGGTTCATGGGCAAGACGCCCGTGAGCGCGCTGGGCATGGGCTTCCGTGGGCGCAAGACGTTCGGCGATAGCTATGACTTCTTCGCCGTGGACTTCGATATGGGCAGCGGCATCGGCATGCAGAGCCTGTGTCGCCAGGTCGCGGGCTGCGACGGAGATGTGTCGGACTGGGTCATCGGCACGAAGGGCTACGCCAACTGCTGGGGGGCTATCTTCGACGCCAGCGGCGCCCAGGTGTGGGGCCATGACGGCAGGCGGCGGGACCCGTACGTGCAGGAGCACGCGGATCTCGCCAACGCGATCCGCGGAGGCGAGCACGTCAACGACGCGCACGCCGTGGTGAAGTCGTGCATCGCGGCAATCATGGGCCGCACCTCGGCCTACACGGGCAAGAGAGTCAGTTACGACCAGATCGCTAACGCCGGATGGCAGTGGGGCCCCAAGGAGGACCTGACAGTCGACCTTACGTACGACAGCGGGCCGGTCCCCGTGCCGGGCGTGACAACGTACTAGCCCCAACGGCGCGATCTTTTCGCCCCGCGCTCATGCTTCCTTCCCCTCCCCCCGCCCTCGGGGGGAGGGTTAGGGAGGGGGGCAAGGGAGTCGCCCGATCAGGACCGCAGGCTGAGGCCCGCGACTCCGACGCCCCTACGTTCTCACCGCGAAGTACGTCCTGGCGATGTAGACCTTGCCGTCATCGGACACGTGGGTCACCTCATCGAAGACCCGGCCATCGATGCCGTCGGCGGGTGGGTGTGGGCCATATTCCCACAGCGTGCCCGGAGACAAGGGCAGCAGATCGGTTGTCGGGCTGGGCACAGAGTAGCTGTACAAGGTCTCCATCGTGCCGGGACCGTCCAGGCCGTCGTGTCTATAGGCTATCGGCCCCACTCCGGGAGCAAACAAGCAGTAGTACTCGCCTACCCAGAAGGCGTGTACCGCCCGAGCGGTGGCATCCGGGCCTTCGTCCGTCGGCGGGCTGACCGAGGCGCGAAGCAAGACGCACCCACGGAATGTGCCTGCGGGCGTCTCCACTGGTTCAGGCGCTTGCTCGAGCCAGGCGGTCGTCCTGGTCGGGGACATCGAGTACGAGCTTGTGGGCTTCTCCCACGGGCCTCGGTCGTCCGTCAGGCGCAACGGGTACCATCCCAGGAACCATAGCAGACCGAACGCGCTGCCGGGCACCGGGTCGGCGTACCGGGCGGCCCGGATCTGACTGGCGCATCCCGGCTGGGCTCGGAGCACTAGACGGTCGCCGTCGATCTGGCCCACATCGCACACGGCGCCGCAAGCCCACCTGTTTTCGGCCGTGAGCCTGCCGCCGTTCACCAGCCGGAAGCGCTCGGCCGCGGCGAGCAGCGCATGGTCGCTAGTGTGACCCGCGACCTCCTTCAGCTCGGATCGCGCTCCGTCGAAGAGGGCATAGGCTTCGCTCGAGCGACCCTCCACGATGGCGCGCCAGCCTCGGAAGAACAGGTCTCTCGCGATGTGTTCGTGGGCCCCGTGGGCCCGCCATACGCCCACGCAGGCCCTGGCAAGGTCGTCCTTCTCGCTGTTGCTCAGGGACGGGGAGTACGTTGCTATCAAGTAACGCTGGTACGCCGCCTCAACCGGCTCCCCGGCTTCGTCAAGCAGTCGTGCCCTCTCAAGCTGCGCCTGCTCCCATCGCTGGGGGCTTCTGAACAGCGTTACGTCGGACAGGGCGCCCAGCGCCTCGAGCCGCAGGTCGCGCACGTCGTGCCCCGGCATACCGATCTCAGACAGGACGCTCAGGGCCTGCTCAGCGTGCCCGATGGCCTTGCCCCACTCGCCTGTGGCCTTCGCCTCTTCCGCCTTGCCGAGGCACTCCTCTACCGTCTCGAGCGTGAAGCTCTCGTCCGGCCTCTCTTTCCGAAGCGTCTCGCCCATCATCGCGAGCACCTCCCTTTCCACTCGTCGGCGGGCGCGATGAATGCGCCCCTTTGCGGTTGAGAGAGGCACGCCGGTGAGGCCGGCCACTTCGTTGTACGTGTAGCCGTCCACGAGCCAGAGCAGCAGTGCCTGACGCCCGTTCTCGGTGAGTGGCTCCAGCGCGCGAGCCACAAGGTCGCGTCCGGCAGCGATGGCCCCAGGGTCAGCAGCCGGAGCCGGGAGGCTCTCGGGGACGCCGCTTCTGGCCATAGGCTTGCGCAGTCGCCCCATCGCGACCGACCTGCAGATGCGCAACAGCCACCCCGGGAAGGCGGACACATCGCGTAGGTCGAGGAGCGACTCATACGCGCGCACGAAGGCCTCCTGGGCGACGTCGCGCGCCTCGTCGTAGTCGCCGACGATCCCGTACGCTGTCGCGAACACGGCGTCTTGGAAGCGCGCCACGAGTTCGCCAAAGGCGTCGCCGTCGCCGCTCCGTGCCCTCGCTACGAGCTCGCCGACCATCGGTCAGCCCCTCTCACGCACAGGATGCGTCGGAGCACCGAATGTCTACGGGCGGTGCCTCGCTCATTTGTGCAAGACCCGCGCGAGCACGTTCAGCACGATCGTGGCGACGATGCTGATGAGGATGCAGGTGACGATGGGGAAGGTGAACGACCACCCCGGGCGGTCGACACGCACGTCACCCGGGAGGTGCCCCACCGGGATGCCCGCCCGTCCGACGAGCCACACCACGAGCCCCAGGCCCGCCACGCCGAGCCCGGCGACGAAGATCCACTTGCCTATCTGAGCCGCATCCAGCATGTCCTAAGCCTCCAACCTGCGGCCTTACTGTGGCACGACCAGGATGCGCAGCCACACGCGCCGGAAGTCCGCGAGGGAGATCCGCGATTCGCCACACACGGGGTCCCACACGTCCACCGAGCTGTCTGTCATGCTCCTCACCACAACAACGTGTGGCACGTACACGTACACGCGCGTGCACGCGAGGCACGGCTTGCCGGCTCGTTCCAGGTCTCGGCTCCAGGCCGGCACGACGCTGCGCCAGGGACGGCCGGTGAGCCTCGACAGACCCGCGGCCAGTCCGGACGGGCTCGTTCCGCAGAGCGGGCCCGTGTTGCATGCCGCGGCCGCTTCCCTCTCGCTTGGCGAGCGGCCGAGATCGCGGGCCAGAGCGGCGGCGCTGGCGGGACCGCAGCTCCACCATGTGGATTGGAGGCTTGGCTCCGGGTCGTGTGTGCCGTCGAGCGCCCAGTCTCCGGCCCCGAGCCACAGCGCCCCGAGGCTCGCGTACGCGGCGTAGAGGCCCGCGAGGCCGGTGAGGATCAGCATCGGTCTCCGAAGCCAACGTTCCGGCGACAGCCACGCGAGCGCGAACAGGCAGACGATCGTCAGCCCCCGACCCGGCGCCGCGTCGAACGGAGCGAGCCATGGAGCCGAACCAACAAATGGGTCCAGCAGCACTTGCCAGGTCGCAGCCCACACGACCACGCCGCCCGCACACCCAGCGAGAGCCCGACGCAGCACGCGTCGCGGCGCCGCGCGAAGCCTTACGCCGACCCACACGGCGAGTGCGATCGGCAGGAGGGACAGGATGCTCGGCATGAAGTACACGCGTAGTGATTCGCGCGCGTGGGCGCGTTCCCCTGGGAGGGCCAAGGAGGGAGGAAAGGGAATCGGCCCGTCACGACCGCAGGCTGAAGCCCGCGGCTCCGAACGGCCCTCCCTGGGGCATGGGGCGAGGGAGGCGATGCGCAGGTGACGCGACTTGGGCCCGACACTGAAGAGCCTGACACTCAAGAACATCCTCTCCTTCGGCCCCGACACGCCGCCGTTGGAGCTCGGCCCGCTGAATGTCTTTATCGGCCCCAACGCGTCCGGCAAGTCCAACGTGATCGACGCCCTCTCGATCCTCCGGGCGACTCCCAGGGACGTGCAGGAGGCGGTGAGGAAGCTGGGGGGGTGGGATGAACTCACACGGGCCGGGGGGCGTCCAGAGGACACGCTCGATATACAGATCACGGCCGAGTTCCAAGCACGGCACGAGGTGCTGCGACATAGCATCGCGCCTGAGGTCGGTGGCGTAGCGGCCAGCGGGGAGCACTCGCTCGGTGAGTGGGTGGTGTCGCTTGACACTCGGGACCACGCTCACGTGGAGCCGGTCTTCGGGTCGGACCACCACGGGAGGCTAGTGGCACAGCATAGAGACGGCGAGGTGCAGTTGGCCGAAGTAGGTGAGGGCTGCGTCCCCGAGGACTCAGCTCTGGCCCAACTTCGGGATCCACTGCGCTTCCCCCAGCTTCGCGCGCTCACGGTCGCGTACGGAGGCATGCGGGTCTACCGGGGCTTCGACGTGCGCCGCGGTGCGGAGCTTCGCAGGGGCCAGCGCGCCGATGAGGTGCGCGGCGTGCTGGCGGACGATGCGGCGAACCTGGCGCTGGTCCTGAACCGGCTCTACAACAGCCCGGCTCGCGCCTCGATCGACGAGGCCATGCGCCGTTTCTGGAGTAGGTTCGACGGGTTGGCGTTCGACATAGGCGACAACTACGTCCGGTTGGCGCTGCGCCAGAGGGGCATCGAGTCGGCCCTGCCGGCGACGAGGCTTTCGGATGGCACCATGGCCTTCCTCGCCCTCCTCGCCATCCTGCTGAACCCGGAGCCCGGCAGCGTCATCTGCATCGAGGAGCCGGAGACGTGCCTTCACCCGGACGCGATCGTGCTGCTCGCCGAGCTGTTGGTGAAGGCCTCGGAGAACGCGCAGTTCATCGTCACGACGCAGTCTGACATCCTGGTCGATGCGCTGAGCGAGAGGCCCGAGTGCGTAGTGGTTTTCGACAGCGGGCCGAACGGCACAGTGTTCAAGCGCCTCGACCGTGAGGAGCTCAAGGGGTGGCTTGAGCGGTACTCGCTCGGCGAGCTGTGGCTGCGGGGTGGGCTTGGGGGCACGCGCTGGTGAGCGGCGAGGTGGTCCTCTACGTAGAGGGCGGCAGCACAGACAAGGCGCGCCTTCGAAGGCTGGCTGAGGGGTTTGAGACGTTCCTTGCCGAGGGCTTGAAGGCCGACGACGTGAGCGACGAGCGGCTGGTTATCTTCCTATGCGGTGGCGGCGGTGAGGCCAGGCAGGTCTTCGAGGTCGGGCGGTGCGACCAGCCGTGCAACTCCCATGTCCTCCTGATCGACTCCGAGGGGCCGGTGATGCAAGAGCCGCCCGAGGACGAGCACCTCATGGTCGAGTGCACGGAGTCCTGGTTCCTGGCCGACCCAGATGCCCTCCACTGCTTCTACGGGAAGCAGTCGCCCCATCCGAGATCCGGGCGATGTGTTGAGACGGTCCCCAAGCCGGCCGCCCTGGTCGCGCTCAGGATGGTGTCC
>Ga0315280_10001750_pt1 | contig 36527 bp, 31 predicted proteins | sample YL17G06_40_MG_FD_203697 | JGI IMG/M metagenome (GOLD analysis project Ga0315280, IMG submission 203697) | Sediment microbial communities from Yellowstone Lake, YNP, Wyoming, USA - YL17G06_40 | ecosystem: Environmental > Aquatic > Freshwater > Lake > Sediment | place: USA: Wyoming | collected... | reverse complement strand
AAGGGGGGACACTCTTGGAAGGAAACCCTGCTCTAGGGTTTCCTTCCAACAGTCGCTTCGCTCCCTGCCATCCTTCCAACGAGCATATGGCAATGAACTCATGGGATGATGCTCCTTGTAGACGTAGCAGGACCGGCGCCACCCGCTCTTGTTTTGTTCCTCATTTCAATCTATTCAGTCCCTCCGAGAGCTTTTCTTTGCTCAAGGGAATATATCCCGTCTCCGGGACGTATTTCTGCCCAGAGGTCAAAACCCAGCGGAGAAATTCGACCGCCGCCGGATTGGCAGGCTTGCCTTTGGCCACCAGGGATAGGTCGCGGGCGGGGGGCGAGGGATAGACATTCCGGGCGATGGCCCCGGTGATATCGTCCCGCGTCGCATAAATTTTTTCGCGGTCGTCGATCTTCCCGTTCCCGTCGAGGTCGATGGGAACGATCGCGATGCCTCTCACCGGCTTGAGGGTCTTGGCATCATAGGCGAAGTTGATATTGTTATAGCCGATCCCAAGAGGGTCGCGCCGGATGGCATCGGCCAGGCCCGGGTCGCCATAAACTCCGACGCCGCCCAGGTCCTCCTGTCGTTTCCCCAGGTAGGCCGCCCAGGTCTCCGCGGCGCCGCAGGCATCCGAACGCGTGAAGACATGAACGGCGCCCTTCTCGTTTGTTCCCAGGGCCTGGCTCCAGGTGTTGATCTTGGCGGTGATCCAAATGTCGATGAACAGGGCTCTGCTGATGCCTTTCTTAAGGAGATCATTCAAAAATGGATTTTTATCGCTGATCGTGGCCACGACGCCGTCTTTTGTCACGGCGATGGCCAGCGCGCCTTTCGCCACTTCTTCCGGATGGACATCGCGGGAAACCATGCCAAAATCCACCATCCCGGCCAGGACATCGACGATGCCTTTGCCCGCCCCGCCGGCCTGGACGTCAATCCTGACGCCCGGATGGATTTTCTGGAATTCCTCCTGCCATTTGACCGCCATGGGATAGAGCGCCCAGGCGCCGGAAATGCTAATCTTGCCCGCCACCGGCTTCTTGTCGGCCTGGCCAAAGGAGAAGCCAGCCAAAAGGAAACATCCGGTTACCAGTGCTGCCGAAAACTTTTTCATTTTAATGCTCCCAGTCAGTCGTTCATTCTACCCCGGCGGACAATCTTCGAAGAAGACCTTTAGACAGGTTCCCCCTCCAACAGGTGGCGGGAAAGCATGCCCGCCCTGTTACTGCACCTGGGTTATTCCTCGATGAATTCATCGCCAAATGCTCCAGGGAAAGGAGGCAGAGAGCAGAGCGATCGTTGGAGGGAAACCCGGGTTGAGGGTTTCTCTCCAAGAGTGTCCGACAGGACCCACTCCACACCTTGTTCATATCTTTTTTTAAAATCCCGCCTGGAACTGGGCCAGGAGGGCCGAGTTCGTGGTCTTGCCCGATTCGTCCTTAGAAAGCTCGAAATTGACCATGATCTTGGTCTTGTCGGCCAAAAACCAATTCAAGCCCAGCGTGAAAAGATTGCTCCGGTCCAGCGAAATATCCGTGTTCTTGTCATAGGAATCGTATTTGACGATCGCCTGGAGAGTCTTGGCCATGACAAAATACCCTCCTTGGAGATACCAACCCCGCTTGGGGGTCGTATCATCCTTGGCCGCGATGATCTCTCCTTTCAGCGAGAAATCGTTATAAACAATGGCCGTTTCGAAGCCCGTCCGGTTCCTGGTCACGGCCGGGGAGCCGGCTTTTTCGCTATAATGCCCGTCATAAAAGGACGCTCCGATCGTGAGGAAGCCGGTGGGATGAACGAGCAGCCTGGCCGCCAAGTCTTTTTCCTCGTTCGTATCGACCTTGTTGATACCCGCCCCGTTGAAAACCCCCGCCGAATATTCGACGATGGAATACTTTCCGTAAACGATGGCCCCGATATCGCGTCCCGAAGCCCCGATTTCACGTCCTGGGCAGAGCTTCAACACCGTCTGGGAACGGTTGATCGTATCGAGCTCGGAGCTGGCGATCAGGTTTTCCTGGCTGAAGGGCACTTTGAACTGGCCGATGCGAAAGGCAGCGGCCTGGCTGAGAACGAATTCCATCTGAGCGTCGAGGAGGATCGGGCTCTTGACGGTATCGATCTGCAGTTTATAGCGCACATTCTTCAAGAACTCGCCGGCAAAAGTCAGGCGGGCCCGGTTAACCGAAAAGCCGTCGACCCCAACGTCCTGGGCGGTGTAGATAAGCTGCGTAAACCCACTGAGTTTGAGCGCCTTGCTCGCAGTCACAGCGGGGGCTTCCTTCTTTTCTTGGGCCCGGAGGAGGGAGGCAGACAGAAGGCACAGGAAGGCCGGAATCCAAAGCCTGTTCCTCTTATGGTTTCGCTGTTGTTTCATAAGTTGTCCGATGCTCCTTTTGATATGTTTAGTTAGTCGATTGTTTTTATCGACTATATAACTCATTTTTTTCGCTTTGCTATTTCTGTCCATGAATTTATCCGGACGTCCGGCGCCCCGCCGGCTTTTCGCCGGCACCCATCACCTGGCCAGCCTTAGTCCTCTCGGCCAGATCGGCGAACGTCGTCCTTTCCAGGATCCGGGCGATGGCGTCCCTTGTTTCTTTCCACAGCCCTTTTAGCCCGCAGAACGCCTCCCGGGGGCAGACCTCGTGTGCCGTCACGCTGACGCAGTCGATGGGGGCCAGCGGCCCATCCATGACCCGGATGACCTCGGCGACAGAGATCCTCGAGGGCGCTTTGGCCAGATAATAGCCCCCATTGGGCCCCTTTTTGCTCCGAAGATAGCCTGCCCTCTTTAGCTGGAGGAGGATTTGTTCGAGGAAGCGCTCGGGGATGTCCTGGGCTGCCGAGATATCGCGGATATGCACGGGGCCGTCCGCATGATGGAGCGACAGCTCGAGCATGGCCCGGCTGGCGTATTCACCTTTGGTCGAAAGCCGCATCGTCGCGTTCGCCTATTATTGTCGACTAATTCAATAGACTATATCATATACAAAAAGAGAATCATAATGTCAAGCGATTTTTTTGGGCCGGCCTCCCACGAGCTTTCTCCTCTGGATAAGCACCCTAAAATACGCTATCATATAGGACTCATGCCGCAGAGAACGATTTTTAAAAGGTTCCTTGACCTTCCGCTCCGCATCAAGCTCACCCTGAGCTTTCTGGCGGTCATCAGCTTCGGCGGGATCGTGACCCTGTTCATGGGCACGCGGCTGGAGCACCGGACGATTTTCGACCTGGCCCAGGCCAAGGTCCGCCACGACTTGGCTTCGGCCTGGATGGTCTATAACGAGAGGCTCAATGACATCCGGGACATCGTTCGCCTCAATTCCGGCCGGGAGTCCATTCAGAAGGCTCTCGTTCTCGGCCGGAAGGATATCTTGCACAGGGATTTGGAGTTCGTACGAAAGGATTTCCAGCTGGATATCCTGACGCTCACCGACGCCCGGGGAAAGGTCGTGTTCCGCGCCCGGCAGCCGGAGACCGACGGAGATGACCAATCCAAAGATCCGCTCGTCAGCCGGGCGCTTCGAAGAGAAGTGGCCGTCAGCACCCAGATTGTCCCCAGGGCCGAGCTGCTCAAGGAAGGCGCCGACCTCGCCGCCAAGTCATATCTAAAATTTATCCCCACGGAGAAGGCCGCCGTGCGGCCCGAGGGCCACGAAGAGAACGGGCTCATGCTTAAAGCGGCCGCTCCCCTCATCAACGATCAGGGCACGTTGATTGGGGTCCTTTACGGCGGGGTCCTCCTCAACCAGAACTACGACATCGTGGACAGGGTCAAGGACATCGTCTTCAAGGGGGAAAAGTACAAGGGCAAGGAAATCGGCACCGTCACGGTCTTTCAAAACGACTTGCGGATCTCAACAAACGTCACGGATGATCAAGGCAACCGAGCCATCGGCACGCGCGTGTCCGAGGAGGTCAACCAGGCCGTGTTGCGCGAAGGAAAACCCTGGATCGGGCCCGCCTTTGTCGTCACCCATTGGTACATCACGGCCTACGAGCCGATCAAGGATATCGACGCAGCGATCATCGGCATGCTGTACGTGGGCATGCTGGAAAAGCCCTATATCGACATCCGCAACAGCGTTATGCTCAAGTTCGCAAGCCTGGCCGCCCTCTGCGCCGTCATCCTCCTGGTCATCCTCTTCTTCATCACCTCGACGATCATCGACCCCCTCCGCGGCATGGTCGTGGCCACGAACAAAATCGCCCAGGGCGACCTGAACCACCGGGTGGACGTCGACTTCCGCGATGAGATCGGCCGGCTCGCCCACTCCTTCAACCTAATGACGGAGAACCTGAAGATCGCCAACGAGAAGCTCCTCCAATGGGGGAAAACGCTGGAAAAGCGGGTCGAGGAACGGACCAAGGAGCTCCGCGAGATGCAGGATTATCTCATCCGGTCCGAAAAGCTCGCATCGCTCGGCAAAATGGCGGCCGGCATCGCCCACGAGATCAACAACCCCCTGACATCGATCCTCATCAACACCCATCTCCTGCTCGAGAAGTCCGAGAAAAAGGATCCCGACTACGAGAACCTGACCCTTATCGCCGATGAGACTTCCCGCTGCGCCCAGATCGTCAAGGGCCTGCTCGAATTCTCCCGCCAGAACCCTCCGGAGAAGACCAGGTCCGACATCAATGAACTCATCGAACGGACGACCCAACTCCTGGAAAACCAGGCGTCTTTTCAAAACGTTAAAATCATCAAGAACCTGGACGCGCGCCTTCCTCTCATCGAAGTGGACAAGACCAAAATCCAACAGGTCTTCTGGAACCTGATGCTCAACGCCTGTGCCGCCATGCCCAAGGGCGGGAATTTAACCATCAGCAGCCGGCTCGAAGACGACCGCAAATATGTCGAAATCGTATTCATCGATGCCGGCGTGGGGATCCCGCGTGAGAACATCAACAGACTGTTCGACCCGTTCTTCACGACCAAAAGCTCGGGCACGGGACTTGGACTGGCCATCAGCTACGGCATCATCCAGCAGCACGACGGAAAGATCGAAGTGAAAAGCGAGGTTGGCCAGGGCTCGGTATTTACGGTAAAATTGCCTGTGTCATAAGAAACCATAGATCATCATGCGCATCGGAAGGAGGCCGTTATGACGGACAAAAACAAGAAAAAGATCCTGGTGGTGGATGATGAGATCACTGTCTGCAAAAGCATCCGCCAAGCCATTGTCAGCGACGAGTACGAGATCGACCTTGCCCTGAGCGGGGAGGAGGCCCTCAAAAAAGATGAAGAAAAAAAGTACGACCTGATCATTACCGACCTGATGATGCCCGGGATCAGCGGCCTGGACCTCTTGAAAAACCTCAAGGACAGGAAATCCATCACCAGGGTCATCATGGTCACCGGCTACCCGACAATCAAGACCGCGGTGCAATCGGTCAAAATGGGCGCCTTCGATTACCTGCCCAAGCCGTTCACGCCGGCCGAGCTGCGGAGCCTCGTCTCCCGCGCCTTCAAGGCCGCCGTCAGCGAAGAAAAGGGGGAGCAGGGAATCGAAGAGGCGAAGATGCCCGCCGGCCTGCATTACATGCTGGGGCATGCCTGGATCAAGAAAGAAGACAGCGGGCTGGCCACGGTCGGTGTTGTCTATGACTTCCTCAAATCCGTCGGGATCATCACCCAGGTCGACCTGCCCAAGGTCAGTGACAAGGTCAGCCAGGGGGAAGTCTGCGGCAAGGTGACGGATGCCGAAAAATTCATCCACCGCATCTGGTCGCCGGCCACCGGCCGGGTCGTCGAGGTCAACGTCAAGCTCAAGGACGACCATTCTCTGCTCCGAAAAAATCCTTACCGGGAAGGCTGGCTGTTCCGGATCGAACCCACGGACCTCGAGGAGGACCTCAAGGGACTGATCCTGTCCAAATAATAAATGCCATTGCCTACGCTGCCCCCGCCCCAACCCGATGAATTGGAGGGAGCCGCAAAAAAAATCCTTCGAGAATTCGACAGCCGCCGCTTGATCTATCTGAGCGCAAGAGGAGTGTGGAAAGAAAATCCGAGAGCTCTTCGCGACAGGGCCGCCCACGAGCTTCTCTACGATCTGGCCAAACGGCAGGACGGCGGGCTCCGGCCGGTCATCCAAAATATTTTCCTGCCCCTGGCCGGAGACGCGATCTGGCCTGTCTGTCTGAAGCTTGGACCGGCGCTCGTCAAGGCCGATGCCCGCGGCCGCGGCCGGGCTTTGAAATTTTCGGACGATGAGCGGGATACGCTCACCTTTCGGATCCTTTTCGAAATCCTTGCCTGGACGATCGGCATCCAGGCGCTGCGGCTGAACAGCGCGTGTTTCGTCCGCGCTTGGGACAGCGAGGCCGGGAACCGCAAGCTGAACTGTCTCCGCCGGCTCAAGACGCAGCAGCGCTTTTTGAGTTCGGTCCTGGCGCCGGCAGAAAAAGCGGCCTTGGACTCGAAGCTCGAGGACATCCGCACCTCGCCCCCGCCGGTCATCGATTCCCTCTCCAAGCTTTTAGCAGAGGAAGAGAACTTCAACATGGCCATCAATGATCTGCTCCGCAAGGCCGGGATCGCCGGGTGGGGCGAAGAGGTCCTGCCGCTCATTGCCGAAACGATCCTGCCCGCCGAAGGGATCGTCACCAACACGTCCCCGGCGCTCGTCCGGCCCTGCCTCCGTCTGCTGCTGGAAGAGGGCATCGATATCCTGAGCGGCGTTCCCTATTATGCATCGGTGGTCCTCAGCATTCTCAACGACCCGCGCTCGGCGGGGGGACTTCTCCAGGCCCTCGGCGTGTATCCCGTGACGAGCACAAAGATCCGGGAAAACATCATTTATGCCCTGGGCAACCTCCGGGAGGGCCGGGCTGTGGAGGAAATCGCCGTTGTCCTGGATAGGCCCGATGAGATCCTGGAAACGTCGGGGGACGGAGAAAAATCCTACCATCCGCTGATGGAGCAAAAAGAAGAGGCCATCTGGGCTCTTGGGAAGATCGGCTTTGATTCGGTCAAAAAGCTGCCCCAGCTCGCCCCCTGTGCCGACCACCCCTCTTTGAGGCTGAGGACCTATCTCGCCTGGACCTTGGGAGAGATCGGAAAAGCCCAGAAAGAGAAACTGGGCGGCGTGAGCGCAGATGTCGTTATCGCCCTTCTCAAGCTCCTCAAGACAAAAAACAAGCAGGTTTTCGAAGAGAGCGTGAGCGCTCTCAAAAAGATCGGTATGCCGGAGTTCATTCACTCCCTCTACCTTTACCATGTGGGAGCCATCAGCATCCTGGGGCTGAAGCCGGCCCAGCGCGGGCTGTACGAGCTTTCGGAAACCTTGCATTATCTCATTCAATCGAAAAAGCGGACGATCATGGCCGTCAACGGCGACTCGGGCACGGGCAAAACATATTTCTGTCAGGCCATCAAGGACGGCTTCGGCGGCGTGAAACCGGAGGAGATCCTGTACTTGATGCGCGACCGGAAGCGGGGCCAGAAAGTCTTCAACCGCATCCTGGGCATCAAGTGGTTGAAGAAGTATATCGAGCCGGCGTATTACCACGACTATCCCCTGGCCGAGGACCAGGACAACCCGGATGAGTACTTCCAGCAATTCCTCGCCGAAAACGCCGATAAAAGATTGATCATCCTCGACGGTGCCCGCGACTCACTCTATTTTCAAAAAGTCATCGATTATTTCTATGCCAAGGGCGAACTCGACGTGGAAGTGAACTTCCGGGCCAATTTCTCGACCCGGCGGTGCAACCTGGAAGAACGGGAAATGGCTCTGGAAAGCGTCAAGATGCACCTGGCCTTCCTTGAAGAGCCCACGCTCGAAGACACTCTGTTCTACCAGGAAGGCCTCGTCGTCCTCTACGACCTTGACAACTCCAGCGGCTCGCGGCTCAACGCCCAGGAGACCAAGGAGCTGTTCGAAACGCGGAAAATCGATTCCTGGGGGGACCTGATCCGACTCGGGGATTTCAAGCAGCAGCCGAGAGCGCTCGGGGCCGGCCGAACAACGGTCACCGTCCGGGAAAATAGTTTTTCCTTCAAGCGCAGGACATGGAAGCCCGGGCCGCCGCGGCTGTTTGTCCCCGATGAACGGAATTTCAAGGCAGCGGCCAATGAAGACTTGAAGGCCGCGCCCAACCTCCTCCAGCAGGTCGACCTGGGCAGCCTCCAGGCCGGGCAGATCCGGTTCTATTCCCAAGATCAGATTGCGGGTATCGGGGAAGACGGGAAGGTTTTCATCCTGACTTTTCTGGACAACAGAATTTTCGAGACCGCCCTCGATCGCCTTTCCGGAATTTCCCTGCTGGGCAGGGATCTCTATGTCGTGAACAACGACCGGGAGCTCGTCCATGTCTCTTTTGAGAGGAGTGAGATCACGAGGCTTGCCGATACGGATTCGCCGATCCTCAAAATCACGTCCCTTCCCAGGAACACCCTCATCACGGGCCATGCCGACGGCAGCCTGCGCGTCTGGGATGTCGCCGCGCGGGAAGTCCTGACGATCGAGGGGGAGGGAGGTCCGGTCCATGCCCTGGCCGTGGATTATGGCGGCCGCATTTATTCAGCGGGCAAAGACAGCGGATTGCGCCGGTGGGACCTGGAAGGGAAGAAAGTGACGCGAGTCGACGCTGTCGGCAAGGGCCTGTCTCAGATCAAGCTCTATCCCTTCGGCAAAATCCTTGTCTTGGGGACGTCCAAGGGAGAGGCCTCAAAAACAACGTTCGCCATCGTCGATTTCGATAAAAAAGAAGTCCTGACGATCTTGGCCGACTTCCACAGAAAAGTGGCCTGTATGAACGTCTATTTCGACGGCCGTATAATCGCCGGAATTTCTTCACCGACGGGTACCGCGGAAGGCCGGGGCAATAACCTCATCATCATTTCCAACATTTACGAAGACGCGCCATGCACCGTTCCCACGGCCTCTCCGGTGTATAAAGTGTTGGGCGGCCATGCCCTTGAAACCAAAGACTGCCTGACCATGGGGCCCAAAATCATCAGCTGCGGCTCCGAATCGCCGGGACGGCCTTCGCTCCGCATCTGGGGCACCGAGTTTTATGTCCGCATGGAATTGGGAAAACTCGCCATCCGGCAGGGTTCGAACTGATTCAAATGCAATAGTCAAATAGGGCAGGCACCCCGACATGCGAGCTAAAAAAAACATTCTCGTCCTGGCCACGACGAATCCCGGCAAAGCGAGAGAAATTTGCGCTTTGCTCAAAAGCCTGCCCGTGAAGGTCGTCACTCCGGCCGACCTGGGCATCCGGACCCCCTATCCTGAAAGGGGAACCAGCTTCGGGGAAAACGCTCTCGGGAAAAGCCTTTTCTACAGCCGGAAGTCTGAATTTTTGACTTTAGCGGAAGACTCGGGACTCGCCGTCAAGCATCTGGGCGGAGCGCCGGGGATCTTCTCGGCGCGGTTCTCCGGGCCCCGGGCTACCGACGAAAAAAATATCCAAAAGGTCTTGCGCATGATGGAACGTGTTCCAAGGCATAAGCGCCGCGCTCAGTTCATATGCTGTTTGGTCCTGTCCCGGAACGGCCGCTTGGTCAAAAAGGTTACGGGCAGGGTCCGCGGGACCATCGCCTTTGACAAAGAAGGCCGGCACGGTTTCGGCTATGATCCGATCTTCTATTATCATCCTTTTCGAAAAACGTTCGGCGAAGTCGGGCCTGCAGAAAAAAACCGGGTCAGCCATCGCGGCCGGGCTTTGCGCAAAATGACGCGATTCCTTAAAGCTTATCTCAAGAATCGGCCGGCTTAAAAGAATAAGAAGGCCGGTTCTTCTTATAAGAGAATTATTACCGTCATGACCCCCGCAAGAAAAGTCCCCGCCCCCTGGGAAAGGGGGCAGGGTAAAGGGTGGAGGGCATCCCCTTTTTTTGAATGCGATCCGTCCGTGCCTAGATCGTGATCATGTCCTTCAGCCGGGCATAGACTTTTTCTCCGATTCCCTTGACTTTCATGAGCTCTTCGATCTTTTTGAAGTTCCCGTTCTGCTTCCGGTAGTCGATGATCCGCTGGGCGATCTTGGCGCCGATCCGGGGAAGCTTCTGCAGGTCTTCAAGGGAGGCCGTGTTGATGTTGACTTTTCCATTGACGGCCTTGGTCTGCCCCTGCAGGGCGAGAAGCGGAGACAAGAAAAGGCTGAGGACGACACTCAAAGCCAGGCTGTTGAGAATGAATCTTTTCATGAGCAACCTCCTTACCCTTTTCTTTATTGCAAATTGGGTGCCAAGCCGATGCCGCTTGTATCTTATTTAAATTCATTAAATTGAAATCTTGCCGCTTGCCAATCCGTCAACTGCAGTTAACGCTTTTTCCTTTCAGCGTAAACTAATATTGCCATTTATCCGGCTAAGCGAAGGGTGAACCGCTCGCGATTTTGGGTGGCGCCGAACGGGGCGCCCGCAATGAACATAGCAAATCGGCAGATTGGGGGGTATTTTTGGAGGGGAAGACCCCTACCAACGGTCGCTCCGCTCCCTGCCTCCCCTTCTCGGGCTCGCTGTTCTTGCCCTGCGACCAAGGGGCGTATCCCCTTGGATCCCCTATGATCCTCAGCATAAGCGTCGTCGGGACGATGGGGCTGGTCGGCGACAGGACCCAAAATCGCGAATCGCTTACCCCGAGCCCCCCGAGCGGGGATGGCTCTTGCGATATACGTCGAGCAGCTGCTTGAGATCCAGGTGGGTGTATTTTTGCGTCGTGGCCAGGCTCTCGTGGCCCAATAGCTCCTGGATGACGCGCAGGTCGGCGCCGCGGCTGAGAAGATGCGAGGCAAAGGAATGGCGCAGGGAATGAGGGCTGACTTTTCTGCGGATAGCCGTCCGCCGGATATATTTCGCCATCATCCTTTCCACCGACCGCGCCGTGATCCTCGTCCCTTGGTAGTTTAAAAACAGCGCTTTTTCATCCAGGCTCATTTTGGGAATCGTCCGCCTCAGGCGCAAATAGGCTGCCAGGCTTTCCGCCGCCATGCGGCCAAAAGGCACCAGGCGCTCTTTCTTCCCTTTTCCCCGGACCCGGAGCATTTTTTCCCCCAGGTTGAAGTCTTCCAGGTTGATCCCGACAAGCTCACCGAGCCTGATTCCCGAGGCATAAAAAAGCTCCAGGATAGCCTTGTCGCGGACGACAAGGACATCGTCCTCCTTGGGCAGCTCCAGGAATTTCTCCATCTCGTCTTCGGATAGAAACGCAGGCACATGCTTGTCGGTCTTGGGCGTGGTTACGACCTTGGCCGGGTTGTCCTCGAGCCGGCCCCGTTTCAGGCAGAACTGGAAAAACGAGCGGATGGCGGCCAACTTTCGGGCTACGGACGTTTTCGACAGATTCTTCTGATGGAGCTCGGCCAGGAAGCCCCGCAGGATGACATTATCCACTCGGCCCAACTTGATTTTCCTTCCCTCGAGATATCGGCCGAGCTGGGTGAGGTCGATCCGATAGCTGGAAATGGTGTGGGGCGAGGCATTCCTTTCATGCCTCAGATAAGCCAGGAATTCTTTAAGCTCCTTCTTCATCTGGTTTTTTGGGCGCCGCTTCGGGTTCGATTTTCGAGGCCGGATTGTCCGCGCGCGCGTCTTTGGCCTCTTCTTTGGCATCCGCCTTGGCCGGCGGTTTTTCGGTGTAACCGCATTTTTCATCCCAGCAATGGAGATAGGTTCCCTCTTTCTTGGAGTGTTTTTCGAGCAGGAACGGCTTCCCGCATTTCGGACACGGCGTCACCTTCGGCTCATCCCAGGTCGCGAACCGGCACTTCGGAAAATGACTGCAGCCGTAGAAGAATCTCCCCCGCCGGGTCTTGCGTTTGAGAATCTTGCCTCCGCATCCCGTCGGGCAGGCAATCCCGGTATCCGTCTGTTCCTTCTTGATATATTTGCATTTGGGATAGTCGGAGCAGGCGACGAAGGAGCCATACCGCCCATGCCGCTGGACAAGCTGCGAGCCGCAGACGGGACACTTTTCTTCAAGCGGTATGACTTCTTTTTTGATCATGCTTTCCTTGAATTTGCACTCCGGATATCCCGAGCAGGCCTTGAAGCGGCCGAACTTGCCGCTTTTGAGCACCAGCGGCCGGCCGCATTTCGGGCATTTCTCCTCGAGCGGGATCTTCCCGCTCACGCTTTCGACCGTCATGCTCTGCTTCAGGTCGCGGTCCAGACGCTCATAATACGTCTTCAAGGAAGCGAGCCAGTCCTGCTGCCCCTCTTCGATGCGGTCCAGCTCCCCTTCCATGCGCGCCGTGAACTTGACCTCCATCAGGTCCGGGAAGTTCTTGACAAGAAACTCAGTGACGAACATGCCCAGGTCGGTCGGGGCGAATTTTTCTTTGTCCTTGATGACATACACGCGGTCCTGGAGAGTCGTGATGATCGGGGCATACGTCGAGGGCCGGCCGATGCCTTTTGCCTCGAGCTCTTTGACCAGGCTGCCCTCCGTGTAGCGCGAGGGCGGCTGGGTGAAGTTCTGTTTGGATTCGATGTTCAGCAGCTTGAGCTTCTCCCCCTGCCGGGCTGCGGGCAAGGTCTCTTTCTCCCCGTTTTCCCGGTTCGGATAGAGGGCCAGATATCCGTCGAACTTGAGCACTTCGCCCTTGGCCGTAAAAAGATATTTAGGCCCCGCTGTAATCTCGAACTCGGTTTCTTCGACCTCAGCCGCGCTCATCTGCGACGCGATAAAACGGTTCCAGATTAGCTGGTACAGGCTGAACTCTTCTCTTTTCAAAAACGGCTTGACCGCCTCGGGCTGAAGGTCGGGTGACGTCGGACGGACTGCCTCATGGGCATCCTGCGCCCGGCTTTTGTTCTTATAGATTCGCGGCTTGGGGGGCACGTGATGGGCTGAAAACTTTTGCTCGATATATTTCCGCGCCCAGGTCTGAGCCTCGTTAGAAACGCGGACGGAATCCGTCCTCATATAGGTGATGAGGCCGACGGGGCCGCGCTCGCCCACCGGCAAGCCTTCGTACAGCTTCTGAGCGATGAACATGGTCCGCCGGACCGGATAATGCAGCAGCCGGAAGGCTTCCTGCTGAAGGGAGCTCGTGATATACGGCGGCGGCGGTTCTTTCTTCTTCTCCCGGATCTTGATCTTCTCCAGGACGAAATCCGCGCCCTTGAGCTCCTCAACGATGCCCGCGGCCGTTTTCCCGTCCTCGACCCTGGTTTTTTTCCCGTCGATCTTGGCCAGAGAGGCCTTGAAGGGCGGCGGGTTGGATGCTTCGAGGTGGGCCAGGATCGTCCAATATTCTTCGGGGACAAAGGCCCGGATTTCTTTTTCGCGCTCGACGATTAACAGCAGGGCGATCGATTGGACGCGGCCGGCGCTCAAACCTCTGCCGATCTTTTTCCACAGGAGCGGGCTGATCAGGTAGCCCACCAGCCTGTCCAGGATTCTGCGGGTCTGTTGGGCGTTGAACATGTTCCGGTCGAGCTTGCCCATGTGTTGGACGGCTTCCTCGACCGCATGCTTCGTGATTTCATGCAGCAGGACGCGGTGGATATTCTTGTTGGTGTCTTCCAGCAGCGCGCTCAGATGCCAGCAGATCGCCTCGCCCTCGCGGTCCGGGTCGGCGGCCAGGATGACGGAGCCGGCGCCTTCGGCGGCCTTCTTGAGCTCGGCGACGAGCTTCCGTCGCTCGGGAATGACGACATAGTGAGGCTCGAAGTCCTTAGCGACATCGACGCCGAGCTTGCTCTTGGGCAGGTCGCGGATATGGCCCATGGACGCTTTGACGATGTAGTCGGAGCCGAGATAGCGGTTGATCGTCTTGGCTTTCGCCGGCGACTCAACGATCACCAGGGACTTGTCCATTCACATTCTCCTCTGAAAATACTTGCCCGGGCTCTGCAGGATCAATCCCTTGATCTCGAGGTTCAGCAGAAGGGCCAGAAGTTCGGAAACGGAATAAGGGCATTTATCCACAAGCTCATCGACGTGGCTGAGCTCGTCTGCGCGCAACAGCTTGTAGATCTCGGCCTCCTGGTCGGTCAGCAGGGGGAGCGGCCTGGTTTCTCCCTCTCTTTGGCCAAGGAGCTTTTCACGCAGCGGGGTCGGCAGCTCTTGGGCCACGTCCTCCCAGCTTTCCACAAGCTTGGCCCCGGTTTTGATCAGCCCGTTTGTCCCCTTGCTCAGCTCGGAGGTTACGCTGCCGGGAACGGCCATGACTTCCCGGTTTTGTTCCAGGGCCATCTGAGCGGTAATGAGGGAGCCGCTTTTCACGGCCGCCTCCACGATGACGACACCAAGGGCGAGGCCGCTGATGACCCGATTGCGGCGCGGAAAATGCTGGGCATAGGGCGGCGCATCCAGCGGGAATTCCGATACGACCGCGCCGTTTTCCATGATTTTTTGAGACAGCTTGCGGTTTTGTTTCGGATACATGTTGTCCAATCCCGAGCCTAACACGGCAACCGTCCTTCCTCCCTTTAGGGCTCCCCAGTGGGCGATCGAATCAATCCCCAGGGCCAGCCCGCTCACAATCACTACCCCCCGGGATGCAAGGTCCTCGGCCAGCTTCTCGGCGACAGCGCGCCCGTACGGCGACGGCCTTCGGGTGCCGACAATGGCGACCGCCGGGCCCTGCAATACCTCCAAGCGGCCCGCACAATAGAGGACGCCCGGAGGATCGAATATTTCTCTTAGGTAAGCCGGATACTCGACATCCTCGAGAGTTAAAAGAGAATAGCCTTTCTTGCGGGCCCTGTCAATTTCTTTTTGGGCCCGGTCAAAATTTTTCGGGGAGGAAAGCTCCTGGGTCTCTGCCTCATGAAGGCCGATCGACAGAAGCTCTTCTCGAGAGGCCTGGAACGCGCCGGGGAGGTCTGAAAATTTTTCAAGGACCTTTTTGATCCGGCTGGGCCGTTCGGCCAGGACGATGTTGAGCGCCACCCAATAAAGCGCTCTGGGGACATCTCCGGAGTCCTTTTTCATCCGACCGGCACCTTTCCGCCAAATAGAGGAGAACTTCAACGCACGAGCCATTGCCTGCCCCCTTTTTAGATAGACGGATAATTCAGGTCAAGTTTCCCATTGGAGGAGAACGTTTCGGGCGTAAGTTAAAAAGGTTCTCTTCCATTTCGTGTGCAGAGAAAAGGGAAACGATCCGGAGACGGCTGAAGCGACCATGGAGGGTTTAGCCTTCCCGTGCCCTCATTCGAGGGCAGCCGGCTCGGAAGTAGCCGTCCGGACACTCTTGGAAGGAAACCCTTGCCTTGGGTTTCCTTCCAACAGTCGCTTCGCTCCCTGCCATCCTTCCAAGGAGCATAATCCGATGTATTGTTTTGCGGATACGGCGATTGAATTTTAAATCGAGGCCGGGAAGCGAGTTCTGAGCTGCCGAGAAGGAGGGCTCGGGAACGGCGTGAAAAACCCGAATGGGGAGCAAGGCCGTTTCCGGATCGTTTCCCAGACGATCTTTCTCCCCATGAAATGGAAGAGAACCTTTAAAAAAGGCGCGTCTCTAGCGTCCCCACAAGATCGTTCCCCCGGTGAAAAATGTACCCGCCACGCAGGCCGTCATCAAGGTGGCCAGGGTGGCGGCCAGCAGGGCCCGGAGCCCGATTCTCGATAGGTCGCGCAGCCGGCTGGGAGCAAGGGCGCCTGTCCCGCCGACGAAAATCGCCAGCGAGGCGAAATGGGCGAACCCGCACAGAGCATAAGAGGCGATGACGGCGGAGCGGGGAGAAACAAACTCCCCCTTGGCCATCATCTCGGACAGGTGCTGGTAAGCGACAAGCTCGGTTTTGATCGCCCGCTCGCCGATCAATTTGGCCAGCGGAAAGATATCCGAGGTCGGAACGCCCAAAACCGCCGCGAAAGGATAGCAGATATATCCGAGCAGAGTTTTCAAGGACCATTCCATATGGATCCCCAGCAGCTTGTTCAGGTACCCCCCGGCGAATCCCAGAACGAGGTCGAGCAGCGCCAGCAGCCCCAGGAAAGCCAGCAGAAGCGTCACGATGCCGCCCAGGAGCTTGAGTCCCGAGTCGGCGCCGTTGATGATGGCCACAATGAGGTTGTCTTCCCGCTCGTAATACGGCATCACGTCTGTCTTCAGCGTGGTCGGCTTTCCAGTCTCGGGAACGATGAGCTTGGCCATGACGATGGCGGCCGGCGCCGCGATGAAGGAGGCCGATATCAGGTGGCCGGCGATCGTCGGAAGCTGCTTCTGGAGAAACATGACATAGACGGCCAGCACCGTCGAGGCGATGGTGGCCATGCCCGCACAGATGATCGTCGCCAGCTCGGACACGGTCATTTCGGCCAGGTGCGGCTTGACGACGAGCGATGATTCCACGCCGACGAAAATGTTGGCGGAAACGCTGAGCGCTTCCGCGCCGCTGATGCGCATGGATTTGGCAAAAACCCGGGCAAACAAGCGGACGAAGAAGGGCATGACCCGTAAATAATAAAGGGCTCCCATCAAGGCGGCGAAGAAGACGATTGTCGGAAGACCCTGAAAAATCAGGAAATAGCCGAGGGAAGTCTCGCCGGCCTCGTTCGTCGTGCCCGGCGGCAGGGCCAGGCGGCCGAATAGAAAGTGGGTGCCGGCTTGGGCGCTTTCCAGGACCTTGACCACGACGTCATTGAGAAAGAGGAAGAACTTGGTCCCCGCGGGAACGACGAAAATGAAAAAGGCGAACAGGAGCTGCAGCCCGATTCCCCAGACAACGACCCTCCAGTTGACGACTTTCCGGTTGCTCGAGCAGAGCCAGGCAAAAAAAGCGATGACAAAAATGCCCAGAAAGCTGACGAGGTTATAGATGCTCATGCGCCCTTCCTTGCCGACAAACATGGCGCGGGCCCTGCCGCCGATCAGCCCCGGATCGGCCCCACCCGCGCTGCGGTCGATATTGTTCTACAGATCGAAGGCAATGAGCTTATGGTGGGAAGTCTCTCCCCTGACAATTGTTAAGCACGAGCGAGGGACATTCAAATAAGACGCTAAGAGCCTAATGACCTCGGCGTTCGCCTTTCCCTTGGTCGGCGCCGCCTTCACGCTGACTTGATATTCCCGCTCACCAATTTTTTCGATTCCCGGCTTCGACGCGCGCGTCTGGACTTTCACGACTAGGGTTGATTTCATGCCGCAACGTTTTTCATGGCGTAAGGAATGTGCCGCGGCCCGTCGGCGCGCGACGGCACTCACTTCAGAATGTTCTTGTATTTCTGGAAGACCTGCTTCAGCTGGTCTTTGGTGATGCTGTAGCCGCTGAGGGTTACGGAAAGGGTGGACCGCAACGGGTCATTGGTCTTGAAGATGACGAACTCCCGCACCATCCCGATGCGGTCGGTCAGAGGGACTCTGACCGTGACGTCCACGTCCTTGCCGGCCGCGACCTTGACCGGGAACTTGGCCTCCTTCCCATTGACGAGGAAGCCGGCATTCTGGAGGGTGCATTCGAACTTCAGCTCGAGTTCGCCCCTGTTTTTCACGACGACGGCCGCCTCCAAGACATCGCCTTCGATGAGCAGCCCGGCATCATAATTATAGCGGTCAAAGTCGATCCGCGGCTGCGGCGGCACATCGACCGCGGCCGTGATTTTGAGTTGGACGCGCGGCTGGGAGGGGTCGTCGGACTCCACATAGATATATTTCATGACTTCGCCGGCATAGCCTCTCGAGCTGAAGGTGACTTTGATTTTGCCCGTCTTTCCCGGTGCGACCTTCTTCTCAGAGACAAGGGCGGCGGTGCATCCGCAGGACGTCTCGACGTTCTTGATCGTCAGGGTGTCATCCCCCGCGTTCGTGAAGACGAATTCATAGGTCAGGTCGCTTCCCTGTTTGACTTTCCCAAAATCATGAACGTCTTGCTTGAAGACGATCTTGGGCGGTTTCCCGGCCGGGGCCGCACTGCCCCCCAAGGCCAGGAATCCAATCAGCAGCATGCCGAAACAAGCCAACGGCTTCTTGGAGATGCTCGTGTTCATGCCTGCCTCCCTCCGGTTAAAAAATCTACACCTTTTTCGCGAAATTGGCAAGACGGCAATTTTATGATATATAAATGGGCGTCTGCGGAGGATATTTTTCTCATGCGCGGCGAGGCAACAAAGAGATTTTTGGTCGCGGCCCTCCTGCTTTCTTTGGCCGCACGGTCCATGGCCCACACGGATGTTCCCGGCAAGTTTGCGCTCCGCGTCTTGACCGGTTTGTCGCAGACAAGGGTCAGCGGATCCTCGAAATATGAGGATCAATGGAACCAGGAGCTCCTGTCGAAAATCGTCGAGCAAAACTCCATTGCCCCGAAATCCGGCCGGGCCTTTTACCTGGGAGCATTCTTGTCTTATTTTCTCCGGCCGGACTACGGCCTGGAAGCGGGCCTGGGCTTCTTCAAGGTCGACGTGCCGAACACGACGTCGTTTCATTCCGAATTCACCTGGACCTCCGGCAAAAAGGAAACCAAAGACGCGGGGTGGACGGGGACGGGCAACCTCATGGTCATCCCCATCAGCCTCAACGGCTTTGGGAGATGGCAAAAAGGGAAAATCGAGGCCTATGGCTCGGGCGGGCTGACCCTGTTTCGGAACACCTTTCAATCCCTGGCCCTTGCCGGATTCAGCGTGTCCGAAGTCGCCTATGTCCAGACCACCAACCCGCCGGAGACGACGGTCATTCAGTCCGTGGATGCCCTTCGCGTGGACCTGGAGATCGAAAAAAAGTCGTGGCTGGCCGTCGGTGCGAACATCGGCGGAGGGATCGATTACAGGCTTACCGATAAGATCGGCCTGACGGCGGGCGCCCGCTACTTCCTTTGCCCCAAAAAAGACTTCGAATGGACGTGGAAGCCGGGGATCTACGATGGGATCGGCAATATCGTCACCGACTGGGAATTCACGAGCATAAATGCCAAGTACGCGGAGGCAAAGACGAAGCCCCCGCTCAAGGTCAATCCTTCCTTCTTGCAGTTTGGACTCGGGATCAAGCTTTCTTTATAAACGCAAGAGGGCAGGGGCCAAGGGTCTTGTCATTTTTGAATATGCAAACACGCATTTTCATTCCGGCTCTTTTCCTTTTCGCGCTTTTCTCGGGCACGGCTCCGGCCGATGACAAGCCCTGGAAACAGGGTGAAATCAGCCTCTATGCCGGGATCGGGCATTCCAGGGCCAGGGGATCGTCCTCCTATCACCTGGGATGGGCCTCCGGCACAGGCCCCATCGCTGGGGCAAACACATCGATTTCCGCGTCTTCCAGGAATACGATTTATTTCGGAGCGTTTTTCTCCTTCTTTATCGACAGGGATGTAGGGTTTCAAACCGGCTTCGGCTATCTCAAGTCCGATATGCCCAACACAGCGGTCTTTGATTTGAGCACCGTCCCCGGCAAAGCCGCCCTACGAGATTCCTGGCCGGGGGCGGGTGAAGTCACGGCCGTTCCGCTCTGTCTGAACCTGGCCGGTCGGTTCGGCGACGGAAAGTTCCGCATGGGCGTGACCGTCGGAGTCGCCCTGTTCTTGAATTCATTTTTTGCGGATTCATATGCGGGCGCAGCCGTCATCCCGGCCCTTCCCGAGGAAACCTTTGATGCATTCCGGGTCAAGATCGCCGTCGAAGACAAAACCTGGAGTGCTCTTGGGGGGAATTTCGGCTGGAGCGGCGATTTCCAGCTGTCATCAAAGCTGGCCTTGACCGTGGAAGCCCGCTATTTTTTCTGTCCCATAAAGACGTTATACTGGACGTGGATCCCCGGCGATTATGCCGGCCTCTTGGGAAACCTTCCCATCTGGAATTTTGATAAGACCTCTGCCGCGGACGCAGAATCTCGAACAAGTCCGCTTTCCATCAACCCGTCATTTTTCACGGTCAGCCTTGGGATCAAGTTTCTAAGGTAAAGAAAGAGCCGGAAGCGGTCTCGCTCCCTATCCGGGTTTTTCACGCCGTTCCCGAGCCCTCTTTCTCGGCGGCTCAGAACTCGCTTCCCGGCCTCGATTTAAAGGTCAATTTCCATATCCATAAAAGGATTCATCGGATCATGCTCCTTGGAAGGAAGGCAGAGAGCGAAGCGAGCGTTGGAAGGAAACCCTAAGCAAGGGTTTCCTTCCAAGAGTGTCCGGCCGGCTTCTTCCGAGCCGGCTACCCTCGAATGAGGGCTCGGGAAGGCTAAACCCTCCATGGTCGCTTCGACCGCTTCCAGCTCTTTCTTTCGGACAATATCGTCGAGTGGGGAACGCCAAGTTTCGGGCTGAACGAATATTTCTTTTGCCTTTCCTCGGCTCATGTTATAATTTTTTTGAAATCAAGGGATCGACAGGACTATGAGCATGAAAAAATCCATCCGGTTTTTTATAATCACGATTTTCTTCTTTGCGGGGCTCGCGCTCCCGGGCTCCTTCATCAAGCTCAAAGTCACGGCGGAGCTCGCCAATATCCGCCGGAAACCTTCCATAGGAAGCCCCATCGTTCGCCAAATTCCCCAGGGCGCTTTCCTGGAGGCCGTCGGCAAGGAAGGGGAATGGTACTTGGTCCAGCTCGAACCCGATGAAAGCGGGATTACCACCGGGTATGTCCACGAAAGCCTGGTCATGACCCTGGAAGAGCCGACCCCGAAGAAGCCCCCGCAAGTGCAGCCACCGGCCGAGGAGAAGCCGAAGGTCGTGGAAAAAGTTGAAAAGAAGGAACCCGAAAAGCCCAAGCCCCCGGAGGTCGTCGTCCGGCAACCGCCCCGGACGGAAACCGCCCCGGAAGCACCGCAGGCGGCCCGCTATTCTCTGGCGCTCACCGGGGGAGGGAATTACGCGGCCATCGGCGACCCCAATAAAGCGGCGCAGGGGCTGGCCGACCTCTACAGCGAACAGCTCGCAATTTCAGCGGATAAAGAAATTACGCCCATCCGCCTCACCTATCTTTTCGGCGGAGAGCTCGCCTTTCCCCTCTCCTCGCTATTTTATATCAGCGTCGGCGCGGACTATTTCCAGGGCAAAAAAGAAAGCATCCTTACTTTCCAGGAAGGGACGACGTCCGCGACGTTCAAGACCGCTCCCGAAATCACGGCCATTCCCGTCAAGCTGGCCCTTACCTTTTATCCTGTCTCCTCCCTGTACTTTAAGGTCGGCGCGTCGTATTACTTCGCCAAATGCCGGTATTATTATCGGTTCGAGAAGGGCGACTATTGGCAGGAATGGCAGGGCGAAGCCAAGGCTCAAAATTTCGGCTTCTGGGGTGGGTTGGGATTTGAGTGGAATCTGGACGCCCACCTGGCCTTTCTCATCGAAGCCACGAGCCAGTTTGCCCCGATCAAAGGCTTCAAGGGAACGGGGACATACCTGGATTCAACGATCACCGAGGCCGCGACCGAAGAGGGCACGCTCTATGCCTACGACGCAAGGACTTCCAGCGCGAATACCTACCCGATGCTCTTCATCCGCAACAAGCGGCCCGCCGAAGGCGGCGTCGAGAATGCCCGCGAGGCAGAGATCGATTTTACAGGGATGAGCCTTAAAGCCGGCTTCCGCATCAAATTCTAAATTAACCGTAATAGGATTGGCTTCATTGTCTTTGCCGGCGGCTCTTGCGGCGGGGCAATCTCATTCGATTCTCAGTTCAATCTAATATCAACGTCAATTTGGAGGGGAAGACCCCTTCCAACGGGCGCCGGGAAGACCCGGCCGCCCTGCCTCCCCTTCTTGGGCGGGGCATTAAACCCCGCCCTGCGACCAAGGGGGCGGCTCCCCCTTGGAACCCTCTCGAGCGGTTCCCCGTGGCAAGCCACGGGGCATATCAACCGCTCGTAATAATTAAAATGACATCCCCGTTCGGGCGGCACTTAGGCCGCCCATACATTGTCACTTTATTTATTGCGTTTGTATTAGTCCTGCTTTTTCGAGAAGGGCGATGTGGTAGGCATGGACGCCGCGGATGAGAGGATAAACCCTCTGGACGACAAACCCCGCTGCTTCGGCTTCCTTTTCAAAAAGGCCCGGCTCGATCATTTTGATGCGTGTCCGGCTCTTTTTCAGCAGGCGCCGCAGCCGGCGCTGGAAGAGATGGAGCACGTTCATCCGGTAGAAAGAAACAACCGCCCAGGCGGACGAAACGCGGAAAAATTCTCCGAGGATTTTTCCACGGTCCGAAGGGTCGTGGACATGATGAAAGAACCGGATGGAAAAAACAACCGGGAAAGCCCGATCCTGAAACGGCAATCCCAGCGCGGCGTTTCCCACCGCTCCCGGAGGACCTTTCCCGGATTCCGCTATGTTTTCGACTCTCTCGCCGGCGCGCTTCACCATGTGAAAAGAAAGGTCGCAGTTGACAACCCAAAAACCCTGTCCCAACAAAAATCCTGAAAAGCGGCCGTATCCGCAGGGCATATCCAGCACACGGGCGGGCCCCGACCATCTCCCCTTGACGGATTTGAAGATTTTTTTGAGGATGCGGACTTCCCTGGCATGGACGATCCTCTGGTCGAGCCCGCGATAACGCCTTTTTTCGTATTCCTTGACCCCCTCGGCCGTGAATTTTGACGAGCGGTTCTCCGGGGATGGGGACGAAATAGCGCTCCCTTTCATTTTGTTATGCTTTGAAGAAGACATATTTCGGACTGCCCTCGATTTTGATCCGCCGGCGCGCCGCCAGATCCTTGCCGTCCCGGTCCAAGATTCTCTCCACCGACCTCGAAAACTCATGCTCGAAGGGAACGCCGTTCGTCCAGCACGCGGCAATATCCCTGCCCTGTTTCTCGAACAAGAAGACCTCGCCGCCGGCGCTCGCGGCGGGCTCCACTTTTCCGACATAGGTGCTGCCGCCGATGATCCCGGCCATCGTTTGAAAGGCGAAATAGCCCGGCCGCTTCCGCCACGGCGCCCGGCGGCTGTCGACGAGCCCATATCCCGGTGATACGAGCTGCCACCAAAACACTCGCTCGATCAGACCGCTCGCCAGGCAGAGCAGATAATACCGGACAAGATAGTCCGCCTGCTCGTCCTCCGTGACATTGGGCGTCCCCGAAGCCGGCGAGAATGGGCCGGTCCCCTGGAGAGGCCAGTTGACTTCACTGATCCAACAGTCGCACTCGCGGCCGGCTGAGCTGTCCGCGACCGCCTTGAACAGCGCGACCTTCATGGCCGTCGTCCAGCCAAACTGCGCGTTTTCCGGAGCGCCCACCCTGTCCACGTATAAAAGCGAGGTGATTTTATCGAACGGCAGCCGGCTCAGGGTCGGCGGATAGAGATGGAACTCAAAATCGATCACAGCCGGGCCGATAAGCTTAATCCCGTATTTCTCACGGAGCGGAACCGCCGGCCGCGCCAGCTTCAAATATTCCGTATAGTCCCAGACGCCCCATTTGGTCCTGTTCCAGGCATGACCGACTTCAAAATACGGACAGATCGGGCTCAGCCGGGCCACAACGTCTTCTAGAAAATTTGCCCAGGCCGCCTCCTCGAAAACATCCTGGCGCCGCTGCAGCAAGGCGATCGTCAGGCCGAAGCCCCGGCCGTGGAGCAGCCTCGCGAATTTTTCATAGGCATCCAGCCGGTCTCGCTCCCACGATGGGATCCGGACCAGGGTTTCACGGACGCCCGCAGCCTTTAGAAGCTCGACGACCTCGCCGGTTTTTTCGGCCGCCGGCGGGAGCGGCGGCGAAACCGAGACGGCGAACGCATCCGGGCTGAGGAACACGCGCTCCCGGAACATTTTTTTCCGGTAGCGCCGGTAGAGCCGCAAGCCGGGAATTCCATAGCGGAGGTCGGCGGCCGCCAGCGAAAGGTAGGTTGGCCAATGCTTGAAATGGTGGCGCGTCCGCTCGGACCTCGGCCCCACGTTGTGCGGCTGGTCGGCGAACTCATTCCACTCGAATGCATATTTCATGATGAACGGTCCTCATGATTGTGCCGGATGGTCATGATTGGATCCTCAGCGCGCGCGCAAGCTTCTTGAGCTTCAGCTTTTTTTTCAGCCCGAGATATCCCATGAAGACTGTTTTGTTCAGACGATACCAGAAAATGAATGCCGCTGAGGGCGATTCTCCGCGGCGGCCGGCATATTGTCCCAAAAAGTAAAGCCTCTGCGCCGGGGGAATGCCCAGGCGGATGAGGTTCTTGGCGCGGGCCGGGAGGCCGATTTTTTTTCGCGGGCGAATCCGGATGCGGTTCGTGTCGAGAAAATAAAAATGGAAACCGCCCGGGGCTCCCGCGTCTTTTCTAACGAGGATGTTTCCGTCCGAGAGGTCCCGGTGGAGAATCCCCCTCTCATGGCAGACTCGGAGCGTGCGGGCCAGGACGGCGAGGAGGGGGCGGAGCTCATCGTCGGGAAGTTCCATCCAGAGACGGCGGATCTCGCGGCCGCCGAGAATTCTCTCGCTCAGGAAGAAGCTCCGTGCGACAAACCCGCGCTTTCGTTCTTCCATCCAGGCCAGGGGAAAGGGCGTTTCCAGGCCTCGTTCGAGGAGAGCGCAGGCTCCCCGCCAGGCCTTGGCCGCCTTGGATGCCTGGAAAAGGCTCTTAAATTTATCGATTCCATAAGAATAGTATTCTTTGATGACCACCGCTCCGGCCGTCCCTCCTGCCAGCGGGATCGACACGGCGCCCACCCTGTTCCTGCCGTCCAAGAGGATTTCCGCGGCCGGGCCGGCCAAGAGCTTACGGCAGTCGGAAATGGCGGCCAGGAAGGAGGGCGTCGCCGCCGTCGCCGCGATGCGCCCTCGGAAAGGGGGGAGGTCGAGGGGACGGCTGTCGATTCTTTTATCCATTTCGATTCAAGGGAACCTCTTTCTAAGAATTTCGATGAGCCGGACGGCCACGGCCTGGGGCGAATGGCTCGCTTTGACCCGCTGATAGCCGTTGGCGGCGATGCGGCGGCGGAGGTCCGGGTCCTTTTTTAGCTCCAGGATAGCGGCCGCGAGCGTGCGGGGCAGCGGCTCATCGCAGAGAATCATGTGTTCCCGGTGATGGAAATATTCCTCGACCGCCGGGGTCCGGGCCGTGATGACCGGTTTACCCATTCCCAACGACTGGAAAACCTTGTGGGGAACGACGCGGCCGGCCTTTTCGGTGCGGCCGAATATCCCGAGGCAGACGTCCGCGGCTTCGATCGCCCGCGGCAGCTCATCCTGTGGAAGCCGGTCCAGGAAATCGACGTTCTGCAGCCCCGAAGCGGCGGCTTTGATTCCGGGAAGCGTCTGGCCGGATCCGACCAAGCGAAACCTGACCGAGGGGTCCTGGCCGGCCACAATGTTCGCCGCCTCGATGATGACTTCGGCCCCGTGCAAAGGAAGGAACGACCCGAAAAAAAGGACGTGAAACTCCCTCGCAACAGATTCGGGAACCATCGGGGGATGCTTTGCGGACAGGCCGGAAAAGCCTCCGGGGACATTCCCTGCCTTGAAAAGCTCGTCGTCATATCCTAGCGGCAGGACTTCGACTTTCCCCGGCTTCACCCCGTATTTCCGGCAATAATAGTCTTTATGCGCAGCTGTATCGGCCAGGATGAGGTCGGCCAGCTTGAACGCCATTGCATCGATTTGAAAATTCCACCACGCCGAGGGCGAGTCGGCCGGCTTTCTCTTCCAATCGACAATTTTTGTTTCGTAGCGGGAGGCCAGAGGGTCAAAGATGACTTTTTTCGAAGCGAACAAAGATAAAAATTTGGCCAGTGGGATGTCTTTCTGGCAGAATTCCGGGACGAATATATAATCAGGGGATTGTCCCCGTGCCATCCCCCGAGCGCCGCCCGAACGTCCCCAAGAGAGGAGGAGAAGGGGGTAGCGCATCCAGGCCTTGAATTTCGCGCTCGCCCGGCATTCCCGCACATCCGCCCCGGCGAGCTCCAGCCCGCGCCGGATCACCGCGTTTCGCGGATAGTCCGGATCGTAGGCGCCGAAGAAAAAAAACCTCATTTTTCCTGTTTTTAATCCATCGGCCGCGTTTTGTCAATGAAGCTCGGGTTGACGGGGGCGGAATTGTGGTATATTCTGTCTTCGCTCTATTTCACTTCTAGGAGAGGCAACATGGCAGTTGATCCCCAGCTTCTTGAAATTCTCGCCTGCCCCGTGTGCAAAACGGACGTGAAGCTCACCGCGGACGAAAAAGGCCTGAAGTGCGTGAAATGCCACCGCGTTTATCCCATCAAAGACGACATCCCCGTGATGCTCATTGATGAGGCCACGATTGACCCCAAACGGCCGACCAAAAGCTGACCCCGGCCCCGGAGCGCTCAAAAAAATCCTCCTCATCCGGCTGCGGCGCATCGGCGACGTCATTATGACTGCGCCGGCCGTCGCTCTTCTCAAAACTCACCTCCCCGGCGCCTCTTTGACATACCTCGTCGAAGAGCCTTACCGGAGGCTGGTCGAGGGAAATCCCCGTCTGGACAGGGTCATCGTCATCGAAAAAAAGCAGAGATTCAGCGATTTTGTAAAGCTCATCCTCCGGGTCCGGCGCGAACGCTTCGACGCCCTCCTGGATTTTCACGGCGGGCCACGGGCCTCCTGGATCGCTTTTTTTTCAAGGGCGAGGCTCAAGATCGGCTACGGGATCAAACACAAAGGGTTCCTCTACGACGTCCGCGTTCCCAGGGGCCGGGCAGGAAACGAAAGCGGCTTTGTCCATAGCGTCGAAAACCACGCCAATCTGGTGCGGGCCCTGGGCATCACATTCGAAGACTCGGCCGTTCCGCCGCTGTCTCTGCCTTCTCCGACAAAAGAAGAGGCCGGCCGAGTGAACAAGATCCTCGAGGACAGGGGCGCCCTTCGATCGAAAAACGTCGTTCTGCACATCGGCGCCGGCAACGAATTCAGGGATTGGGGCACGAAAAATATTGCCGCCCTGGTCCGGCAGCTGGTTCAGCTCCCCGGCATCAAAGTGGTGTTGATCGGTTCGGCCTCGGAGGACGACAAAAGAGCCGAAGCCGAAATATTGAGGACGGTCGCCGCGGCGGGCATCGAAGCATCCCAAAAAATCATCTCTCCGGTCGGGCAGCTCAATCTCATGGAAATAAAAGAGCTGATCGCACGGGCCGCCCTCTTCGTCGGTCCGGACAGCGGGCCGATGCACATCGCCGCTTCGACCGCGACGCCGATTGTGGCCTATTTCGGCCCGACCCTGCCCGCCCATTTTGCGCCGTGGAAGGCCAATGCCGTCATCCTCGAAAAAGACATCGACTGCCGTCCCTGCAAGCAGCGCCGCTGTGTCACCGCCGACTTCCGCTGCCTGCGGACGATCACGCCCGAGGAAGTCTTGGCCGCCTGTCGACCTTTTTTATCCCCCTGAACCGGTTCATGATATAATAGCCGTCTTTCAATATTCCGATGAAAAAATATGCTGCTTCCATGGCCCGGGCGCTTACGAGCGGCAAAAATGCGTGGGAGGTGCTGTTGATTCTGACAGTCGCCCTCGCTGTTCTGTTCTCGTTTATCTCGATCAGTGCGACCGAGAGTTTTCTCACGCTCGCCCTTATTTCCCTGATCATCCTGCTCATCCGGAAAAAGCTCAAGCCGGCCTTCCCCGCCTTCTTCCGGCCGCTCCTCGTCTATGCCGGCCTGTCGCTTGTCTCGTCCGCCTTCTCGGTCAATCCCGAGATGAGCTTTCGGGATTCTCGGGACCTGCTCCTGCTTCTCATCGTGCCCATCGTCTACATGGCCATTTCACGAAAAGAGGTCCTTCACTTGGTCATGGGCGCATTCTTTGCCTCGGCCCTGGCCGGCACACTCTACTCGCTTTGGTACTATCTTTTCAGGGCAGACCCGGGAGAGCGGGTGAAAGGATTCATGGGCCATTATATGACCCAGGCCGGCCTCCTTCTCCTCTTCGGCGCCTTCGCGCTGGGCATGATATTTTTCGGGCGGGGCAAGACGAGAATCGCCTGGGGAGCGGGCCTCTGCCTCGCCGCCGTATCACTCGTATTGACTCTCACCCGGAGCGCCTGGATCGGGCTGGCCGTGGGTCTGTGCGTCATCCTGCTTCTTTGGAAGCCAAAGACGCTGGTCCTGGTGCCGATCCTGGCGGCCCTCTTCTTTTTCGCGAGCCCGCAGACGGTCAAAAGGCGCGCGCTGAGCATCTTCAGCCTTCGCGGTTATTCCAACATAGAGCGGGTCCAATACTTCAAAGCGGGGATAAAGATCATCGGGGACTTTCCGCTCTTCGGGACGGGCCCGGATACTGTGGATATGGTTTTCCAGAACCCGAAGTACGGGCTCGGCGAGCTGGCCAAGAGGAACGTGCATTTGCACGACAATTTCATCCAGATCGCCGCGGAACGGGGGATTGTGACGCTGGCGGCCTGGTTGGCGTTTGTCGTCTGGGCGTTCATTGAATTGCTGAAGCTTGCCGGGCGCAGGGCCGGCCGGCCGCCCCTGCGGGATCCACTGGCCGCGGGAGCACTGGCCGCGTTCGCCGCGTTTCTCGTCGCGGGCTTATTCGAGTATAACTTTGGTGATTCCGAAGTGGTCACGCTCTTCCTGTTAATCCTGACTCTTCCCTTCATCCCCGCGGGACGTTTTCCCGCCGGCTCCCCGATGTCCCCGCAAAAAACCCAAAATTCTCCTGATACCGCGCCCCGCCCGCCTCAAAAATGAGTAAGAAGAGAAGAGGTTTTATTTTTGCCTTGGCGGCCGTGCTGCTTGTTTATGCCGGCTGGATCGGTTGGCAAACCCTCCGCTTCAAAACATATCCTTCTCCGACCGTTCCGGCCGGATCGTCCGCCGAACCCGGCCCGCCTGTGCATGAAGTCATGGGCGTCTATCATATCCACTCGCGCTATTCGGACGGGTGGAAATCGGTCGAGCAGATTGCTTCGATCGCCGCCCGCGCCGGACTCGACTTCATCATCCTGACGGACCATGGGAAGCCGAATCTTCTTTCTCTGTCATCGCAGGGGTGGAGGAACGGGTTGCTCGTGCTGGCCGGGTCCGAGCTTTCCGTAAACCGCGGCCATCTTGTCGGCCTGGAATTCGACAAGCCCTCCACGCCCTTTTCTCAGATAACCGAGATGGCGGCGCAGGAGATCATCGCCCTCGGCGGATTCTCCATCATCGCCCATCCTTATTCAAAAGTGCGCTGGTCGTGGGGGACGACCATACCCTACGCCGGGATCGAGATCATTGACGAGGACACAATGCTTAGAAAGAACATTCCCAAATCCCTGCTCTATCTGCCGGCGCTTCTCGTCAACCCGAGGTTGGCTCTGCTTCGAATTATCGCTCCTCCCCGGCAGGCGATCCGCAAATGGGACGAGCTCAACGGCCGTCGCCAAAATCGCATTTATGGATACTTTAGCGCCGATGCCCATTACCTCTACCGGGCGGTCTTCCCCATCTTCCATCTCCACGTGTTGCTGGAGAATTCCTTGGCGCCGGAATTCGAGGCGGCCCGGCGGCAGGTCTTTGACAGCCTGAGAAACGGGCATTTCTACAGCGCCGTCGATGGCGCCGCCGGCGCCGGAGGGTTTAACGTCTGGGCGGAATATGATTCTAAGAAATTCTCGATGGGCTCGGAATTGGACACGATGAGCGGGCCCGCCGGTTCGGCGGCTCCGTTGAAGTTGCGAGTCACGGCGCCTTTTTCAGTGCCCTTCGAGATCAGGCTTCTGTGCAACGGCCGGGTCATTTTGAGGTCGGAGAAGAGAGCCGTGACATTCGAGGCGGGTGCGCCCGGCGTTTATCGCGTCGAAGTCTATCTCAAGGCGAAATCGCCCCTTCACCCCGACGTCCCCTGGATCCTCTCCAACCCGATTTTTTTCAATACGCCGTTAAGGAAGGAACGCCGATGATCAAATACGACCAAAAGAAAATGCAGCGGATCATCCGGAATTTCAAGGGCCGCCGCATCCTGGTCTTGGGCGACCTGATGCTGGATCGCTATATTTGGGGAAATGTGTCGCGCATCTCGCCCGAAGCCCCCGTGCCCGTCGTCGAAGTCCAGAAGAGCACCTCTTCCCTTGGCGGAGCGGGAAATGTCAGCCGGAACCTGGAGAGCCTGGGCGCATCGCCCCTCCCGGTAGGGATCGTGGGGGACGACGAGGAAGGGGCTTGGATCAAGAAGCACGTCGGCGAGGGCCGGGGAATTTTCGTGGATGAGAAAAGGCCGACGACCGTGAAAACGCGGATCATCGCCCAGCACCAGCAGGTGGTGCGGGTCGACCAGGAGCGGAAAAAGGCCATTGCCCCGGAGGCCGCAGAAAAGATCTTCGTGTTGATCCGGAAAGAAAGATGCGAAGGCATCGTCATTTCGGATTATAACAAGGGGATCATCACTCAGAACTTGATGGCGCGGGTGCTGCCGTTCGCCAAGGCGAACCGGATCCCGGTCTTTGTCGACCCCAAGATCGAAAACTTCATGCTTTATTCGCCCGTGACCTTCATCTCGCCCAACCACATGGAAGCGGAAAAGATCGTTCACCATCCCTGCCGCTCGGACGCCGAGGTGGAGAAAGCGGGAAGGGAGATCTTGGCCAAGATCTCAAGCCTTTATCTCATTATCAAGCGCGGCGAGCAGGGGATGTCGATTTTTGAGCAGGGGAAGAGGGCTGTCCACATCCCGACCAACGCCAGGGAAGTGTTCGATGTGACCGGCGCCGGAGACACGGTGATCGCCGCGGCGGCGCTGGCGCTCCTGGCGGGAGCGACGATCCAGGAGGCGGCCATCTTGGCCAATGCGGCCGCGGGGGTGGTAGTGGCAAAAATAGGAACGGCCACCTGCTCGCCGGATGAGTTGCTCTCCGCCCTCTAGCCCTGGGGGCCGGGCCCTGCCCCAAGGTTTCTCTTTTTATCGGGGGCGAAAAATATTATAATATCAGCTGGGCAGACTCCTGAAGGGCATTATGGACAATGTGCGGCGTTATCGGTATCTTTAGCAACAGCAGCGTCTTCCGTGACCTCTACCAGGGGCTGCTGTCCATTCAGCATCGGGGCCAGGACGCGGCCGGGATCATCACCTTCGACGGGCGCTTCCACACCAAGAAAGGCAACGGCCTGGTCCGCGATATATTTACCGCCGAGCACACCCAGCGCCTGACCGGAAACATCGGCCTCGGCCACACCCGCTATCCAACGATCGGCGGCGGCAGGGGCGAGGATGCCCAGCCCTTCCAGGTGAACTCGCCGTTCGGCATCATCATGGCCCACAACGGCAACGTCCTCAATTACACCGAGCTCAAGCAGCTCCTCTTCGAGAAATACCACCGCCTGCTCAACTCCGACAACGACGTCGAGAGCATTCTCAACGTGTTCGCCCAGGAGCTCGCCGGCCAAAAAGTCCGAAAGCTCAAGCCCCAGCACGTTTTCAAGGCCGTGCAGGGCGTTTTCAAGAAGGTCAAGGGGAGCTACTCGGTCGTGGCCTACATCGCCGAACAGGGGATGGTCGCCTTCCGCGACCCCTACGGTATCAAGCCCCTTGCCTACGGAGTGCGGCGCGACGGGATTCTGCCGTCCTATGCCGTGGCCTCGGAAAGCGTCACGCTCAACATCATGAACTTCGGCGAGATCAAGAATGTCGGAGCCGGCCAGGCGATCTTTATCGACCAAAACCGCAACTTCCATTCGCGCCGGATCGCCCGCTGTCCGCACTCTCCGTGCTTATTCGAATGGGTCTATTTTGCCCGCCCGGATTCGGTCATCGACGAGGTCAATGTGTACCGCTGCCGCATCAACCTTGGGCGCCTCCTGGCCGATGAGATCAAAAAGCACGGCCTGCATATCGATGTCGTCGTGCCCGTCCCGGATTCCGCCCGCGACGCGGCCATCGAAATCGCCCGCAAGCTCGACCTGAAATACCGCGAGGCGCTCGTTAAAAACCGCTATATCGGCCGCACCTTCATCATGCCCGCCGACAACGAGCGGAAAAGCACGGTTCGCGCCAAACTCAACCCCATCGCCGGCGAGTTCAAGGACAAGGATGTGCTTCTCGTCGACGACAGCATCGTCCGGGGCAACACCTCGCGCGCCATCATCCAGATGGTCAGGGAGTGCGGGGCCAAGCATGTCTACTTCGCCGCGTACTCGCCGCCTCTCCGCTATCCCTGCGTGTACGGAATCGATATGCAGACGAGGACGGAATTCGTAGCGCGCCATTCCGATACCGAGCAGATCGCCAAGAAGATCGGCGCCGACAAAGTCATCTACCAGACGCTCGACAACCTGAAAAAGGCCGTGCGCATGGAAAACAAAAAGCTGAAGAATTTCTGCGCGGCCTGCTTCGACGGATGTTATATCACGGGAGACGTTACCCCCGAATTGCTCAAGACCATCGAGAAAGAGCGAAAAGCCCTCCAGGAAAGCCAGCTCGAATTGAACCTATAAGCGAAGGCCGTTTTCGGGGACGAGGTTGACAACGTCCCCGGATTGCGCCCCAGAGATTGAGGAGGAAGAATGAGAGTTCTGATCACGGGAATCACCGGGTTTGCCGGCAGTCATCTGGCCGAATACATCCTGGCCAATCACCCGGACGTCCGCCTCTACGGCATCGTCCGCTGGCGGAGCCGGATGGACAACATCAGCTCCATCATCGGCAAAGTCGAGCTTCACGAGGCCGATCTCAAAGACATCATTTCGCTCAGAAAATGCCTGGCCGAGATCAAGCCCGACCGCATCTTTCACCTGGCCGCCCAGAGCTTCGTTCCCACCTCCTGGAAGCTGCCGGCCGAGACGTTTGCCATCAACGCCGTCGGCCAGATCAATCTACTTGAAGCACTGCTCGGCCTCAAGATGAATCCGCGGATCCACGTGGCCGGTTCGAGCGAGGAGTACGGACAGGTCTTTCCCCATGAGATCCCGATGAAAGAGACCAACCCCCTCCGGCCGTTGAGCCCCTACGCCGTGAGCAAGGTCGCCCAGGACCTCCTGGCCTGGCAATACTTCAAAAGTTACGGCATGAGGACCGTGCGCACGCGCGGGTTCAACCATACCGGGCCGCGGCGCGGCGATGTTTTCGTCACGTCGAATTTCGCCAAACAGCTGGCCGAGATCGAGAAGGGGAAGAGAGAGCCGGTGATCGAGGTGGGCAACCTGGAGGCCAAACGGGATTTTACCGATGTGCGCGACATCGTGCGCGGCTATTGGCTGAGCCTGGAAAAGGGCGAGGACGGAGACGTCTACAATATCGGGACCGGAAAAGCGTATTCCATGAAGGAAGTCCTGGACATGCTTCTCGCCTTGAGCACGGTGAAAGTCAAAGTCAAGGTCGACCCGGCCAGGCTGCGGCCGTCGGATGTGCCCATCCTTCTCTCGGACTGCAGCAAGTTCGTTTCGCTCACGGGATGGAAGCCGAAGATTCCGCTGAAGAAGACATTCCAAGATCTTTTGAATTATTGGCGGGAAAGAGTCTGATCCTGGACATGGCAGATAAAAAGGTTTTTATCACGGGCGCGACAGGGTTTGTCGGCCGCCACCTCATCCGTCACCTCGCCTCTGCCAAAAAGCCCCGCTATAATATATTCGGCTCCTGTTACCCGGAAAGACCCGAACATTGCATCGACCTGTGCGCACAATTCCCGGCCCTGGAGCTCCTCCATCTGGATATGCGCTCCGCAGAGTCCGTCGCAGAAGCCGTCAAAAGCGTCAAGCCGGACTGGATTTTTCATCTCGCCGCAGTCTCTCAAGTTCGCCTGTCGTGGGAGAACCGGCGGGAAACGATTGAGACGAATTTAATGGGCACGTTTGACCTCTATGAGGCCCTTCGCCGGCATTCCCCCAAAACGCGGGTTCTTTTTATCAGCTCTTCCGACGTCTATGGATGCCTGACGCCTAAGGGGAGGGTCTTCCGGGAAGATGAGCGGGGCTCCGCCGTCAGTCCTTATGCCTTCAGCAAGATCAGCGGTGAGATTCTGAGTGAATTCTACGCCGCGGCCGATAAACTGGACATCGTCATTGCCCGGCCGTTTCCCCATACAGGCCCGGGCCAGAGCGCGGATTTCGTGTGCGCCGACTGGGCCCGCCAGATCGCCCTGATCGAAAAAACGCCCGGTTTGCGGTCGGGAAATCGTTCTTCCGTGATTCAAGTGGGGAACCTTGCGATTCGACGAGACTTTTCCGACGTCCGCGACGTCATCCGCGCCTACCGATTGCTCTTGGAAAAGGGCCGCGGCGGCGAAATCTATAATGTCTGCTCGGGCCGGGCGCCGTCGCTTCAAACGATCCTCGACATTCTTCTCTCCCTGTCCCCCGCAAAAATCGAAGTCCGGGTCGACCCGGCGAAAATCCGGAAAACGGATATTCCTTATCTCGCCGGCAGCCACCGGAAAATCAGTCAAGAAACGGACTGGAGACCGCGTTTCGACCTGAAAAAAACTCTCGAAGATTTATTGGACGATTGGCGGAGCAAGGTTTAAAGATCCAATGGAACATCGGAAAAATTCGAAAAAAGTTTTGGTCACAGGGGGCGCCGGCTATATAGGCTCGCTGCTCTGCGGAGAGCTGCTTTTTCGCGGCGACCGTGTCACGGTCATCGATAACCTGACATTCGGCGGGAACTCGCTCCTGGCCTACACCGCGCATCCCCATTTCGCCTTCCACAAAGCCGATGTCTGCGACCGGAAAAGCCTGGAGCCCTACTTCAGCGGCGTCGATAGTGTCGTCCACCTGGCGGCCATCGTCGGCTTTCGTGCCTGCCGGAAGGCAGGGCATGAAGCGTCTTTCAACTGCAACCTTGAGGGCACGGGCAACGTCTTTGAGCTGGCCGAACAGCACGGCGCTCAGCGCTTCGTATTCTCTTCGACCTACAGCAATTATGGAGTCGCCGACGACGGCAAGCCGGTGACGGAAGATTCTCCCCTCAACCCTCAATCGCTCTACGCGGAAAGCAAAATCGCCGCGGAAAATTACCTGCTCGAACAGGGAACGCGCTCGCGCTGCGCGCCCGTCGTCCTCCGCCTGGCCACGCTTTTCGGCCCGTCGCCCCGGACGCGCTTCGACCTGATCATCAATCAGTTTGTATTCGAGGCGGTCCATAAGCGGAACCTCCTCATTTACCAAAAAGAGTTAAACCGTTCTTTCGTCCATATCCGTGACATCGTCCGGGCCTTCCTTCTGATGCTCGATGCCCCTCTCGGAGACGTGCGGAACCAGGTCTTCAATGTGGGGTCCAACAGCGGAAATTGCACGAAGGAGGAGATCGTCAGGCTGATTCAGAAATACGTGCCGGGCGTCGAGGTGGAGTACAAAGACCTCCATTTTGACGGCGATATGAGGGACATCAAGGTTTCATTCGATAAGATCGAGCGCGTCCTGGGCTATAAAGCCCAAATTACGGTCGAGCAGGGGATCGGGGAGATGGCCGGGGCGATCCAGTCCGGGTTTCTGATAAAATAAGAAGGCGTTCGGGTTATTTTCTATCTTTATAATACGCGTCGTAGAAGGATTTGAACTCGGCGCTGCACTCCTTGAGCCTCCGCCACCACCACTCATTTTCCGCATACCAGCGCACGGTCGCAGCCAGGCCCGCCTCGAAATCGACCTCGGGGTTCCAGCCCAGCGCCCGGAGCTTCCGGCAGTTGAGCGCATACCGCCGATCATGCCCCAGACGGTCCGGCACAAACCGGATGAGATCGCGGCTCTTGCCCAACTGCTTCACAATCCTCCTCGCCACATCGATGTTTCGCACTTCGTTGTTGGCGCCGATGTTATACGCTTCACCGGCCGCGCCGCGCCGGATGACCAAATCAACGGCCCTGCAGTTGTCCCCGACATGCAGCCAGTCCCGGACATTGGCTCCTTTTCCGTAAAGCGGCAGGCTTTTCCCTTCCAGGGCATTCGTGACAAAAAGTGGGATGAACTTCTCCGGATACTGGAAGGGGCCATAATTGTTGCTGGGACGGACGATGATAATCGGCAATCCATATGTCACAAAATACGCATAGGCCAGCCTGTCGGCCCCCGCTTTGCTTGCCGAATAGGGCGATGATGGGTTCAGGGGGTCGCCCTCGCTGAAAAATCCCTTGTCGCGGCTGCCGTAGACTTCATCCGTCGAGACATGGATGAAGAATTCGACCGTCGGCGTCCGGCGGAGGGCCTCGAGCAGGACAAATGTCCCGAAGACATCCGTCAGGACGAACTCGCCGGCGTCCATGATCGAGCGGTCGACGTGCGTTTCGGCGGCAAAATGCACGACCCCCTGGACGCGCCCAAAAAGCGGCATCACGATGTCTTTGTCCCGAATGTCGCCGTGAATAAACTCATAACGCGGATCCCCCTCTACATCCTTCAAATTATCCAGGTTTCCCGCGTACGTCAGCTTATCCAGGTTGATGATTCTCGTATTTTTATAATGCTTCAAGGCATATTGGACGTAATTGCTGCCGATGAACCCGGCCCCGCCGGTCACGAGCAGTGTCTTCCCTTCGAGGCTCCGCTCCTGAAGCTCTTTTTTAGCGAAGCGGCTCGCCGGCGCCTTCTTCAATTTCTTGGGATTATCCTTTTTGGCAGCCATTTTTCCTCCTCCCGACAGTCCCTATGTCAATAGCGCAGCCTTGAGAGAATAATCTATCATTTTGACGTCCTTTTTAAAAGAGGGAATGACGAGCGGTTCCCCGTGGCTTGCCACGGGGAACCGCTCGAGAGGGTTCCAAGGGGGAGTCGCCCCCTTGGTCGCAGGGCGGGGTTTCATGCCCCGCCCAAGAAGGGGAGGCAGGGCGGCC
>Ga0315280_10001749_pt1 | contig 36540 bp, 27 predicted proteins | sample YL17G06_40_MG_FD_203697 | JGI IMG/M metagenome (GOLD analysis project Ga0315280, IMG submission 203697) | Sediment microbial communities from Yellowstone Lake, YNP, Wyoming, USA - YL17G06_40 | ecosystem: Environmental > Aquatic > Freshwater > Lake > Sediment | place: USA: Wyoming | collected... | reverse complement strand
ACTGATCGCCCTCGCCAAGATCGCGGCGGAATACGACGGGATCTATATCTCCCACCTGCGCAGCGAAGGTGCCCAATTGATCGAATCCCTGCAGGAGTTGCTGACCATCGCGCGCGCAGCTGGGATTCGCGCCGAGATCTATCACCTGAAGACCGCCGGCCGCGAAAACTGGCCCAAGATGGACCAGGTAATCGCGAGGGTCGAAAAGGCGCGCGCCGAGGGACTGCGGATCACCGCCGATGTCTATACCTATCCTGCGGGATCGACGGGATTGAACTCGACGATGCCGCCGTGGGTGCAGGACGGGGGCTTCGAGGCGTCGATCCGGCGCCTGAAAGATCCGGCTACACGCAAACGGATTGCGCGCGAGATGCGCGAGTCCCGCGATGGCTGGGAAAATATGTATCTGCAGGCCGGATCGCCGGACAAGATCCTGCTGGTCGGCTTCAAGAGCGAGAAGCTGAAGCCGCTCACGGGCAAGACCTTGGCGGAAGTCGCGAACATGAGGGGCAAGTCCCCGGAGGAAACGGCGATGGATCTCATCGTCGAAGATGACAGCCGCATCGCAACTGTGTATTTCAGCCAGTCGGAGGAGAACCTGCGCAAGAAGATCGCGCTGCCCTGGGTCAGCTTTTGTTCGGATTCTCCTTCCCTGGCTCCCGAGGGTGTCTTTCTAAAGTCCAGTACGCATCCGCGCGCCTATGGCAGCTTCGCGCGGCTGCTGGCCAAGTTCGTGCGTGAGGAAAAGCTGATCACGCTGCAGGAGACGATTCGCAAGCTGGCCGCATTGCCGGCCGATAACCTGAAGCTCGACCGCCGCGACCGGCTCCGGGAGAACTACTTTGCCGATGTAGTGGTGTTTGATCCGGAAAAGATCCAGGATCATGCCACCTATGAAAATCCGCACCGGTACGCGACCGGGATGATCCACGTTTTCGTCAACGGCGTGCAGGTGCTGAAGAACGGGAACCACACCGGAGCGAAACCCGGGCGTTTTGTCCGCGGACCGGCGTGGAATCGGCGCAAAACTGCCGGCGGCTAACGCCTCCGAACTGCGAATCAAACATTCCGGAAATTACACAACTAATTGAGAGTAAATCGGTTATCGTTACGCCTTTTCGAGTTGCTTCAAGGGGTCAAGGGACAAAGGGCCCGAAATTTTTTCCTTCCCTTTGCCCCTTAGCCCCTGAGGTTAGCAAGCGAAGCGAGCTAAGTTCTTCAAGGGTGTGGCATCTCGCAACAGGTGCCTCAACCCCGTGAGCTGTTGAAGGGTGCTGTCTCCAGAATCCGTCCCGAGGGGCTGACTAAAGGCCGAGAATAATGCGGATTCTTTGCTCAACTTCTTCCAGGAGGCTTTGCGATATGGCGCCGATCGCCCGGCGGAAAGAGCTATTGGCTACTGCGATGACCTGGCCCAGGAGCAAGTCGCTCTCCTGGTCGAGGCCGCCTTCTCCCTTAGCCAGACGGAGCCTGAGGATGCCAGGATTTTCGATCAGCCTGGTCGTGGTTGGGATGACTATGGTGGATGGATATCCCGCCTGATTGACGAGATCCGATTGAAGGACGAGTGCGGGGCGGAGCTTGCCCGGCTTGGTTCGGATCGGAGGATTGAAGTCCACGACATACAGGAGCCCGCGTTGGAGTACCATCTAGGCACCCGAGTTCCGGCGGGCAACCCCCGCCGGGTATAGTTCTTGATTCTCCCGGGCGTCAGCTGCCCCACACCGGCGAACTGATTCCTGGATGGCGCCCCTGAGTCTTTCCACTTCGGTCCTTTCTTCGAGAGTCTTCAACGCGACGCGGACGACTCCCGATTTTGTGCGGATCCGCAGGGCCTTGCGCAAGCGCTCGATCTGCTGTTCATCCCTGTCCGAAACTGCTATTGCTCCCATAATGGTTGCCCTTATCAAAATTGATATAAAAAGTATAACTCGCGAGATCCGGGAACGCGACCCTTTTTTGCAGGTTTCAATAGGCGGTCTCGCCCATTAAGATCCGGCGACATAATGCCAACCAAGGGGCTGCGCCGGATGCATCGAAATCTCCGACACTTAAAACGGGGGACGCCTCCCTATTTCTGTCGAGAGTGTCGATGAGCTGATACGCAGAGATGCCAGAAATAGGGAGGCGTCCGCGGTTTTCCCCTGGACGTTTCACAATCCGTGGCAGTCGACTTGTTTCACCAATTTACGGGCTGTGATCGCGCACGCTTGCACAAGAGCCGCCACAGGGTGGTCTGCCACCATTTTTAACATCCTCAGGTTAGATCGCGGCATCGCGCAGGTACAGCGGCAGGCGGGAGTCGGTTGTGGTGCGCCGGGACAATCGCTTCAGATTCCTGACAATCGCCCACAGCACTTCGCGGTTGCTCAGGCTGTCCTTGCACAACTGCCAGAGCATCCGGGGCCGGCCATAGAAGCGCAGGTACGCTTGCCTGTGCAGTTGAATCAGCCGCTTCCCTGAAATGTGGTTGCACGGAACGGTCACCTGGTCGCTGGTGCAAGCATCCCAGTTGATCTCGTCGAGCACCAGTTTCCCTTCGCGTAGAGCTTCATCGAAAATGGCCGTGCCGGGAATAGGAATTACGATGTTGAAATTGGCGCGCACGAGCGGAAGCGAGGTAGCCAGGTTGATGGTCTCGAAAACCTCTTCTTCCGTCTCGTCCGGAAAACCGATCATAAAGTAGCCGACGATCTCAATCCGGCTGCAGCCCGCGATCATAAAGGCTCTTTCCTTGATGGTCTCGACAGTAACCTTTTTTCGAATCAGCTTCTGCATCCGCGCGCTGCCTGTTTCGATCCCGACCGCCATGCTTTCGCAGCCGGATTTCTCCATGATCTGGAGCAGCTCCGGATAGAGCGAGTCCAGCCGCACGCCTACCGGGCAGTCCCAGCGCAGATTTAATCCCGCATCGATCAGCCGTTCGCAGAATCGAGTTGCGTAGTGCCGGTCAAGCGTGAACTCGTCGTCGACGATGCTGAAGCGTCCGATCTTAAATCTTCGTTTTAGAAAAGCGAGCTCCTCGATGACCTGCTCGACGCTGCGGTGCCGCAGCTTCTTGCCGGACAGGCCGGGAGTATTGCAGTAAGTGCACGGGTACGGGCAGCCCCGTGTCGTCAGGATGGGGTAATACTCATTGTAAATGAATCCGGGGTAGGTGTCGGGCTTGATCAGCTCCCAGGCAGGAATCCCGTAGCGGTCAAGATCAGCAGCAAAGTACGGAGCATTGACGATTACCTGTCCCATCGTCCTGCTCCGCCATGCGAGACCGGGAATGCTCGACAGCAAATCCTCAGGTATTTCCCTGCCATACTCCTGGCAGAGCAGCAGAAGATTTGGAAGCCCTTCCTCGGCCTCTGCTTTCCAGGCAAAGTCCAGATTCGGCATTGAATTCAGGACGAACTCCGGGAGGGCCGAGGGATGGGGGCCTCCCGCGAGCGTAAGGGCTTGCGGCATCATCTGCCGCACGATCTTGAGGTGATGATTTACATAGTTGTGGTCGCGGCTGTAACAGCGGAATCCGACGACGTCAAAAGGTTTGGACGCCAGAAAGGCTTTAAAGCCCCGGAAAGTCATCTTCTCCTTGGTGCAGTCAAGCAGGGTGACATCGCATCCCCGTTTCTGCAAGACAGTGCCAAGGTAGAGAATCCCAAGGTCTGGAGCGACCTGGAGGTTATAGCCTTCCCGAATTGGCAAGACGAGCAAAACCTTCAACCCCATAGCACGGCAGATTACATTACGCGTGCGCGGTCGTCCATCAAAAATCCCCAGGCGAAATTGACGACGTAGTTTTCGCCGCTCCTGCGCAGCGAGCCATTCGATACCAGATCGTTCAGGGTGATTCCCGACCCTTCTGAGCCCAAGAGAATGTTTTCGTGCACTTCGTGGTTTCGCAAGCTATTTCTTGGCTGGCGGTGTCGGAGGGAACTTTTGCACCATCCCTCCGCCTTCTCTGATCAGCTTCTCGATCTCGTCGAGTTCTTTGGGCGCGAAACGGGTCAAGACTTCAACACCGTCCTCAGTCACCACAACCGTGTCCTCGACGCGCATGTACAGATTCTCCTCCGGGACTCGGAGCTGCGGATCAATTGCAAACACCTGACCGGGCTTCAGCGGGGCGGATGCATATGCCGCGTCATCATGCACTGCCATGCCGACGGTATGGGAGAACACGCCGCCCCCCGTTTGGACCAGGTTCCTGGCCGCCTTCTCATACTCCGGTTTCAGAAATTTGGTCTTGGCGAAAACCTCCTCCATCGCCTTGGCGGCGTCGGCGCGAATGTCCCTTGCCAGCAGCCCGGGGCGGATGCGCTGAATGATTGCCTTTTCATAATCGAGAATGAATTGGCAGATTTGCCGCTGCCAGTCGTTGAATTTGCCGTTGACCGGCCACATGCGGCCGATGTCGCTCGTGTAGTACTGATACTCGGGCGCATAATCCATGAGTACGAGATCGCCATCCTTCAGCAGGCTCGAATTGCTGAAGTAATGCATATCGGCAGTGTTCTGGACGCCGGCGGGCAGGATCGCGCGATAGCCTTCCAGACGCGCTCCGTTTACCGCGAAGATGTAGCGCGCCACCGCCTCCAGCTGGTACTCGTAGAGCCCGAGTCTGGTGCTGCGCATCGCCTCATAGACTCCCAACGCGGAGAGTTGCCCGGCGCGCCGCAGCAACTCGATTTCACGAGGGCTCTTGATGCTGCGCATCTCATCGATGATCGGCGTCAGATCCCGGATCTCGGCACGCGGATAGCGGGCGATCAGCAGAGAGATAAAACCGGCCTCGCGCGAAACCCTGCCGTCCCAGGGATCGTTGACGATTCTTCCGTCCCGGCTCTGCAGATCTCCACGCGTCTGGCCCTCATATTCCGCGGGGCTGAACAGGGTATAGATCTGGCTGATCGCCGACTCTCCCCGCCCCCGCAGCATAGAGCTGAGTTGGGCGGTCAACTCCCCTTTGTCGGTCCCGAGCACCTCGTCAACGCCGGTCAACCCCTTTACAATTTCCGGTTTGTTCACCGCAAGCACTCGATCCCCGCTCCCGATGCCTCGTCCAAGAAAGAGCGTGACTTTTCGGTTCTTGGCGTCCAACAACAGGTAGGAATATGGATTCTCTACACCACAGAGGTAGTAGAAAACATTCGATTGCCTCGGATAGATGTAGCCGCCCGGATCAGGTGCGCCTGGAAGGATAGCAATGGCCTTATTCCCGATTGTGTCAAAGACCCTCTCCCATCTCGCCTTGAACTCCTCCGGCGGAAAGTGAGTCTGATAATCCTGGGCTTTCAGCAACGGCGAGGAAACGACGAGGAATGCAACGATGACGATCAATGCGTTTCGCATAGAGCATCTCCTGATGGATTCGCAACCAATGAAATGGACGATGAGATTGCACTCATATTCACAGCTTTCGGCGGTCATGTGAAATGAGTGTGAGCGTCGATGAGACCTGGAATGACTTTCTAACTCTTCGCATCCAGGACTTCTGCATCTTTTGGAATGGTCGTCTGGCATTGTATCCGATCGGACCGCCAAACTGAGAAAAGCGAAACTACCATTTGCCGCGATGAAGGGCAAGCTCCTTTCGATGATCTTGCCTTTCCCCGACTGCCTTTGGTTTTTTGCGCAAGAGCCACTTCATTAAGGAGGAGGGGAGGCTTCCTGCCATGGGTGATGTTCCCGCCCACACACAAGCCTAAAACACCTCGTCACTTCCGGTACAATGCAATCCTGTGCCATAATCGAATTTGATGTCGTGCCGTGCCTGCCCGACAAAAAACAAAGATCACCAGCAAGTGATATAAGGGCCTCGAGAAGTCAAGGGAATCGCTCTGAGATCTTCGCGATTTCGGAGTTTTACAAATGGTGGAGGTGTTCATGAGGAAAGCGGCATTCTGGATTGTGCTGTCGGCGACGGTTTGTGCTTGTCTGTCGCCACTGTTCACACAGGAACGTGAGGATCGGACACTGCTCAGCTGGGAGCAGATGCGCGCCATCATCAACGAAGTCTCCGGCGAGCGTTCGATGCACACGACGATAGAGCTGGTCGGGTATCCTCGCATCCGGCCCCGTTCGGAATACGAAGGAAACTTCCGGGAGAGCGTGGTAATGAAACAGCGCGCCATCGAAGCCGGATTGCAGAACGTGGAGATTGAATCTTTCCCGTCGGGCGGCACTTCCTGGGCTCCCGTGCAGGGCGAGCTGTGGATGGTTTCTCCTGAGAGCCGGAAGCTGTACGACATCTATGATATCGCCATTTCCATCTGCTCGGGAAGTGAATCCGGTGAAGTCACCGCCGACCTGGTGAATGTCGGATCGGGAGCCCGTGCGGAAGATTATGCGGGCAAGGATGTCTCGGGCAAGATCGTGTTGGGTTCCACAAGCTCAAGTTCCCTGCAGCGCCTGGCTGTGTTCGAGCGCGGCGCCGTGGGCGTGTTGAGCTACAATTCCCTGCACCCTGAGCCGAACAATCCCGACCAGATTCTCTCTCAGAGCGTGTCGTCGAACGCGCCTCAAGGAACAAAGGCCGGGTTCGGATGGTCGATTGCGGCGCGCATCGGACGCGAGCTGGCATCCCGTCTGGCGCGCGGCGAAAAGATCACGCTGCGCTCGATCATCAAAGCCGAGACCTTCCCTGGCGAGATGGAAACCGTCCACGCCGTGTTGCCGGGAGACGGCTCTTCCGCTCAAGCGGTCGCGATTTCCGGCCATCTCTACGAGGGCTACCTCAAGCAAGGGGCCAATGACGACGCTTCAGGCTGTGCCCTCGGACTCGAGATGGGACGCGCTTTCAAGCGGCTGATCGACGCAGGAAAATTGCCGCGTCCCAAGCGGGATATTCACTTCCTCTGGGTCCCCGAAATCAGCGGGACCCGGGCTTGGCTCCAGAAGTACCCGGACGTCACCAAGCGCCTGATCGCAGACTTGAACTATGATATGGAAGGATTGGGGCTGCGCACAGGTTCGACACAGTGGGTGATGCACCGTACTCCCGATACCTTCCCCACGTTCCTGAACGATTTGTGCGCCAACGTGCTTCGATTCATCGGGAATCTCAACCAGGAGCGCGTGCGCTACCGGGCCCACGGTTATGGCTTTACCTGGCCTGTCGTTTCCCCGAGCGGAAGCAACGACCCGTTCTACTATGCGATCGAAAAGTATTATGGCGCAAGCGACCATCAGGTTTACATGAGCATGGGTGTTCCCTCCACCATGTTTGTCACCTGGCCGGACCCGTTCTACCACTCATCGCAGGACACCCCGGACAAGCTTGATCCCACTCAATTCAAGCGCGCCGGCGTCGTCGGGACCGCTGCCATGACCATCCTAGCCACAGCCGGGGATGAAATGGCTGCGAAAGTCACCGCTGAATCGGTGGCGCGCAGCGCCGAGCGTATGGGACAGGCCGAGTCGAGGGGTCTGGGCTACCTGGCCGATGCTCAGAATGCCGCTTCCCTGATGGAAGCATATAAGGATGCACGGGCTACGGTGCACCATCAGGCGGCTATCGAGAAGGCAACCGTGCGCACTTCCGCAGTCCTATATGCCAATCCAGCCGATGCACAGAAGAAAATTGCCACCTTCGACCCGCTCGTCGATCAGAGGGCAAGCGCGCTTCTCAATGAAGTCAAAGCCTTCTATGAAGTCGAAGCCCAGCGGCTCGACGTCCGTCCTTCAGAGCCTGTGTTGACCGCCGAGGAAGCGCAGGCGGCCAAAACCGTGGTTGAGAGGGTCGGCGGACAGCAGGGTAGAGGTGGAGGCGGCGGGCGCGGAGGGGGAGCAGCCGCCGGAGGAGCCCAAACCGATCGCACCGCCCTTCAGGCAGCACTCGGCAAGATCCCGCAGCATATGACTTCGGAGCTAAACCTGCTGCTCGGGCAGAACAAGACCATTTTGGAAATTCGTGATTTCCTGTCCGGGGAATTCGAGCCTCTGCCTCTGGCGGATTTGATGGAATACTTGCGAGCGCAGGAGAAGCTGGGCATCCTAAAACTGGCCGTGAAATAGAGAATAAGCTCTTGAGATTGTTGCAAGTGATGTTTATAAATAGCGGCAACAGAATTCAACGAGTTTTTCGCCTGCGACTGGACGTAGGTGTGCTGAGTGGATCACTCAGCGACCGGTGCTAAGGCGTGTGCGTATTTCAGGTGCTGTTGAAATCCCGGCAGAATTTGCAGCGCCGGCGGCGAAATCGTTGCGCCGCTGGGGCGCCAGTTGGTGTACCTTCAAGCCCGAATGAGCCGTTGAGTTTTGGGGTTCAGTCAGGAGCAAACCACAATGCGATACATGCGTAACGGACAATTCCTGCTGGTGATCACGCTTGGTTTATCGTTCGGCGCCTGGGGCCAGGGCGGCAGCAGCCAGGCCAGCCGGGGCGCGGCGGCGCAAGGCGCTGTGACGCAACAGGCCGGGGCGGCCGGGCGCGGCGGCGGGCGCGGCGGTGGAGGAGGTGGCGGCGCCATCGATTTCTACAACTATGACACGACGGCGTCCTCAGGGATGGCGATTTCCGATGCTCAGCCGGCCGAGACTCACCAGAAGATCACCGCCAACGGCGAAGCCCTCGCTTACACCGCGCGCGTGGGCTACATGCCCCTGCGCAACGCGACGACGGGGCAATCATCGGCGCACCTGTTTTTCACCTACTACTCCAAGGATGGCGTAAGCGACGCCTCGGCGCGGCCCCTGCTGTTTTCCCTGGGGGGTGCACCCGGCGTGGCGACCAGTTGGCAGGAGTTCGGCGGGTTGGGTCCGAAGCGCATGAAGTGGACGGGCGACGGCACTGCCGGGCTTCCGCCCTATGGCTGGGTGGACAATCCCAACACCTTGCTCGGCCAGGCCGATCTGGTCTTCGTGAATCCGGTGGGCACGGCATACAGCCGGCCCGACCAGCCGGGCCGGGGCCCCGACTTCTGGACCGCGGCCGCCGACATCGCTTCGCTGGGCGAGTTCGTCCGCAGCTTTATGAACACCTACGATCGCCGGAACTCACCGCTCTTCCTGGCGGGCGAGGACTTCGGCACTGCGCGCGCGGCCGGCCTGGCCGGCTATCTCATCGAACGCCACATCCCGATCCATGGCGTGGTGCTGCTCTCGATGACCCTGTCCGCCGACTCCATAGCCGGCGACGCACAATACATCACGCTGCTGCCGAGCCTGATCATGGCCGCCTGGTACCACAAGAAGCTTGCGCCGGAACTGCAGGCCTTGGGCGCCGAACAGATCGCGGAACAGGCGCGGCAGTTCGCAGCACGCGAGTACCTGCACGCGCTTTACAAAGGCGACCGCATGACGCCTGAGGAACACACCAAGGCAGTGGCGAACCTTTCGCGGCTGACCGGACTCTCGAAGGCATTTATCGTGAACAACAACCTGCGCATCACGTTGGACCGCTTCAGCTCCGAGCTGCTGCGCGACCAGCGCCGGGCGCTTTCGAGCTCGGATGCGCGGGTGACCGGCTATGTGCCGGGGAGCGGCGGCGGGCGGGGCGGGGGACGCGGCGGAGGAGGTGGAGGAATCGGCGCAGCTGCGGTTGACTACAATCTGAGCAATCTCGCCGGCGGCTTTCTGACGGCTTACGAGGCCTACCTGCGACGCGAGCTCACCTTCACCAACCCTAGCGGCATCTTCTACCTGTTGAGCGGCGGCATCGAGACGTTCACCTCAACCGGGAGCGACGACGCGAGCCTTGCCGGCGCGTTCGTCCGTAATCCCCGCCTGCATCTTTTCGTGGGCGTGAACTTCTTCGATCTCAATGCGCCGTTCTACGCGACTGAGTTTACCCTCGCTCACCTGAACGTGGCGCCGGAGGTCCGCGCCCACAATATCACGGTGGGTCATTTCGAGGCCGGCCAGATGCCGTACGTCGACAACAAGGCGCTGGCCAAACTGCACACCGACCTGGCCAGGTTCATCAACGAAGCGATGTCACCGGCTCGCTAATAAGCGCACGAAACCAAGGAGCAATGCCATGAGAACAAACGGACGATTCAACCCGACACTTTGCAGCTTCGGCATCCTCATCGCGGCCATGGTTGTCGGCGCCTTCGCACAGGGCCGGGGTGCCGGCAGCGCACCCAACAACTTCTACCGCTTCAATTACAGCCTGGACGAGATGCAGCCGATCGACTACCCCGCGCAGCCCATCACCACGAAGCATTCGATCACGCTGCAGAAGGAGACGATCCAATACACCGCCCACGTCGGCTTCATGCCCATCCGCAACGCCACCAGCCGCGTGACCGAGGGGCATCTGTTCTACGTCTACTATGCCAAGGACGGCGTCACCGACAAAAGCAAGCGGCCGGTCTGGTTCCTGTTCAACGGCGGGCCGGGCGCGGCCACGATCTGGCTGCACATGGGCGCCTTCGGCCCCAAGGTAGTGAAGCTGAACTCGAACGGCCTGGCAATCCCGCCGCCCTACACCTACGTCGACAATCCTAACTGCCTGCTGGATACCGGCGACCTGGTCTTCATCGACGCCATGGGTACCGGCTTTAGCCGTCCGGACCGCCCCACCTACGGCCCCAACTTCGGCGGCGTGGAGAACGATCTCGCCGCCTTCGGCGAGTTCATCCGCAGCTTCCTGAACGAATACGACCGCTGGGGCTCGCCGCTGTTTGTCGGGGGCGAGAGTTACGGCACCACGCGCGCCGCGGGTCTGGCCGGCTATCTTACGGACCGCGACTGTCCCGTCAACGGCGTCATGCTGCTCTCCGCGGTCATCGATACCAACGCCGGCGCCGGCATACAGCGGCAGCTCAGCACGCTGCCGACCGAGATCATGACCGCGCATTACCACAAGAAGCTCGGGCCGGAACTGCAAAAACTCACCGTCGAACAAATGGCCGAACAGGCGCGCCAGTTCGCCTCGGGCGAATACCTGGAATATCTGTTTGACGGAGCGCGCGCGACGCCGGCCCAGCGCGAGAAGGTGCTCAACAACATGGCACGGCTTACGGGGCTCTCGAAGACTTTTATCGATGCCAACGACCTGCTCATCCCGCTGGGGCCGTTCAGCACGGAGCTGTTGCGTGACCGGCACCTGATGACGTCGCGCCTCGACTCGCGCTTTGCCGGCTACCAGATTGACGCCGGCTCGACCAGTACGAGCTTCGATTTCAGCAATGCCAACATCGAGAACTGTTTCCTCACCTGCTTCGAGGCGTACATCCGTAATGACCTGAACTACAAAAACCCCTCCCTCTATTACGTCTCGGGCAACGCTCCGCCGTGGTCGGGCCAATACAACACGGTGGTCAATCTGGAGAACGGCTTCGCCAAGAACCCGCACATGCATCTTTTCGTGGGTATGGGGTATTACGATTTCGCCTGCCCCTTCTTCCCCGTGGAGTGGACCGTTGCCCATTTGAAGGTGTCGGACGAAATCAAGAAGAACAACATCTCCTTGGGCTATTACGAGTCGGGCCACATGGTCTACATCGACCAGCCGTCGGCGGCGAAGTACCACGCCGACGTGGTGAAGTTTGTGCAGGCCTCCTTGCCGAAATGAGGGAAAAGTATGGCTTTATACCTGTGTCGTTGGGAGAATGGAGATTTTTCCGTTATCCAGGCGAGAAATAAGGAACATGCCGTCGAAATGCTGGATGAGGTGGCGAATGCCGAAGGATTGCTGCTGTATGCAATCACGGACTTCATGGCCCACTTTCGACTCACCGACGAGGGAGTGGTCGAACTCGAGGGATTCGGGGAGGAATTTGGAGATCACGTCAGAAAGCGCGTTCATCCGGTCCTGGGGGAGCTGGACGTTTCACTTTACGACGCTGCGCCGGAAGACAAAGCCCGGATTAAAGCAGCGGTCGATCTGGAACGCAGCCGGCTAAAAGCGGGACCCGCACCTGAACCTGACACGGAACTTGGGAAGCAACTTCAGGCTCAAATGAACCTGCCCTCATCCGTCATCAACCGGTATACCCATGCCACGGCAAGAGAGGTGCTCAGGAAGATCAAGCCAAAAGGCAAGCCCAACTGAGTAATCGTGAGCGTATCGGAAACAACCCGGCAGGATTTAAACCCCGAGGCACGGCGTGGCCAAGCCTCAGAATCGAATACCACTTTGCGGCCGCCAGCTACGCCATGTATTTCATGGCTCACTCATCGAGGTATCCTCCAGCTCCCGGCGAGGAGTTGCATGTAAGTGGCTTAGCGGATTCGTAAGCGGGTCTGATACCAGCAGGCCTTTATTCTGCTATCGCTTGCCTGCTAGAGATCGTCGAAGAGAAAGTGTCAGGATTCAACAGCCCTATGAAGATCCTATCTGTGCCGCTGACCGGCTCTTTCAGGCTCGACGCCGGATCCTTTGGCGAGCAGGGGGAGTCGACGGTCATTCTGCCCCCTGCCGTGGCGATGTTCGATCAACTCTCGAACTGGCTGTGCCGGCAAACACCGCCGGATTCAAACAGGCGGGCAGTTGCGGCAGACGGGCCGAAGTTGACATAAGACCCAAACGCGGAAGTCGGCCAGCCCTCACCGCCCGGCGCGGACTCGCAAAATTGCAGCTTATTCTGACTATGCGCCTGCAACTCTTCCCAAAGGAGTCCTCGACTGCTACTCTGATCTAGTCTCCGGAGCAGAGTAAGGGCAAAACGCGGACATGCACGTTTTGACGCCCTGCCGAAATCAACCACTTGCAATACCGCCGGCATCCGATGCTTCAGCCGGAAGAGCACGCGACATTCCGCCTTCGCTCGATGAAAAACGCTGGGGTACGGTACTGCCTAAGCAGCTTGGAGGAGTTACGTGCAAGCAAGGTGGCAGCGCGGACGCGAAGACCTTCGCCGAGCCGGATGAAAGGCCTCAATGCATAACCATGTCGGCCAGACGCGGATACCCCTGGAGGAGAATGGCACGGTAGTCGTCATCGGTGGGGGGCCCGCGGGGGCTTTCTTCTCCATTCACTTACTCAGGCGAGCTCGGGAGTTGCATCGCGCGGTGAAAGTCGTGGTCATCGAGCGGCGACGCCAGGGTATCGGCCAGAATGGTAGCGGTTTCATTGAGGGGTGGAGAGGCTGCAGTTATTGCGCAGGGGGACTGTCGCCCAAGCTGAATGATGTTTTGAAGAGCCTGGACCTGCGATTGCCCGCGGAGGTGATTCAGAGCCGGGTGCGCTCGATCACGGTTCAGGGCTACTGGAAAAACATCGAGCTGGAGGTGCCCGACGGCCGGGAAATGTTGTCGGTGTTCCGGGGTGTGCGCCCCGCCAAGCGTGTCGACCGGCAGCACAGTCTTGATTCGCTGCTGCTCGAACGCGCGCTCGAGGAAGGGGCCGTGCTCCTGGGGGGCGAGGTGTATGACGCGGAGTATTCGACGCGCGGCAAGCCGGTCGTGCGCTATCGCGCTGATGGAGTGGAGGCAAAGCTGGAAGCGGACTTTGCGGTTTTTGCTGCCGGCGTCAATGAGGGCGCCGAGACTTGCCACGGCGGCCAGTCCCTGTTGGGGATGCTGCAAAAACTGGCGCCTCATTACCTGCCTCCGCGATTGCGCACGGCCTTGATTTTTGAATTGGAGGCCGCACCGGGCGCCGCGACGTACCTCGAGGGCCAGTTGCACTTTGTGGAATACGGTTCTGCGGCGTTGCGCCTGGAGATGTGTTCCTTACTGCCAAAGCGGGAATACATCACGGTGGTCCTCGTTGGGCCGAGTGTCGACGCCTCGACCGGCCCGGCGGATAACTTGAAAATCATCAACGAATTCCTTCAGCTCCCCCATATTCGCAAGCTCGTGCCGCCCAGCATGCAGCTGCGCATGGCCTGCGTCTGCAATCCCCGGCTCGTGGTCGGCTCGGCCCGGCACGCGTTCGCAGACCGGGTTGCAGCGGTCGGTGACATGGTGACCTCCAGACTTTGCAAGGACGGAATCCTGTCGGCCCACCACACCGCGAGCGCACTGGCGGAGACTCTTCTCGTCCGGGGCGTGGACCGGGGCAGTCTCCAGGAAGGATACGCACCTGTCATTCAGGGTTTTCGTCGGGACAACCGGTTTGCCGCGCTGGTCTTCCTCCTGCACCGGCTGGTGTTCGGTTCGTCAGTACTGAGCCGTGTCCTCTACCAGGCGGTCATCACGGAACGAAAAAGGATTGCCGCATCGGGACGCCGCCTCGAAAAGATCCTGTGGAAAATCGCCAGCGGCGATGATCAGTACGAGGCCACCTTTCTATCGATGATCCACCCCGCAACTCTTTGGCTTATCCTGAGCGGCGGATTATGGATCACTCTGCGCAACTATCTCACCGAACGTTTCTTCAATTTAAGCTGGGAGGGTTTTGGCCGCTTCACGACCGGGATGGCGAAGGAACACTTCGATACCAAACGCGTGGCTTTCAGGCGCGAACTGGGCAAGTACGATACGACTGTTCCCGACCCGTTGGAGTTCGAGCGCATGTACACGATCAGAATCCGCGCCAGGTGCGCCCAGGTTCTGCACCAGCTTGGCCGTTTTGGAGAAAGCGACCGGGGCTATTTCCGCCCCCGCTGGGTTCAGATCCAGAGGACCGAGGGTGTGCCAAACGAACCAGGCTGCCTGATCCGTTACGAAGTGTTCGGCCACAGGTTTTCGTTCTGTCTTCAGCTCGAACAGATTGTGCAAGGGCATCTGTTGGTGTACCGGGTTCGCGATGGCTTCGCAAGGGGCGGCGTGCTGCTCCTCGAAGTCGAGCAGGATGCCAATGAGATCTGCAATCTGTCGATTTACGTGGCCTTCCAATTCGCGCGTGGAGGGACCCTGATGATGCGGCCGCTCTGGTGGCTGTTTCGGCGCCTCTTTCCCTCCTTTGTACATGACGTCCTCTGGAATCATTCGCTCTGCCAGCTCAAGAACCTGGCAGAGGCAGAAGAGGAATCTTCCGCAGATTGAGGAGTGGGGCGGCTACCCGGCCCGCTGCAGGTCCAGGGCGATGCGTACCCCGTTTACCAGGACGATGCCCTGGTTGATCAGGTTCTGATTGGTGATCTCAGCATCGGTGAATTTACGAAGGGGCTGGAGCGGGAAGATAAACTCGAGAGCTTCCGGAGAGTCTCTGGAATTGATGCCGATCTCGTTTAGAACCGTGATGTCGAAACCCGCGATTTCTTCGGCCACGGGAGCCCGTTCGAGCAGCGACTTGAGCAGGGGCGCCAGGAACAGGTCGAAACTCTGCGCCCCTCTCTTATAGATAGAGGTTGTGTTCTTATCAAATGGATTTGGATTTCGCAGCGTCATCTGGAGATGGATGCGGTTCTGGAAGATAACGAAGGACGGGGGTGCATAGTCCACGAAATGGCCGGCCTGCCTTCCCGGCCGCCCCCGATTGTCCCCGCCCTGCCGGAGCGCGAGATCGACGAGCTTGACTTTTCGTGAGCAGGAGTGACGAATCCGCCGTGCTGGCAGGATGTGAGTGAAAATTCCATCCTGAAACATCGTCTGGGAGTAAAATTCCGGTTGTGATCAGCCTCTGGTTCCGGGCGGTCGCGGCACACTGGGTGAAGTTAACATAGCACGCAAAATCAGAAGATGACCCAGCCCTCACAGCCCCACTCCGATCCCGGGAATTGCAGCTTGTTTTTCTTATCCATGACCGAATGTCGTCGAACAGCGTCTGCGAGCATTTGACTTCGGCAATGAAGGGCGCGCCCACAAATCCCCCCACGCCATTGCCGCCGTCGACGATCACTTTCAGGCGGCGCGAACCCAGCCTGATGCCGGACACGAGGTGATCGTGATAGAGCGGCAAGACGTCGCGCACTTCCGTCGTCCCTTTGCCGGACGCGAAGGCGCGGGCCTTCGTCGATCCTTGGTTCTCAGCCTATCGGCTGGCCAGGCCGCCGGCAATCTCGCCGCCATCGAGCGTGTAGACATGGCCGGTGATATAGGCGGCATCGTCGGAGGCGAGAAACGCGAACAGGGCCGCCACCTCTTCCGGTTGGGCGTGCCGCTTCAAGGGGAGCTTCCGGTTTACCTCCTCCAGCATCTGGTCGGTGTACTCAGCGCGCTGCATCGGGGTGAGGACATAACCCGGCGCGATGGCGTTCACCCGCACTGTCGGTGCGAGTTCGAGCGCCATGGAGCGGGTCAATTCTATGACGGCGGCCTTTGTGGCATTGTAGTCGGCGTAGTAAGGATACCCGACAATCCCGTTTGTGGATGCCGTGCTGAGGATCACGCCGCCGCCACGATGAACCATATGGCGGGCGGCGGTCTGGGCCATGTAGAAATTCCCCGTCAGATTGACCGCGACCACGCTTGCCCACTCATCCGGTGTGATCTCCAGAAACGGATGACGGATGCAGATGCCCGCGTTGTTGACCAGCACATCCACGCCACCCATGAGCTTGATCGCTTCTCCGAAGGCCGCTTGCACCTGATCGAGATGTGCGACATCACAGATCAGCGCGCCGGACAAGTGGGGCAATTCTCTGAGGACCATGCCACACCGATGGGGATCCCGGTCCAGCACACAAACGCGAGCCCCTTCCTCCAGGAATCGAGCCGCAGTCGCAGCTCCAATTCCGCTCGCTCCGCCCGTGACCAGCACTGTCTTGCCGCTCAAGCCCCGCATGGGCAACCTCCGCCTATCCGAATATGCAAAAGCTCGATGCAACTGCGCCCTTTGCGTTGAGCTCTTGCTGTGGCCTCGCCGTACTGCAACTACCCTTTTCTCTATTGCCTCGAGGATTCAATCATGTTCAGCCGGATCCTGCAAATGAAGAATGACGTGCTTGGATTTTGTCACTTGTCATTCGTCGTTTGTTTTGGGATCCGCGGGTTTAGAATCATAGGGATGAAACGAGCGCATTTGCGGTTTTATGAGGAACTCAACGATCACCTGCCCGAGGATAAAAAGAAACGGAGCTTTGTCTGCAGCTTTGCAGGTGAACTGACAGTCGCCACTGTGCTGAAGGCCACGGGCGTTCCGGTTTCCAAGGTGTTCGGAGCACGCACCGGTCACACGCCGGGAATTCATCAGCGCGTCCGCCATCACTGTTGCTTCGGTGCTGCTCGGCGGATGCGCCACCACCACAACCACATCAAGCTTCGCGTGAACGCCGACCTGCTGCCGAAACCGATCCACAGCCTCGCCGAAGCGGATGCGGAGCTCGGCATCCAGCTTCGCGTGGTACCGGCCAGCACCTTTGTCGATACCTATCGGACCATGCCGGAGAGTCCCGAGATGATGGCGTTGGCGGACCAATACATTCGTGGCGCCAAGAAGGTCGTGGGGGCGACGCGACAGGATGTGCTCAACGGGGCGCGTTCGTACCTGGTCGCGCGCAAAATCATGCAACAGGAAGACGCCGATGGCACCAGCATGGACTGCCTCGGCGTGCTCGGCCCGACCAAAATGAGCCTGCCGTGCCTCGCGTGGTCGCGGATGAATGACGATGGCATTCCTGCCGCGTGTGAGGCCGACATCGGCGCGGTCGCATCGCATGTGCTCGTCCAATATTTGTTCGACCGGCCGGGTTTCCAAGTGGACCCGGTAGCAGAAACTTCCCGGAAGGCGATCACTGGCGCCCACTGTTCGTGTCCGACGCGGCTCAACGGGTATGATAAACCGGCCGAGCCGTACGTGCTGCGTCACCATCACGCCGGGCGTGATGCCACAGCCGACACGGTCTGGCGCGTCGGCCAACCGGTCACGAGCATCGACGTGTTGTGTGAACAAAAGAAAGAGCCGGTCCGCATCCTGATTTCGTCGGGCAGCGTGCTCGAGAATGTCGCGGTACCGCCCGCCGGCGGCTGCGTCATCTCCGTGATGGTCAAGTTCGAGGGTGTGGACGACGTGCTGGCGTATCCCGGGTTTCACCAGATTTTCTTCTACGGCAACTACCGGCAACAACTGCTGGAGTTTTGCCGGCTTAACAAAATCGAACCGCAGGTCGCGTGAGGTCAGCGACCCGCCGCACGATGGCGGCGTGTGAGTTTGGATCTGGCCTCCGCCTGCATCAGGAGGAACAGTGGAGATGAATACGCTTCACAACTGCAACGGCTGCATCACTCGCCGCCAATGTCTCAAATTCCTATCGCTGTCGGCCATCGGCACCGGCATGGTGGGATCCGTGCTCGAAACGATGGCCAAGGAGGCCGCGAAGACCGCGCCCACCGACTATGTGGACGCCGCGAGCCTGCGTCCGCGCCCCGAGGTGCGCATGGCGGCGACGTTCTTGGAGATGCCGCGGCCGTATTGGCTCGGCTGGCCTGGGACGACGTATGATCTCGACGCGCGCCAAAAGGAGTACCGGTCGCTGCTGGAAAAATCGAGCCGCCACCTCGGCGTCAAAATGGACCTCGTGGCCGAGCCGCTGCATGATGATGCCGGGGTCGCCGCCTGGATTGCCAAGGTCAAGACCGACCAGCCCCACGGCCTGCTGGTCATGCTCCAACACATGAGCTGCTGGGATTGGACCGAACGCGTCGCCAAGGAAACCGGCATCCCGCTGATCGTGTTCGCGCCGGTCGGCACGGCGTTCACGGGGCACGTTGCGCACGCGGCGCGCCTGCCGGGCGTGCATGTGCTCTCGTCGCTCGAGTGGCCGGCGGTCGAGGCCGGGCTGCGGATGGTGCGCGCCAAACGCTTGTTTGAGGAGACGCGCGTGCTCTGGATTCGCGGCAAGGAGCGCAACGAGACCGTGGTCGAGCGCCTCGGTACCAAGGTCCGGGCGATCCCGCGCGACACGTTCAACCAGGCGTTCGACAAGACGCCGGTCACTACGGAAGTGCACGACGTCGCCAGCGACATGCGCCGGCGCGCCAAGCGCGTCGTCGAGCCGACCCAGACCGACATCCTGAACTCGGCGCGCGTGTTCGTCACCGCCAAGCGACTCATGGCGGACGAACGGGCCAACGCGCTCTCGATGGATTGCCTCGGCATGGTCGCCGCCAAGCTTGTCCCGACGCCACCGTGCGGCGCGTGGACGATTCTGCAAGACCACGGCGTCACGGCCGGCTGCGAAGCCGACCTGTTCGGCGCGATGTCATTGATGATGACCAGCTACCTGCTCGACCGTCCCGGCTACATGAACGACCCCGTTCCCGAGACCGCGAAGAACACGCTCATCGCCGCCCACTGCGTCAGTGGCACGCGGTTGAACGGATTTGACAAACCGCCGGCGCCCTACATCCTCCGCGACCATTCCGAGTCGTCGTTGGGCGTCTCGGTGCAGGTCCTCTGGCCGGTCGGCCAGCCGATCACGCTCGTGCGGTTCACCGGGCCGGGCGAAATGATCATCGACACCGGCACTGTCGTCAGCAACATCGACACCCCGCCGGCCGGCGGCTGCCGCACCTCCGTCGAGATCAAGATGGACAACATCGAAGACTGCCGCGACGTGAGAGGCTTCCATCAGGTCGTCACCCTCGGCAACCACCGGCGCGAACTGGAAGGCTTCTGCGAACTGTACGGTATCAAGCACATTCACTCGCCCGAGCACTCCACGTTTGCGGAGGCCGGTTTATCATGAACCGGCGAACTGGTTTCGTAGTGCTGTCGTTGCTGACCGCAGTCAGTGTCGGGGCGGTCGAGATTGCTTCGCCGGGTTTCCCGTCATCGCGCTTGGAACAGGATGGCCGGCTCATTGAGGATTGGGGCGCGCCGCCGCAAACGGTGGACCCGATCGCCCGCTAGGGCCGGCACAAACCGGGCGCGTTGCTCTTCAAGGCGCGCGGGAGCTGACGTTCTTCGTGGCCAGCCCGGGGACATCCGCACCGACTCCCGACGCCAACGTCTGGACCGCCGACACCCTACGCCGCGCCGCCCGCGAAGTCTGGTGCGACTGGGCTGCCCGATGACGCGCTTGGTCCTCGCAGCCGTGGCATGGGGGCCGTATCTGTAGTTTCCGGTTTTTACATTAGAAAAGCTGACATCAGCGCGCGGCTGCATTCGGTTATTCCCGTCAACCAGGCGCTGTGCACGCCGGCTCTGATCTAAAAACTGGATTCTACAGATACGACCCCCTGCAGAAGTCTCAATCTTGAAACGCCGCATGGCGCGAGGCCTGTAGACGCCCGCCAGCCCCAAAATTCTTCAAGGGGCGCAGCAGAGCACAAAGACCATTTCTTTGCAGATCTCGATCGGATCCCGGGCGAAATTGCCGTATTCCTCTAAAATCCGAAAACCGGATTGTTCGAAGAGCAGCAAAAGCTGCGGGTAGGTGTAATAACTCATTTGGAGCGGCTCGCGCTCTTCGTTAACCACCTTCTCTCCGTCAAAGACGCGAAAGATGAATTGTCCCATAAAGACCTGGTTTAGTTTGTCGACCTTTTCGCGCACGAAAAAGCGGCGGATCATGCAGCCCGGCATTTCCGGGTCCGGCCACTCCAGGTCGAGTCGCTCCTCGCCCAGGTTCTCATCGAGCGCCCGATAATTCGGATAAAAGAGGTCGAAGGCAAAAAGCCCATCGGGAAGAAGATGTTTTCGCACCGTGCGGAACGTAGCGATCTGGTCCGCGACAGTGTAGAGGTGCTGCAGCGGACGAAAAGGTGCGGTGATCAGACGGAAGCGCCGGTCAAGCGCGAAATTGCGCATGTCGGCCCGGTGGAGCCGGATTCGATCTCGGATTTCAGGCGAAAGCGTGTGCAGCTTTCCTCCGAGTACCCCCAGCTGATCCGCCGAGAAATCGAGCCCCTCAATCTCAATGCCGCGCTCCGCAATTTCCAGCAGTACCCGCCCTGTCCCGCAACCAATTTCCAGTACCGGCCCACCCGTGCGCTCAGCAAGCTCGACATAAAAAGGAACGTCGAGCAGAGCTACCTTGGAAGCATATGCCGCATCATAGTACCGCGATAGGACACGATAGGAATCCGATTCCATTGCCACCTCTCCATCCGTCGAGTCATCGCCTGGGAATCAGGCCAATGTGTCGATGCGATCAGCCCTTTACTGGCATTTGCCGTTGGGGCACCTGGCTGCAATAATCATGCGCAGGATGGAGTCGTATTCCGCGCCGGACACTGACCGGTTTCTCTGTCCATGCGCTGACATCTGCCCTGTGTCTGTCTTGTGCGCGATAACCATATCCAGGCCGGGAAGCACGGTAATAAACTGCCCGCCGGCTCCCATTCCTGTAAAAGCGCCTTCGATCAGATTCTCGACTGTGGCCTCGAGGTCAGGACCTGTCACAGAATAGCAGGTCCACTTTGCTGCGGCCCCCAGGCCCGCAGGGGCGCGGCTGCGGGCGGGCATCTGCGGCGTTGCCCGCTCCTCTACGATGTCACCCCATCGCCTGCGTCGCGGCGCCTTGCATCTGCCCGCTTGGCGCTCGCGCCAAAGCGGACCTGTTATTCTGTGACAGACCCTCAGGTAGACTGCCCCAAAATTCAATCATGCACTACCGACTGCTGTCGTTCCGGCTAGAAGTTGCGGTCGGCCCAGACGAGCCACGGCGATGGCAACTCTCCCATCCCGATCGGGGCTCCCGGCGGCGCAACCATTGCCGCAGGGAATACGAACTTCGAAGGATCGGTTTGGTAGCGCTCGATCTGTGCGGCGGCGAACTTCAAGTGCGCCAGTTGTGCTTCGTCTTTCGTCGCCCTCGTCGATACGTACGACTTCAGCTGATCGAGCTTCAGCGCCGCCATCGCGCGAGCTTCGGGCGCGGTGTCGGCATCGGATGCGAGTATCATCAGGTTGTAAAGGACAGAATCGTCCACGACCCGGTGAATCTCCGCCAGATACGGATCCGCGGGCGGATCGGCCTTCCACGTGCTTCCCAGAATCGTTTCGATCACTTCCGCCATTGCCGGGGCGTTGGGATCGAGAACGCGGTTGGAAATCAACCTCGCCGCGCGCTCCGGGTTCAGCAACACCGCCAGCGTGATGTTCGCCGCCGTTTCCGCCGCTGCCAGCGGATCAAAGGTCGGCGATGTATGGCGCGGGAAGACCTCGCCGCCGCTTACCCCGGCTCTCGGCGGAATCAACTTGATGACGTTGCGCGGCAGCGCCAGCGATTCGGGCGAAATGGTGCCAAGCAGCATCTTCAGCGCGCGCCTCTGGGTCTCCGCGGGCACAACTTCGACGATCTTCTGGCCGTCGCCGCGCACCGCGGCGCGGTAATCGACGCCGCCCAGCGATTTGCCGGCGGCCTGGGTCTGATACCGGTGGAAGAGGTACACGGGCACCAGCACTTCTTCCAGGCGCGCCATCGCCGTCCCCTGCGGGATATTGTTTTCCGAGAAGTTTTTCAGCGCAATCTGCCGGATCTTCATGACGCGTTCGAGTTCGGCCAGCGGATCGGCCCCGTTGTCCCAGTCATGCGAATAGGGCGAAGCGCTGGAATCGCCGGACTCGCTCAGGCAGTACAGCCCGCGCGCGTGGGCGTCGTTCATGATCTTGTCGAGCGCCTGATCTTCGTTCGTCCCATCCGGGAAATGCGAGTATGCATAGGCGACGGACACCTTGTCCCATTCGCCGATCCCCACCGTGTAAGCTTCGGACAAATCCAGAGTGCCGTCCCCGCGAATCTTGATGTAGGCATGCGGGTAGTCCATTACCGAAGCCCGGTTGGCGGTACTCGAAACGTAGTTGTGACCGAAACCGAGCGTGTGTCCGACTTCATGAGCCGACAGCTGCCGGATCCGGGCCAAGGCAACCTGTTCGAGCTCTTTGGTGTCCGCGGTCTTTCCCGTGTAGGCCGCTTTCAAGCCGGACAAGATGAGGAAGTCCTGGCGGATGCGGTCGGAGCCGAGGTACACGCGCCCGGTTATGATCTCGCCGGTGCGCGGATCCCGCAGGGATGCACCGGAAGACCAGCTGCGCCCGGAGCTGTGTGTCCACAGGATCATGTTGTAGCGCAGATCCATCGGGTCGGCATCGGCAGGCAGGACCTTCACCTGAAACCCGTTCCTGAATCCCGCAGCCTCAAATGCCTGGTTCCACCACGAAGCCCCTTCGACCAGGGCGGAGCGGATCGGCTCGGGTGTGCTGGGATCCACGTAATAGACGATCGGCTTCACCGGCTCACTGACTGCTGCATTCGGATCCTTCTTCGAGATGCGGAAGCGGGAGCTGTACTCCTTGCGGGCGAGTTCTCTGAAGGGAGACGCATAATCGATGAACTGCATGCCCATGACCCCCGAACGCGGATCGTAGCGGCGCGTCCGGTACTGGTTGTCGGGCAGTTCGACCAGCGAATAGTGCACGCGAACCGTCGTCCCCACTCCCTCGCCGCCTCCTCGCCCGCCGGCCGATGCGGCCGTTCCTCCGCGCCCGCCCGCCGCAGGTGCCGGGGCGCCGTTGTAAGTCAGCATCACCTCCACTTCGGTGTTCTTCGGGAAGTTCTTGGTGCGTGGCCAGTAGAAGGCGGAGCGATTCCGGTCGATTCCCCCCATCCCAAGGTTCTGGGCGTCACGGATGAAGAAATCGGTCGCATCCACCAGGACGCGGCCCGCCTCCTCCGCGGCGATGCGGAAGCCGAAGACGGCAGGATCCGTATATGCCTCCGCTACCGCTCGCGGTTCCACAGGATCGTTCGTCACCGCCCGGTACCGGTAGTTGACCTGAGTTGCCAGCACCTTCGAGCCGTAGCGGTCGAACTTCAGCGACTGGCCGCCGTTCCATGATCCCCGGTTACGGCCTTCCACGCTGGAAGACAGGTCCGTGACATATAGGAACTCCGTCCCCAGCTTGTCGATCTCCAGCCACAGCCTTTCCGCCTTTTCCTCCCAGTAGAGATTGAAAAATCCGTCCAGCTTCTGCATGCCGGCGGTTCTTTCGCGAATCGTGGGAGTGGGTGCATCCGCCGCCTGCCGTTGTGCCCCGGCAGGAGCCGCGAGCGCAAACGAAACAAGAATGAACGTCAGGAATTGTCGAATCATGGATCCTCCTCGGGATGGCGGCCAATCATGATTCGGTCCGGCAGTCGTTGTCAAGCTTCGCCACCGGGCCTGGCCACAACGGACACGGGGATCGCGGCGCGGCTGCCGTCGTCCGTCCCCGAGCACCTTTTTTCCCTTGTTTGCGTACTGGCGTCAGGATAGAAATGGCGGCGAGCAACAGGTAATGCATTCCGATAGAGGAGGAACACTCTCGGCGCTACATCCGCATACGTCCGAGGCTCCACCGTAAGAAAGGAACGCCATGAAACGACACGTTTGGGTGCCGGGCCTGATTTTGTGCCTGATGGTCTCTTTGTCCACAACCTTTGCCGCGGGCCCGTTCAACAAGAAAGAATACGCTGCCCGGCGGAGCCGGCTCATGGAAAAAATCCCCGATGGGGCGGCTATCTTCCTGGGCGCGCCCACGCCGGCCAGTGACTACGAGTTTCGTCAGGGCCACGACTTTTATTATTTCTCCGGTGTCGAGATTCCCGATGCCTTTCTGGTTGTCGATGGGGTGCGGAAGGAAAGTGTTCTGTTCTTTACTATGGACGAGAAGACGGCTGATGGCGAGAACATCCCCTTAGACCTGATCCGGAAACCTGCAGAATACACGGGTATTGAGAGGGTCTTGCCAGCGGAGCAGTTCAACTCCTATCTCGTCGGCCTCAGCCAGCGGAGCCGAATCCTCTACACCATGTTCAAACCCGAGGAGCTAGGCCGCGAAAACAGCAACGAGAAGTTCAATGCCCTGCAGAAATCCATGACCCTGAACTTGTGGGATGGCCGGCTCACGCGGGAGCTCCAGTTCGTGAAGCAACTGCGCGACAAATTCCCCCAGGCGGATATCCGCGATTGTTCCGCGCTGGTTTGGAACCTGCGCAAGATCAAGTCACCGGCTGAACTCGAGATCCTGCGCCGGGCCGCCCGGATCGGCGTCCAGGCCCACAATGCTCTCATCCAGTCCACAAAGCCGGAAGTGACGGAAAAAGCTCTGGCTGCAGTCTTCGAGTTTGTCTGCAAGAAGGAAGGAGCCCAGGACCTGGCGTATAGCACGATCATCATGTCGGGAAAGAATCATGCCTATGGGCACTACCACAAATATGACCGGGTGTTGAAGGACGGGGATTTTCTCATCCTGGACGCGGGACCCGACTTCGAGAATTATCACGTGGATATTTCAACGTCCTTCCCGGCTTCCGGCAAATTTTCTCCGCGCCAGAAAGAGCTCTACGAGGCGGCCCTCGCCGTTCATGATGTCTGCGAGGTGAACTACCACCCCGGCGTGACCTTCAAACAGGTCGGTGAGAAGGTCGATTCGCTCCTCAAGGAAAAAGGCCTCGAGCGGTTCTCCCAGGATTTCCGCGGCATCGTCCGCCTCGGCGGCTACAACCACTCCATCGGGCTGGCAACGCACGATGTCACGGGCACATTTGCAGGGCCGGACGAAGTCCTTACCCCGGGATTCGTCTTCGCCTGCGACATCCAACTGTTCAGTCTCAAGGAAGAAATCGGCATCCGCATCGAAGATACGATCGCCATCACCGAAACGGGATATGAAAACCTGTCCGCAGGGGTTCCACGAACGGTTGCGGAAATCGAGGCACTCATGAAGAAAGATGGAATTCTGCAAACCCTCAAAGAAAAGCGCTAGAAATGGGGGAGGCTCGCATGAACTACTTACCAGAAAATCCTCGCGCAGCAGCAAAGGAGTTGAGAGTGCGCCCGAAAAGAGAACCACGAAATAGACCAAATACACGAAACCGGTTTCGTGCATTCAGTGTATTTCGTGGTTTCGCTCTTGGTTTCGGCTGTCTGGTCCTGATATTCGCCGCGGTTGGGATTGCCCAGCAGATCGATTGGTCTAAGAAGGCCCTCCAGTCTGAGCGCAGCCGCACCTTTGATGCTCTCCACTATCGGATCGCCATCCGGCTCGATCTCGACCAGAAGTCCTTCGAAGGAGAAACAACCATTTCCTTGACTTCGCTCAGGGACGGGTTCGAGACGTGTGTTCTCGATGCGGAGGAATTCAAGATCACGAAGGTGGTGAGCGATTATGGCGAATCCCTGCAATTCGAACAGACGGAAAAAGAGCTGAAGGTGCGGATGCCGCGACCGCTCAAGCTCGGGGAAACCCGCTCGTTTACATGCTCCTACCAGGGCAGAGATCCGAAGATCGGTTTGAGGTTCATGGCCGAGAGCGCCAACAATCCCAAGCTCGTCTTTTCCGACTCCTTCCCCGACCACGTCCACCATTGGTTTCCCTGCTACGATTACCCGAACGACAAAGTTACCGACGAGATCATCGCCACCGTCAAGTCCAATCTCAAGGTGGCCGCGAACGGCCGCCTGGTGAGTGTCTTTGAGGACAAGCCCGCCGGGACCGTAACCTATCACTGGTCTCAGGAACTTCCACACTCGACGTATCTCATTTTTCTGGCTGCCGCGCCCTATGTCGTGGTCCAGGACTCATACAAGGCCCTCCCGGTAAACTACTGGGTCTATCCTCAAGACGAGAAAAAGGCCCTCCCCACCTACGGCAAGACTCCGAAGATGATCGAGTTCTTCAACAGAATCTTTGGCTATGATTATCCCTGGCAGAAGTACGACCAGGTTTCGGTCCCATCAGGCGGCGGCGCCGAGAGCACATCCGCGACGGCGATGACTCACTCGATCATGGTCGATGAGAAGAATGAGAAGGATTTCCCGGCCATCGGCATCGTCTCCCATGAGCTGGCCCACCAGTGGTGGGGGGACCTGATCACCTTGCGCAACTGGGCGCACACCTGGATGAATGAGAGCTTTGGGACCTACTCCGATTATCTCTACCATCGACACGAGAGGGGCGATGATGAGGGAGCGATCAATCTCCAGGACAAGTTGAACAGCTATCTGCGGGAGGCGAAGACGCGGTACGTCCGGCCGATTGTTACCGATCGATACGATCTGCCTCAGGATATGTTTGACCGCCACACCTATCCCAAGGGCGCCCTGGTCCTGCACATGCTGCGCAACATGGTCGGCGACGAATCGTTCTTCAAGATCCTCAGCCATTTCCTGCATAGCTATGCCTTCGACGCCGTCGATACGAACGATTTCATCCGCTCCGTGAAAACCGTCACGGGACAAAACCTCGACTGGTTCTTCGACCAGTGGCTTTACAAGCCAGGACATCCCGTCTTCAATATCCGGAGCGATTGGGACGAGGCGCGAAAAGCCGCCACTGTCAAGGTCACGCAGGTCCAGGATTTCAATCGGGGTATCCCCGTTTTCCGAGTTCCCGTTACAATTGCCATCGTCACGCCAAAAGGGAAAACCACCAGGGCCGTTTGGATCCGTGAGAAGGAGGAAACCTTCGAATTTGCCGCGGAAACCAAGCCCTTGCTCATCCGCTTCGACGAGGGGAACGTACTGCTAAAGGAAGTCAATTTCCCAAAAGAAGTGGATGAGCTGCTCTACCAGTTCCGCAACGATGACGTGATAGGACGAATGGCATCCGCAGCAGATCTCCTGCGTTTCAAAGACGATCCCAGGGTCTTCGAGGGACTGGCCGCCGGTGCTCAGAACGATCCATTCTGGGCAGTCCGGCGCAGCGCGATTGAGTCACTCGGGAAGCTCGCCGATCCGCGGGTTCAGGCAGTATTGAAAAAGACTTGCCTGGAAGCGCATTCGTCCGTCAGAACGGCTTCACTGGTCGCCCTCGGTGATTCAAGGGACCGCAGTCTGGTCGAGTTTTATAAGGAACGCTTCACAAAGGATGAGAGCCAGCTCGTCAAGGCCGAAGCCCTGCGGGCTCTGGGAAAGACTGTAGATCCTTCCGTCATCCCATTCCTGGAGAAGTCAGCCTCGGTCCCGTCCTATCGGGATATGGTCAGAAACGCGGCAATGCAGGCGCTGAAGCAGGTTGGCAAGCTCCGGGAGTAGATAAAACGCGACACGCCCTCTGGGAAGGGCATGATCTGATGTTTGGCCGGGACCTTCAAGGAGTTGCCGTCGTCAGTCCCCGAGCCACGGCGGTCAATGGGGTCGGACCACGCTTATTGCTGATACCAGTGATTTTATATCCTGCCATACTCCCTAAACCGAGGCTTACAGCCCTTTTTCCACAGGTGGCGGTTGCGATTTCTCTTGCCTGGAAAGCTCTATCCTCAACATTCAGTGTAGCTTGCCGACGCGATGCCCAGCATTTCGAATCTATAGGACTTTTAATCATGCCGCACAAGGGAAAAGTCGGGTGGGGTGGCTGGGAAATCGGGAGATTCAGGCCAGGGATCGGGACGGGCAGCGAATTGCCGGAGACATACACGCAGTTTTCGAGAATCCGAGGCGGCGATGCGGTGCCCGTCCCGATCCCTGCGATCACCGGCTGGATCTTCATGCCACGACGTCCTCTCAAAGCGCGCATCTTCTTCTGCGGCGCGATACACTTCGAGCCGACCGGATTCAGAATCGCAATCGGAGCCCCCCCCGATTGTCCGCGCCCTGCCGGAGCACGAGATCGATCAGCTTGACTTTTCGTCAGCACGGAAACGAATCCGCTGGCTGCTGCTGGAAGAAGTGTGTTATCCGGAAACATCGGATTGCTGTAAGATACCCCCTTTGTAATCGACCCTGGGTTGCGGGATTCGCGGCAGACGGGCCGAAGCTGACATAAGACCCCAAATCAGAAGCAGGCCCGGCTCTCGCCGCCCGGCGCGAACTCGCAAGATTGCAGCCTATTCTGACTACGCGCCAGTCGGAGGGATTCCCCAGGTGATAGTTTCAGGCAAAAATGGAATCCTTGTAGCTTCTGGTAAATCTGAAGAAATTGCCAATGCAGTGAATACATTGTACAAAAACGCAGCCTTAAGAATAGCGCTGCCTGAAGAAGCCAAACGGACAATAACATTTGAATACAATGTCGATGAATGGACAAGAAAAGCACAGGCAGAATATCTGAGGACAGCTCATAAGGCGGGAAAGTGATGCTGGTTTGGTGCATTCTCATTGCTATAGGAGGTTATTCAACCATTCACGTCTTTTATTATGTGTTACTCTTTGCAGCCCATTTCTTTATGAGCGAGAGACAGATCTCCCTCTCTCCGGCGAAGGTGAGATTCGGAATTATTATACCAGCGCACAATGAAGAACTCCTGCTGCCAAGACTTCTAAACAGTATCAACGTGCAGAATTATCCTTTGGATATGTTTAACGTCATAGTAGTAGCGGACAATTGTACAGATAACACGGCCCAGGTTGGCTTGGAGAATGGGGCTGTTGTGCTTGAGCGGTTTGATAATCACCATCATGGTAAAGGATATGCCATAAAATATGCTTTAGAGAGAATAGATTTAGATATATACGATGCTATATTTATTGTAGATGCTGATAGTACAGTCAGGAGTGACATATTGGAACACTTGAATCAAGTGATCCTGGAAGGGAATAGCGTCATTCAATGTTATAACGGCGTAGCCAACCCAGACGAGAGCTGGTTTACCCGATTACTCGATGTATCAAGGACCATCGGAAACGAAATCTATCATCCTGCAAAAGGGAAGTTAGGGCTTTCCTCGTGCCTCGATGGTGACGGCATGTGCTTTTCAAAAAAGATACTCCTGAAATATGGATGGGAAGCCTTCACCGTTGGGGAAGATTGGGAATATTATGCGAGGCTAATTGAAGAAGGAGAAACAGTTGCCTTTGCTCATAAGGCGCGGGTTTACCATCAGGAATCGTCCTCTTTGAAGCAGGCAACTCCTCAACGGCTAAGATGGTCAAGCGGAAGATTTGCCATTGCTTGGAAATATGGTTTTCGGATCTTTTATAGGGGAATAATTGAAGGGAACATAAGAAAAATTGACGCTTCTTTCCCTTTGATCTTCCCAAACCCCTCTTTAGGAATGAACATTACAATATCAGGCTTCGTTCTATCGCTCTTACTCCCGATAGAGATGAATAAATATGGTTTTGTCCTGTGGTTTTCTTCTCTTGCACTGCTGCAGTTTGTCATATTCATGATTAGGATAATGTATACCCACAATAAATTGAAGAATTTCTATTCTCTTTTTGTTGCTCCGTTTTTTTTGGTTTGGAAGATGGGGATAGATACCTGTTCTGCTCTGGGCATGGGAAGAAAAAAGTGGGTAAGGACTGAAAGAAAGTGCTGAGAGATACAAACATATGGTTTTCCCCTGGGTTGCGGGATTCGCGGCAGACGGGCCGAAGTTAACATGATACCCCCAAATCAGAAGCAGGCCCGGCTCTCACCGCCCGGCGCGGACTCGCAAAATTGCAGCTTATTCTGACTATGCGCCGCCACGGCAGATCATTTCAGAAATCTTTTCGCCGGTGGTAAATCAGGCGAGGATTAGCTGCGCGCTGTCTGTAAAAGCCTTTGAGCCGGTCGATTGTCGTGATGGCCCACGGCGATACCGGCGAGGTGCCGTTTTTGCTGAAGACAAGATCAGCCGCAAGATATACGGCCACGTGGAACAGATTGCCCCCAGCATCGAGAAATGCGACGATGTCGCCGAGCTGAAAACCGCTCTCGACTATATAGTAGTCCTGCTTCAGGCTGCTCAGAGCTACATTCCCATCGAGGAAACGATCCTCAGGCTGGTCGCGGAAGAAGTTCAATGCCGTCCACAAGCAGTTGGACAGCATAGGCCTGTCGAGGTCTGCCGTGGTGATCTTGGGATACCGGTAGAGATGGTTGCGTGCAAAGGTCGGCAGCAGGTGGACGATGTCGATTGACTGATCCTGATTGGCGCATACGATCGACTCGAGCAGCGGGCGCAGGTCGGTGCGGCGGCCTCCTCGGCCCCAATACTCCGCCAGCCTCTCAACGTCGGAACCTTCCTTCACCGAAAGCCTGACGAGCATCGTGGCTTGCCTCAACAGCGTCTTTGCCAGGCGCCGCAGCTCTTCGATATCACGGACCTGCGATCGTATCAACTCAGCATCGGCAAAGAGAAGATAATCCCCGTCGCGGTAAATCAGGGGCTCGACGAGTTGCCTGGTGCGCTGCGAGATCAGGCTGCCCGTCAGCCACGCATCGCTCGACGCCCCGAAAAAGCGAAACGCGTCTGCCTGGTCGAAATTGAGCGAGCTCTTTCCCAATTGCAGGTAGAGGTGCGCACGAACTTCCGGATTCATCTTGCGCACCAACTCGAGATGGGGGGTGACAATGAGGCCGTGAGTGCGCGGGTCGGATCGCGCTGACGATTTCACGCTGGCGATCTCGTCGCGAGACATTCCGGATGACAACAGGAAGGCTTCGAGCATTTCGGTGGTAACGCCGGGAAAGTGCCACTCATCAGACACCTCACTCCGCTTCCAGTCGGCAGCTACATACTCGATCGGGGGGGAGATGATGATCGGGGTGACGGTGAGGCGTCCCCACGGCCCTGCGGCCCCTGGTTCCGCAGGGGTGTCCATCTCGGATGGCGCGGGAAAGGGAGCCGCCTTTTCCCCTGAACCCCAGATGTAGATCCCACCCGCAACCAGCCATGGCACGATCAACAGCGCGGTCAGCGCGATAAGCCAGGCGCGAGAGACCGCGACAATCGGCGTTTCGCGTGCTGCTCCCGGCGTGGTGTGTGCATTTTTGGCTGAGCGTGCCACTTCAGATTTCCTCGGTATTGACATAATCATTAATGGATATCTTTGTAGATGTGAAGACGGCCAGAAACCAACCCCCGCCCTGTTCCGCAGTTCAGGCTTGCCCTGAATCGCGCGAGCGAACATGTTACACCCGAAAGATACCTAAGGGCATGCAAATCTTGGACAAAAACCTTGTGAGCAACAGGCGCTCCCATCCGTTGTCACTTTCCGGACCATTCGCACGTGGTCGGCCCGCAGCAGCCGCAGCACGCGCTTGTGGTCGGTTTGCCATCCCTCCCGGCGTACCAGAACACCGATGCGGTAGCGGAGACTGACGACGCTAACCTATTGGAAAGCATCGAGAAAGTACAGATCCAGTTCTGCCAACATGGCCTTAGCGCAAAAAGCGGAGGCTCATTTTTGGAAATGATCCTCAACCTGTCAAGGTCCGCTGCTTGTGCAGCGTCGCGACTTCAAGAATCTTCTTTATGATTTTCGGCTTGGAATCAAATTCCGGGTCCGAAGTTTGGTTTTAACCACCATTTAGGGGGTGCCCCAAACCAGCTAAGTGAAATCGCATGTACTCGTTGCCGTCGTCAGTCCCCAATCCCACGCCAATCCCAGCTGATACGTTGCTGATAGAGGAACGCGCCCCCGAATGCGCGATATGTTTCCGTTTAGGCTTGTAATCGACCTTGGGTTGCGGGATTCGCGGCAGACGGGCCGAAGTTAACATAAGGCCCCAAATCAGAAGCTGACCCAGCCCTCACAGCCCCACTCCGATCCCGGGAATTGCAGCTTGTTTTTCTTATCCATCACGATGGCAGAATCACTCGGATATTAGGGTTTGCGCAAAATGCCCCTGCAATCCGAGCTCGGGCCCGCCTGTTGATGAACCTAATCCGGTTTTCCGCACTCTATGATATGTAAACGACGCAAATGATAATATTGGTGTATTCTTGCCTTGCGAGGAGGAGCTTTATGCGGCTTTTTCAAAGTCTAATTCTGGCCTCTTGTGCGGTACTTTGCAGTTTCTTCCCCGCCGGATCTGCTCCTCCACGGCAAAGCGCGGCTCCCAGCCAGAACCAGCGCCCCGGCCCCCCGGGAACGATTCGCGTGAGAGTCGGACTGGTTCCGGTCGATGTGCTGGTCACCGACGATCACGACCGCCCGGTGACGGATCTGAAGCAGGAGGACTTCCAAATCCTGGAGAACGGACGCCCACAGGAGATCCGGCACTTCTCGGTGCAGACAATGGCGCCAGCGGCTGCGGAACCTGGCCAGCCCACAAGGATTCGATTAGTGCCCACGCTGGAACTGGCACCCCAACAGGCACGCACTTTCCTGATCCTCTTGGGGCGAGGCCGCCACAACCAGGGTCTCAAGGCCGTGGACGCTTTGATCCAGTTTGTCCGCCAGAGTCTGCTCCCTCAGGACAGGGTTGCCGTATATGCCTACAACCGCGCCTCCGACTTTACTACCGACCACGAGCAGATCGCGCAGGTGCTCGAACAATACAAAAAGGTCGCTGATAAGATCGAATCCTGGCTGGAAGGAAGGCTGCGTGGCTTCGGCAGGGTGTACGGAACCAGGGAACTTCCCAAGGCCCTCCAGCCCGAGGTCAACAAGATTTTCGATAGCGTGCCGCAGCTGGCATCCAGGCAAATACCCCCTGGACGTTTAAACGAGGAGGGGACGATTGTCAGGGAATGGGACAAGGCCGCCGGTATCATTCTGGGCAACGCCGACCGGGCTGCTGAGACCGGCATGCGTATGGCGGTTGCGAATGATGTCGCGGCATCAGGCGTGGAAACCGGGGCTCAGACCATGCAGAGCATGCTGAGCTTCGATCAGCTGCAAGCGGATGCCATTACCCTGTCTCTGCCTTTCGATGAATTCATCCCGAGGGCGGCAGATTCCATTGAGGACATGCAGAACATCTTCACCTGCATCGAATATTTGCGTTACGTGGAGGGCGAGAAGCATCTGCTTTTCTTCAGTGGGAAAGGACTGCTGTTTCCCTATGGCCGAGATGATTACGATAAAGGCATCGCGGCAGTCGCCAACGATGCGCGTGTCGCTATCGATACTTTCCACACCGGCGGCCTAGCTCCGACCATCATGCCCACCCAGGGAGTGACGCTGGCTTCTACAACGAGGGGCTCGACGACCACGACGGCGCCGCCCCCGCCGATGGGATCGGTATTCAGCTGGGGTGATACCGCCCAGGGCCAAAGCCTGAGAACCATTTCCGCGATCACAGGAGGCCGCGCAGCGATTTACCAGGACATCGGCAAGGCACTTGAAGTCATCAACAAGACAACGCGCGTCCAATACCTGCTGGGCTATTATCCCCAGGACGAAAGATTTGATGGAAGATACCGTCAGATCACGATCAAAGTGAACCGGCCGGGAGTCCGTGTATATTCCAGGCGCGGGTACTTCGCCCGCGACAAACTGCAGCCGTATGACAAGGCAGAGTTCCTGGCATTCAGCCGCATTTCTGCTGCTGCGGCTTGGGCTGAATCAAATCATATAGACGATGTCCCATTCAAGCTCAACACCTCCAAGGCCCAGGATGACAGCGGCCAACCTCAAGTGAAGGTCGACTTGAAGATCGACGCTGCCAAGATTGGATTCAAGACCGTCAAAGACCTTCATGCCGGTAGACTGCGCATTGCCATATTCTCCGGCGCAATCAACGGAGCCAGCCTCGGCGAAGATTGGAAAACCATCGATCTGCAGTTACAGGAAGCCACCTACAAGGAATATTTGAAGTCGGGAATCCCGTATTCCGTGCTGATCCCGATGAAGCAAAAGTCGATGTTTCTTAAAGTGATAATCTACGATTACACGGGCGATCGGATAGGCAGCAAGACGGTCAGGGTCGAATCATTCCTGGCGCCCTAGCCTCGTATCACGATCCGGGAGTGTCTACGCGGGGATCCAAGTCATCAAGCGTCAGGCGCGGCGCACCGTGAAATAGGGCAGATTCGCAAGGTCTGCGGCAAAACCGGGATATAACCACGCCGTGTCCGGCCCCTCCTTCAACTCGAAGTAGTATTGGAGCGGGTAGAGGGAATCGTTGTATGGCGCGGGAATAGTCACCCGGTAGCGGTTGTCCTGTTTCGTCATTTGCACCGATGCGTAGCCGGCCTCCCTTCAAGACCCCCGCCGATTGCCTCCGCAGTACCGTACATGGACGAGCCTTACTTTTCGTGAACAGGGAACATCATCCGCCGTGCTGCCAGAAGCGTGTGAAAACCCAGTATCCTGCAACGTCGTTTTGGTTTACAAGCCGTAGCCGGGCGAAGTTTACAGGTTGAAGTCCGGCAGAGGGGCGAAGTCCACGGCGCGAAGTTGACATAAGACCCCAAATCACAAGCAGGCCCGGCTCTCACCGCCCGGCGCGGACTCGCAAAATTGCAGCTTATTCTGACGATGCGCACATGCGGTTCTCGGAAGACATCCCTTTGGATGAGTTCGTGGGCTTGTCGGCCGAAAGATTAGTGCCTTTGAAGTCTGCCGCCCCCTGGCCTGAATGGTCTCCACACGACTATTTACAAAGTACCATCTTGATGGATCGATATCTGGCGATCATCAATGCGCATCTCGACAGCAGGAGCGTAGTCATTGCAGACACCGGCAACTCATGTTATGGCTCCCTTTTCATGACCAAGCGAGCCGGAACGGGCCCTCAGCGGAGAACTCGAAAGCTGCCGCACTCCGGAAAGTGGTGATGCATCAGCGCTTCAGGGGGAGAACTCCTTGCTTGCCGTTGAGCTCGTAGGTCAGCTCGTACTTGGAATTGCTGTCTTTGGTAACCTCTTTGCCTACCCGAAAGTACAGGTGGCCCGCGATCGGCTTGCTGAAGGTTCCATCCGGCAGGCCTTTCTCGGACAATTCCAGAGCCATGACCTCTTCATTCTTGGGGTTGGGACCTGGGAAGGGAGGTCCAACGATCACTGCAACGCCCGTCGACGTATACACGCCGCCGGTGCGCCGGCCTGTGGTGGGATCGTATCGGCCGTTTCCGGTTTCATAACCGACGCCCACTTGCGGGATTATAAGTATGTCGCGCCTCGATTCCTCAGCCTTTTGGATGGAGGCGGCGGTAACCTTAGGATTCTCGGAACGGATGACCCTCTCTTGATCGCCGACGCGGAGCGCGAAAAGATCTGATCGAACCGCAAGATCGGCTCCGTCCTTGGGGTACACTGCCACCTCGACAACCAAGTACTCGCGGCCCAACTCGGCGACAATGTGCTGTTTCACTTCAGCTTCCTTCAACACAGCCGCGCCCAAGCCAACACCTTCAGCCTCAACATGGTTAGGATATGCCGTCACCTGTCCGAGGGGGACCGTTCCCTGCGCGGCAATCAGGAGCGCGCCAGTGAAAGTAAGGACAATGCAAAAGGCAATGGATCTCATTTGTTATGGCTCCTTTGGCGGCGCGAGCTTGGCATCGACCTTGAGTGTCTTGCCGCTCAAAATGTAGATTCGCATCGCGAACGGCGCAAAATTGTCGGCCTGAACCTTGAGGTCGTAAGCGCCTGGTTCCAACCACATGGTTTTCAGGTCTTTTGCTTTTCCTGCAAAGGCATCATTCAAAAAAACATCGGCATCCGGCAGATTGGACCGGAGTTTGATCTCTCCCATGCCCGGTTGCCAGGCGAATCCCGTGTACCAACCGGGGTGATACCACAGCAAAGAATATGGACCATAAAAAGGGGCATAGAACGGATCGTAGTACCACGCCCAGGAGAATGAGTACGGATAGAAATAGTAGTAGGGGGAGCGCCCCCAGTAATGGCTATAGCCAGCGGTGAAACTAAATCCGCCAAATCTGATACGGGCAGGGCTGGAGGCTTTGGCAGCGGAGGAACTGGATGTGATTTGTTTTGTTTTGTCACTCTTTTGAAGGTTTTGCCCGATCGCAGGCGCGAAACTAAGAAGGAGGCATATTGCAGTTATCGTGATTAATTGCCTGTGAACAAACATCTTAGCTCTCCGTACGACGCTTTATACAGTTAGCAGCTGTTTTATTCTATTGCCGCAAAATCCGGTTGGATTTTCGCTACGCCACGACTTTTGCGACCATGGTGACTAGTTTTGCTGGGTAGTCAGGCTGGGCGATCAAGCGTTTGATCT